>ERZ1292625.728-Hain-H41-01um-R1-728-length-45374-cov-80_pt1 | contig 45374 bp, 47 predicted proteins | sample MGYA00564400_ERZ1292625 | MGnify/ENA primary metagenome ERZ1292625 (study PRJEB36523, sample SAMEA6512639) | groundwater metagenome | collected 2019-01-08 | study: AquaDiva: Metagenomics assemblies of 32 groundwater samples
GCATTGCCAGACACCCACGCATCGCCAGACACCCACGCATCGCCAGACACCCGCGCATTGCCATACACCCACGCATTGCCAAACACCCGCGCATTACCAGACACCCACGCATTGCCGTACACCCACGCATTACCGTACACCCGCGCATCACCGTACACCCGCGCATCACCGTACACCCGCGCATCACCGTACACCCACGCATCACCGGACACATTATCAATCTTCTCTACCCAACCACCAATATCACCTTTATTCGCCCACTTCAAATCTACACACGCCTCTATGCGGAACAATGTTACTCCGTTTACGACTTTACTTTCTGAGGTTAGTTTGTGGTTCATGGAATGAATTGTGTGAAGTTGATAAATGGACTCTTCTTAGGATAGTTTGTGGTGTCGTTTCGTAACTCACCTTCCTGACTTTCTCCCCATCTCTTTAGTGACTCTATCTGTGCGTTGTGTTCGTTGAACCTAAGAACGCTGATGTCTATTTTCCTGAGAACCTTTAGACGCTGTTGGATAAGACCCTTCATACCTACCAAGACATTATTTCTTCGACAGCACGGTAGATAATATAGGAGAGCGATACGACGACGATGATTTCGTAGATGATCATAGGCCATAGTCAGTTAGTTTTGCGTGCGAATAATCTTCGAACCGAGGACAGTTAGGTAAGTGTTTGGTTGATTTGCATATATCATTCTCAGTGCACGTTGGAATATCCCACTCAGGTGGGTACTCGTGCCAGTCGGGGCCTCGATAAGGTTTTGTCATATCAGAATGTTGTTATCCATGGTTTAGTAATATGTGCCGCCCACGATTCCTCTATCTCGTGTGCCACTTTGAGCATCTTCGCTTGGAAGGAATAATAATCTTCAGGCTTGAAGGTGACGGTGAAAGTTTCTACTTTCCCCGTAGGCTTGATACCCTCCGGCGTATCCTCTGTGGCGATCCACGCGAGCGTGGCGTGGTCTAACATGGTGCCGTACTTGAGCCAGATGACAACGGCGTACCATATCATCTGGATATGGGACTGGGCTTTCTGTTGGGTCCAAGGGTTCTTCTCCTTGCCGGTCTTGAACTCCATGAACTCGTGAGTTAGAGAATTGAACGAGTCCGGCTTGGCTATCACCTTCAGCCACGGACCACCTTTCTCTTTGAACTCTGCTTCCATCGCCACGTCCTGCACGTCGTACTTGGGCAATAGGAGCATGGCGGCGTCAGTAAGCAAATCACCTGTCTCACGCGAGGCTTCAAGCGCATCAGCCACCTCTTTACCATAGGTCTGCCCGCTGTTGGTGAAGTCGTCCTTACGCCCATCGAAGTAGTGCTCGGCGTAGCGCCTGGGGTTCGAGGTCCACAGCATGTACTGACTGTAGGATAGGTAGGACTTGGGAAGGGGAATGTAGCGTTTAGACGACATTGAGAATTTTGACTTCTTTCAATTCCGCACCAGGTACAACAATGCCTGCGAAAAGAGCCTTACTGATCGCCTCACGATTCGGAACAAGAAACTCACGAGGAATTAAAGACTCATCGATTATCTCCAACTGTCGCCGTGTGGTGAACTTCACTCCCTGTGTCTTCGCTACCTCACCAACCTCACCAAGTTTCTTAACAGCAGTCTCACCTTTGATGGTGCCTTTAGCTGCACGGGCCGCGATCTTAGCCTTAGCGACCTCCTTAGCTTCTTCGGCTTCTATCTGGTAGGCAAGCATCTTGGCACGCACCATCTTGTCGGCGTCTTTTAGGGCGAGCTCAAGCGGGGCGAAGAGCGCCTTCACCTTAGCGAGGCTCTCCATCATGGGGCGAGTAATGTCTACCTTCTTCTCGGTAAGGACCTGGGTGGCTTCTTTGATGTCGTGCAACACGGTGCTTGCCTGCTCTGCCTGTTCTGGGGATGTGACCGAGAGCTGGTTGGCTACCTGTTGCACACTGAGCACCTGCTTCTTTGTCTCTGTCGGAACAATGTCGGTGGCCATAGTTGTGGTGGTTATCCAAGAAGAACTGGAGAGGGGGAAGAAAACTTCCACCCCCGCCCCAACCCTCCTTGGGTTTGGGTAATAGTTAGTTCTTCTCTTCAAAAACACTCTCAGGATCGATGCTGGATTTCTCGTAATCAGCGAGGATATCTGCCGACATGGCCTTATGCGGGTTTGCAGCGACGGTGTACTTAGTAGACAATCCTTCGCTGTCACGGGTTACAACAATGTCGTACCCTTTAGGGCTGCCCCAGTCCTCATCATTCACAAGGCCCATAATGTACTTCTGTATACCCTTCTGAGTGATGGTGAGTAATTGAATAGATTCAGTTGCATAGTTATATACAGCCAATACCCATATATGATTGACGCTCGATTTCCCATTCTCGTCTACTTTGATTCCTGGTGTCTCAACGAATGGAGTCTTAGAGCGGACAACTTTATTGTCTCCAGTCCAATACTCATATCCGGCTACTAGTGAAGATAGGATGCGAAACTTATTCTTCCCTGCGACAAACTTCATAAACGAATTGTTATCTGGGAGTTCGTAACCCTTCGGTACGAAGTCGTCTGTGTGTTTTGTGGCCATACTGTTTGTGGTTATACTGTTTGTGGTTATACTTTATTAGTTAATAGAGAATCAATCAGTTTTATGATAGTAATTCCCGCCTGCGCTGCCCGAATTTTTAAACGACTTCGAGCCTTTAAGCTGACACGAATACTTACCGTCTGCTGTTGTTTTCTCATAAATAAATTGTAGCACACTTTGTCGCGCAAGCGGACTTACCCACAAGTGCAGACAGTGGGCAAGGACGAGGGGTGTATAATCTTTCTATGGATGTAATCTTCGTACATATGAAGCAGTCTCTGTTGGCGAAATTATCGCCCGATGATCTCATCCATCCAACAGGGACTGCTTTTTGCGTATGAAAACCTCCACCCTCTACTCCCGCGCCATGCAACTAGCCGTCGCAGGTTTCAGCATAATGCCCGTTGGAGCCGATAAGCGCCCGTTACTAAAAACATGGAAGCCATACCAAACGAAAGCAGCGGGCGAGTCACAGATAGAGAAGTGGTGGGAGCAGTTTCCTAACGCTAACATCGGGGTGATCACCGGTAAGGTGTCTGGTATCACCGTCATCGATGTTGATACATATAAAGGTGGGAAGGCAGATCAATTTCCAAAAACATTCACCGTACAAACAGGCAACGGTGGCCTACATCTCTACTACAAATACTCAGAAGGTCTTACCATCAGCGCGAACGCCTATCCCGACATGCCGGGAATCGACATCCGTAACGACGGCGGTTATGTCGTCGGCCCCTACTCCGTCACCAACTACAGCGACCCCCACACCCATGAGCACAAGGGTGGGGAGTACATTATTATAGACAACCGTGACCCCGCGGCATTTCCATCCGCACTGTTCCCCAAGGTGAAAGTGAGCCGTAAACTCTCGTCACTCGTTGGTGTAGGTTCAGGAGGTCGGAATGATTCGATTGCGTCTTTCACCGGCAAGCTACTTAAAATGTCTGCCGAAAAGGACTGGGAGAAAGAAGTGTGGCCTGCGGTAGAACGTGTGAACGAAACATACAAACCACCACTACCAAAAGCGGAGCTCCGCGCCACGTTCGACTCTATAAAGACAAAGGAGCAGGTGCAGCGCGCAAACTTGATAGTGTCGCCGATGCAGTTAGACAGTGGAGAGGCAGTAAAGCTACGAAAAAGCGCCAGCAACGTGTCGTTTAAAGACATGGCAAACGTGCTTCTCGTGCTTGAGCAACATCCCTACTACAAAGGTACTATAAAATATAACGATTTTCGCCAGGAGATTGAATATAACGGCAAGCCAATAGAGGAGTCTGATTTATTTAAAATTCAGTACTTCATGCAAACATCAGCTAACCTTAATGGTATCGCAAAAGAAGCTGTCTATGCTGCTGTTCATCATTACGCGCACTTAAACCGTTACGACGAAGCACAAGACTGGCTCAAGTCTCTCCACTGGGACGGGAAGCCGCGCCTGCACGAGTGGTTAGCCAAGACCATTCATGTGGAGGCCGACGCCTACCACGCGGGCGTTGGAGCGCAATGGTTTCTCGGCATGATACGGCGCATTATGGTGCCAGGTTGTACGTTTGACTATGTATTAGTTTTCATAGGCTGTCAAGGGACAGGGAAAACTAGTATGTTTCGTATCCTGGGTGGTCCTTGGTACAAATCCTATACCGGCGCGGTAGATAATAAGGATTTTTACCTCGCGCTCCGTGGAGCTATGATTATGGACCTTGACGAGGGAGCATCTCTCACTAGAAGTGATGCCATCAAGATAAAGTCGGTTATCACTGAAACCCATGATGAATACCGCGCGCCGTATGACCGGCTTATGAAGAAATACCCGCGGCGCTTTGTCTTCTCTATGAGTACAAATGACGACGAACCGTTCCGCGATATCACAGGGAACCGTCGTTATTGGGTAGTGCAGAGTGATGAGAAAGTAAACTTCGCTTGGCTGGAAGAAAACCGCGATCAGCTTTTTGCCGAGACATACGACGCTTTTGTGAATAAACGCGAACTTCCTGCGATGCAATGGGAAGAGGCAGAAAAGACACAACAAAGACATATGGCCGATGACTCATGGACAGAGCCCATACGAGAGACACTCCAAAAAAACGACTCGTTTTGCAAAGGCGACGAATCATTTTTCACTACTGTAGTGGATGTGTATTCGCGCACTTTCCCTTATGCACCACTAGAGAGACTCGGGCGTGCGCAAGAAATGCGTGTAGGAGCAATTTTACGTAGACTTGGACTTGGGAAACGTCAAGTTTCAACACAAGGAAAAAGAAAAATGCACTGGGTGTTCACGTCGGCAGCAGCAGAGGAGTTGAAAAAAGAAAATATAGAAAGCACTAAGGATATATTTGATGAGTATGAATCAGGAACAAATTAGAGGACTGGTAGGGGCATACGGGTGGGAGGAAATACCCTCGCGTAACCCGTACATGTATTCATACAAAGGAAACTTCGGTGAACGAATGAATTTCTATTACACAACAGGAACGCTTACGATACAGACACAAGACGGGAAATTAAAAATGACGAAAAACATACGCACACTAGAAGAATTAGAAAAGGCGATATGAAGTTATATAAGCATCAGCAGGTCATAGTCTCAGCTGATCCAAAGAAGATAGGATTGTTTCTCGGCACTGGAAGCGGGAAAACACGTATTGCTCTTCTTCTGGCCCGAGGTAAAACACTCGTTATCTGCCCTAAAACACAGAAAGAAGACGGTAATTGGGAACGAGAGGCAAAAGAAATAGGAGTAAAAGGACTAACTATCATCTCAAAAGAGGTATTTCGCCGTGATCACGAGGTACTAGGAGATTTTGACACAGTGATTGTAGACGAGTCACATACGTGTCTCGGGGTAACACCAAACACTCGGCAACGAAAAAGAGTTGTAATACCTAAGACGAGCCAACTCTATGAGGCTCTAAACGCCTACATAACGAGAGCTAAACCTGAAAGGGTGTATCTTTGCACTGCTACAATCCTCCGTTCACCTATGACAGTATGGGGTGCGGCACAGGTGCTTGGGAAGGCACATGCAGTCGGGGACTTCTACGCTTTTAGGCGAGAGTATTATACCCAGCTACCGATGCCTGGTCGTGATGTATGGGTCCCGAAGAGTGATAATGCAAGTAAAAACAAATTGGCGGCTATTGTGAGGGTGCTGGGGTATGTGGGAAGACTGGAGGACTACTTCGATGTGCCATATCAGAGCTACCATACTGACTACATAGAACTCACTGCCGAACAGAAAAAGATTATCAAAGACCTATACCTAGAATACCCAGAACCTATCGTGCGCGTGGGTAAGCGCCATCAGGTGGAGAATGGAGTGCTTGCTGGTGATGAGTTTAGTAAAGGTGAAACCTTTACTAATAACAAAATCAGTAAAATCCTCGATTACGTGGAGGAGTTCGACAAGTTGGTCATATTTGCTAAGTACCGGGCGCAGATAGAGGCGATTAGGAGGGCTGTGGAGGGCAAAAGACCCGTATTCGTACTTACTGGTGATACTAAGGACCGTGGAGAGTTGCTTAAACAGGCGAATAACGCCTCTCAGGGGGTGTTCATTTGCCAAGCACAGATAAGTTCGGGGTGGGAATTACCATCGTGGCCCGTGATGCTTTTCGCCTCACGTACGTATAGTCTCGTCGACTACGATCAAGCCCTCGGGCGTATACAACGCGTGAACAACATAAAGAAGAATCTCTACATCAACTTAGTGGTGCGCGGGGGTGTGGACGAAGCTGTGGATAAGGCGCTCAAGAATAAGCAGGACTTTAATGAGAGGTTGTATGCTGGGGTATGAAAAACATACACTTCATGAGCGAATCTTCCGAATGGGAAACTCCACAAGAATTCTTCGATAAAATACAGAGTGTGTATCGTCTTGATATTGATGTCTGTGCTACGCGAGAAAACACAAAATGTGTCCGTTGGTGGGACAAAAAAGAGGATGGACTATCTAAAGATTGGACAGGCATTCGTGCGTGGATGAATCCTCCCTATGGACGTGAAATCGGTAAGTGGGTAGAAAAAGCAGCAATGGGGGAGGCAGAGATAGTCGTTGCTTTACTTCCCGCACGCACCGACACACGTTGGTTCCACGAACATATTTACGGAAAGGCAGAAATACGGTTTATCAAGGGTCGTCTCAAATTTGGAGGGCACAAAAACAGTGCCCCGTTTCCTAGTATGTTAGTAATTTATGCTCGAAAGTAAGGCCTCCTTCGTCTTCCGCCACTGGTTACGTGCGAATCCGCAGTACACGTGCACTTACGAAATAAAACAGGCGAAGGGGAGTAGTATTCCATTCTCGTCGTTGGAGGAGCATCAGGCTGACTACCTGATGGCCATACAAGGGGATAAGGGCGTGCTGGTGCGGGTGCAGGCTGTGGCTGGGGGAGAGCCGGACTATATTTATTTGAGGCGGTGTCCGGCACGTGTCGTCGTTTTCATAGGGAGGGAGTTTCACTTGATAGATATAAACACGTGGGTGTTGGAGAAAAGCAAAAACCGGCGTCGGTCCTTGACGTCGGCTCGCGCGCGAGAGATCTCAGTAATTTCTGTAAAATTATAAACCCGTATGTTTTCGTCTTCGCACTTCCTCTCCGATAAGTCGAGCGAGGTACTCGCTCTTACTGGTGGCAAGGTCGTCGGACATAAGTGTGTAGAGGGCTTGCGTCTGCTCTTCAGATAGGGTGATAAGGATTCTCATTTTGCGGTCCAGATTAAGGATAACGGTATGCTTTTATTAGAGATCCATACATAGAAAACGTATTATTTTTTGTTAGCGCACGTCTGGTAATAAGTCGCCCACGCTTCTTTCTCCGTGCCTTTGTAGCCGTCCGCTCGCGCCTCACGCGCGACACAGTCGGCGTATGCGCTCAGTGTGCGGTCGTTGCGGTCGGAGTACCATAAGAGAACCGCGGCGATAGCGATTATGTATCTCATGGTGTTTTGTTGGACGGCGTTGGTGTGGTTATTTCACCAGTGCCGTAGTCAATAAGTATCTGGGGATAGCGTAATTATGCCATAAGAATGGGGGTGGAGTCAAAAGTTGGTGCTATACTACAAAACTTGACTTATACAGATTTATGATGTTATTTCCAGTGCAGTACCTTTTAAGGGGTGTTGCTACACCTTGTTTTTGATGATTATACGGCGTAGGTACGCGGTTTAATGGTGTTTGATACTACACCTCTACCTTCTCGCAAAACACTTTGGCTGGGTACCCCTATTTATATACTATGTACTTATATATATATAAGTATAGTAAGTATAGTAGTAGGGTGATGATAAGAAGTAGATAAGCCGTATTTTTACGTGCTACCTTCCGGTATTGACGTATAGTGGCAAGCTCGTGGTATAGAACGGCCTTCATTGACACGGTGTATGCGAACGTGTCACCATTCTTGTATAACTGTGGTGTAATAAAAATCAGCCCTGTTTGTGGTATAATGCGTATTGCCTATGGATAACGCCACGAATATGCCCATAAGGCAATAGCCGTTATGGCTTGACAGGGTACTCACTGATTATATGGCGTATATGCTAGGGTCGAGTGTCGCACAATGTTTATTCTGCGCGCAACATTGCGACGATAGGGATAAAATCATATTGTATAACCTCAGCACCCCACCCCCACCCCCATTTGTCTACTCTTACTAGTTCAAATATACCCACCTGCATTCCACCCCCACCACTACCCCCTTGCTATTTCCTAAAAATGCTATACTAATTTTTACATGACCACCCCCGACACTATTGCCGTTGAGTTTGCCCTCACCCACCACCACTCCACCAAGTCCGACGCCACCATCGCCACCGAGCTCCGCGTGCCAGCAGAGGAGGTGGCCGCGCTACGCTTATCCCTTGGGCTCACCACACCATTAAAAAAGCAATCACTCAAGGAAGATGCGCGCCAGTACATAGTGGACATGTCGCCACAGGAGAAACTCGAGTTTTTCAAGGGGATCGCCCCCTACAAGCTCTGGACAATGGCTGAAGGGGCTCCTGACACAAAGATTGATGTAACACAGGAGCCAATCCGTATTGATATTAGTCACCAATTAAGACAAATTTATGGACCAAGAATTATTACTCAACTGCCTGAAGGTAGCGAAGGAAGCGAACTGCCCGGAGGATCAGACAAATAACTTCCTTCCCACAGGGTACGTGCCCAATCCACGCCAGTGGTTATTCCATGCAGCAGCACGCGCAGCCGACGCCACCAACGGTCCTGTCGAAATTGCGATGGGTGGCGCTCGTGGAGGTGGTAAGTCGCACTCCATCTTCGCGCAGGCCGCCCTCGACGACTGTCAACGTGTCCCTTCTCTCAAAGTTCTATTCATTCGTAAGACGGCAATCTCCGCGAAGGAGTCCTTCGGTGACTTAATTGAACGCATTCTCTCTGGAAAAATGTCTTACAACATTGCGAATAACATTATCAGCTTCAAAAATGGCTCGCGTATCCTCCTTGGTGGGTTCCACAGCGAAGACGACATTGACAAATACGTGGGAGTGGAGTATGATTTAATCGTTATTGAGGAATTGAACCAGCTGACGGAGGATAAATTGGATAAATTAAGAGGTTCTCTTAGAACCTCTAAAAGATTCTGGCGCCCACGGCTCTACGTAAGTTTCAACCCAGGCGGTATCGGGCACAATATGGTCAAGTCACGCTACGTGCTCCCCCGTCGCCTCTCAGCCGAGACGACAACGCGGTTTATTTCAGCCACATACACCGATAACCCTAACCTCAACAAGGAATATACGGAATATCTCGAGTCCCTAACGGGCGACCTCGGCCGGGCGTGGCGTGAGGGTGACTTCGACCTGTTTGCGGGGCAGTTTTTCAAGGAGTGGAGCCCTGCTATCCACGTGTGCGAACCATTTACGATACCTGCTGACTGGTCGCGCGCGTTTGCGTTCGATTATGGTCTTAATCATCCCCTCTCCCTCGGGTGGTATGCCACCAGCCCCGACTCGGTGGTGTACAAATACCGAGAACTGCATGGATCGGGCATGACTTACACACAGGCGGCGGAGGAGTTTGTGTCGCTCACCATGCCGGATGAAAAATTAGCCTATGGTGCGTGCGATCCGGCGCTGTGGGCGAAGAAAGGGGAGCGGGAGGATATGTTAAGCGGTGCGGAGATCTTCGCCAGACGAGTTGGTGAGCTCACAGGAAGCCAGCCACGCCTCATTAAGGCGGAAAACGCCCGAGTGACTGGGTGGGGGGTGGTAAGGGAGTATCTGCGCCCCTACCTTGGTCCTGACAACGTGATAATGGCAAAGCTACAGGTGTTCTCAACGTGTCACAACACAATCCGCACGGCGCCGGAGCAGGTACACGCCGATAACGTGCCGGAGGATATGGCAAAGCAGGATGGAGACGACTGTTGGGACGAAACACGTTATTTCCTCATGTCACGCCCCCGCCCCACCCACACCCCGGAGCAGTTGGCGAAACGTGATTTCGATGAGGCGATGAGGCGTAAGCAGCAGCGGTTATCCACAACATCACGCCTACGCTTTATGAAGGGGTGATACAATCCAGTTATGTTTAATTACCCAGCAAAGATAAAAATCTCGCCAGCGAAAATTACTTCCACACTTCCGATGCAGTACGGTGCTGTAGTTGGAAGCCCCGCACATAAGAAAAAGTTGAAGAGGAAGAGGGAACTCGAAATGATAAATGCAGAAAGTGGGAAAGGGTACGACGAATTAAAAATGTTTAAATAAACCACCACAGCATGTCAATTAAAAAAGAATACCTCTATGGCGCAGACGCCCGAGAAGCTATCCGAAAAGTTGCAACTGTTATCGGAGATACGCTCGGTAAAACGCTTGGCCCGGCAGGGAGGAACTATCAGACGCCGGAAGGTATTACCAATGACGGAAAAACAATCCTCTCACACATTCGGTTCCCTGACGAATGCGAGGATAGCGTTGCTTTGGCGTTCCATGAAATCGCTAATCGGCAAGATAGAGATGCAGGGGACGGAACGACGACAGCAGTAGTTTTTGGTACGGAGCTTGTGAAGGACCTGATTGATAAGGTTCCTGATATTGACTCACCAATGCAGGGGCAAGTGTCTGTGATGGAGTTATCACGACAGTTGGAGGAGGATAAAAATAAAGTGCTTGCTCTTCTGGAGAAGAAAGTGATTCCCGTGACTACCCTTGAGCAGCTTGAGCAGGTGGCGTTCACTTCAATGGAGGACAGGGATATCGCGAAGATAGTGGCGGCAACGATTTTCAAAGCAGGGGCCAACTCGTTTACCGCGCTTGAAGAAGGGTTCACTGGAAAGTTAGAGACTAACATTCAGGCGGGTATTGAGGTGCCAGTGCAACTGAACTACGGAAGCAAGGTGGTGGCAACAGAGTGCCCAGTTCTTGTGGTAAACCATCTCTTTGAGGATTACCGTGAACTTTCACCATTCATACAGTCGATGGTGCAGTTTATGAATGAGAACAAAATGAAGGTGAGCTCGCTCGTAATTGTGGCGAAGAAGTTTTCTATTCCGTTTATGCAGAAGGTTATTGAAAACAACACTATGAGCCCTCTACAGATTCACTGTATGAGTAACGACCATCTGCCAGATGCGGTGTTTGAAGATGTGGCGGCGTTTGTGGATGCGAAGTATATGGATACACACCCGAAGGGAGGAAGGAAGATCGCGGACGTACGGTTCAAAGACTGTGGCTTTGCAACGAAGTTTGTGGCGACGGCTAAAGGGGCAGTGTTCTATGGGGGGAAGGGGACACAACTACAGCCTCAGAACGAGACGACTCGCGTACAGGCGCGTGTGCTTGAGCTGAACGCAGAACTGGCGAAGGAGACAAATACTAAGAACCGTACAGCCCTTGAGCGCAGGATTGCGGAGTTCCAAGGAGGGAAGGCGACTATTTACGTGGACGCAAAGACTGCCGCAGAGAAGTACTACCTCAAAAAGAAGATCGAGGATTGTATGAACTCGTGCAAGGGTGCACTCGAAGGAGGTATGGTGAGAGGTGGAGGGATTGCCTTACAGGAAGTGGGCGCTGAACTCGGGCAGTATTCTATTCTTGCATCAATTCTTTGCAGACCCTATCAGCGCATTCAACAAAATGCCGGCGGCATTCTTGAAATAGGTCCCGACGTAATGGACTCCTACCTTTGTGCGAAAGCAGGGATTGAAAATGCGGTGTCGGTAATTCGTACACTTATAACTGTAGAAGGTGTTATTGCCGACCCTGCGCCAAGTATGGTAGAGAGTCTGAAAGAAGCGATCAATGAATAGGTTATCCACACATGATTCAGAGAATGTATTGACTAATTGTGGTAATATATGTTCAGAAATCTGATCGTTAAATTTCTCATAAAATATTTGGAGAGAGAGATATCGGACACGCCGAAGCAGACTCTTGAGAAAGAAGTGTATGACGGCATGATGAGTCAGTTGTGGCAGTCAGCCGCCTTTCGGAAGTACGTACAAGACCGCGACGCGCGGCTGATATTCACCATGGCGGGGTCTGAAGGCATGGCACCGGAGCCACGGGATGCATACACTATGCACACGGGGCAACGTGTCGAGCTACTCATGCTCGCGCGCGAAGCAAAGGCAGCGTGGAGTAGATTAGAGCAGGGGAGAGTGAAGGTTGTTGGTTGAGGCTAGGATTCGTATAAACGAATTCTTGCCCCAGCGTAATAACGCGGGAGCGATTGCAGAATCGTAAAATCTGATTAATAGCCTTTCACCCTAGTGTATGGATGATCAAACTCCTGAATTGGACGGCGCGAGCGAGGAAGCGTTAGAACTCGAATTGGAACCAGTGGCGATTCCGCCAAAGGAACCGAGCAGCGATCCGTTAGATGAAATTACTGACGAAGTTGTGCGGTCAGAGGCTAAGAAACACCGTGCTATCGCAAGGCGTCTTGAAAAAGAACCGAAGCAGGTAGTGCCGGTTGTGACTACTCCTCCAGTGAACGAGTACCTTACAAAAGCGGATTTTTTCAAGTCCAACGAGCGAAAGGCTATACGCGAAATTACCGCTGATGCCGAAATAAAAGCTAGCTGGAATGACATTATTCCGTTCTACACTCCTCGACGCGGCAAAGAGACACCTGAAGACATTAAGGAAGATATCCAAGATGCCATCACGCTCTATAAAGCCCGTCATCCTGACGCGCCTGTAAAGGACGACAGCATTAACCAACTCACAGCTACCCCCGTAGTAAAGACTGGTGGAGGGAGTGTCGTAAAAGCAACTCATCAGCTGTCAGACCCACCTAACTTCAAACTCCCAGCCAAACCATCTGAATGGTACGGTAAAAAGTCTTAGATTTCATATAAAGGCTCGCTGTACTTAGCTCGCTAACGTATGGCTAAATCTCTATTCACCAACTTAGTATGTGAGATTTGTTCAAAATCCTTTAGTGGACGATTTTGTCGTGTAAAAAAGACATGTTCAAAAGAATGTCTTTCTATATTGAAAAATCGTATCAACATAGGAATACAAAAACCTCCTCATACACAAGAATGGAAAGATGCTATGAGTAAACGTTTTAGTGGGGCAGGCAATCCATTCTTTAGGGGAATAATGTCTGAATCTGCGCGTAAGAAAATTGCCGATTCCCAACGAGGGCAATTCGGTGAGTTATCGAGACGTTGGATTAAGGATAGAACCAAAGTGAGAATAGATGTGGACAATGAAAGAGGCGGTCCCCTAAATAAACAATGGAGTAGATCTGTTAAAAATCGTGACGGTTGGAAATGTCGAATTTCTAACAAAGATTGTTCTGGAAGATTAGAGTCTCATCACATCCTTGGATGGAAAGACCACCCAGAATTACGATACGAGGTTAATAATGGCATTACGCTCTGCCACTTTCATCATCCTCGAAAAAGAAACGATGAATTAAGATTGTCGCCATATTTTCAAACCTTGGTGGCGTCAGAAGCAAAATAATTTGGCTTTCAGGTCTCTCACAAACGAGGAAGGTAAGCGTGTTTTTCTCCCAGCAAAAGCGTCGGTGGTGTTCACCAAAGGTGATGCGATACTGAATACCTCAGGGTATGCAGATATCCAGACTTCTGGTAGCAATATCGACACCTACTACGTAGCAGACGAAACCGTCACTGCCAATGGCACTGACGGCGTGACTCTGATTGCGTGTATCCCGGTAGATGGTGTGCGGTTCGAGGTAGATACTTCAAATACTCCTACTGCGGCGCAGCAGGGTGTTGACGTTGACTTTAGTGCGGCAGGTACCGTCGATACTTCCGCTGTTACCGACCAGGTATTCCACATTGAGAAGATGATTCTTCCACTCTCTGCAAAGAAAGCGATTGGCTTCTTCGTCCGTGGCGCACCGAACGCGTAGTTCTTATTAACTAACTTTATAATTTATGATAACTACGGCGGATTTTCTCACGCTCACTCAAAAGCTCAATGAACACTTCAATGAGGCTGCGAGTCTCGCGGTAGAAGGATGGATAGGACAGCAACTATACGATGTCGGTGAAACAAACTGGCAGGTATACAACGGTCTTATTCTCAACGGTGCGGCTAAGTTCGATATTGTCGCAGAAGGAGGTCAGTATGCGGCAGGTTCTATCGCACAAGGCGATAGCGCTTCCTTCACTCAGAAGCAGTACGGCGGGCGTATTGTGGTGACGAAGGCAATGCGTATGTTCGACCGCTACGACCAAATCGAGGAAGTCGTGAAGGACAATGTTCAGTTTGCATTTGATCGCGTTGACCAATCGCAGGCTGACCTTATCCTGAATGGTTTTACGGGTACAAGCTATACAGACATCTACGGCGCTACACAGTCAAACGTGACTGCTGACGCGGTAGTTCTCTTCTCAGCTTCACACACGAACAACCAGACTTCCGCAACAGCACGTAACCTTATCCGTAATGCGGCAGGTACTGCTAACCCAGCACTTGACCGCGCGGCTATCGTTACTGCTCGCAAGGATGCGCGTATCAATCGTGACCCTAACGGTGCAAACCGCCCGGTAACTCTTGATCGTCTCGTTGTCTCGGCAACGAATGAGGACCTCGCAGAGCGTACTGTCTACTCCTCAGGAGTAGCTGGCACGCCGAACGTAGACCTCAACCCTCTTAAGGGCAAGATTTCAAACATCTTGGTTTGGTCACGCCTCGATACTCGCGGCAATGACTCGACAGACACCTCAGCTTACTGGTTCCTCGCAGACTCACGTCTCGTCAAAAAGACACTCAAGTCTCCGTTTGCTCAGAAGCCGATGATGTACGCTCCTGCTCAGGTCGATGATTCGAAGAACTGGGAATACACTATTGACAGCTTCTACGTTCTTGGACTCCTCTGGCAATTCGGAATCTGGGGCAGTACCGGAGCCAATTAGGTGTAGATTAATAGTTAATAACGCTCAATTATGGCAATAGACCTAGCAAGATTGGCAGGACAAGGGCGAGCCTTCAGTGGCGTACGGCCTTGGACACCCGAGGAGCTTGACGCTCTTCTGGTGCTCGAGAACGAACGTGGCGTAGGTCGCTTGTCTGCTGCTGACTTCATCAGGAACGGCATTCTCACTCTTGAGGCGTATGACAAAGCGACTAAGGCAGACTTCAAGCCTAAAACACTTGAAACCGCTGCTGAGGAAGTAGAGGCATCGTTGAAGGATAATGAGTTTGCTGGGGTTGAGACTAAAAAAGTCTCAACAAAAGCCAAGAGCACGAAATAACCTATGAACTACATCAAGATAAATCATCTTTCGCTCCTGATTATCGCGTTCTTGGTTGCTTCGAATCTCTTTGGAGGTTCTAGCGGAATGTTCGGTGCTCTCGACAGAACGACGGTGAGTAACCCGTGGACGTTTACAGGTGCGGTGACTATGTCTAGCACACTTACTCAAACGGGCGACGCTACCTTCGGTGGAGGTAGTGGTGCTATTGTAGTCACAACTACAAACACGGCGACATCCTCTGTTCAAGTCGGGTGTGTCCAAACGACTGCGACATCGACTGCAACACCGATTAAGATTGTTCTCAGTAGCATTGCTACCTCTAGCCCTGCTTTTGGAGATACAACAATCGGACTTGTCGGTTGGAAATACGGTTCTTGTCCGTAGTTCTTTCTTCCCCCCCTACTTAAACGACCTCCATTCCTTGCTGTGGTGGTGAGGCGAGGTATTCTTGAGTCGGGGGATGGGGATGGAACCCCTTATAAATTAAATTATAAATATGCCTATTGTCTCTAAATATTTGATAGCGTTCGGAGTGCTAGCTGTGGGTTTGATGGGTTGGTCTGTTGTAACGTTCGGCTCGACAACCTTTCTTGTTCCCACTCAGCCGGTAGATACGTATAAGAATTTCTCAGTTCTTTCAGCGACAACAACGACCGCGACCTCTACTAACACCACCGACGGCGGACAATATATGGTTATTGCGGGTGCAAAAAAAGTGGTTGCGTACTTCACTCATGGAGGTGTAGCAACAACAAGCACTGGGGGAGCGCGGTTTACAGTAGAAACGTCTCGTGACGGGGCTACATGGAATGTCTTCAACAAACTTATCGGTACTGATATGTCTTCAACAGCGACTTCAACATATACAATCAGTGGAGCAACCTCGACTGTGCCAGTGGCTCTCAACCTTTCTGATGGCACCTTCTATGCAGTACGCTGTATCTCGACTGAACTATCAGCACCACTCGGTGTCGACGGAGAACAATCCTGTCTCTTTTCAGCTGAGTTCTAACCACCATGCCTCCGCTACTTCGGCATAGGAACGGGACTTTATCGATAGATAACACCCAGCTTCAAACGGGTGCCGTTGCGGAGACGTATATCACAGCGGCTACTGTTGGGGGAACTTCTACAACACTTACGGTTCCGAGTATTGTAGGGTTCGGGATAAACCAGATATTGCTTCTTGAGGATTTGGGAACAGAGAGTGCGGAGATAGTGCTGACTCATGCAAGTACGGTTCCTACGATAACTGCCGGGGTAGGAACGATTACGCTTTCAGCAGCTCTTATTAAGACTCACCCAGTGGGTTCCAGGGTACGAGTCATAATGTATAACCAGATAGAACTGAAGCGTGGCACGACGACCGTAGCCTCGGCGGCAACGGCGCTTACGACAGCAACCACAGCCGACTTCAATCCGATTTCAGCTTTGGGATCAGGGTTGGTTGCGGTGGATGCTACTCTGCGGATTCAGTCACACGAATCGTCTGAACATACCTCAGGCTATTACTTTGGGCGGTATAAGAATTCGATAACGAGTGATTTTAGTGGCTACACCGATGCTCTTATCTTTGGTGGATGGGCTTCGAACACGGTGGGTTATATGATTGATCGCGCTCTGCGAGACTCGGGCGTGTACGAGCTCTCGGATAAGATTCGTCTTGTCGATTGTTACGAATGGATTAATGATTGTCTCAAACTCATCCAAGGGAAGCTCAAGCGTTGGCCTGAGCACTACAGCTATAATGCTATTCTTGGTCAGATACAGCGTGGCGACAACACAACAACGATGCCAACGGATGCGTATGACACGGAGACAAACAAAAGTATTATCGCGCTTCGAGTTGGTGATGGAGATAGACTTCAGTATTTGTCACCCGGGGACTTTGACAGCGTGCAGGGGGATGTGAAGTATACGGGAGTCACGACGCAGGCAGTAGCAACCGACACGACATTAGCAATAAATAATTCTTATGATTACGACGACTCGGGAACAGTTAACGTCTATATTTCGGGGACGAAGTATGCAATCACTTACACCGGTGTTACGCGGTCTGCAACAGCGGGGATTCTCACAGGAGTACCTGCGTCGGGCACGGGCTCTATTACAGTCACTATCCCAGTCGACACAACAGTCTGGCAGGACGAAATAGAGGGCATCCCTGCGTACTTCACAGTGCGTAATGGGGTCATTGAGACATGGCCGCTTGCGGATGCCCAGAATGATAATAAAAATCTCTTTGGAGATTATTCTAAAGTCGCATTAGCTGTGGATAGTTCTGGGGATACTGTGGACATCCAGCGTTTTGATGCGGTGCAGAGCTTTTTGACATGGCGCATGAAGATGAAGAATCAAAGTAATGCGGTCATTGATATGACTGACGGGCATTACTTAATGTACAAAGAGAAGCTGAATGACGCGATTAGAACCTTACCTTCGAATAATGTCTTCCGTATCCGTCCGTCTGTAAATAGAATTGGTAATACGCGCACGAGTTTGCCGAGTCGTTTCCCACCGAGCAATGATTAACCTATGGCTAAACTTACGCAGCCATTTAAGTTTTCTGACTTTAGTGGGGGTCAGGCGAATGATTTAAATCCAAACCTCGTACCTCCTCAGTGTGTGGAGATGGGGATGAATTTGGATTTTGATAGTGAAACTGGAGCAGCGACATCCCGCCCCGGGATTGCTATTCGGGGCGCACAGCTCGTTGCTGCTATGAATATCCTTGGTCTTCATCAGCATGTAGATACCGTAACAGCGGCGAATAACAAACTCTTCGCTACAGTGAACGCATCGGGAGGCGCGACCAGCGTTGTCTACGACGTAGTGGCGGGTACGACTTCAGTGACAGGTTTAACTGCCTCTAAGAAGATGCGTTTCCTGACTTTCCTCGGCGCTACACTCGCTTTGAATGGAGCAGATGGCGAGAGGAGCTACACCTCGGCAGGATGGATAACGACCGGTGGAGCGTTTGACCTCGCAAACTTCCCTGGGGCGAATTTGAACAATTTGTGCACGGTATTTCTTGATCGTGTGTACGCAGCAGGTGACACCGCGAATCCTGCACGTCTGTATTACTCAGGTGTCTCAAGTGGTACGGCAGTCTCATGGACCTCAGGAAATGGATACGTAGATATAGACGCAGGAAATGATAACGGCCCTATTACGGCGCTCGGGAAAGTACCAGGCTACATTCTCATTTTCAAGGAACGCTCAATGACGCGATGGAATTACTCTTCAGCTTTCCCAGAAGAGTTGGTGAACCTAGGTGCCTCCTCACAAGAATCGGTAGTAATAGGCGGTGGTCTTTGCGCTTTTTATTCAAACTCAAATGAGAATGATAAGGGCTTTTTTATAACCAACGGCGGACGACCACAACCTATTTCACATGATACGACACGTCCTATAAAGAAATGGATTGATGCTATCACAACAGCAAACGAGGCGATTATGGCGGGATTCGCTACGAATCACGGCTTTGTGTGGAGTATCGGGGATGTGACGGTGGACGGAGAGGCGTGGACGAATGTGGTGCTCAAGTATAATCGCCTTTTGAACCAGTGGTCGGTACGCTCGTACCCTTCTGAGTTTAAGGTCTTCGCGCGTGAGCTCGTGTCGGGGGTGAACACTATTGTTGGGGGAGACGACGCGGGGACGGTGTTTCGTATAGACAAGGCGGGAACGTACTCGGATAACGGTACGGCGATTGCGTATCGCCTGCGTACCCGTGCGGTAGATATGGGGACGAATTTGAAGAAAGAGATAGAGGATCGGGTAGTAGTGAAAGGAAAGAATCTTGAGGGGGCTACTATAGGGGCAGTCGTTGATGAAGACCGAACGGCGATTGTCCCGCTCGGCGCGTCGAAGTGGTGGCGTACACTCCTTCAGATATTCGGCATAGGCAAGAAAGTGGAGTTTACATCGTTGATGGTGGAGGTGCAGGGAACGACAACGAACGCTCGTGCGACGATTCGTGAAATCGAAATTCCGAACGTCGATGTATCAAATGAGTATGTATAGCATTGACGACATTCTCCCTGCACCAAATCCAGGTAGTGAGCCAACGCCTTCTTCTCAGAATAATTTCACTAATGCTGTAAACCCATCAGCACTTAGTGCGGGGAGTCTCATTGGAAATACGACGATTGAGGATGGCTTTCTTCAGTCTTCTAATTATGTCGCGGCTTCTACTGGTTGGAAACTGACACCTACTTCAGGTGAGTTAAATTTTGCAGTATCTGTAGACACCCTTGATATTCCAGATACAGTAACTGCCAATTCATTTCACGTCGATATCGATGGCGACACGTGGTGGGGCGCGACGACACTTGGCGCATCAGTGGCATCGGTAACAAAAGCGGGAGTCGGTACTTTTTCAAACATTGTGATTACTGGTGGCTCGGTTACTGGGGTACCGATTTCAGGAATACCGAATACCACTGTCACTGACCTCTCTATCATGGAGATGTCGCACAACCTCTCCTTCTCTGTAACAGACGCTGACACTATAGCCTGGTCGTCAGGAACGATAGTAATGAGTAACGGTAGGACGTTCGCAATATCAGCAGGAAACACAGGCAACATGGCAGCGCTTACCTATATCTATCTTGATCCTGCGGTATCTTCAACTGTGCTTCAGACGACAACGACGTATACCACAGCGATGGGTAACAACAAGAGACTTATTGGTACAGCTCAAAACAATACTGTTACCGCATCATATATCCCCTACGGCCCGGGTACTCCTCTCGTGGACGGAGCAAACATTGGTGCCTTTTCTATTGTCGCAGGAAATATCGCAGCAACAACTATAACCGCGGCGAAGATGAACGTCTCCACACTTTCTTCTATTACTGCAAATATTGGAGCTATAACTGCAGGTACAATCACGCTTGATACGTCGGGGTATGTGCGGGGTGGTCAGACTGATTACGATACTGGTACGGGGTTTTTTTTAGGATATAGCGGTGCGGCGTATAAATTTAGTATAGGAGTTGGGGCCAGTACATCTAACAATCTTACATGGGACGGGACTACACTGACTGTCAATGGTTCAGCAATATCAAATCAAGATATTTATGGGGACGGGTCCGATGGTGTGGGTACAATTTCTGGGAATACAACTTTAACGAGGGATATGTTTTATACAAACTGCACGATATCTTCAAGTGCTATTTTATCAAATGCCTCATTTCGTATTTTTTGTACGGGAACTCTGACAATAGGGAGTGGTTGTTTTATAAGAAATAACGGTGCAGGGGGCACCGCTGGTTCTGACGCTAGTCCAACAGGCGGCGCAGGCGGCGCAGGCGGCGCAGCGGTGTCTAGCGGATCATTACCAAGTGGCGTTGCCGGCGGTGCAGGCGGGGCGGGTAACAATGCGGGTGGTAGCACCGGAACAGCAGGTGTTGCTGGTGCTGACGCAGCAAAGTCCGTCGGTAGTGTTGGTGTCGCAGGCGGCGCAGGCGGGGCTGGGCATGGGTCTACATCGTCTTCATCAGGCGGCGCCGGCGGCGCAGCTGGTTCGCAAACTGGAACAGTTTTCAACACTATAAAAAATGCCATGTCTGCGTATAATCTTATTGATACTCAGCCAAGTGTATCTGCGTTTACAGATTCGTCAGGTACGGGTGGGGGCGGTGGGGGCGGTGGAGCAACTTTTGGAGGATCAGACGGAGGAGGAGGAGGAGGAGGAGGTTCGGGCAGTACTGGAGGTTTTATTGCTATTTTTGCAAAAAAAATAGTAAATTCAGGGACGATCGAAGCAAAAGGCGGAGCGGGGGCCGCTGGCGGTATTGGAGCATCGGTTGTTCAAGCGAATGGCGGCGGCGGCGGCGGCGGCTCGGGTGGTTCTGGTGGAGTTATAATTTTAATTTACAGCTCAATAACAGCTGGCTCTGTATTAGCGACAGGCGGCGCCGCTGGTTCTGGAGGTATTGGGGGTACAGGTAGTCCAGGAACGAACGGAGATACAGGGTCGAATGGTAATGCTGGGAATACGGGAGTTATTATTCAATTACAAGTATGAACATAAATTTTACAGCGAAAGAACTCGAAGTCATAGAACTCATGTCACCAGGGAAAACAGCAGAAGAGATAATCAACCTTGTGCTCCGTGATTGGTATAACTCTAATCGCGATCGGATGTATAAGCAGATAAAGACAGACTCACAAATAGAAGATGAAATAATTACTGTGCACAACCTAAAGAAGGTCGTGATATAATATTGACAACTATGCCTATTTTTGACCCAACTCAAGGAGGTACTCCACAAATCAACCAACCTTACCTGTCTGCTGTAAATGTAAACGGGAACTGGGAAGTCCAATTAAATAAATGGGTGGGGAACCTACCTAGTGGCTATCAGATTGTCAATCCACAACAAGGACAATCGATGATACAAGAAAGTGTCTCGAGACTCCAATCTAAGCTGCAAGAATGGGGGCCAACGTCGAAAACAGGGCAGGCTGTGCAACGTGAGTTGGATATGCGTACCAAAGCAGCCAGCGAGGTCGGCACACTTTCTGGTGCGTTTAACCCAGCCTCTATGGGTGGAGCAAATTATGTTATAGGACCGAATGGAAACTTAATGACTGCTGAAACAGCAGCTAATTTTGTGCCCTCTCCTCAAGAGACAGCAATGGGTATTGTTGGAACGGGCCAATATGCTGGGATGAGTGCAGCAGAAGTTGACGCGCAAAACACTCCTACTCTCCCCAAAGCCCCTGTAGGTTCACTTCTTGGCGCGACAGTAGGGGTGAGTGCACCCACTACTCAGCTCAAACGTGGCGACACCGGCGCCGGAGTGAAGCAACTGCAAGATTGGCTTGTGGCGAATAAATATATGACACAGGCACAAGTGGACACAGGCTACGGCACGTTTGGTCCACAGACCGAAAAGGCAGTTACTGCGATGCAAGTTGCTCTTGGTGTGGATAATAAGACGGGTCCCGGTGTGTATGGGCCGAGGACGATAGCGAAGGCGACGGCGGTGGGGGGAGGTGGTACGAGCGGAGGAGACACAACGGGAGGCGGCGGCGTTTCAAACGCCGAGCTTGATACTATCTTAAAGAATCCAAGTCTTTCTGCTGACCAGAGGGCGGCGATACAAGCAATTTTCGGTGCGGTGCAAAGTAATGATGCTGATACTGCGACAAAGATACAGGCGGCAATGAAAGCCGCAAGTGAGTTTTCTGATCCCTACTTTAAGGCACAAATAAGATTGGCGACTGACGCACTTAATCGGGGTATTTCTGGTAAAGAAGGTGATTTGGCTTTTGCAGAATCTGAAAAGAAAGCGGCGCTTGAGGAATTGAAGGCAAATACCGCAGCTTCGAAAGACCAACTTTCTTTTGAACATGCACAGGAGCTACAAAATCTTGCACGAAAATATGAAACAGATATTGCCACTACACAGGACAACCTAGCGGCTTCTGGCTTCACGTCTTCTTCTAAGCGCGCGCGAGCGGAGCAGATACTTGGTGAGCAAAATACTGGACTGGTGGAGAGTTCAAATAAACAGTACGGATACCAGACAGGGGCTCTTGATAGGACACTTGCATCAGGTGATGCGAGTACGCAGGCGGCGTTGGCAAATCTTCAGCGACTTACGACTGAAGGGAAACTTGATTTGTTCCGACAAGCAGAGCAGGAAATAGGTTCGGCGAATCTTCCTGCTGTAAATGGACTGACCCCAGTCGGAGGTGTGGGTGGAACTATACCGAGACAGTCCGCTCTCGATCAACTTCAATTTGCCTCAAACTTTGTCTTTTAACTAACCTATTATGCCCCAAACACCTACAGGTCTGACAGAACTTCCAAAAGGCGGCGGTGCCGCGAGTCCACTCCTTTCATTTGCCGACTCACTTGATGCTGCTGTGAATCTCGCACGCAAGTCTCGTAACAAATCGTCGCTTGATATGATGAAACCGTTTCAGGGGACGGTTGCTGCCTCTGACTTCAATTCTATTTTGGGGAATCTGAACGCAGCGAGTGATAAGACGTCGAGTAATCTTTTGAAACAAGTGACCGATATTGTGAACCCTGCTGCCTCGGACATTATTACTTCAACGAATGATGCGGGGGTTGTGACGGCGAGGAATAAGGCGACAGGTGAAGTCTTGTGGAAGACAGTGCCAGGAGAGGGAAATGCACAGAACAATACTGCCGATGTCCTCACTCGTAGTGGAGCTCTTAACTATACAAGGGCAGATTATTCTGAAGATGCTTCTATTCTCGAAGAGTCACGGGGAACTGATGGATGGGTAAACCCGGTTAAATATCAAGAGTTGTACGACGCATGGGTTGCAGGAGGTGGTAAGATTGCTGATTTTGTTAAGATGTATCCCCCAGCGACATATGTAAACCCCGCGAATGACTGGCTTCCTGCCTATTTGCGGCCGAAGAAGAGTGCGGATGGCAATATTGACTCACTTATTGAGTCTCTATAAAAGTATGGCGGGGTTACTCACTTCAGAAAAAAAGAAGGTGGGGTTACTTACTCGAGATGATCCCTATAAGGGCACGCTCGGTGATTTCGCACAACTTCCAAGTATGTCGTTTGCGACGAAGACAAGTACGCAGGCGATACCGGATGCGACGACACCAGACACTGTTGATTTTTTAAAGAAGACAGGGCAATCTATTGCGCGTGGGTACGGCGCGGTTGGTCAGGGGATAGTGAGTGCGGCTACCGGCGGTAAGGCACCTGTGGCGTTTACTCCACAAGGGAAAGTACAACAAGCAATCTTTGGTACGGATAAGTCATTTTCACTTCAAGATGTGGGTGAAGAGTATCCAGGCGTGCCGAAAGGTGCGGGGTTTGCTCCGTTTATCGGTGGACTCGGGGTAGCTCTTGATCTTGTTGGTGGGGGTGGGCTAAAGGGATTGAAAGGGCTAACAACAGCGTTAAAGGATGCTAATGCGGTGGCAGACGCCGCACGTTTGATGAAAGGTGCTGGATTTACTGATGATATTATCAAAGATTACTCTCCACTCTTTGCTAAGAGTAAGGATGTCGCTGAGATAGAGAAGGGTCTTCTTGTTGCTGAGAATTTACAGAATACGACGAGGGGTACCTCCGCTGGGAGTCGAATCGAATCGAAGACGCCTAGTCCATTGGCAGACGGGGGTAAGATTGAGACTAACACAGTTGAGCGTGGATTTATCACCTCTGTAAAAGAGGTTATCCCTGAAGCGGAGAAAGTTGCGGGGCAATATATCCCGCGTTCTACTGATGCGCTCTCTATAAAGGCAGCGAACTTTGTTAAGGACGATATTACTGCGGCGACCCGCTTTGCTCTTGAAGGAACGAATGATGCGGCAGTAGCCACGGCGTCGGAACTACTGAAGCACTACGCAAAGCTGGCAAGAGAAACAGTAGACGTAGCCGTGAAGAACTCCCTCTACGACCAGGCGGCCGAAATAGCAAATACGCTTGCACCGAAACTAACCGAACAGGGGCGGGCGATTCAAGCAGCTTCTATTCTCGGGCGACTTACTCCTGAAGGTCAAGTGCGCTTTGCGGCGAAAGAAATTCAGAAGTGGAATTCGGCAAACCCCACAAAGAAAGTCCCCGAACTGACTGGTGAGCAGGCAGGCAAAATTCTTGATGAGATGGAGGAGATACGTAAGATGTCCGAAGGAGACGGTAAGGCGATACGTTTCCAAAAGTTACAGGAAACTACCAGGGCTCTGATACCCTCTCGTTGGTGGGATAAGTTGACTAACATATGGAAAGCGGGGTTACTCACCGGCATAAAAACCTCTGGTCTTAATATACTTGCCAACGTCTCTCATACAGGACTTGAAATACTGAAAGACATCCCTGCGGCCGGAATAGATATGATTGCGTCTGCTCTCCTTGGTACTAAACGAACGACAACGTTTGGGGTAAAAGGTACAGCAGCAGGGATGAAGGAAGGATTTCAAAAAGGGTGGCAGTACCTTAAGACTGGATATGACTCTCGGAATGTTGCTAAAAAGTTGGATTATACTCGTGTTAAATTTAAGAGTAAGGCGTTTCAAACGTATGTGGAGGGGGTGTTTCGGGTTCTTGGGGCTGAAGATCAGCCATTTTATTATGGGGCATTGAAGCGCTCACTATATAATCAAGCACGAGTTGCTGCGAAAAATAGGGGATTGAAGGGTGCTGAAGCTGACACCTTCATTAAGGAACTTGTCGAAAGCCCCAACAACGACATGGCGGCATATGCGCTTGCTGATGCTGAGACGGCGGTATTTCAAAATAAAACCGCGCTTGGTACGGCGGCTTCCTCTGTTGTGAGAGCAGCCCCTGGCGCTGGTTTTGTCATCCCTTTTGCGCGCACCCCCTCTTCGGTGGCTATGCAAGTTATTAACTATACGCCGGTGGGGAATATAGTTGAGATAGTACGACAAATTGTTCGAGGGAAGTTTGATCAGCGCTCCTTAGCTCAGACGTTTGGACGTAGTGTGGTCGGCAGTATCCCCATTTTCATTGGTACGCAATTGTATGACAACGATTTGATTTCTCTTGACTATCCTGATACGGGAAAGGAAAGAGAGTCATGGAAAGCTGAAGGGAAAACGGCCAACTCAATAAACGTGAATGGACAGTGGAGGACAGTGCAGGTATTCGGCCCCGCTGGACCACTGATTCTCATGGGCGGGCACTTTCAGAGGGCGCTCAAAAATAGTGGAACTCCAACAGGAGCAATAACTGAAGCTGTGTTCGGTACACTTAAATCATTTACCGAACAGACCTTTCTTAAAGGCGTGAATGATATTATGGGTGCTATTACGGATCCAGAAAGAAACGCTGAGTATGTGGCTTCAAGTTTCATTTCTTCGTGGATTCCTACAATTATAAATGATGTGGCACGATCCACTGACCCAAAAGAACGTAGGGCTGAAACTGTTCTCCAGCGTGTGCGGTCACGTATACCTGGTTTGAGACAGGGGTTGGAACCGCAAGTGAATATTCTTGGACAAGAAAGAGACAGGGCGGGTAGTTCGCTTGAAACCATGTTTGACCCTACTCGACCGTCTACTGACACCGCGACGCCGGTTACACAGGAAATGAAACGACTGGATGTGTCGCCCACTATGCTCGGAGATAAGAAAGGGTACAGAGCACTCAGTCAGGAAGAAAATACAAAACTGTGGAAACTCACAGGTAGCATTATTAACGACAAAGTTACTACTCTTCTCACTCGAGAGACGTACCAAAAACTTTCGGACGAGGACAAGGGGAAAGTGATAACAAAGATAGTAGATATGGCGAAGACAAATGCGCGCGTTGCGGTCGTTATGAAGCAGACACAAGGACTGAGTGGGGACGAACTGAAAGCGATGCTTCGGAAGCTGAAAGAGACGGGGCTACTTACAACAGAGATATTTAAGAAGTGGAGCGAGCTACGGTAAAAGGTAGGCCGACTAAAAACAATATGAAAACCCCAACAGCATACTCAGTAGGTAGGAGGAAGATCATCCCCGAAAGGAATAGGAGGGCAAACACGCCTGTGGTGACAAGTCCAAACTCTTTCATATCCACACTTATAGCACACCTTATTAGCCCTTGCAATGTTAGAATGTGTATAACCTAATTTTATGAAGAACTCTGACAATGTAATGAAGCCACAGTGGGTGCCGACTCCTGAAGAGAGTGAAGCACGAACTCTCCTATATAAGAACTTCGAAAAGATGCGTAAGTTGAAGGAAGTGCCGATGTCTCAGTTCCAGAATGGACCTAACGGTGCTCGCTCATTCCTCCAGATGCTCGACGACTCCGAAGCACTCACCAACGTGTACACTCCATCACGCGACCAAGGAGGGAAAAGTGACTGGCAGAGTAACGCAAATGTCGCTGGTGCTGAGGTACGGGCAAAGATGAGGGCGGTTGCCGCAGGGGTAGGGTTAAAGGTGCCTGAGATGTCTTTTGAGGCCGTGGATAAGAACGGTATCCGTTCTACGAAACGAGCTGAAATATTTAAGAATATCACCAGACAGACCTACTCCTACGGGAACCCCACTCTCAACGCTTTCCTAGAAACGTGGCAGATGCTCGCACATGGTGTGGTGTTTGAATATGAGGGTTATAAGACCGGTGGCGCTATGCAGGAGGTAGTGGATAGTTTCGATACTCTCACAGGGAAGGTGGGGACTCATAAGGAGTATGTGAAGATGGACGGCAAACCGTTTAACGTCCTTATTAATCCCCAGGAGTTCTACTGGTGGACGTTCTTCTGCCGTGACGTTCAGGAGGAGCCTCGCGTCGCGTGGTTTCAGAAGTACACGAAGCGTGAGATAGAGTTGGAATTTTCGAAGTACCCTAACTACAAGTATCTACAGACAGCAAAACAGTCGAAAGAACTCAGTCTCCAGGACTCCTTCTTCTTCAAAGAGTGGTCCTCTCTAGTTGATGAGGAAGAGTACGGTGTGCTGAAGATGTACTCTAAGGAGGATGACTGTAGCGACGATAAGCTGAAGGGTTACGAGGTATGGATCAACGGCATTCCAATGCTTCGCTGCCCGCTTCTCTGGGGCGAGAAAGAGAAGGCGTACCCATTCGTAAAAAGTGTGCCTGAATACTTCGCCAACAGCAACTTCTTCGTAGGCATGCCGTTCCCGATAGTCCTTGAAGGCTACGCCGACAATAAAAACCTGCTGGTCAATTCGCTGGTGGACAAAGTGGTGCGTGGACTCGACCCATTGAAACTTGTCGGGCTTCAGAATCGTGACCTGTTGGACGTAGAGAGTGAGATTCACACTCAAGATAGCACTATCTACGTGCCGGATATAGCAGCGGTGAAGTTCATGGATCATCCGATGGTGAACCAAGGGGAGCTCATGCTGATGCAAATGCTTGATAGGGGTATCGAACTCATCTCTATTGATCGTACACAGCAGGGTCAGGCATCGAGTGGGCGTAAGACTGCGCGTGAGGTTGTGGTGGCTGACCAACGCGCGCAAGAGCTCAAAGGCAATCTCTATCTCTCTCTCGAGGATTTGTGGTACCAGAAGACACGCTTGCGTGTAAAGGTCATCCTCTCGCACTACCTCAAGGACAAGGCGGCGGCATCTGATATTAAGGGACAGATTATTTCCATTAAGGACTATAACTTTGGCGATGGTACGCGCGGGACGCTCGACATACATATTGCGAAGTCAAAAGGAAAGCTTTTGACCCAGCAAGAGATAGAGTCTCGTGAGATTGCGATGACGAAGCAAGGAGAGAATTACAAGTTGATTTCGATGCTCTTAAGCTACCTCGACGAATGGGAAATGGACTTCAATATAGTCGCTACCTCGCTCCAGAAGCAGGATAAAGAAGCGAAGCGTGAGTCACTCATGGGTGAGATACAGACGCTAACTCAACTATGGCCGAACTTCTTTGCTTCTAATAGTGATAAGTATCTCGCTGACGTCCTTTCCCTCGAGGGGAAGCACATAGATGAGTATGCACCACCAGCACCGCCTCAGCCAGAGAAGCCGAAGGTTGCGGAGAGTTTGAACTATAAGGATGCGCCACCGGATATTCGCCGACAGATAGAAGCACAGGCAGGACTGAAGCCATCTGCAAGTGCGGAAGTGTCACCGAACGCGCCTGATCCAACACCGAATGTTCTCGGTCTAAAATGATATGGCTGACGATAGCTTACGAGTAGCTGAACTTCTGAAACCTCTTTTGAAAGGGGATAAGGGAGAACAGGGCATTCAGGGAGAACAGGGCATTCAGGGCGAACCGGGCGCGGACTCGGTTGTCCCCGGACCTTCAGGAAAAGATGGTATCGATGGACAGAGGGGCGAGCCAGGCACGAATGGAAAAGACGGCACGAATGGAAAAGACGGCACGAATGGAAAAGATGGTGAGGATGGTAAGAAAGGGGAAGACGGCACGAAGGGTAAGGATGGGAAACCAGGGAAGGACGGGTCACCTGATACACCCACTGAAATCATCGAGAAAATCAATAAAGAGAAAGGAAATCTTATCAGGAAAGAAAAAGTGGAGGGGCTGGCTGACTTAGAGGGCATGGCGCGCACCGCCGATGCAAATGTAAGGTCATTCTTGCTGCGCCCGAGCGGTAATTTTACTGCCAGATCGGTAAATAGAATATCGGTTGACACAACGGCAGGGAAGGTTGGGAATACTGATTATATATACCTAGTGTCTGGTACGACGACAGTTACGCTTCCGACTGCTGTGGGGAATACAAATCTTTATACGATAAAGAATGTAGATGTTGGAACTGTCACTATTGCTACATCTTTGTCAGAAACAATCGACGGAGGTACTACCGTGATATTATCTACGCAGTATATTTCTATTGATCTCCGATCAGACAAGGAGAACTGGAATATAACTTGATATGGCCTATTCTCCAAGAGAAATAGCAATATCTGGGGGAGGAAATATCCTGACTTCCGGAACAATCAATTTCGCTGATTCAAATGGGGTTTCGTTTGGATTGGATACTGACGGGATAATGACAGCCTCGGTTGCTGGGGGAGTTGGTGGCACATATAGTTTTGATAATTCAAATGGAGTAACTTTTGGTGTAAGTGACGGAACTGTAACTGCCTCGGTCTATACTGGTTATTTGACTACGGCGGCTCTTTCGCAAGATTCATCGAAATATGCGGGGACAAATGGTGCTATCACTGGAGGAAGTATCACCGTCAACACAAGTGGAGTCTCTGTTAATTTGCCCGCCTACTTAACAACGGCGATGTTATCCAATGCTTCATTAGATAATTTGGCTGATGTTGTTATTTCTTCTCCATCTGTTGATGACGCTATAAAATGGAATGGTGCTCAATGGATAAATGGACACATAGGCGCAGTCGGGGCGGGGGCTGGGGTAGTCTATTTCTTTGATACTACTGCCTCTGGTATAAGTACCTATGAAACTATAGCCACTTCACCCGATTCCGCAGTAGAGGCTGATAAAAGTATTATCGTTAATAATCAGACACTTGATTTCGAAGAATATTCAACCGCAGCAGCTCTAGGTAGAACAACCATAGATGCAGGGGTGTGGAAGTTTAATATCTACACCTATGCATCACCGTCAGCAGGTACTTCAACACTTCTCTTTGATGTATATAAGAGAACCGCTGGTGGGAGTGAAACTCTTTTGTTCACAGCAGAAACAGAAGATATAAACCTTGCTTCAGTAGGACTATTGACTGTTACATCTGTCCAACAAGCATTTGCATTAGACAGCACAGATTATTTGGTAATGAAAGTTAGGGCGAAGACTACTGCCACAGAAGATGTTACGATTCATTTTGTCCATTCAGGTGTAGATAATTATTCTCATGTCCAAACACCTCTAATAACATTACATAATGATTTAGCTGGATTACAAGGGGGACAAGCAGGTGAGTATTTTCATTTTAATTCTGCTAATTATGGATTTAGAAATACTACCGCAACATCTGTCTATCAACTCTTAGCCAACAGCACCCTCTCGGCTGGAGTAGGGTTTACGACCACGACTATCGCAGGGGCAGTCGTTGCTGGTACACACGATACTGCTGGACTTAAACTAGCCATACCAGCATACCTAACTACAGCACAAGCACCTGGTGCGTACCTTACAACAGCCCGTGCTAGCAACGATGCGATAGGACTAAACACTGCTCTAACGGCGAATGGTGTCGCTTGGACTGTAAACAGTTCTGGACTATCGTTGAATATCCCAGCCTTCCTCACCACAGCGGCACAGTCAAATCATTCACACGGCAATCCAACACTTGCCCTCACAAACCTCACAGGAACAACCGCTTCTGCGTCAAATGGATTTACTCTCTCTCTTTCGGCGGCAGCTCCAGGAGCAGGTGGTGGATTTGCCGCACAAGGTTCAGGAGCATACACACAGGATACCGGAACGATTCAATGGGCAAACTCAAATGGCATTACTTTCGGGTTAAGCACCAATATAATGACCGCAAGTCATAATGGGCTTACAACAGCGGCACAGTCAGACCATAGCCACGGCAATCCTACACTTGCGCTCACAAATCTCTCTGGTACTACAGCTTCTGCTTCTAACGGATTCACGCTCTCGCTTGCTGCTGCGGCTCCTGGTGGGGGTGCGGCAGTCACTGTTTCCGCATCCAATGGTTCATTTACAGTCGGACAACTCAACTTCTCTGATGCAAACAATGTTACTTTCGGCACTTCAGCTGGCTCAATTATCACAGCAAGTGTTGCCGCGGGTGGGGGCGGTGGAGGATACTCAATCAACCACTTAGAGAACTTACCCCGTGTGTCAATTTCAAACCTTACGAATATGACTGCGACTGGTATGACACAACGACCAATCTTCATACCATTTGTAGTTGGAGGTTCTCTGACACATAATATAATGAATATCGAGGTATCTCGTGCCACATCTGGTTCAAATGCTTTCACGATGCAGGCGGCGATTTACACAATGGCGAATACCACGCGACTTTCACGACTTGCATCACTCCAAAATGTATTCTCAAATACCGCAACTGCGAGTATCTCAGGTATTAGACAACTTCAACTATCAGGATGGGAAGCGGCAGGAACCGCTCTTACCCCTGGACAGTACTTTATGATGCTCTATGCCAGTGCGGCAGCAACCGCCTCAATGAACTATTCTTATAGAGGGGGGATAACCGCAGGCCCGCCAGTCGGACTTATTCTCGCTGGTACAAACCTAGTACAAACAGCAACCTCGTATCTTTCCGCCGCCGCAGGATGGGTTCCGTTTATGGGAAGGTACACGACAACCACCGCTTCGCCACCCGAGTCAGTACACAGGACACAAATACAGAATTGGACGAGCGGGCACAATATCTATTTCTATCTCGGTAGAACGTAATAATATGAAACCACAAATAATATCATACGAAGCGGGAAGAAATAACATAGACTTAGCTAATTCTGTGTCTCGTGTCACTCGCGGGAGTAGTTGGAAGAAACAGAGAATCGTTATGCTCATACCTGCCTCAGAATCAATACCGACAAAAGTATATCTGTCTCACATGAATATTATTTATCCTCCGAATCAGGCCGTTGTTCGGCTTGCAGCGGTCGGGATGGAAGTTGGAGAGGCATTTTCTAATACTATAGAGTGGATAATTGCACACCCAGATTTAAGTCAGTGGGAGTATATTTTGACTATCGAACACGACAACATTCCACCTCCAGATGGTGTGTTAAAATTAATAAAGAGAATGGAAGAACATCCGGAATTAGCTTGTATAGGTGGACTCTATTGGACAAAAGGAGATGGTGGTGTTCCTCAAATATGGGGCGACAAGAAAGACCCTGTAATGAACTTCCGTCCACAACCGCCAGTACCAGGGCAACTCGTAGAGTGTTGGGGAACTGGAATGGGATTCAATCTCTGGAGGATGTCTATGTTTAAGGATAAGAAAATAGAACGCCCTTTGTTCAAGACACTCGCAGGGAAAGATGGTGTAGGGACACAAGACCTGAATTTTTGGGGTAAAGCACAGAAATTTGGATATAGATGTGCGATAGATTGTGATGTATTGGTTGGCCATCACGACGCCATTAACGATATTACCTATTAAAATGAAAACAATAAAACTAGATTTGGGTTGTGGGATAAACAAAAGAGAAGGATTCATTGGCGTAGACCAGTATAAAATGAAAGGAGTGGATGTCGTATGTGATTTAACAAAAAGATGGAAGTGGAAAGATAATTCCGTTGATGAAATCCATATGTCCCATACACTGGAACACTTCACACAAGAAGAACGCTGTCATGTGATGAATGAAATGTACCGCGTTCTTAAACTTGGTGTCCACGAGAACGGTCAGCCGAAGGTCGGGTTTGCTACCATCATCACTCCCTACCTTTTTGCCGACAGAGCATACGGCGACCCTACTCATAAGTGGCCAGCAATAGGTGACTGGTTCTATCTTTATTTGAACAAAGATTGGAGAATGGCGAATGCTCCACATTCAGATAAGAAGTTTAATAAAGTTGGCTATAATTGTAATTTTGAAAGAACTCTTGCTTCGTACAATCTGCACCCTTCCTTGCAAGGTAGAAATCAAGAATATGTCCAGGATAAGGTGCTATGGTGTAAGGAGTCAGCACAGGATGGTATAGCTGTTATAATTAAGAGATTATATGCCTGATCTAAATAAAATAGCAAACGCTTTCGCTGACTTTCTTGGAAAGAAGTTGGATTCGGTTGGCGTCAAAATAGAAGGCGCTGAAGTCCTCATTCTTAAAGGAGAGAAGGGTGATCCTGGCGAGCCAGGGACAAATACTCCAGTGCCGGGTCCTGATGGAAAAGATGGAAAAGATGGTACGCCCGGGCGTGATGGCAAGGATGGACGTAATGGCTTTGATGGACGACACGGTACTGATGGAAAGGATGGAGTGAATGGTATTCCCGGATTGCGAGGGAAAGACGGTTCACCGGATACGGGTGAAGAAATCATACAAAAGATTAATAAAGATAAAAGTGATCGGTTGATTCGCAAGGACAAAGTAGAAGGAATGGCAGAGTTTGAAAAACTTGCACGGACCGCTGACAGTAATGTGCGATCGTGGGGTGGAAGCGGGAGCTTCGTTTATGCTCAGGATATTTCCGACCAACTTAATGGCACGCTAAAGACTTTCTCTCTCGTACCAAACGCCCACGTGATCATGGTTTTCGGCTCGTCTACACCGGGAGTGTTTCGCCCAACGGTGGATTATACAACCATTGCGTCCTCGATCACGTTCACCAGCCAGATAGACGAAACATCTACATTAGCAACGGGGCAAACTGTTATAATACTCTACAAGATACTATGAAAAAGAACCTACTCATCCTCGCACTCCTCATCTTTGGTTTCGGTGGAATAGCATACGCAGCTCCTTACTACGTTTTTGAGCCGACACTTCTTCCCACAACAAACAATGGGTTTGATCTCGGGACTACGACACGCGTCTGGCGTAACGCATACGTCACGCAACTCTGTCTATCTGCCGACTGTAAAACCGCATGGCCGTCTGGCTCCCCCGGCGGATCCTCCGGTCAAGTCCAGTACAACGGCTCCGGTTCCTTCGCTGGTGTCGCCACCACCACCCTCACCGCAGGTACTAACGTAACTTTCACAGGCACGCCAGGCTATCTCATCGGCGGTACGAATCTTACTATAAATGCTACAGGCGGCTCTGGCACATTCTCATGGACTCCCTCCCCTGGCTACAACGCCACCACCACTGTCCTCGCATTTCCCGGGTTCATCTCTTCCGCATCTTCAACAATTTCATATCTAGGTTCAGGAGGTGTCGCTAGTAACAACGGGCGGCTTTATAACGCCGCAACTACCACTTTCAACTCACCTCTCAACTACGCTTCTGGTGCAGTTACGCTCTCTACCGCAGGTACATGGTCAGGTCTTGCCGGCACAGCCTCCGCTCTCTCTCCAGGAGCTAATATAAACAACGTCGCATTCACTGGTGCGGGGAATATAACCATCTTCGCCGCGTCTTCAACACTTCTTGGTGATGTTAATACGTTCACCAACGCACCGAAACTTGGCTCTCTGTCAGGATTCATAGGTGGCAATTCAGGGAATCTCTATGGTTTTGCAACATCAACCATTTTTGGTGTGGGAACGCCAGGATATGTATGGTCGTATCAAAATGGTGCAGCAGGATGGTATGCAACATCAACGAGTGGAGGTGGTAGCGTCACAGCAGTCACAGCGACTTCTCCTATCTTTTCTTCGGGTGGCACATCACCTAACATCACCTGGGCAGGTTTGGCAACGACAACTCAACCAGCTTCATCGAACTTGCTTGTCTCAAACGGAGGTGCAGGGGTGTTTGGAGTAGCTACCACGTCAGTCACCTGTTCTGGTAACACTACCTGTACTCAGTTCTCTGTAATCGGCCCCTCTCCGATAACCATTTCTTCTACAGGTGGTGGTACAGGACTCTCAACAACCTCTCCCATCGCTGGCAGTAATCTTCTCGTGTACTCCGCAGCAGGCGCGGGAGCAGCCTACGGAGCCGCTACTACTACGCCATCGTTTGGTCTTGGTTTTACAAGCGGAGGGACGTGGAGTGTCTTAGGTTCGGCTCCGACATTGAGCATAGCAACCTCCTCTCTCTATTCAGGTACGACAGGACAATTTCCTTATTTCTCAGGCACAAATACACTAACAGCAACGTCGTCACTTTTTATTACATCTAGTGGAAATATAGGCATCGGCACCACCTCTCCTTACGGCCTTCTCTCGGTAGACGCACCTGCAGGAACGAAACCCTACTTTGTTATCGGGTCTACCACATCGGAAGTATTCAGTATCAAGCCATCTACAGGGGCATCAGGTACATTCACCCTCTCAACCACAACAGCAGGATGTGCACAGTTCGGCTCCGCAGGTCTTCTGTTCTCCACGGGGGTGAGTTGCGGGACAGGGAGTGGCGGCTCGACATTCGGGCAATCATGGGAAATCGTAGGTGGATTCCTTTCTCCAACAACAACGGTGCCGATAGCGGTTACTTCGACAGGTACGAGCACGTTCGCGGGGCCAGTAGCTATAAAAGGCTATGTCATGGCTACCTCAACCGTGATATGTATCTATCCTGAACATTGTCAGTATCAAACGAATCCGAACAACGCTACGAACACCGCAGCGACCATTAACGCGGCAATGACGTATGTGAGTGGTATGGGTGGAGGAACTATAACGATGAAAGACGGCACCTACATGATTGCAGACACGCTACAGATTCCTTCAAATATAACGCTTCAAGGAACGGGAAGTACGACCATTAAGGCGGTGGACAATTACTCGCCTACTGTTTGTGTCGCCTATGAAAGAGGCTCATGCTTCATCACACACACACTGCTCACAGGTAAAATGGTTACCGCGACGTCAAGCCCTATTTCGAATATCACTATCCGAAACATTACTTTCGATGCTAATGGGTTGAATAAGGCTAACTTAACTTCCGATGGGACGCAGCAAGCCATCCATATTATTTCAGGCACTAATGTTCATTTTGAGAACAATACTGTCATCAACTCAGTGAACTGGAGTGTGTTCTTTGGAACAGTTACTAATTTCTGGATTGAGGGCAACCGAGTTTTTTCAGGTCAGAATACAGCGTATGACCAAGCTGACGGTATCCATGTTCGTCACGCGAAGAATGGTGTTATATCGAATAACGTCATATCCACAAACGAAGGAGGGAATGACGGGGATGATGCTATCGCTGTGGTATCGGATGAGTTTGGTGGCACAGCTACGACGACTACTAACGTCATTGTGTCCAACAACGTTATTAAATCGTCAGGTTCACGGGGAATTCTGGTCGCTGTCGCTGGCCCTGATGATGTTACTGATGTTAAAGTTACGAATAACACAATTTCAAACACGTTAGGGAACGGTATCTTGATACAAAAGATTGGAACGGGTGCTGGTATATTTAAAAATATCGACGTGAGCGATAACACGGTAGTTAATTTCGGTGATGCAACCCACAGTGCAAATGGTATTAGAGCAGACTATACCTCTACAACTAAGTATGCGTTCGACCAGATGAGTGTAAATGGGAACACTATACGACTCTCTGGTAATTCCTCCAGCAGTGGTATCAATTTAAGGCTCAAGGGTAACGGACTATCAGTAAACAATAATAATATATCTCAAATTATATCCTCGCCCGGCATTAGAATTGGTGATGCGTCTGCTCCAGTAAAAGACTTGACTGTTGTCGGCAACCGTATAGACATTGCTTCAAGTACCAACAACGGGGAAGGCCTCATACTGTACGGGACAGCGCGCGGTGTCATTACGGGGAATACAATTAAAGGGAATCTAACAGGAACTACTTACGGCATAATTCTCTACGCCAATGCTACCGCTGGTAACGATGCTGTTGGTATCGCCAATGCAGAACCATCAGAATACAACCTGGTGGCTGATAACAACATCTATAATTTTGACAATGGCATTGCTGAATTAAACAACGGAGCCAACCCTGATAACAACTCATTCAGAAACAACGTCTATAACACCACTACCGCACCCCTCACAATGCTCGGTAGTCTCACTGGTATCTTTGAAATGATTGGAGGATTCTTCGGTATGGGTACTACAACTCCAGGGACATCGCTTTCTATTGGAAATACAGGTGCAAACACGATTAACCTCTCAACCACCGCCACTTCAACCTTCGGCTCAGGACTCAACATCCGCACCGGCTGTTTCGCAGTGAATGGGGTGTGTGTGACCGGAGGAGGATCTACAAACGCCGGAGGTTCGGATACTCAAGTACAGTTCAATGACGGTGGTACAGCATTCGGTGGTGCTGTGGGATTCGTATGGAAGAAACTTACTGGATTCCTTGGTATCGGCACGACAACGCCATCAATAGGTGTTACGACTATTGCCTCTTCAACTGCCCCTCAACTTTCATTGTCGGCCGGTGCGAGTTTTGCCCAATGGGTTATGAGGAATGCTGGAGGGAACCTCTACATCGCAACGACCACTGTCGATGGAACCGCTACTACGACAACTGCCGCTTTGACAATAAAGAATCTTACTGGATATGTTGGCATCGGCGTGAATTCACCAATTTACAAATTGGATATCGCTGGAAATGGTAATGTATATACACATATTCTAACTACAAGCGGCCAAATAAAAGACTCAGGAACATTTTTTGACAACGGTACAGATTTTGCTGGCGAGGGTCTATTAGGTGAAACGTGCCTCGGCGCCGGGAATTGGTCCGTTTACAATGGGGCGGATTGTAGACTTGCAGTCACAACTACGGGCAACGTCGGCATCGGCACCTCCTCTCCTATATGGCCGCTTAACATCTTTGCTTCAGCGAATCCTCAACTATCTCTCTCGGCGGGTGCGGGACTGGCTCAATGGACGCTCAGAAACGCCGGAGGTAACCTTTATTTTGCGACCACAACAGTAGCAGGCACTGCTACTACGACCATATCAGCTCTCACATTAAGCGGTTCTGGTAAACCAGGACTTTCGATAGGAAGCTCAACACCAGCCGCTACGCTCGCGGTGATGACTATTCCAGCGAACTTCACAAACCAATTCATGGTTGGTTCATCAACAGCGACGTCGTTCACAATCGACAATAACGGTGCAATCTTTGCTCCGAAGACTCTGGGTTCTGGTGCGACTCAAACGGGCTACTGGTGCTATGACACTAACGGACAACTTATCCGAGACACAGCAGTGTGTATCGTCTCCGCGCGGAAGTTTAAGAAGGATATCTTACCTCTTGATGTGGGACTCTCTGACTTGCTTCAACTGACTCCCGTTTCCTACTACAACAAAGACTCCACGTTCGGCGATGGACGGCTGATGGGATTCATCGCGGACGACACCCCTAAATCTCTCGAAGAGATGCTAGTAACGAAGGATTCAAATGGTGATGTGCACGGCTTCCGCTACGACCAGCTCACGTCGCTCATAGTGAAAAGTATCAAACAGATATACCAGAATGTGCTCGACCTCGTAGCATGGAACAAAGACCAAGATGAAAGTCTTAAAAAACTCGAAGCGGAGAATGATGAACTGCGACACCGCATCGAGGTGTTAGAATCTAAATTATGAAAAAGATCTACGCTCTACTCCTAATCTTTCCCCTTATTTTCGGAGTGTTCTTTTATGCGAACGTAGTGCGTGCTGACAATCTTGACCAACAACAAAATACTGGCGCAATTAGTGCAGGATTTGGCGATACAGGGAATGGTCGTGATTATCGCTGTCAGGGATTCAAGATGGCAACCTATAATCAAGTAACGGCCGTTTCATTTTACTTAAACGGGAAAGATGGGAGTGGAGATATTGGTTATAAAATATGGATAGACAATGCAGATTCAAGTTCAAATCCAACAGGGAGTGTAGGTGTAGGAATTGGAGGAGAAACAGAAATCACTAACGCGAGTCTTGTTACCGGGGCTCTTACGAAATATACCCTTTCAAGTACAGTAAATGTGACGATAGGGAATCAATACACCGTCTGTTCGGCTCCGTGGAATACCACGACCCATGCGTGGACTTCGAGTTATCAAGACTGGACAATGTCAGTGTCAAACCCCTATGCAAACGGAAGGACAGTAATCCTCGATGGTAGCTTTGCCAATCCTACTGCGCCTGACTCCGGTAACATGGACTGGCAATTCGAGATTTACGGACAAACAGCAACCGTCGCCGTTTCTTCTCCCACTGTTCAAATCAACGGCCCCGTGATTCTTCGTGGACAGATGAGTATATGAAAAAGATATTTATTATCTTAGCCATACTTATCACCGTCCCACTGGCAGCTCAAGCTGCACTGACGTACAGGAGTCTCGACATCATGGCATGGACTAAGGATTATCTTGATAATCCATTCTCCCAAGCAAACATAGATACCCACGTTGCTCAAATAGCCTCTGACTTTCCTACACTCACTCACATAGGTATCGCCATTCCCCAGAATACAAACGCAGAAGCTCTTGCAGAGCGAGGTTCAAACTTCGCTATCGAACCAGCGACCTATGCAGCGAGATTTACATCAGCTATTCACGCTAATGGGTTAAACGTCTTGTGGCGTGGGACGGACTCGTTCTTTGAGGGTATCTACTCATTCTCAAAGGACGACTATAGAAACGGCAATAGGTACACGTATTTTGGTACAAACGTAACTGACGATTTCGCCTCGGGAGTTCGAACTCATGGATACGGGAAGACAAGTGCTGATGGGAATCTTTCAACCAATTACCTTACCTCACACCAAGCGGGCAACGATTGGACAATCGTTAGTGGAGAATTGACAGGCCCGGCGGCGAACGGGTGGCTGAGAACAATACTTTTCGATGCGAATAATATAGGTACTACCACACTTGTAGCGAAGGTGAAGAAGGTGGGGAACCAGCAGATAATTGTCCGCGCGACGACTGATTCAAATTTCCCAGGGTACGGATGTCAGATGCGCGATACGAATGTTGTGCGTATTGAACGACCTGGACTCGCTAGCCTAGGCGAAGCAGCGTTCACCTGGGTGGAAGGAAACTACTATTGGATGAAATTGAACGCAGAAGGTACAACGATACGTTGTAGAGTGTGGGCTGTAGGTGACGCAGAACCTGGAACATGGAATGTTTCGGCCACTGACTCTACATACTCAAACGGGTACTTCGGTTTTGGGGGTGAAAGTAGTACGGGGAAATTCGACGATGTAACGATGACACCAGGCGTTGACGAACATAGCTGGCTCTATCGTGCGGTTCATTTTATTGATACAAATTACACATTATTCGCAGCGGGAGATATAGTTGTACCATACCCAGAAGCATCGTCACATCAGACAATGACGAACCAAGGGACATACAACGGCTTTTTCATTGAACTTAAATACGCTATAGAAACGGCTCTCGCGGCACATAGTATTGGCGTAGAGTCCGGTTTCTTCTCACATCTCTTCACTGCCGTTATACAAGGAACATACAATACGCAATACACGGATGCTGGGATGGCAACGTATGACCATTACGGTACGAGTATCGGATTAAATAAAAGATTTACTTCATTCCAACAAGGAGCAGTCGGTGATACTCAAACATATACTGTCCCTACCTCCATCACTGAAGATGCTACCAATAGACAAGATTTCTTTCCTGAGAAAGTCGCACTGAACAAAGAGATAGATGTTTATATCGTGAACAAAGGAACGGGAGATTGGACGATGACTATACACGACCCTAGCGGGAATCCTGTGAAGATGTACGGGCCACACGACCTAGCCTCTACTACCGAGAGTTACCAAGTGACTATTCCGAACGCTTCATTAACGAGTGGGGCATTAAATACATTCCCTATAACGTGGCACAATCCGACAACAGACCAGACACACCACTTCCACCTAACTTCAACAGTAGCTGACGGCACAGTTAAAACAACTACCAATGCCGACTTGAACACTCTCTACGACAATGGGTATAAGTTCAATGCCACACCGGACGCGATGGAACTCGATATCCGTAATGCCTACGCGGACACAGGTGGCGTGTGCCAATTCCTACAAGAGTGGGGAGACTACTGGTCTACTGACGCGAGTCTATCAAGTCCGGTGCGTAACCAAGCTGAGCATGAGGCATACCTCACCTCTATGTACGACATGTTCCAAAGACTTGTTGATGACGGGATACTTTGTGGGTTCAATTATTGGCGAGCTACCGGCGGCACAGAGGCTATTTACTCAGGCTCAAACCCGTACCCTGCTTTATACGATATGACTCAGTTGCAAACCTTCTTCGGGAATAATCCAGATGCCCCAGGGAGTTCTCCACAGCCTTTAAGTATGAGTATTGGGGAAGCGAATGTTATAATAGGTAAAACAGACATTGTAATACCATGATTCTACTCCGCACTATTTTAGTTCTACTACGGATAGAATTTAATCTTTTAACCCACCGGTATGACGCCCGCTGAAATACAACAGTTAAAGGACACTATTGAAAGTCAGGTGGGGGCATCTATTCAGGCACACGTGAATGGCAAAATTGACAAACTGTCGACATTCATGGAGAACCACGCTAAAGAGGACAAAGCCTTTCAGGACAGAATCGAGCCATTCCTCCAAGGAGTTGCTGGGTTAAAGACAATGCGAAACTTCGCACTATGGGTAGCTGGGGGTTTGGCGGCGTACGCGACGATTAAAGGGTATGTCATTAAATAACGGCCTCATCATCGAACCACGAGTACCGGAGGATTACGTCCTCGGAGGTGCACAGTCTCTTAGGGGTGTTGTGCTTGTGCCAGATGGCCAGTGGGACAAGTGGCTGCCCGAGCCAGAGGTGCAGAACAAGAACGGAATAGAACCTAGCGCATGCGTATCCTTCAGTCTCACCAACATCGTGGAAATAATGGAACGCCAGGAGTTCAACGAGACTAATAATTATTCGGACAGGTTTCTTGCGACAGCGAGTGGGACAACACGACAGGGTAACAGCCTCAAGGCTGTCGCGCAGACTCTAAAGAACAAAGGTTGTGCGGAGGAGAAAGACCTGCCATTCGACGCGTCTATAACAACCTTTGAGAAGTTCTATGCACCTATACAGTCGTTTATATACACTCTCGCTCTCCAGTTTAAGGCAGAGTTCGCCTTCGGATATGAATACGTCAACCCTACCCCTGACGCTCTCATGGAAGCTCTAAAATACTCTCCGCTACAATTTACGGTCTACGCATGGGTACAAGACGCAGATGGGCTCTACTATCGCCCTACGGGTGCACAGGACGGCCACGCAACGGTCTGTTATGGGTATAAGAAGAACTACTACTGGCTTATATACGACTCCTACGACTCGGGTGGAGTGGTCTTAAAGAAACTGCGTTGGGATGCCCTACCACAACAATGCCAACGGGTAACGCTTCACAGAAATGTGGTAGTAGAGACGGCCTGGACAAGATTTATAGCCCAGTTACGCGCACTATTCAATCTATGAACTGGTTCCTCTCTTTCTTCCAAGAAGATAGGGAGTTTGGAGTTCAGAGGTCGCCGTTGTGGCCGAGTATAAGGAAACAACATCTTAGAATAGAATCATTCTGTGCGGCGTGTGGGACGGATAAAGATTTGGCCGTGCATCACGTCATCCCCGTGCATATAGACGAATCACTCGAAGAATCAGATAAAAATCTCATAACCCTCTGTAAAGTAGACCATCTTCTTGTCGGGCATCTGAATTCATTCTTTAGCTTCAATACCTCCGTCCGGAAAGACGCCGCAGCCCTTTATACGAAAATATTAAACCGACCATGACACCTCTAGAAACACTCGGAGCAATACTACTCACCGCATTCGGCATTGCCGTGGCACTCTTCAGACGATACTATATGCCGTCTATGCCTTCAACTGACCACCTCGACACATTCCCACCAGAGCCGTACATACCAAGCTCTGTACCGCCTATAATGGCCCCTACAGAGACAAAAACACCGCCTGTGACGAATAAGACGGAGACCAAGGCTCCTGCGCTCTTGTGGGACACTCCCAAGCACTCCTGGCACTCGGTACGGGTGTTGTGTGATGAAATGGGACTTACCTTCGAGGAAAAGAACCTAATCTGTGCGTGTGTGTACCAGGAGAGTCGCTTTTTAAACTCTGCTGTAGGAAAGAACAAAGGCTCTACTGACTGGGGGATTGTGCAGGTAAACGACACAAAAGGATGGCACATAGGAAAGGGGCTTCAATTCCCTTCGGTAGAATACGTCATAGCCAATCCCGAAGCGTGTGTACGGTGGATGATTCGGATGTTTAAGGCAGAAAAGCTCAATCTATGGGCTTCGTATAGCTCTGGTGCTTATCAACAGTGGCTTGTGTACAACAGCCCAATGTGGACATTAGGGTGATATACTCCCAGCATGACTACCCAATCAATATTAGAGTGGCTATCAACAAGTTCGGCAGACCCAGCGAAGTTATCATTAACTCTTAAAAGTCTCGCAGCTATATTGGTTCTCTTTGGCATAGACAGTGCTACAACAGACGCAGGTGTCGGGAGTATCGTGAACATCGTAGCTGGTGTCGGTATGATAATCAGTGCCATTACCGCCCTCGTAGGTATCGTTCGTAAAGTAAAACTAGGACGGTGGAGTGCTTCGCCTAGTAACAACTATTCAAAGGATTAACCTCTAATCGTCCGACAGCTATGGAGCTGTTGGTTTGGTTGGCATTATTTTGGGCAACGCCGGTACACGCGTCAGTATTGACCGTACCCATAGCCTACGCGCAGGAAATTGTATGGACGCCAGAGATGGTGAAAGATTTAGCCGTAAAAGAATCAAAAAAGCACGGACTGAATACAAAACGATTCCTTGCTGTTATTGACTGTGAAAGCCGATTTGAACCTAAGGTGCAGAGCAACCATTATAAAGATGGTGTTCGTGAAAAGAGCTACGGAGCGGTGCAAATATACCTCCCTGCACATCCTACTATCACAAGAGAGATGGCTGAAGACCCTAGTTTCGCTATTCCATGGATGGCTGAACAGTGGGATAAAGATAACGCAAAAATATGGTCATGTTATCAAGATTTGTTTCTTTAATGATTCAGGCAGACTCTCCCAAGTAACCACTATCTTCTCACTAAAGAGATTGGCTAACTTACGGTGTAAAGCTCTATCCGCATCTCGCTCTTTCTTCATCTTTAACTTACAGGCAAAACACCGAGCATGCGGCACGCTAGACACTCGCATAAGAAGAGTATCGCAGGATTCGCACTTGAGTTGTATATAGGCCATAGTATTAACGCAGCGTGGGACTCAAACCGGAGTCCGAGTCCCATATTTATTCCCGGGCAAAACTGGTAGTAAGATGAGACGCATACATTTCCTTCTATGATATGCCCGGAGGAGACGCTGCATAGTAAGTATAACTTATAAAAAGGCGTCCATGTAGTTATACACAGACGCCTTTGGCTCATGTTCTGAACGTATGCAAGGGTAGTTTGTAATACCTTGCAGTCGCGTGACACCAGTAAACCTTCCGTCCCCCCATTGTCTCGACCAAGTGTGAGTTCAAACAGTGCTCACACTTGTGCCATTCACCTGGCTTGATTACTTTGTCCATGATTTCCTCCGTGTCTTCATGTGCGGGCAACCCTTCGTGCAGTATGCCCGTATCTTGGCTAAAGGTGGGTTCTTACCAATCCGACAATAATAGAATAGCATGGGCAAGAGCCTCACATGCACCTCCTTCCTTTGTTACTCCGCACCGTAATGCCAGTGAACTCCGTGTAGTCCTTATACGGTTGGCGTACGACTACGACTTCATTTCGTGGTATCTCCCTCTCCACCGAGATGAGAATGCCACAGGGGCATTTCCTAATTTCCAGGAAATTCTTTCCAAACTCATGCACCGAATGGAACAAGAGTTGTGCGAACCTCTCGAAACTAAACTTGCGATTACAGGAAAAACATTGCTTGAACATGCAGCACCTCCTTTGTTAGTTCAGAGCAGGTTCTGAACCTCTCTCTATTTTATCACCCTCAAAGGGTCTCGTAGCAATGTATACACATCCCTGACGTAAAGGATGGCTCAATCTCTCGGCCGCATTCTGAACACCT
>ERZ1292625.730-Hain-H41-01um-R1-730-length-45287-cov-21_pt1 | contig 45287 bp, 55 predicted proteins | sample MGYA00564400_ERZ1292625 | MGnify/ENA primary metagenome ERZ1292625 (study PRJEB36523, sample SAMEA6512639) | groundwater metagenome | collected 2019-01-08 | study: AquaDiva: Metagenomics assemblies of 32 groundwater samples
GCTTACCTGAAGGGGGCTGACCTGAAGGGGGCTTACCTGGAGGGGGCTTACCTGGAGGGGGCTTACCTGGAGGGGGCTTACCTGAAGGGGGCTGACCTGAAGGGGGCTTACCTGGAGGGCCCGAAAGAGGATTTTTGGAAAGTCCTGGATTCGGCGCCTGCGGAAGTCGCCGGCCTACGCCAGGCCATGATGGAAGGCAGAATCCACGGCTCGCAGTACGATGGCGAGTGCGCTTGCCTCGTCGGGACTATCGCCAATGTCAAAGGATGCTCCTACAAATCCATCCCCGCGTTGGAGCCCAACTCGGAACGCCCTAGCGAAAGATGGTTCCTAATGTTCCGTCCCGGCCACACTCCGGAGAACCACGGCGGCATGAAGGTCACGCTGAAGTGGCTGGACGAGTGGGTGGAGAAGAACGCGGCTAAAGTTTAAGCGGCGGCAGGCAGGACGGCCTCGGGGGCTCAGGTAGACCCGGGGCCGTTTCTATTAGGGCCTTCAGCCAGCGGCCAATCTCCACCAAGTTCTCGTAGGTGTACTTGGCGCCTTCTCTTGCGCGCGCCTCGATGGCTTCAACCATGGGCTTGCCAACCAGGGCTATATGCTTGTCGCGGTACAGGCTGGGATGAAAAAATTCTCCTCCGTTGCAGGGCGAACAGCCAGCGATAATGTTTTCCGGGAGCCAGCGAATAGCGCAACTTCTCGCCTTCCGAACCAGGTGATACCACTCCAGCTTCCTTTCCTTCCCGCACATTCTGCAAATAGGACCGTATTTGATTAAATCACGGCGCAGGGCAGCCGCCGAAGCTAGGCTATCGTTCTTGTCCCACTGGATTTCCCGGAGCCCCTTCTTCCTTCGCTTCTTCCGTGGCTTCTTCTCTTTCGCCGGCTCAGGCTCCTTCGGCGCCCCCCAGGGCAGAGCCTTCCGCTTCTCCTCTCTCTTTGCCTTTTTCTCTGCGGCGAGTTTGCGGATCCTGTCGAATTCGCTTTGGGAGACCCGGACCCATGTCATTGTTCTGGGCAGTAAAACCTTCTCGACCACAACCGCCAGCCATGATATTTTTTATCAAATAATAGGCACGATTCGGCTATCTCGGTATCCTTCTGAATCGTCCATGTGGCAGTTACGAACTCCACGAACAGAAAAAACGCCAGGCCAAGAATTGCACTCAAGGCCAATTTAAATCCCAAGCTCATTTTCCATCCGTGAAACCATCAGCCCAGCCAGGACGGCCCCGACAGAACAGCCAACGATACATGGTACGCTGATCTTAAGCGATAGGAACAAAGCCGCCATAGCTCCTGCCAACTCGGGCCGGCGCGCGCGCAGGGCATAGGAGGCAAGCATGACCCAGATTAAGACATAAATTATGGCCCCAGGAGCTCCAGCGGTTGCGAAGGCCTCCAAGAAATCGTTATGCGCGTGGACATGAAGGGCCTTGTACCCCTGACTTGGGGCCATGGCGGCAAATACCCCGTACCCGAACAGCGGCCGATTGAGTCCCTGCTGCCAGGCGTGGCCCCAGGCCTCGATCCTCCCGGCATCCGACATCAGAAGCGGCCTTACCAGGAATCCCGGTAAAGCCATGAGCAGGGCAATCACCGCTAATTTCCAGCTTTTGGGGATTTCCCACTCCCGGCTCAGGGCCATGGTGACGAAAACTCCAGCAAATAGGGCTAGGAAGGCTCCGCGTGACCCGGAGGCCCCGATTCCCAGAACAATGACTGAAAGCGCCCCCAGGGCTCGTTTCCGGTAGGCCAGCGGAGCAATCATTGCTAGGTAAGCCCCGAAAGTTGGGGCTCCACCGATTAAGCCCACCCCACGACCTCCCAAATGCTCTGAAACGAATCCGATATAGGACCCCGCATACTGGAGAATCCCAACGAATGAGCATATGGCCGCTGAGGTTATAGCCATCGAGACGAGGTTGTCTTGTTCCTCCTCCGGGACTTTTGAGGCGCAAAGGAACAGGGCTGCATAAGCAAGAACTGACCAGAACCCGGTGGAATAGTCGTTCTGCCTACCCAGGAAAGAGTCCATTGGGTCTACGCTGAACTGGAAGGCAACCGCCAACCAGAGGATCCAAACGCATATTGCGATTCGCAATGGCCTGGCCGGCGCCGTAGACCTATCCCAGCAGAAGGCCGCCATGGTCAAGGCGATCAGGATAACTTGAACCTTTGGTTCTACAAACGGCATAGTTCCAGGCCACCAGGCTATCGGCAGAATAGCCAAAATTAGAGCGGCCGGAATCACTCCCCCCTCCCCATTAGCCGGTGACGACGGAGGGCGGCTAGGGCGTACTTTACCGACTTGTAATGGCCGATCATCCCGCCGTAGTCGGCGTCTTTGTCGAATAATCCGGCTCGAAATAATTCTCGCTCTGCGTGTTTAACTAAGTTGCTCATTTAATTTATTCTCCTTGCAATTTTTATAGCGCGAGCAAAGATGAAGTGGCCTACCGTGGCATGGTCCCGCATCATGGGAATAGTCTTGCGAAAGGCACAACGGGCAGATCACGGTTCCCCTCCTGCTCCTCCTTCTTCCGGCCCGATGGCAGACTTGGCCTTTGTGATTAGATCAGCTGTAAAAAATCTGTCGCCCCCTTCGCATGGTCTGACGGTCATTGGGTCGAAGCCCATCTCCGCGCCCAATGCGGCCCATGCGTTATTTGCATTCTCCTGTTGCGAGGACGGCCTCCCGCACTGTAGCGCGATCATCGGAACCGGCCTACATGCTTCAAGAATCTTATCCAACTGCGCCTGAGTCATTTTAAATTTCATTTCAACTCTCCATTTGATTTCGCTTCCGGCCCGATGGCAGACTTGGACGACAGGGCGGCGGCTTTGGCCCCGCAGAATTTCTTAATCGCTCCGACCGAATGAAGGAACTCGGTGTCGCACTTCGCTTCCACCTCACGCCAAATCCTCGCATCGCGCTCAGCTAGGACCTGGGCGGCGGGTGATGGCTTTAGTGCCAGTTCGCACCTATCGACGACGAACCCCCATTGCTTCTGCCCGTATGCCTCGGCCTTGATGGTTTTAATCCAGGCGTCTTTTTCGGCAATGGTCGCGGCAAGCTCGGCGGTCTTTTGCTCGGCGGCTTCGGCGCGTTCCTTCCAGTCAATCCCCCACTTCGACAAGTCAGTTTTCATTTTGGCCTCCCGTATGTTCATCTCAATCCTGCCTGCATGAGAGCTGTCTGCCACGAACCGAATGCCCGCAAGTAAGCCGTCTTGCTCGGGGAGCCCCGGTCAAAGTCGCAAGCTCCTGGATTGCGCCTATGTTTCTTGGCCCATCTACGGAGATTCGCTATCAGCTCGATGTTTCCAAATTTCCATCGGGAATGCTGGGCCCGGATGGCAATGCCTTTGCCCTGCTTCCATTTGTTTAAAGTGTTTTTGTTGTTGTACAAGAATGCGTGTAAAGTAAAATCATGCTTCTTCAAATCCTCCGAGGATGGCTCCCTACGCACAATGCTCTTGACCACCAGATACCTCGCCATTTGTTGCGCTGGGCAGAGCCCAGTCCTGTTCTTGTGCGCAATCCGAGAGTGGGCCAGCCTCAACCTTGCCTTCAACCTTTTCTTAAAAGTTACTGTCCTGGGGCTGTTAGTCCACGGTTGTCTAAACTTCTTTAATTGTTCAAGTCTCTCAGGCCTTGAAGCCGACCTGCTCTGTTTGCCTGCGATACTCTTGCTTGTTAACCCACCGCGCAATGGCAAGCCAAATTGATCGCGGTAAGCCTCGATAGTCTGGTGATGTGCCTGCCGGACATGGGTTCCCATGTGACTCATCCATCGCCCGCAAATATGGCATTGGATTTTGTCATTTACATCATCGTACATGACGACCCCTAAATAGCCGTTTCCAGTAGGACAGTCCATGAATGGCTCACGCACTTTATACAATGGCCTAATCATGATCCCACCACCCCGCGCTTAATGTTCTTCACTTGGCCTCCACGCCGCCGCATCCTGTCCCGTCGGGGTATCCCCTTGTGGACAAATCAAAATCACTTAGACGGACCTTGGGGGGCGGGCATCTGTGCCATGTCCTTTATTTTTTGCCACGCCGGAACGCTTTGCCGCGGTACCACTCCGTTGCCTGCGAGTCGTATACCGTCCAGTCCCTTGGCCATCCCATCAACCACTCGGAGAAGCGGTAATTCAGGACACCCTTGAACGGTTGGCCCCCATTCTGCAGCCATCTCAGGTAGGGTATCCACTTCAGGTCTGTTCCAATTTTGGCACCTGACTTCCGAGTTTTTATCCCCATCAGCAAACGCTTCGCCGTATCCCACGCAATCCCGAATTCGTTTGTCGCAGAAGGCGTCGGCCACAAGAAACACCCGATCCCGTGAATGTGGGGCACCCACTGCACAAGCTCCATGCATTCCCCATCTTGCATCAAACCCGAACTCGGCCAAGTCCCCGAGAACTCTTCCAAGCCCCCCCATAAGGAGCCCTGAAACATTTTCCACGAGGACGAAGCGCGGTCGTATTTCACCCACGATGCGGGCATACTCTCGCCAGAGGCCGCTTTTTTTTCCTTTCTCAATTCCTTCTTTTTTTCCAGCGATTGATAGGTCCTGACAGGGAAACCCGCCAGAAATGACATCAACCCTTCCTCGCCACGGCTTTCCATCGAATGTGGATACATCGTCCCAAATTGGCGCGTTGTCAAGCCTCCCGTCCCTGATTCTTGACATGAGGACTCCTTGGGCGTAGGGGTCGAACTCGCAATAGGCGATTGTGCGGAAGCCTCCGACAAGCCTTGCTCCAAGATCGAGGCCGCCGGCTCCGGAGAATAAGCTGATATTGGTAAGTAAATCCATGCCATTACTTCTCCTTTCTCTCCTGTGCGGGCTTCTCTGCGGCATCTTGCGGGAGGGCGGCGAAGCAACGTTTGGCCTTTATTCTTTCGCATAAGGCGAATCTATCACCAACGATCTGATTTACTTCTCCCCCTATCGCTACCTGAATTCCATCCCAGGATTTCTCTACGGCAACCCTGGCGTCCCAAAGATTGTTTTTCTTGTGGACCTCGACACTCGCATAGCTGGCGCAAATCGGCCTCGGAGGCATTTCGCAGAAAAGCCATGCTAGGTCCTTCTTCATTTTTTTCCAGGCGATCTCAACCCTCTGCACGATAGCCGCGTTATTCTCACGCTCTAGATTCAGGGCGATTTCAGCCGTCTCGGCACGTTCGCAGTCCTTAATTCGCATCTCCGTTAGGGCGCGGATATGCCGCTTGTAGTCGGCTATCTCCTCGCACAATTCCTCGCACGACTCGCAGTCATCCATATTGTCACTCATTTCTTCCTCGCTTTTCCGCGCGATACGGCGTCATGCCGAATCATGCCGTCTATCACAGTTCGAATGTCGTCTGCCACATACGAATTATTGCCTTGATAGAGCTGGAATTTTTCTGCTTTATAAAAACCCCACGGGCCAGAACGCTCCAGCCAATTCAACCTCTGCTTGTCAGTTATCGTCGGCATCATCCCACTTTTGTGGGGACGGCACAGGGGGCAGATCACGGCTTTCTCTCCTGTACTTCCAGCGCGGCCCAATCATTTACCAGCTCGCCCCAACGCACCGCATCGCCGGGATCGTCAAACACAACTTCTCGCGCTCTAGCCGCTAGAGAGCATAGGGCATATCCGCGCTCGGCGGCGGCGAGTTGGGCGCGGAGCGCCTCGATCTCTTGGTCTTTTTCGATCAGCGCTTTTTCTTTTAATGTGTCCCATGTTTGGCAGTAATCACTCATTTCAATCTCCTATCGGGGCGGGGTGCGGGTTTCCAGATCTCCGATGTTTTTCATCTTTTCTCCTGGGCGGCGCGGAGAGCGGCGACTGCCGACCTAAACGCCTTAAGCTCTCGCTTGTCAATCTGCACTTCGTCGTAATCCATGCGCAATTCTTTTTCCCATGTTCCGCAAGATGGGTTTAGATTCATCGCCGCCTCGATAACTTTCTTTTCCAAGTCGGAGAGGGATGGGGCGCGGCGGTTCCAGGCATCGACAGAAAAAAACTTGCTATCGCCGCGCCAAACTACAGCCGCTTCGCATAGTGGGCAGTAAATATCTGTTGTCATGTCCTCGACGCCGATAGATACCACATTCCCATTCCCGCAAAACGGGCACGACTTCAATTCTTCTTTCTCGTTCATGGGTTCTCCGTAAAAGCCAGCTTCACATTCGCCCATAATTCCTTGCGCTTGGGGTCAAGGTCCTGTAGAGATTCGTAGGCGAGGCAGGCCGCAAGAACTCGCTCTAAATTTCCTTCTGCCGCCCGCGACCTTGCCCATCCAGCGCGGCCCTCCTGGGAATTTTTTAAACATAAAACCTCGGCCTTCAGGGCCTTGACCTGGGACTCGTACTCGCAGTCATGAAAATTTCGGAGCATTTTTTCTAACCTTTCGCAGTTGTCACAATCGTTTTCCATATCAGGTTCGGGTTGGAGGGCTCTGAGTTCGGAATTGGCGTACTCAGAGTCTACAAGTCCTTGCAAAACCACAATTGCCGCATCCTCCCCCCTCGTCCTCCCCCTCGCCGCCATCAGACTGTTGGAGATGTATTCGATCGCCTCGTCTAGGGTCATTGGCGTTCTCCAACCAGCTTTCTAACGGCATCGGGGAAAGAATAGTTCTGCATTTTCATCAGCCACCTAATCGCATCGGCTCTCTCGCCGCAGGTGAAGCACTTGAAGAAGCCCTTCGAGATTGAGGCCGACGGGTGGCGGTCTTCTCCGTGGAAGGGGCAGGACACCATCTTCTTGTCCCCGAGCAGGACCTCGATTCTCACCTGGCGGGCGCGGCTTATCATGTCGTCGGTCAGGGAGCCCTTGGCGAACTCGGAAGAAGCCTGGACGCTGGAGACAGCCGAAAGAAGCCGGCGAACCTCTGCAATGCAATCGTCCTCGTCCATCTTCATAAAGAAATCTAGGAATTCGTCCCCGGACCCTATCTTACTCCCGCGCTCTAGGCGAATGTTGACCAGACGATTCTTCGCGTCAGCCAGCCGCCCCTTCAGATACTCGGCGCGCCTTTCTCTGGCCCACTCTGAGTCAACGTCCGGGCGCCTCATTTCCAAGAGTTTCTCCCGCCAATCGTCCCGCATTTCCCGGATGGCTGCAAAGTATCTGTCCTCCAGTTCTCCGACATACTCAATGTCCTCGGGAGCCAGGAATCCACTCATTTCCGAAAGCCAACCGGGGTTATTGCGCGACTTACGCCAGAGGCCATGCAAATAAGCGGCGTTCATGTTCTGCTCCTATTCGCCAGCGCGGGATTCTTCCGCTCCCAATGCCATTTCGCGTTTTGCTTTCTCAGCCATCCCCGGACCTCGACATTCGGCTCTATCGGCGGCAAGTCCTTCCACGACCACATGGGCTTCTTGTCGAATTTCTCCTGAAACTTGAAAAATGCGAGTCCGGGCTTCTTGCCTTTCTCCGCGCAATATCCCAAGAGCATCAGGTAGAAGGTCTTCTCGTCAACGGGCGGCGGGTTCTCGATTTCATCAAGCGCCTGCAAATACTCGCCATAAGTGCTCAACTCCTTCCCGCGCATAACGGGCTTCCATCCGCACTCCGGGCAATCGAGCCGGCTGAAGTAGGAGCATTTGCAATTCTCGCAGGTGATACCGCGGGGCATTTTGACTGTGCGCTCCGTCTCCTTCCGAACATCCCCCTCGCCGTAGTCCAGCTTCCAGACCCAATCCTGGGCGATCTGACCATGCTCGTACAAAACCCCCGAATGGTCAAGAATTATTGCGTCCTTCTTGCCGGGGAATGTGCGTAGGACGCGGCCAGCCACCTGCAGGTAAAGCAGCAGGCTCTTGGTCGGCCGGGCGAAGACCAGACAGGCGGCCTCCGGGAGGTCGGTCCCCTCGGTGAATATTTGGCAGTTGCAAAGCACCTGGACCCGCTTCTCCCGGAAGTCGGCCAATATCTGGTCCCGCTCATCCGCGGGGGTGTCCCCGTCGACATGGGCCGATGAAATGCCGACCTTCTTGAAGGCGTCGGCCAGGTGGAGCGAGTGCTTCACCCCAGAAGCGAATACCAAAGTCTGCCGACCCTCTCCGAACTTGGCCCAATTCTCCACGATATCCCCGATGAGCTTGGGAACATCCATGCGCTCCTCCAGGTCGCTTTCAACATAATCGCCGGCCACGACACGAAGGCCTTTGAGGTCGACCAGGGACGGAACGAAATAGCGCGGAGGCACCAGGTACCCGTTTTTGATCAGCCAGAGGATGCTCGGGCAGCAGACCATCTCATCGAAGAAGTGGCCGAGCCCACGGCCGCGGCGGTTGATAGGCGTAGCCGTCAGGCCCAGGATGAAGGCCTCGGGGTAGGCGTCAATTACATCCTGCCAGGTCTTCGAGCTGTTGAGGTGGTGGCAGTTGTGGACTAGGATGCCGTTGGCGAAGTAGGTATTATTGTCCTCAACCTCAAAATTGTAGACATGACCGTCTGGACACAGACCTCCAAATCGGCCATCACTTCCAAATTCGAGAACCTCAACACGGTCCACCAGATCGACTCCAGAAACTAGGACTTCTTCAGGTCTTGCGCTTTCCGATCCAGAGAAGAATGACTGGAACCATCCACCTCTATCCCGATTTTTAGGTTTCGATTGGCAATGTCCAATTTGTAGCAGGTCGGATACCCGTTCCCCCCTCTGACTTTGGGACAATGCTTGATCCTCCTGAGCGTGGCTATGGCCTTCTCTCGGATTCCGGGCATGCGCATTGGATTCCGCGCCCGCATCCTCTCTGGCGCCGTCAGCCGGTTCCGCTCTCGCATATCTTCTCGATAGCAATTCACGCACCTTCGAGAATATCGACAACACTCCCCGCCGCATGTTTGACACGCCATAAACCATATCCCCCTTCATGAGACCCCAAGCAGGTGCCCATTCCCCAGATGCGAATATCGGATGGTTTGGCGTACAGACGATAAATTTTCCGCTGGCAAGCCAAACTCTCACCAAACATCTGGGCTTTCTCTTGAACCTGTGGACTATCTTCTTGCTCTCGATTGCTCCGGTCGCCTCATTCAACGACAAAACACTGTCCCCAACCCCCAGCGATTCAATCGGACGCCCGTCAACTAAAGTCCCCGCCGGGAAACACTCGTCGATGATAACCAGGTCGGCCTTCGGGAAAGATATCCGCTTACTGCGGACCGTCCTGGAGTGTAGCGTCTGAATGGACGCGACATTCACCAGGCGCGTCGGGTCCCATGGGTCGCCAGCGATCAGTACGCCATGCGCCACGCCGAAGGACTCTAGCTTCTTCGAGCATTGATAGACCAATTCCCGCCGGTGCGCCAGGAATAGCACGTTGAGGCCATTGCTCGTAGCGTGGTGGATAATCTTTGAGGCTACGATCGTCTTCCCGGCACCCGTAGCCGCTTGGAGAAGGATGCGCCGGGCGCCATTAGCCGCGGCCGTGGTGATGTCGTCGATGGCCTCGAACTGGAACGGGTGGGGGACTATCTCCTCGGGAGCCCGGGCGATCAGGTCTATCTGGCTGTTCACCGCGCCCCCCCTACTACGAACGCTTTGTCCTTTGCCTTAACCTTGTCCTTCGCTTTTTCCTTCTCCTTATCCTGAGCCTTATCCAGTTCTTTGTCCTTGTCCTTAGCTCCTAGCATAGACCTAGCAAGCACCTTTGATGCCCCTTCTTTTTTGAGGATATTGATAGCGGATTTATGGACGCGATTGGCGGGGTTAAGTACTCCGTACTGAAATTTGATGAACTTCGGGATGAACCATTTTTGTTCCGAAATCTTTTCTATCCTGCCGGAAAATTCGTTCTCGTTGAAAATGAAGTCTTCGCAAATATGAAACTTTACAAGCCTCCAATTCACCTGCCAAAACCCGGCATGGTCGCAGTTGTCCAACAAAAATACCCAGAACATTTTATCGGTCAACGGAAGATCTGAGAACCATGGGTCGAGCCACTTCTCGGTTGCTGTAAATCTCTTAGGCATTTGGAGTTCTCCAGAGAAAATGAATTGCCCTGGACCCTGATCCAACTGGCTGGAAGGGGTTGGGCCCAGGGCAGAACGGTAGCCCGCTTGGAGCAAATTGTTCTTTTGATAGCCAGTTGAATCATCACACGAATTTAATATTTTCGCAACACCGCTGTCAAGTGTTTTTCGAGGGAATCTTTTTCTGCGCAGAAAATTTCAGACCAACGCACTCAAGAACATAGTAGATGTGGCCGGGGTTTTCCTTTGAAAGCCGCTCGGCTTCTGCCAGCGTCGTCTTTTTATGGAAGTGCTTTCTCGCGGGCAGTTCTCGCTTCTCATTCCAGACCATGTAAAATTTCATTTCACCGAATCCTTGCGTTTTTTATTTGCTAACTGCTTTTTCCACCCTGGTAGGAAGTGCTGTTTGTACCAGGCGTCAAGGTCTTCGAGGTTCTGCTGCCTAATATAGTCTGGTTGGATATTGCGCATCACCGTCTTTCTCCCTGGAATGATTTCATCCTCGATTGCCCAAGGCTTACGCGAGACTCCGCGCTCTTGTGTAGGCCCTTTACCACATTCCTAAACCTTCGCTCCAGGCTAACCGCAGCGGCCAGGTGAATCTCTCTGTCAACATCGGTATAGTCTGGATCACGCGGGACAAGCTCCCTGCGCTCGGCCAAGTCCAGGTAGAAGTCGGCCCAGGCCAGGATACTGCTCATCCTGCCCAGGTGGGCCTCGGCCTCCCTTATCTGGTCGTCATGGGTCACCGAGTTATCTGAAAGTTTCGTATCTAGGATTTTCTGAATTTGTTTTATTTCTGGCAAGTGGTCTTTTGAATAGTCCTCAAATTTAGGCACATCGTCGATTGCCAGGTTGATTGGAGGCAACGGCTTATACTGCCGCTTATTCTTCGGCTCAGGCTCCCCGCCCGCAAGCCCCCCCGCCGAAGCGGGGGGGGCCGTGGTTTTATCTTTCGACATCTTCCTTGAAGTGCTTCCAGTCCTTCATCAGGTTGGAAAGCTCGGAGGCATGATGGAAGGCGCTGTAGGAGACGGTGAGGTTGGAGATTTCCTTGGCCTCGAAGTCGCCCTTCTCTTTTCCGAACCGAACTATGTGCGCCTCACCGACGGGAACCCCGAAGGTTTCCTCGAAGGCCACGGCGTAGGCCGACACCTGCAAGGCGTACTCCTCGTAGATGCCGTTGGAGGTCTTCCAGTCCAGGATGGCGTAGCGATTGTTTCTCCACCCCAGGCCGTCGAGAGAGCCGCCGAACTTCTCATGGATTGAGGCTACCCGAGTGTCTCCCATGACTATCTGGAAGCCCGATTGCTTGAACCAATCGAAGAAGGCCTTCAACGCCGGCCGAATGTCATCCTCAACTTTGTCAGGATCAACCGTCTCGCCCTTGATGAAGCGGTCAATGTAGGCGTGGGCTCTGGTACCCTTGTCGGCGGCTGCTTCCTTCACTTGGTCGGGCGCCTTCGCCGCGGCCTCGATGATGCTGGACAGGACGGCATGGTCGAGCTTGGCCGTCTTCTTTGATAGCTTGAACTGCTCGGCAAGCAAACCCGCCAAAGGCTCGGCCCACGGCTTCCCGGACCCCGCCTTCTTCTTCGCATCCTTTATAAGGTTTGCGATCAGCGTTGCCGTCACTTCGACCTTATCGGCCTTGGCTCCTCCGAGCAGGACGATAACCGCCGCCACGGCGCGGGCGATTCCCTGGTTTGCGGCCCACGGCACCAAGGCAGGTTTTGAGATTATGGATAATTTTCCGGTAACTCCAGGGAAGACATGCTGCATCCCATTTTTCTCCGTGACTTGATACCAATGGGAGCGGCCCATTTCGATCAGGGCGACTTCATACTTCCGGGTCGGAAGACCCACGGCGGCCATCGTGGTCATTACGCGCCCACCGGCTCGCGCTCGGGCGCAGGCTCCGTCTTGGGCTTCTCGGCACCGTTGATGAACTTCGCGCACTCGGCCATTAAGGTACGAGCCAACACCGCGGCGAGGTCGTTGTTGTCGGCGCCTCCGATTCCTTGATAGGCATTGCCAGCCGCCGCTACGCAGGCCATGGCGATATCAGCCCGGCTTGCCTTCTGCGCCGGTTGAGTCGCAGGAGCCGCCTGATTCTGAGCAGGAGCCGCGGCCGGCGCGGAAGCGCCATCCAGGCTTATCAGCTCGAACTTCGTCAAGCGCATGTAGCCGTCGATCTTCTCGGCCTGGTAGTCGTACTTGCCCGGGCCTTTGTAGATCGTGCTGATGATCTCTTTCCCGAGGTCGTAGCTGTCGAAGACGTTGAATGTCCGGTCCTGGTCCTTCTCGTTTTTGCAGACCAAGACGAGCCACTTGCCTTTTTTTGAATCCTTCCTTTCGCTACTTATTACTTTTAGCATCTTATTCCTCCGTTCTCATGTTGCGACAAAAGGGAGCCGCTCCCCGGAGTCGACTGCTGGCCCGCCAGGGACGAGGGGACCCGCGGAGAGCGGCTGAAGACGATGTTTATACGCATCGGTTCTCGGTTCCACTCGCTCTTGCGTTCTTTGTAAAAAGAAGCCGCCGCGTCGTTGAGAGTGTGACCAATCGCTGACGCGGCGGCTGAAGTTCGTTGTACTTTTGGGATGTGGCGACTGGTCACATGGCTAATCTAGCACACGCGCAGAAAAAAGTCAAGGCTCAGTTTTTATCGCAATCGGAGCTTCCATGAGTTGTCGACGGGCGAACTTCATTATTTCGAGGCCAACTTTCTTGTCTCTCGATTTCCAAGGCTTCATCGGGCTCTTGTGGAACATCCGTTTAAGCTCCCTACTTGCGCGGTCTGCCGCCATGGGGAGCTCACTGTTTTTGAACGCGGGCTTCCCGAATCTTTCGGGCGCGACGACAGCGAAAAGCCCGAAGGCTCCGTACCCCATAAGCAATAGCTCATGCGGTGACTTCTTCGCGTACTTGGGAGGAATCACGCCTGATTTATGTTGAGATGCTTCTTCATTTCGTCGTCCAGGCTGTCAAAAGATTCTTGGACGAGGTTCCCGATTGCCTCCGCGGCAACGCCGGGGATGAACTTGGAAAGGCTCCGCACGACCAGGTCGTGCTTGTCGAGGCCCATTCCGCGGTCAGGGATTTTATACTCAGCGTACTCCATGGCCGCGCGCGCGAGTTTTAAAAGCTTTTCTTTTTCGATGGGGTCAGCGAGGTTCGGAGCGAGTGCGTAGTCGAGTTTGGCCTTGATGAACTTGCCCAATAACGGGCGGGCCATCGGCGCGGCCTTCGCGGCGAGAGCGCCGGCCAGGGCAGCGAGGCCGGCGATGCCAAGTTTCGATGCAAGAAGTTTTCCTAGCAATGCCTCAATCATTTTGTTTTCTCCTGGAACTTGTGATCGTCACTCTTTCTATGAAATTTCCTTTGAAGAAAGCAATTCTGGCATAGGTCTTTCGACCCGTCAAATCCTGAGATGCGGAAAGATATGCTCATTCCGCGACCCCATACCTTTGACCAAATTGCTTGGATACGGCTCATATTTTATCAGCGTATAGACCGGGAGCCCGCCACCAGCCCCAGAAGCCAGGCCACTTCTCCCACGCCGATACAGGACGGGTAATGACCTTCCCGTAGTCCCTTCCCTTCTGCTGGCCTCTAGCCTCGATGACGAGCGTATCGGTCAGGCGAATTATCACATGATCGATAGGTCGCTTGTCTTTTGGGTCCAGGTCCATATCCCCGAATCCTAAGTCGAGGGGGCGTGGGGTCCCTCCGACGGGCTTGCAGAAGGCAAGTTGTTCCTGTGCCCCGTGGGGGAGAAGAATTCTGCGGCCGTCGAGTTGGACCAGCTGGCCAATTATGAATCTTGAAAACCCGCTGCAATCCGTTCCGGTAGATCTAGGGTCTTCATTAAACTTAGGCTTTGCGCCCCAGATATATGGAGCCCCAACGAACTCCATTGCGAGAGAGCATACCCTTGATATTTCCTCTTTGCTGCAAATCATTTTGATTGCTCCGGCATATGGTATAATCTATGCATGAGAATAATGAACGGGCCTGAAAAGAAGTGCAAGGGATGCAAAAATAATTTTAAGTCTCACGCCCCAAGGCAATTCTTTTGCCGTGATTGCGGGAAAAAAGAACCATCGAATGTCAGTTACGCAAAGAGAACTTCCCCATATCCTTCTCGAATTTTGTTCTGCAAGTGCGGCGCAAAAATATGGATTGGCTCTGAAAAATGTCACTCCTGCGCCGCGACCGAAAATAATTTGCGCGTTTGGGAGGAACTTAAAAAAGTAGGTAAAAAATGGAATCCACGCGTGGGCGAAGATCATCATAACTATAAGCCAGAATCCAAAAATAAAGACACTGGGCGATCTCGTGCCAAGAAAATTTATGGGAAAGGCGTATGCGAGGTATGCCAAAGCAGGGCCGAAATACACCACAAAGATGATAACCCGCTTAATAACTCCAAAAGCAATATTGCCTTCCTTTGTCGGCGTCACCACATGGAGGCTGATGGAAGGATTCTTGGGTATGTGAAGTATAGGAGTATGAAGCATTAGAGCCCCAGGACCTTCTTGGCTTTCTCCCAGATAAGTGCGCCGGCCACAACACCGGCTCCAATTATTCCAGTCTGCCACCGCTCGATCTTGTGGACGCGCTTGTCGACATTTAGGACCCAGCTCTCCAGCTTTCCAAGAGAACTCCTAAAACTTTCGGCGGCGCCTTTCGCTTCTGCTGCCGCGATCTTCGTATCCGATACAGCCGCCAGAACTTCATGGTGGAGCCTGCGCTGCTCCTCCATGAAGACTTCGAGCTCCTGCTTGATTGCTCGGTCTCGTTGGCTCATACCTATTGCGCCTGCATGAGCTTCATCCAGATAGTCGAGCTTGCCACAACTCCGGCGGGGTGTAGAGATTTCCCAACGATGCGATCATCTGCCGTACCGCCCAAGGCGAGCCCTCGGCATCTAGTCGCTCCCGTTTCAACCAGGGAACTACCACCCAGGGCCGCCGCGGTTAGCTGAATTTGGTAAACCCCTTCAATCCCGATCAAGCAGTTGGTGTTTGGGACGCATGAAGTCATGGTCACCCCGGGCATCCTGTTTCGCATATCGAGGCTTCCCGTCGTCGTGGAGGTAAAAACAGGGATAGCCGCCGCGCCCTGCGAGGTGTAGTAAATATGAACAAGACATCCAGAGGAAAGCGTTGTTCCGTCTGCGCTGAGCGCGTACATGGCGACCTGCCCATTATCTAAAAGACCAGGAGAGGCGCTTGTGTTTAGAACTACCCCCGTACTGACGGTTGCTGAAACCGCGGCCGTCGTCTGCCTTGTCCCATCGTTAAAAACTATGCCCGTAGCGAATTTATTGTCAGCCGCCCAGGTGTTCCCATCTTCGAGGCCGCCCTTCTCTCCCAAATCAGAAACAACGGACCTGAAATTCTCGTTAACCGCGGCGACATCCTTCTCGCCTTCGATTGCCCGGAGGTAGAAAGGGACATCGGCCGCCTGCGCGGTTGAGCTGATAACTATGAGGAGGAGGAGCGTTTTCACTCAACCACCTTCTCAAGAATCTTTTCCAGCCGGTCCTCGAACATCTGCGCCCTGTCCGGGTCCCCTTTCTCTCTGGCCCGCCTGATGGCCGCGCTGTAGCTCTCGTAATGCGAGTAGTATTTGTTGAGCCTGGACAGCCTGACGCGCTCCTCGCTGGAAATCTCGTCCATGGACTTCTTCTGCGAGAGGATGTATCGCTCTTTGGTGTAGGACTTGGCCGCGGCCCCACGGTCAAGAGACCTGCGGGCGTCCTCGGCATGTTTGTCTGCGATCTTCGCCATGTCCTGTTCATGCTCGCCGTAGTCGCTGATCTTGATGACGCGGTTTAAAACAGGCGTCAGTTCCAGGATGGATTCTGCCGTCGTCTTGGTGGCGTCGTCATGCGTGGCAAACGAGCTCAGGCCGGTCATGTTCATCGTCCACTGGACCATCTTCTTGAGGGCGTGGACTCCACCAGCCTTGTGGACCTTTTCTGGCAAAATCGGCCGCCCGCGGAAGTCGTCGTATGGGTTCTTCCCGGAGAGGTAAGCTACCCAGGTAGCCCCGATGGTCAACGGGGGGGAAAGCTTCGGCATCTGGCCGGCTCCAAAATCAATGATCTGCTGGAGCGCTTTGGGGTCGCCGCGTAATCCGTTTGCCATCTTCCAGAAAATTGCCGCGCTCAATCGTCCTAATTCATCATGCGGGATCCTCGCGTAAACGGCCTTCCCGTCCTCAGCAAACCCTATCGGGATGATGATGTAGTTGGACTTGTCGTACTCGGAGACCTTGCCGAAGAAGTCCTCCAACTCATCCCCGGCCCCGCCCAGAGCGGCAAGGAACATAAGGAGCTTCGGCATGATCTGGGTCAGCGTCAGGTCCAGCATGAAGCCGGTCCTGGTGGTCGGCACCGTGGCAATCTCCAGGTCGGAGCGGTAGCCCTGGATCATGATATTGGAGAACGGGAAAATGGTGTTTGAAATCTTGGTGATCGTGCCTTTCCTTCTCCAGTTCGGCGTCCCGACATAGTTCCTGGTGTTGTAGGCGACCTTGTGTGAAAACTCGCCCTTGCCTTTTTCGAGCAATGCCCGCTCGGCTTTCAGGGCTTCCTTCTCTTTCGGGTCTTTCTCCTCAGCGATAGCCTTATTCAGCGTTGCCATGGAGTCGGCCTTTAGGACCTTATATCCGGCGATCTTGGAGACCGATTCAAAAGTGTTCCCGACAAAGCGAATCGCCTCAAGGACCATGACGAGCGGTTTCAAGACGGCAACCTTTGAGGCCTTATCGTAGAAGCCGCCCTGCTTGGGGTCAGATAGGCCCATCTTCCGCATTACGCTGGTGTACTGGTCTGCGTCTGGGTCGAAGGCGTAGTCCGTGAATGTGATGTCCAGGGACTTGTTGGCGATCATTTCGCTTATCAGGTCGTCCTGGATGCCCGCCGCGCGCCGGCCGGCTGCCCCGAGGCTTCTTGCGTATGCCAGCATGATATTCTTAACCGTCGCCGCGTAGCCGCTGTTTTGAACCAAGGCGTAGACATTTCTGCGGGTCCTGGAGAAGTCACGAATCGGGTTGCTGAACATCTGGAAGCCGATGTTGAAGGTGATGTATAGGGGTCGAAAAAGCCCGTTGAAAATTGAGTCCAACACCTTAACGGCCAGGTGGAATGTCCCGGCCTCCTTCTTCTCGAAGGCCTCGGCAATATAGGGGTCCACATAGTAGGCCGCTGGCTTTCCGTCCTCCAGAAGCTCCAGAAGTCCAAAGCCTTTTTTGTTTCGGAACTGTGTCAGCTTGTCGCCGCGGGCCACCACTTCTGCCTCAGTCGCCTCGCCTCTCGGGACAAGGAAATCTCTCACGGCGTTGGCGCCCTTCTGCTTGGCGATCAATCGGTTTAATCCGACGATCTTCATGATCGTAGCCGTGAACGGGTTGGCTATATCCTTCAAGGTTCCGATCTGCTCTTTGACGCCAGCGGCAACATAATCCTCTAGGTATTCCTGAACGGCGAATACGGCGTAGGAGCCCTTGTTCGGCCGGATTTTCTCGTCAAAAACCTTCTTGTTGTAGGCCCCGACTTCTACCGCTTCTTCGGAGACTGAGAAAACAATGTCCCGGAACGCGCCAGCGATTGCTTCGAGATTGGCATACCGATCATCCCTAAGGCGGCCCTTCATGAACTCCAGGGCCTTCTGCGCTTCCTCAGGGTTGTAGCCCTTGGGGTTGGCGAAGGCCTGGCGGTCTCCCAAAGCTACGCGAGTCAGGTACAGATAATCTCCGATGTCAAGATGGCTCAGTTCGGCATCGGCCAGCGGCTTAGTGACCTTGGCGTCGACCTCCTCCAGGAAGGCATGGTTGGAGTTGTCGGCCAGGGACATTTCTTCGAGGATGTAGCGGGGGTCCTTTGACGGCGCCATCGGAGCGCCATTGGAGGCCGCGGCCTCAACCTCTCCGATAACCTTCTGGTGCTTGTCGACCACCAACTGCTTGATCCATTCGCCATAGCGGTTGTCCCGCTGGTCCTTCTCCGCGCGCTTCTGCTTCCAGATGTCCTCGGCCTTCAGGTACATGGCTCGGCGGTCCAGGTGGCGGGCTTCTTGGATCTGCAACTCGGGAGCGTTTAGGAACTCCTGAAGCTGGAAGAAGGCAAGTTTAACCGCGGGCTTTGCGTCCAGGCCCTCAAAGAACTCCCGGTAGAAATTAGGCGCCATGCGCTCCAGCGTTCCCGGGCTGGTGAACAGGACGGAGATTGCGTCTGCGTAAAGTTCAACGCTGCTTCTCCGATAGGCCAGGTAGGATGCGCTGGACGCCTCGGGGTCGTAGGGGTGCCAGTACATGGTGACGGCCAGGAGCTCGTCCCGAATCTCTTTATTCGTAACCTTGAGGGCTCCAAACTTGTTGGAGAGGAAGCTCCGGAGGCTCTTGAGCCGGCCGATGAGGTTCCCGCGCTTCAGGTTGTGGTCGGGCAAATAGTCGATGAGGTGGCCGATTTCGTGGGCCAGGGTCTTGGCCGCCTGCTCGGGCTTCTGGAAAATTATGGGGTTTAGCTTGATTTCCCCGCCACCCGTCCCACGGAACAGGCCGTAGTAGTGCTTCAGCCCTCCGATGGTCGGGTACTCTCCCATCAGTTCATAGGCCAGGCGCACAAGCTCTGGCATACGGAAGGGCTTGATATGCTCCATGCCGCCCATTTCGACTGGCGTGTCATGCGCGAATTCTCCGCTGGAGGCTCCAGGCGTTCCACCTTTGCCGCCCTTCGGGCGCTTTCTGACCAGGCCAGCAACCGGGACATCCTCTATTTCATGTGCTTCCCTTAGGGAAGCCGCCTGCTCATCAATCGTGGCGATATTCTTCTGGAGCTCCTGGATTTGGCTGTCTATGTCCTGGTTCTCTTTTTGCAGCAGGGCGATCTTGGCTATGGCCGCGGCCTTCTTGTCACCCGGCAGTTCATCCCTTCGGCGTATTTCCTTTTCGTTGGCCTTGCGGGCTGAGAGTTTTTCAGCGACCACAACACGCAGGACTTCAGCTTCGGCTACCTTGGCGTCTACCGAAATGCGGCCTGGGTTGGCCTCTGAGGGGGAAGATGGGGTAGAAGGGGAAGAAGGCTCTTGGTCTACCTTCGCCTGCTCCGCAATCGGCCTAGCCTTCTTTTTGGCCTTATTTAGGTTGTCTTCGGCTATTTGAACACCCGCCAGTCCCATAGGAATAGCGTCCTGGGGGATTTCGGGAGGGGCCTGGCTGTCTGCCTCGCTTTTCCGCTTGCGGGCTCGGGCAAGGGCCTTTTCCGCGCTATCCAGAGCGGTGGCGATTTCCTCATCCGTGGCAAGCATCCGGTCCATGACCTGACGGACCTCGGGGCTCAACTCCACATCTAGGGCGCTCAACTGCTTATAAATCGCTCCCAGCCATTCTTTGAACGATTGGAAGGCCGCCTGGAGCCTGGTCGCTGGGGCCTTGCCTTCCATCAGGTAGGCCTCAAAGCCGCGGGCGAACTTTTCGTGGTGTTCCTTCGTGATTCCTTCCTTGGACTTCGCGCCCATCCACTTCAGAAGCGTTGCGTAGTCGTCCTTAACCCGCTGATTGGTGCCTTTTTCGCTGGCGATATCTCCAAGGACTTCCAGGTAGAGGTGGCCGGTCTCGTGGAGGAAGGTGGATAGGTCTGCGTTTTCAAGAAGCTCGATGGTGAATCGGCGGTCTTGGCCGAACAGGAGACGGCCGCGGGCTTTGTCGCCCTCGCCCTGTTCCAGCGACCTACGCAACTTGGCGTATTCCTTCGCTCCGTATTTGCGCTTAAACTTGGAAATCGCGGCGGCCTCCTCCTCGATTTTCTTGAACATCAGGTTTTGGTCGTACTCTGCGATAATTCCCTTACCGTGTAGTTCCTCGGCCATGTGATCTATTTCAAGGCCGCCCTTCTTTGAGAAAATTCCAGCCCAGGCCAGGCCCTGCAATTCTCCCATGGATTTTGATGCCTTAATCTTTTTCGTGTTAAAGCCGCCAGCCTTTCTTATGCCGTCAAGAACAGGGGTGACCCCTCCGGTCCTACGAAAAAGTTCCACTTCGTCTTCCGCGCGCTGATTTCCCATTTCTTCTTTGAAGGAACCGATACCCTGTTCCTGTTCGTGCTGCTCGACATCGGCCCCCTCTACTTCGGCGTCAAAGTCTTTCTCATCGGCAGGAGCCTCCTCTACGCTACCTCGCACGATCTTGATTCCGTAGCGATCAAATAGTTTCTGCGGGTCAATGCCGGCGCGTTTGCCAAGGACACGGAAGCCCTCGAACACCGCAGAAAGAGTTCGGGCCACCTTCGGCTCATAGCCGGCCTGTTCAAGTTGCTTGACGGCTGAGTCAACGGCGCCCAGGCGTTTCTGCTCTTGCTCCGGTGTTTCGGAGATTTCTGCGTCGGCCTTCTTCATGTCCTCTTGGCGCGCTCCGGACATCCTATCCCCGATGCGCTCCCCGGTCTTCAGGTTGATCCCGTCTGCGCTGCCAAAGAGGTAATCGTTTAAGGTGTCCCGGTCTGAGGTGCTGAGCTTCTTGGCGTTTAGGCCTTTGAACAGAGTCTCGGCGTAGTCGTTCTTGGCGTCGACGGCATCTTCCAATGCGGTTTTTACCAGCCAGGCATCGAGTTTCTTGATCCCTTGCGCGGTTCCCTTGGCCTGCTTAGGCAACGGGATTTCCCGCCCTGACTCAAGACGGATGTTCCCCTTCTTTGGCTGTTTTGGTGACTCGACTTCTGGAGTGGCCTCTTTCACATCAACGGCTGGAGCCCCGGACAGAATCTCTTGCTGTGACGGAACAAGGTCAATCTGCTTGTCCTCGCGGAAACCGGATAGCAAATTCTCCGGGTCTACCTGGTCCACCTTGGCCTTCAGGGCATCGGTGGGGGCGGTCGGCTGGACATCGAGCGTCGGCTCCGGAGGTGAGGCCGGGGTGAACTCTTGTACACCAGCGGGGGCGCCTTCGACCTGGGCCTGGACTGGCGCGGAAGGTTGGGCGCCGGCCGGGGGCTGCGGGGTCTCAGCCGGAGCACCCTTCTTCATTACGCCATGGGCAGCCGCGCCAGCCATGCCGCCAGTAAGGCTTCCAACGAAAGCGGCCTCCCAAACTCCCTGCATGATGGGGTCGTTGGCGGCGAAGTTCCCCAAAAGCTCCTGGCTTCCTTCCTGGGCGCCTTCGGTGAGCATTGATTCAAGAGCCCGGGACGCAATGGATGATTGATCACCAGCCCAACCAAGCTTGTTCGTTAAATGAACAAGCGGAACATTTGCCCAGAAATTGCGGGCCGCTGCCGTATTGGCTTGGCCTCGGTCCCCGGTCTTATCCATGACGCGGTTAAAAGTGTCTCCAGCCTCGATGCCGGCCTCAAGGACGGATGAGGTGGCTACCCCAAGGAACAGGGCAAGGCGTGGCGCTACCGTCGCAACAGCGGAGGCGCTGGTCGATATTCCGATACCTGGGAGCATGAAAGCGGCCATAGAGCCTAAGCCTTGGGCTACCTGGTCGACAATGTTTGGATCCGGCGGCATGAGGTTCTTAGCGGTCTCGGCCGATGTCTGAGCGATCATCGAGCCGATGTTCTCAAAGCCAATCGCGCGCAGAGCCCCGCCAGCCCCGGAGCCTAGTTGGATGGCTCCAGCGATAACATCCTTGCCGGCGCGCTTTGCGACCTCGGGGATGGGGATGTCTTCTGCCTTGCTCTCAACGAAAGCTCCAGCGGCCAGTCCGGTCAGCTTGGCGATCAGGCCGGCCAGAGGGATTTTGTTGCTTTCGTCTATCTCGGCTATTTTCTTCTGGATGGGCTCGGCCACAGGGGTAGCGGCCTCGCCGGCCACCTTCTTGATTCCTTCGTGGACGCGGCCAACTGCTCCGACGGCCTCAGAAATTACAGACGGAGTTTCCACGGCGTCCTCGGCGTCAAGTCGCGCCAGGGCATCGTCGGAGAGAGCTTCTAGTCCTTTCGTGTCAAGAAGCTCTAGCTCATCGTCTTGCAGAGCGTTGAGTCCCACTTACCCGCCCAATCCCTTCGCTTTGAGACGCTTAATCCGTTCCTCTCGCGTCATTTTAGAGCCCGGAGTGGATGCGGCTTCGGCCGGCGCGGCTTCTTTAGCGCCACCGCCGAAATTGAAAATGCTGCCCCAGAGACCTTTCTTCTTTTCAACTACTTCGGTCTTTCCAGACTTCGGGGCTTCGATCTTTCCGCCAGCGTTGATCGTGCCAAGCGAGTCATAGGCAATATCAATGGCGGCCATGCGTTCTTCCAGACTCGCCTCGATCATGTCGGGGTTGCGGTTGACGATTTGTTCGGCCAGCTTCAATTTCTGCGGGTCGCGGCCAGCCCGATTGCTCCCGGTGGTCTCGTTTCGACGCAACGAAATAACCTGGTCCATCGTCAAAGATTTACCGATGGTACTATCAGGGAGCCCGAATTTCTTAGCCATCGCGGCGTCGATTTCAACGCTGTCTTTCTCATTGACAAAACTCGGGTCTCCGGGGATGTTCACCCCGACGCTGGAAAGCGGTCTCCCCTTGCCTTGCTTCGCGGGAGCCGACTTCTTTGCTCCGAATGATTGCTTCTGCCCGCCCATCAAACCAAGCGGGCCGCTCGGGCGCATTGAGTCTCCGGCCAGGGCTTCCGCGTCTCCAGCGGTCATGTTGCCGCCCATTAGACCATCAACGATTTTACTGTTGCCCAGAATCATTTTTAAAATATCCTGGTCGCTCGACTGCTTGGCCAGTTCTTTTGCTCGGCCATGTTGCTTATCGGCCTTGGCTTCATCGAGCGCGAATTGCTTCTCCAGCATCTTCATCCTTAGCTGTTGATCCGTTACGGTGTCGGCAATCTTGCCGATCTGATTAAGACCGACGGCTAACGGGTCGGTCTCGGCAACGGCGAGTTGGACAAGGCTGTTCGCTAGCTGGTTTGGGAGGTTTGGGCGTCCGATGAACTGAGGCATATTTTGCTCCTATCCAGCAGATTCTCCTAGCGAGCCACCGATGGATGCTCCAACAGCAGTTCCAGTCCCAGGCATTATCATAGTCCCAACAGCGGCTCCTGCGATTGAGCCTAATGCCCCAATCCCGGCTCCCCACAAAGCAGACTTGCGGTTCTTCGCGGCCTGGCCCATGTTGGCGTTCAGCATTTCTCGGAACATCATAAGGTCCTGGTCGCTGGTGATTTTCTGGCCCATTAGCTCTGCAAACATGATCAGGTTTCCCCGCTGTGAATTGATATCCCCGGTAGCAAGCTCCTTGATGAATCCGGCCATCTGCTGAGCGTTCTGAGCGAAGAATTGAGATTTTGCGCCCTCACCTTCCGACCTGGCGCCAAGCATTGCCCCAGCCTCGATATCCGATCCGGTGAGTCCTCTGCGCATAGCGTCGGTTTGCGCGGCCGCAACATTCCTCTGCGTTGACTTGTCGATGAGCTGGGAGTACGGGTTATTCTCCCCCGGCATGAGCAAAGCCTTGATCGAGGGAAGAATTGTTTCCGTAAGGCCCGGCATGCTCGCTAGGCCACGGACGCTCTTGTCCATGCTTCCGTAGTCGGCAGTTCCAGGAACGATTCCGGCCATGACATCACGGTCAGCGCGGGGAATCGAGAGGCCGGCGAGTGGGTCAAATTGTTCAGGCATAAATTCTCCTATTCCACGGCCATCGGAAGATAGTATAACCGCCCGCCGAATAATCTCCAAGGAGAATTTAACCCGGTGGATTCAAGCTGAATTTGGATATACCTTCCAGAAACCGGATTGCTCAAAGAGAAGGGGAGCTTCGATGTCATGATCGATCCGGGGTCCTCGTTCAAATCCACGCTACCGAGCGAGTATGAAGTCGTTGAGCGTTCAAGGAAATAGGTGCCGGACAGCGAGATGGTCTGCGCGCTATCAGGTGAAGGCTCCAGGTCCAAATACAAACTCCTGAATTTCTTTGGGCGCTCCGGGAGTCCCAAGTTGAACGCCTTCGTTTTTATCCTGGAATTGATGGCCGTCCCGTCGTCGTCGTCGCCGTTGTCGAGTAGCCAAACCTGGCCCGCTGCCGTCGATGAGCCGCAATATAATTTTCGATTATAGAGCGCGAGCGAATAGCAGTTGTGGTTGCTGAATATCGTCCACTTGTCGTTTTTGTCCAGAACGAATAGATGGTCGTTAACCGCCGTGGTTAAAGTCGAACTGGTGTAGGCCAGGTAGTAGCGGTCCCGGTAGACCTGAGACGCCACTGGCGGCCGGGATTCGCCTTCGCTCCAATGTATCGTGCAATCGTGCGCCGCCGGGTTCCCAGTAGCAACAAACGCGGTATAGGAGTTGGTGAGTCTGTAGGCGACAAATGAGGCCGTGGCTACGGAGATAATGCTGTTGTTCGAGTGGGCCGTCCATGTGGCCGTCGATCTGGTCGCCATGCTGCATGATGTTCCAGTAGCAACAGCGATAGCCCATCCCCCCGCGTAGGGGCTAAAGGTACAGGCGACCTGCCCCCAAGACGTTATCGCGGTCCCCGGGTTCCGGCATTGAGAAATGAATTGCCCCGTAGTCCCACCCTGGAGGGTCGCGTCATAGAGAATCGGTGTATGCGTCGTAATGGTGATGGAGAAGGAGGCCTGATACTGCCAATATCTCTGAACCAATCCGACATTCGCCCCCAGAGAAATGCTTGAGTACGCACCCCACAGATCGTCGTTTGGGGAAGTGGACGAGCGAATTCTGAAACTGAGGTTATATCCTACGCCACTTGAAACCGTGGCCGAGAAAATGCCCCCTATCGGCGTCGAGAACGAGGTGTCAAAAATCTTTGAAACATAGGTCCCAGTGTCGTTATAAACCTGGTCGGCAAAAACCTGAACGCTATCGATGAGGCCTCCGCGATAGTTTCCGCAACCGGTCGTTCCTTGCTTTCTAAATGTCAGCGTATCCAGCGCTGTGAATGTTCCGCTGTATAAGTCTGCCGAATCTACCGAAACAGCAGCGTTGAAATGCAGAAACGATACCTGTCCAAAATAAGCCGTGGTGTCAAGCGTTGTCGTTGAAGCCGTCGCGGTCATGAAGTTTGACTGAGAGGTTAATGTTGACCCCGTGACGAAATTAATCAGTGAGAAGTAATCGCTCCCGCCCGGGACAGTGCAGGTGGCCGTGAAGCTGGCAGAATAGACGCCGGCAATCGCGTCCGTAGTCGTGATTCCGCATTTTGTGTCTGCGCCGGAGCCCGCCGTACTGCAAGCCCACGGAACAATAAGCCCCGTCTCTAATTCCGCATTTGTCGGCGGCGTATTCGGCGGGAAGTCCGTCGATAGGCGAACTTCCGAGCCATTTATAATTGCCGTAAGGTCGCTGGTTCCGCTGTTGAAGAACGATGTCGACGAGGTATCAACGAATGTGAATGTCCCACCCACCACATTGCCCGGACTTATGGTTGCGCTGATGAGAGCGCCAGGGCCGGCCGCCCCCAAAGTACCCGCCTCGAAATCGGTCTGCGATGTGTCGATATTCGATCTGGCGTTTCCAGCCGTGGCTACGATGGTGTCGATTTGGTCACGGATGGGGTCGGAAGCTCGTCCAATAGAGGCCCCGCAGAACCTCTCAACTCCGCGAGTTGAGAGCCAATATAGGCAGTTGTTCTTCTCCTTGACCGACCTCTGCTCGATGCATCCCACTTCCCGGGAGATTTCCCGGACCTCGAAGTCCGTCCTACCGAATCCGTAGAGCCCCCACAGGCTATTCTTCTTCCCCACCAAGAAAACGTCTTGGTAGGCGCCCATGAGACAGGTAATGTCCTCGCCGTCGTCTGCCCCGCCGAAAGCGATATTAAAAGGCGTGGTCGATACGCCGGGGATTTGAACGGTCCAGTCCGTTTCGTCAAGTTCCCCAGAGCCGCGCAACCGCCCCTTAGACCCAGCTATACCGGACAAAAGCAGCCTGTTCCTGAATTTCCCAACCAGGTTCCCGATGGGCGCGCCGGCCACGGCCGCGGTACTGGTCCCGTTCCAACTTATTACCACTGTGCCGTTGGCGCAAAACAGCTTCCCGATGGTCTGAACGCAATCGAAATCAGCGGTCCTGCTAAAACTATCCAGCCCGGTTATCGCCGTCCAAACGCCATCCCCGGTTGACCGATAGAACGATGAAGACGAGAACGCTACGAGGTATTCTGTTCCGTCCGGCGCGTCAAACGGCCAAAGGCCCCGAACGCTCAGGCTGTTGGTTATTGCCGTCGGATTGTACTTGGAATATCCGTTTCGAGCTACTACCACCCCGTCAACATCCTCATCCAAGACGATGTTGAGAGCCTGGGAAAGGCCGCCGTCAGGGATGGCGTTTGCGGAATATCGGGTATGCAGGCCGTCCTTGAACAGTGGCAGGGCAAAGGGGATGTACGGGTCGTCTACTGCCTGCGCCTGTATTTGTCCCGGAAAGGCCAGTAGGAGCGATAGGAGAACAATGGGCCTCATTGGACCCCGTTGACAGCTCCGGAAGCCTGGGGCCTGTAATTCGGCCGCGCAAAGGCGTCATTAGCCAGCATGTCCGAACCGCGGCGATACTCCGCGTAGTAGGCCTGCGCCTGGGTTCCCTGGCCGTCCACTAGGCTTGCCCGGTAGCCGCAATAGAACGCGATCAAATATCCGTATGGCTGGAGCTCGTCTATTCCGTTGAAGGGCTCGTTAGCATCAGCGGAAAAGTCTACAGCCGTGGCGTTGTACTCCATGCGGATAGTCCCGGTGGAACTTGTCGTACCGGGGAATGGGTAAAAACCGATAAGCGACCTTGAGGAGTGGTTGAGGTAGTAGGCGATAGGTAAGCCAGCCACCGTTTGCCATTGGAGTCCCTTGTCCAGGGACTTGATTGACTCCTCTTTTAGGACCTGGTGCGAGCGCGTAAGTCGCTCAACGGATAGGAAGTCCGATGGCATCGAATAGTAGGTCGTCCCGGCCACCAGCTCGAAGGTGTAGGGCTTCCGGATGGGCTTGGCCCACATTACAAGGTCTTTTTGTCCCTCGTTAACGAAACGAAGAAGCTGAGCATCCGAAAACCGGCGCCGGCTAGACCCAGTATCCTGGACTAAAACTCTGCAATCGTCCCTGATTGTCGAAAGCGTTAGCCCCCATGAACTAGGCGTCATGAAAGCTAGAAGGAGTATGATTTTCACTTGCAAGCCTTCTCTAATCGCTTTAGGTCCAGGTGATCCTGCCTGATGTTCTCTTTGCTTAGAAGGTGCCAGAACTCATGAACGACTACTTCGGAGTCGCATGAGTAGGGAACGTAGATAACCCCGCGACCTTCCTCGTCCCATTTAATGCAAGCCAGATTCGCTCCATTCGTTGTGCTTCCGCAATGCTTGGCGATCTGCGCCCGCGGCACTAGGACGACGGAGGCGTTCTGGTTGGGTAGGTCGAATTGAACCCTGCGGCTCCCGTAGCCGGCGTATCCGGTAGAGCATCCCGTCACCATGAGCGCAGAAATGAGGATGGCATTATTGCTCATGGAGCCTTCCGCTGCTTCCGACCTTAACCACTCCGCGCCCCGTAGCCAGCTCCGTTTTAATTATCGGCTGGAGGTTCCCGGCAGTTGCCGTGGTTATCGTTCCCACAATCCTAGCGTAGAGATTGGCATTTGCCACATCCACGCTGGCCCCTGATGCTGTAGTAAATGCCTGCCCACGACTCATGTTCGTCGTGACCGCTACTAGGCTTATCATCTGGGTTGATTTCCAGGTGATCGTAGAGCCTGTCGGGAAGTTCATGCCGAACCATATCCCGGTTGCCGTTGCCGTGGATTGGTGGATGATGTCGTACTCAAAATAGTAGGAGGTGTTTCGGGCCAGCGGGAAGTCGAGCCCGGTTACTGGGCTTGTAACCTGGGCGTAGAAAACCTGATCAGCCGCCACGGCACGCTTCATCATCCCGAAAACTGTGTTGACACTAGATCCTTGAACGTAGTATGAGCTTGCGGAAACACTGGACTTTGCAAGAACGTTAGAGGTGAAGGTCTTGGATGAGGCGTAGGTGTTGCCTTCGGACCCCGCGCCGGGAGCGAAACATCCTTGAACCGCCCCGCTTGCATCTACCCCAAGTGGTGCTTCACCGCCCGCGCAGTTTGCGCCATCAGCCGCGAGAGATGTGGCCGTAGCAACCGCCCCGGAAATGTTGGCCCCGGAGTACCCGGAGGCGACTTTGGATGCAGTTAAAGAACCATCGGCCAGATCGTCTAGATGAGCGTTGGACGCCTGTTTCCCAGCGAGAGCCGTGGTGAGGGTTGAGAAATCGAGGTTCGCCGTAGGAACTGCCGCGGTCGTCGACTGCTTCCCCGCCAGGGCTGTGGTAATTGTTGAGAGGTCTATCCGGCTTGTGTTTATAGTTTCAGCACCAAGCGTAGTCGTTGCCACGGCAACATTGTTGAGGCGAACCGCAAGAGTCCCAGTTGATGGTCCGTAATCATAGGTGGGTCCGAACGTGGTAAAGTCGTGGTCTGTGCAGGTGTAGGTAGACCCATTCCAGGTTATTCCGTTATTGCCGCAACTAACGCCATTTGATAGCGACGTGGCCGCGCTCAATCCCGAGGCAAGCAATAGCATAAGAATGGTCACTATTTCTCCAACGCCTTGACTCGCCTCCTCAAGGCCTGCAATTCCAGAACCAGAGCGGAGATTAAGGCGTTTGGGTCTATGCCCTTTAGGCCCGTCCCCGCCGATACGACGGCAGAGGGAAGGATTTTCTCTACATCCTGGGCCACGAAACCTATATGCTGCCTGGTGTCCCGGTTTGCGTCCTTCCAGCGATATGCAACTGGCTTGAGCTTGTCAATCGCATCTGCTTCGATTGAGTAGGCCCTAATGTCCCGTTTCAGACTCCTGTCGGAGGCCACGCACGCGCTGAACAAACCATCGGCGTCGGTTTGGGTTCCGGTGGCGCAAGAGCGCAGGCCTCCTTGACGGAGATTCCCGGTGATGTTCATCGTCCCGGCGACGTGGACGGTGCAGGTGGAGCAGGGGGAGCCTGTCCCGAATCCGGTAAGTCCGTCTGCCTGGACTCGGATCAGTGCTACCGATCCGACTCCATTTTCGACATAAAAGCTTGGGTCGGAGCCATCCCCCGCACGAACAAAAATACCGTCTGCGGTAGCGTTCCTAACATCCAGCTTTGCGGCGGGGGAGGTGCTGCCGACTCCGATCCTGGTATTTACTTGGTCAATGGTCAACGGCTCTAACAGCCCCGTCGCCAGCTTTGAAGTCGTCACCGCCCCCGCAGATAGCTTGGAGGTGGTTACGGAGGCGGTAAGGATGGCGGTATCGGTTACTGCGTCTTGGGCTAGTTTGGAGGTTGTTACTGAACCAGCGGCCAACTTAGCCGTGGTTACTTCACCGTCACCGATCTTGGATGAGGTCACGGAGCCGGCGCCTAGTTTTGCCGTGGTGACTATCCCATCAGATAGCCCCAACTGAATCATGTCCGATGCATGGCAGACACTAGGAAGGAGTAATAACGCCAGGAGGATACGCATTTACTTCACCTCGTCGCGGTTGTCGTAGAAGTCAACCCCCTTGACGTTCGTAGGACCGCCGTCCCGCGCCCTGCAATGCCACAGGTTCTCATCGAAGATGGTGACGGCTCCCCAGGGCGCTCCCAACTCATACCCAGGAGACAGGCCCACGCATGGGTTCGTGGAATCCGTCGAACTGGCGATGCAGACGCTATAAGTCACCGTCCCGAGCGTTTGGACCGTCAGGGAACGCCTACGGATGGAGACGTACTCGCCGGCGCTGTAGTTGGCGTTGGTGGTCTTGGTAGACCCCAAGACGGTCCAGGTATAGGAGGTGCAGGAAACCGCAAACGGAATCCGCGTGTTTCCGTCATTCCGAGCCACCGGCGTTACGTCGGTTCTTCCGCGCGCCTTCGCTTCGACGAAAGATGGCGCGATAAGAAAAAGTACGAGTAGGGCAGACTTCATGAGCCCTCCTTACTGGCAGTCGCACAAGACGCCGACAGAGGCCGCCTTGCAGACGCCGATCTTCTTGCCAGTAGTCACGCAGAGACTCTCCCCATAATTGACTCCCATGTCCTGGAGGCTAATCTTCCCAGTGGTGACAGCATCGGTTCCGATCTTCGCCGTAGTCACGGCGCCATTGAGAATCTTCAAGCCAATGACCGAGTCGTCGGCAATCTTCGCCGTGGTCACAGCCCCGGTTCCGAGCTTGTCGGTCGTCACCTGGAAATTCAGGATTTTTGCCGAGGTAACTGCGTCGGCAGACAGCTTTGGAGTCGTTACGGCAGAGTCAGCCAAGTCGCCCGTAGCAATAGCGGAATCAGTCAACCCGCCCGCCGTAAGGTGGAGCTCGTTCCAAAGGAAGGAAGAAGTCCCAAGGTCGGCATCGTTGGTCGTGGTCGGGATTACGTCACCCGCGGCATTCACGCAAACTTCAGCCCCGGATATCCCGCCACACCATACATCCGACCCCGGGTCTGTACCTGTAAGGCGCGCGAACACCTTGCTCTGGGAGATTCCCAGGACCAGGACAGCGGCCATCATCAGGCCGGCGAAATTGAAAGTTTTTTTCATGGCGTCCTCTTTAGCGAAGTTTCCTCAGCCGTTCTACCGAAGCCTTCTCGGCGTCACCGGGGTAGAGCGTCCGAGCTAACTGCCGGAACTCCGATATTTCTTCCTGAGTTTTTTTATTGCCGATCTCATGATTCGCGGCCTTCCGAACCGCCGCGTGGTACTCATGGCCGTCCCTAGGGAACAAGTCCTGCTCCTTCCTTGTGAGAAGGATGTCCGGGAGCGCCGCCGCAAGGTGGTTGTACCTAGCAACGGCCGCGTTCCGGGCTGCCCCGCGGAGTGCGGGCGCAGTCCCCTCAGACAAAGCGCGAGAGAGATTCGCAATGCGCTTATTGCCCTTTTCCTTGCTCACGCCCAAACCGCCGCCGGCATCAGCGAGAACCCCGAATCTTCCGTTATCGGGCAATTCCTTCCCAAGTCCTGACTGAAAGGCCTTCTCTTGCTCGATCTGGTCAATCACGTTTTCTCGCTCCTGGTCCGACATGGCTCTGTTTACTGCCGTCTTCGCTTTGGGCATGGTCTCTCCCCTCTCAGGTTATTCTTTGACTTCCAGGTACTTATCTCCGAACTTGACGAACAGCTTGCCGTCTTTTCTGACCATCATCATGCTGTGGTGAATCCTAGCGTGGCACGATCCGCAGAGAGTTTGGAGATTATCAAGGACATGATTCTTGCCTTTGCGTTCTCCTTCCCCGTCAAGATGATGAACAAGGAGTTTTGAAGTGTCTTCAACACTCCCATTAAGCCCGCAGATTTGGCAAGTGAACGCATCCCGTTCAAGAGCCCGCCACCAATTGCCACCCCATTTTCGACGACGGACAGCGAGCTTGTTTTTTTCAGGATGCTTGGCCCGCCATCGGCGCTGGCACTCGCGTCGATAGCATTTTCCGGAGCAGAACTTTTGATTCGCCCAACCGTATCTGCTTGGAACGAATTCAGCACTACACGACTGGCAGACAGCGTTCTTCGGCCTGGCAACATTGCGCTTCTCTGTGACATTTTTCTTGTTGAGTTTGACTCTACATTTCGGGGAACAGCAGACTTGCTTTGTAGGGTGGCTTTTTTCAGCGACAAACTCCGTTCCACAGACAACGCATGGTTTCGGATTATTGGGCTTGCGGTGATTGTCATCCCAATTTTTCCTTCCCCAGAATCGTCCGTTGCATAATTTAGAACAGAAATTTCTTCGATTCGCTGAAACATTCCCACCCCTCCTTCCGCTTTCCCTTTCAAACTCAACCCCGCACTGATCGCATTTATACTTTCCCATTTCGTCCTCCGAGTATACATACTATACACTCGGATGACTACTTTGTCAAGTATTGATACTATCAACTCACGGAATGTCCATACGCCCACCGCCATTCCACAGTTGATACCGCGACGGACATGTATCCTGCATATTTTTGTACCAAAGTATCGAATTCTCCCGAGCGGAAGAACTGCGTGGGCTCCCATATGCGATACTTCAGGTACATCCGCATAAGGCGCTCATCGATCATGAACCAGTTGTTCGTGTCGGTGAGGAAATTGTCCCAAACCGCCAGGTTCCACTTGCCGAAATGGAAGTTCCGGTTGTTCAGAGCGGTGTCCATCTTACCGTAGGAGTTGACGATCTCCCAAGCCTTCTCATGCAGGTCCGTGGGGACCAGCAGAAGCGACGGGCGCGCCTGACGGATATGGTCCTTGTTGGTCTTGAACTTCACCATAAGGATGCGGGTCGCCTCAACGGCCGCGGCCGACAGGGCCGAGGAACCCGAGTTCCCCTGGTTGGCGCCGCCCACGGCGCTGGTGTGGGCCGTGGAGCACAAGGCCAGGCCATCGCCAACGGTATGGACGGTGTTGAAGGCGTTGTTGAAGATGGACGCCCCGATCTGCTCGCGCTTCTGGTTGAAGGCATCCGACATGAGCGAGACGGAATTGGAGCAAACATCGTACAAGTCATTGCGGAGGAGCCGGCGCTGGATCTTCAGACCCAGGGAATACTCCGTCTCCGTGATGGCCTTGGAGTAGCCCTCAGCAAAGTCGTCATAGGAGACTTCGCCCGTAAACGGAGCGACTTCCCCGATATCCCCGATCTCCAGGTCCGTTTCGGAGGCTTGCGTGGCTTCCACCATCTTGAAGAACGACGGCAACATGGTTTCCCAATTCCGCTGCTGGTCCAGGAAAACTTCGGAAAGTCCTCGCTGAACGATGGACGGCAAAGCGCTTTGATTTACGACCACGGTATCCTCCGAACTTAGTTAAATTTCGATTCTCAGGTTGAGTCATCCCATCGTTAGTCGATGGGGCAGACCAAAAGATTCTGGAAGCATCCGACGGCGCGGAACTTCGCATTGAGGCCGCTGAGCTGGAGGTTGTGGTGCGTCAGGTAGTTCAACTCCGTCCAATCCTGCCCGTCATACGCGAATTCATTGCGAAGAACGAAGAAGCGCGCCGTTCCGTCAGCTGCGTCAGTTCCGAGCTTTTCACGGTTCGTGGTCAACTTGACCAGGGTGCGGCCGGGGGCCAGAAGGCGAATGACCGTGGTGGTGTTGTCCGGGGCCGTGGTCAAGGCCGATTTATAGGTCGAGGTGTCGCCCGAGTAGGACTCGATGTAGGCCAACTGGCCGATTCCCGTTCCGGCGACCATGTAATGCCAGCATCCCTGTTCCGTATCGGAGCCGGTAATGACGCCAGTCGTGGTGGAACCCGAGGCAATCGCCGCCGTATCCGCGGTGTCGTACTCGATTCCAACCAAATCCCCGGGGGCCAGCATTTCCACTTCGCCCAGAATACGGTTGTCGCCGTTCTCCGGGGTAGAGTCGCCAACCTCCGAGAAGTCGTGGAGCTGGAGAAGGATACCGAAGGCGTCCGCAGCCGCAGCGCCGCTGATGATGAAGATGCCCTGGTTGTCTGGGTCGGTGATGCCTTGCGTCAAAAGCGCGCCCTTAACGATGTCCGAGCCGGCGCCGTCAAGAGCTACCTTAACGATGCGGGCCTTGCTGGAAGCCGAGTGAAGAATTTTCATTGTCTATACTCCTTTAGTTTCAATTACCGGCTCTCGAAGCAGCGAAGTTTCGACTGCCGCACAGGGCACAACCACTCCCTACCTGCAAGTTGCCCTCACCCGTCAGCGAGGCTCCAGACCCGGAAAGCGTATTGCCAGCGAAAGCTCCGTCCCCGCCCAGGTCGCCGCCTGAATGCGTTACCCTATGGAGGCTATTGAGGAAGCCGCATTGCTTACAGGAAACCTTACGGACGGCGGAAACTTCCGTGATTGCCGGGTTATAGGGGGCGCGACGGTTATTCGGGCGCAGGAACCCCGACCCCTTTGTGGGAGTCGGGAATAGCGCTGTGAATATTTCTGCGCGCTGTCCGAGCAAAGCATCCTCTATACGTCATTTAGTGGCTCAGGATGCGGCTCAGTAGGGGGAATGGCTCAGGAGAGACTTCTAGCGAGGCTTTACGGGAATCTGATCTTTCCAACGCGCCTTCTCGTTCATTCGCACACCCTCTCGCTGCTCCGGGTGCTGATGGCGCTTGCGAAAATCGTCGGGGACGAGCTTGTTGTTGGTGATGGTCAGGGGCATACCGGCAATCTGGAATTCTCCGAAATGCGCCGCGGCATCATCCTTTTCCTCTTGCGTTGATCCGCTGTCCCGGGTGCTGTCAACATCCTCGCGGAAATTCTTGTCCGTGGATCGGGCCTTGCCGCGGGCGAAATGGACGGCGCGGTCCATGTGGCGCTTTAGCTTCTCCGGGTCGGCTTTGTCGGCCATGGGGATATCCCCAAGGTATTCATCCACGAAACGCTCGTACTTCGGAAATTGGGCATCATCGGCCAGGAGGTGCTTCTTGGCCTGGGAAACGGCATCATTGGCCGCGTCCCGGGCCTTATAGCTGTTGAGCTCAGCGACTAAAGGGGCTTGCGCGCGTTGGAGGAATCGCCATTGCTTCTGGATTTCGGTGCGCTCCATGCCGTATTCTTCTTCAAGTTTGACCCACTGGGCTTCGGAGGGGGCTTCATTGCGGGAGGCTTCCGCGTCTGCGCGGGCGCGGCGATCATCGGCTTCGGCCTTTTCGCGGGCTTCCTTCGCTTCGGTGTCCAAGCGCTCTTTGTCCTTCTGGAGGGCGTCCGACTTATCCTGCTCAGCCTTTAGCTCAGCGCGGAGTTCATCGGCGTTCATGTCTGCAAGTTTCTTTTTAGCCATGTACTTTTTACGCCTCCGTCTCTAACAACTCACCTTTTTTAGCGCGCCGAATTTCTTCAACCAGAACGGCAATCCGTTTATTGCTCCCCTCTATCTTAGCAGGGGCATCGGAGATATCGTAATATACGGATTCTATTTCGTCAAGCCTTCCAGCGAGTTTCGCAAGGTCGGCCCGGTCTGCTTCCGTCGAGAAAGCCAAGCTTTTTACACGATTCAAAATTTCTTTTTTTATCTTCTCGATTCCGAACTCGCATGATTTTCGGAGTAATTCCATCCCGGGAGTTTTCTCCGCGGTTTCTTTCCAAATTTTGTTTTGGCGCTCCAGGCGATCAATGGCAACCTCGCGGCGCTCGATACCTGCTCTATCTACCCTTTTTTGACCCACCGTTCCTCCCCATCTCAAGATATTGCGCCATGCCGCCGGCGGCTTCCTGGTTGATGGTTGGATCACCAGGGGCGCGGCCGTTCAATGCGTTGTTGTTGTTCCCCCGGAGCGTACCAAGAAGTCCTGCGCCGGGTCCAGTCTTATCTTCCGGGTCGGGGACCGGGATGATATACCGCTTCGGGTCGGCCACGCGAGTAGCCAGAATTAAGTCGTTGTGCGCGTGCAGAAGCATTTCCGGCTTGGCCTGCAGGACCAAGGGATTCTGAGCAAGGATGGAGGCAATGCCCATCATTTTTTCAACCTCGAATTCAGGAGACAGGGATATTTCATTATGGCGCAGCATGAACGCGGCGTCCTCGATCATGAACAATTCCCTGGTGATTTCCATTAACTTATCGCCAATCTCTCCGGTCTGCTCGTCGACCTGGCCCACTTTGTATTTGTCGTCGCCGTAGCAATGATAGAGCGCCATCATCAAATCAATAATCTCGGGAACGCTCATTTTCCATTCCCGTATCAAATCGTCTATGCGGAGCGTGGCCTGCTTCAACTGAGCGAGAGTCTTAGTGGCCGGCGCCGAAGGGTCGATGGTGGACTCTTGGCCGCTCAATCCCTGGGAAGGTCCTAAGCGGAATTCCAGGTACCTGACGACTCCCTGCTCCTCATCCAGGCTTTCCCCAGTCTTGGACAGGTCTTGAATCATCATCTGCCGCGGGGCCTTGTCCTGCTTCATGTATTGGTCGTCCAGGTACCAGGTAACGCCCGGGCGAAATACTGAGGATCCAGCGCCGAAGTCTATCTGGTCCTTCACGCTGTTGGGAACCAGGAAAGCCGGGCAATCGGTGATGGCCCGAACATTGTTCCTGTGCCGGTGGAGGTTGTCGATCATCTGGAACTGGTCCAGGCCATCGAGGAGGAGCGAGGTTCTTAGGAGGCGTTGGTCCCGGCGAAGGAAGCCGAACAGAACGATATTCGGGATGTTCTTGCGGAGCTTATATCGCTCCATGCGGAGAATCTTGAAGTTGTCGACATCGATAACGACGAGATATCGCTCAGGGATATCGTCGCCGTCCAGGTCGTCGCACAAGACCAGGCGGGCTACCTTCACGAACTTGGTATTGGAATCTTCGCCGTTGAGGCCTTCGATGGAATCCCTTGCCGATCCCCATGCGTCTGAGGAGTGGCTTGTGCCGCTCGCCGCAGCTAGACTTTTTTCCGCGCGCTCCTTGTTGTAGGTGCCGCGCTTGATTTTCTGCTTAATGTCCTGCTCAGACTCGTAGTAGAGCCGTCCGTATATCCTGCAATCATTGAGGGTTTCGACATTGAAGACCGGATACCAAACAAGACGAGCCAGTGGGAAGGCGGTAAATTTGGGGGCGTTCTTGATAACCGCGTCCCGCATCCATTCCACGGAAACGAAATTATCCATCCTGGACAGGTGGCGAATTATTTTTGCGTACTTCGTCTCATCGACCCCCGCGTCCTCTGGAGTAGGATAATCCTGCTGGAAGGTCTGGACGTTGTTGTAAACCCGCGTCTCGCACATCTTCTCTATGCGGCGCTCCCACTCGCCCATGATGGGTACGGTGCCGTCGCGGAAGGCAGGAATGGGGGTGTTCCGCAGAGATTCGACGAGGTTGTTGTGCTTGCGGGATAGCCAATTGATCCCGGTTTCGAGTTTGTTGCGGTCCTCACTCTTGACATCCCCAATGGCTTCTGCGGCGAAAGGCCGGTTATCCGGGAAAACGGCTCTATCGAATACTGCCCTCAGCGTGCGGGCCATGCCGGCCGCAAAGCCCATCGTTACTTTGGATGCCCCGGGCCAGGGGAAGTCTACATCCTCAGCGACACCTTCAAGATGGTCGTTTGCCTCGACCAGGCGCCGACGCATAGAGCCGGTGTTGCGCTCCCATGAGCCATACCAATCCTTAAGCCTAAGCTCCAACTCGTCTAGCTCTTTGTCGTCAAGCTGGAAGGCGCGGATACGCAACGCCTTGTCTTGCTTGGCTTGTTCCCCCTGTATTTTTACAGGAGGTCGCGGGAGGGTAATATCCATGCGACCCGAGACTTAATAGCCCGAGTCCTTGGCACCCTGGGGTTTTTGGACCTTTCCACCGTGAAGCGGAGTTCCGGGCTTGCCTTTCATCAGACCGCCGAAGGGGACCGAGGAGGCTCCCTTGACCACGTTGGTCCCAGGAACGTCATGCTCCCCGACGATGGGCTCTCCGATCACCTGGGAGGCGGGCTTGAAATTCGCGCCCTTGCCTTTGCCGCCTTCTGCGGAGCACTTCACCTGGCCGGTGCCGTGGCCGCCTTGCTTGCCTTTGGAGCCGCCAGCCTTATGGCCGGTGCGCTCGTTGCGCGCGTCGTTTGAATATGGGGTATGAGCCATGGGGGGAATCCTCCGATGCTTCAATTCCACGGCTCATGAGGTATGTCAGCGGCACTAAGAAGCTCGATCTGTCCCTCGGGGCAACTCCTGGGTAGAAGTAAACCCCGCGTTCTTGGAATTCGCCCGCGCCGAGTCGGGAGGGTTCCTTTTATTTCTGTGCCAAGCCGAGCTTCTTACTACCGCCGACGAAATGAGTATATAGCACTTCTCTCAATGCGTCAAGGCAAATATATCGATATATAAATTATCGCTATACCTAAAATTGCACCGGTGATATCCCGCACCGGCTCGGGTCAGCCCAGCTTCTCCAACGCTTCCAACTCGTCGGACAGTCTGATTTTCTCCGCGGCGAAGGATCCGCCGTGAACGGACGCCAACTGCGCCAGGGTGCGACCATACGAGCCGATAATCAGCTTGTCGCGCCGGTCCTGAATCTCGTCTTTGCTCAGCTTCTTGGCCTTGATTCTATCCATTTCGGCTCGATGAGCCGGGGGGATAGGAATCGAAGGCGGGAACGACTTTTTATTTTTAGCCATATGTTCCTCCAGTAACGGTTCTTGAAAATATTATATCACTTCTTCAGTAGCCCCTTACCGAGCGCCGCCATGTGAGCCATCGAGCCCTTAATGATTCCTCCGCTTGATGCCTTTGCTTGCCCATCGGCCTGCTTATAAAAATCGTTCATGTTAAAAAGGACTTGAACCAGGAATCCTAGGCAGGTCAGCTTCGGGGTGCTCATCGGGATTCCAAGTAGTAGGAGGCTAAAGCCTTTCTCCTTGTCCTGGATCATCGTGTCGGTCAGATTGTCGACGCCAATCTTGACGCTGATTGTGCGGACTTCCTGGACGGCTTCTTCTTTGTCGCTCATATTCTCCTCAGTTCCATTGGATTAGGTCTGCCTCGCCTTGAACTACAGCCAAGATTTTATCTTGCCGAATCACGCAATGCTGGACGCCTTCGATCTTGATATCGGTTGCCCCGTACTTTGGAAAAAGTACGAAGTCCCCCGCCTTGAAGTCCATAGGCAGATAGCGGTCCCTCTCAGGATTATACATCCCCGGGCCAGTCGACACCACAACGCCGCCCACCTCCTGCTTCTTGCTCTCCTCCGGGATCCATAGCTTCGACTTGGTTATCTTGAAGTCCTCGCGCTTCGGCCGGCGAACTAGGACGCGATCCCCGAGCATCTGAATTCCCTTCTTCTTGACGATGCCAAGGACAGTTTCAATGTCGAACATGACATAGCGGTCCTGGCCCCAATCGAAACACCTGTTGGGGTCGTCGATGCTCACCGACTCGTCGAATAGGCATGTGACGCCAGGCTTCACATCACCCACCATCTTCCGCATCTTGGGGATTGCCTCGCCTACCGCCATGATCGTCCCAAACCAGCCGCGCGTGTTGTCCCGGTATTTCTTCACGGTATCCGGCAGAACCAGGTATGTGGGGTCTTCCTTCTCCGGGGTCAGCTTGACGATTAAATTAAAACGCCTCGGCTTGACCTTGGACAGGTCACGCTTTGGGATTACGGCGCCCTTATTATAACCTCTCACGCTGAACCTCCAAATATCTTATTCATGTCCACGCCTTGGTCGAGCATCTTCTTACGCTGATAACGGCTAAAGCCTTTGTTCTGAGTCAGGTCTTGCCCGGTGCGCTCGCGCTTCTGCTCCTGCTCCTCGGTACGGCGCTTGCCCTTACCCATGTTTACTGCGCCACGCACATTTAACCACATGGAGCTCTATGCTGCACTCAACGCACCAGATGACGCTGGCATACCTGCCTTTAAGAGACTTCCCACAACTTCGACAATAGAATGGACGGGGACCAAAATTACAACGCTCAGGCCACATGCCGCGAATCCCTAACTTGCCCATCAATATCCACCTTTGCGGGGGTAGTTAATCCCGCCCGCTGAACCCCTGTTCATAATAGAAAGTTTTTTGCGCCCGCCTTCTGCCTTCTTCTCTGGGATGTACTCTTGGTCGTCAATGATGATCGAGGCTATCCCGGCCGCTATAACGCAATCGCTGAAGCACGAAGGCTGCGGCCCCATCTTCCCGTTGCCCTTCTTCACGAAAGACCTAAGCTCCGAGAAGGTGTGCGGGCTATTGAACTTCATCGTCATATCCCGAAGGACGGCCCTGAGCGTGTTGATGAGCCTTGCGCGCGTCCCGGTTGCCCCTGGCATGGTGAAGAACCCCATGGTGGTCCCGCCCTTGGCCTCGTCGCGCTCGTAGAGCTTGCGATAGCCAGCGTTCCTGATCGTAGTACAGGTCACAAGCCCGTGATTGTTGACCTCAGGGACCAGCAGGGCCTCGTTGTAGAACATCCCGAGCATCACTCCGATATCCCCGAACTCATCGGGGGGGACTAGGCCGCGCCACTGGGCCACCTGCTCCCCGGTCTCGAAGTCAACCACATCCCAAACGCTGAAGCATCCGGTCTCATCAATGTCCTCGTCCGGGGGGGATTCAATGCCTGAAGCAACATCCCCGGAAATCAAGTAAGAGTTGCCACGCCGCGGGGAAAGCCAGATCATCAGGCGCCCATGGTTCTCCTTGGTTGATGGGTCTGTCTTGGTAGGCTGGAGTAAGGCCTTGCCGTTCTTCTCGTAAATCTCGCCTTGCCACATGACGGGCCTGGCCTGGGCCTCTTGCTGCCTAATAGCCTGTGGGCTGAAGACCATGGCGCCGGCCACCAGGAAAGCCTCGTCAGGGGTTGCAGGGTACTCCTGGTCGAACTTGGACGGGTCGGCCATGGACTCGCGCTTCAGGCGTCTCCAAAGAATCTGGCCATCCGTCAGCTTCAGTTCCTTCCTAAGCCATTGCTCGTACTCCTCCAGGTCTTCCAGTGGCTTGGTGATGGCCACCATGTAGTTCTTGTCCCAGAACCAGCCGTAGAAGTGGGGCTTGTAGAAGACCGGGCCGACATTCTCCCCTGACTTGTGGGCCTCCTTCTTCTCAGCAGACAGCCAAATCTTGTGGTATGGGGTTCCCCAGCCGAAGGCCGTAGACTCGATACAGCCCTCCGCATCGTTCATGGAGGCCTCTTCGATGCCGACGATGAGGCCAGGGTTGGTCCAGAAGGCATACTCAGAGAGGTGGTAGTCGGTAATGTCGTCACCGCGCCCGAAGGCCTTAGCCCCTGCCGTACCTATCCAAATCTTTGAATCGGTGTCCGGGAAGTAGACCGAGTTGCCGGTGGCCGTGTAGTTGATCTTGATGGCCGAGTGTTCCAGCAGGTACTTCAGCCGCTCCAGCAGCCGAGTGGTGGACTTCTCCTCATGGGACACCACAACGCAATGACGATTCCGCATCGTGATGCACTTGGCCGCCATCCTGGCTAGTCGTATCGTGCTGAAGCCTTCCTTCCTGGCTTTGAGGATGATGTCCCGCGGGCTTATCTTAGGCCAGTAGTCGTCCTGGGCTGGGTTGAATATGAATGGGACGCGCTGACTGTCCTTGTTAACCAGGAAGAAGATGGACTCGATGAGCCATCGAAGGTCGGTGCGGCCCTTCTCTAGGACCTGGGTGTCGGTCATCCCAGAGGTTCGAGCAAGTCCCGGAGCTCCGGGTTAGGCCACAGCCGCTCCCACTCATCCACCGCCGCGCCCTCAAGGACATCCCTGGTCTTCTGATTCAGCGGGCTGAAGATGGTCTGCCAGGACCCCGAGCCGTCCTTGATGTTGGGCATGACCAGTACTACCTTCTGCTCTCTGGTCTGGATAAGCCGCATCCCCCTGACTTGAAACACATAGCCGCCAGGGATATCTATGTCCATGGTGACGGAGGCCAGGTAGCCCTTGCCGTTCGGACGCCCGGTTACCCAAATGCGGGATGGCTTCATCAATCTTCCCCTTGCACAACATTATTCGTCAGGTAGAAGGCAAGGTAGATCAGCAAAAATAAAATGCTCATGGGCTCCTGCGTAGGAAGGATTTCAAACGACCCAAGACACCTTGAGGGGCCTGAACGCCTGTCCTACGCGAGATTTGGGCCTGTCTCTGAGCCTCGTTCAAGGCGTTTTGGCCTTCTTCGTGCTTTTTGCCCATTTCAGCAAGCCAGGAAGCGCGGTTCTCTTTTCGCTTTGCCTGAAGGTCTGAAATTGTCTCGCGCATCTTCATAATCCACAACCGCTTCGCCATGCGCTTAATGTGCTTGGCCTTGCGCTTCTCAGCGAGTCTCATTTCGGTCAGCATTTAAGCGTGGACCGCGTGGGTCCCCTCGACCCTCTGCGCCTCACGCTTCGCCGTCCGATGCCAGCACCAATGCAGGGCTTCTTCCAGCTTCGTGATGGCGAGAGCGTTCTCGCGGCACTTAAACTTCGACGCCTGGTAGTATTCAAGCCGGTCAATGGCAGCGGCTATGACTCCTTCCACGAAAGCTCCGTTGGGATCCACTCGCGTTCCGTCCTCGGAGCGTCCGAACGGGCCATTCTGCCAATAGATCTCGATACCTCGCCCAGTAGTCTTGCCACCTGCGGGGTTGGCATTAGCGTCGTTGTTGTGCTTACCGACTATCTGCTGATTCATTTTTATCTCCTATACGCCAGAGCTTCATCTTCCGTCAAAGCTCTGGATTCAAAAGGGTGGAGCCCTCGGGCTATCCTGGAAGCCATCAAAGCCTCAGCCATATTGTTCTTGTCCTGCTCGCTCCCACCGCCGGCCATGATGATTGCGATATTCGTCACCTGGGATGGGCCGGCCTCTACCTCGGGCCTAAGCGCGCCATGCAACTCCATGGCACTCGCCCACCACTTGTGGCGCACGTTGTGATCCGCGACCTCGGCTTCAACTTTGAAGCCTTCGCCCTCGACCTTCAGGGACCGGACCGATGTAGCTTCAAGGCCTTGCTCTAGTCGAGTCATGAGCGTACCCAGGGATAGCTTGTCCCTCTGCGACATGATTCCCCTAACCTCGACCAGGGCATCAACCACCGCGGGGGCCTTCAATGCACGATGCGTAGATGCGGCGTTTTTATATCCCGAAGCTTCACCATGCGCGGCGAGCGTGGCGTTAGGGTCCATGACCACAGCCTTGACCAGGGCCTTCTGCTTTTTGGTGAGCCTCTTTCTCTGGGGGGCGCGCTCAGCCATCAGGGCATCCCACCGGGCAGAATCATAGTGGGCAGGATTCCAACATTCCTCGGCTCAGGCCACCGCGCTCTCACGCCAGCCTCCTGCTTGATCGAGAATATCGCAATCTTCCTGAGCCGACCTGGGATTCCCTGTTCGCACTTCGCTTTATCGGTACTCAGAAAAATTGATTTGTCAGCGTGGCGGCCCAGTTTTTTAATCAGATCAGACTGGCCGGCGCTTAGCCACTCAACGTCTGTTAGCATGGAGGCTCTAAGCATCAATCCTCCCCGCAATCATGCTTCTGCCCGGGCGCCGAAGCCAGCGATACCCGAAAAGCTCACCTGGGGGCCGAAGTACGAGGACTCCGCTTTGTCGCGGAGGAATTTTTTCACTTTTCGATACTCCTTGATTTTAGTTTTTTCCGGCGGCATGATACTTCGTGTACCTGATGCCTACATCTGGGGCAGGACGGTTGCCCCCAGCAACAAATTCCCTTCAGCGCCATGCTCGTAGTCCGAAATCCGCACCGGAGGCAATCATATGTCCGTAGGTGGGGTTGCGTAATTGGATCGACCCAATACTCTTTTTCCTGGCCGGGGTGAGCGACGGCTTGCTTGTACCGGGCATTAATCTCGGCCACTTCTTTGTTCATGGCCTCGAACTTCTCGCCTACTGTATTTTTGATGAGCCGAATAGCTCTCCCTTCCCAATTTTCATACCCGGGAGCGAGTATTGCGGCCTCTAAAGATTGATATTCGCCGTCTGGAAAAACTTCTTCCATGGCGTTTAGAATGGTGTCTTGGATATGCGCCACATGGGACGCGCCTTCAACGAATAAGCGAAGTCGGCTCATTTTTTTGCCGCACGAATACGCCTACTTATTTCACTTCTGCACTTGCGACATTGACGAAATCCTCGGGGGTCCAAGTATATATTTTTTCCAAAATACCTATGGCCCTTCGGGCATCGTTTTTTGTTCGACTGCATCAGGCCCGCGACCACCGCCCCGAGCCCCCGTCTACAATTTTCCTTATGCGTAACGGCTTCCAAGTGGTCCGGGTTGACGCAGAGCTGATTTCTGCAAAGATGGTCTAATTCCAAACCTTTCGGAACCGGGCCCTTTGCCTGTTGATAGGAATACCTGTGGGCCTTAAACGTTTTCCCTAAAACGCCGAATTGGCCGTATGTCGAGTCGGTTGACGCGGTCCAATTCCAACAACTTTTGCCCTTTTGAACCTTGCTCCAAAATCGTTCTTCCACTGATCTGCTCACGACAATAGCGTAACAGGTATTTTCGGATTCGTCAAAAAAAGGCTTGACAAATAGATATATCAGGTGTATACTCCTTTATATAGGAGTTGTTAGCCCGCCAGGGCAGGAGAAACCATGAAAAATAAAATCACGACGGATAAATCCGCAACGCACACGCCGGGGCCATCATGGACAGTCATCGCGGCGACGCGTAACAGAGAGGCGTACCTAGATGTGAGGGGGGCGGTCGAGTGCATCGGCGCCATCTCATCTCACCCCATGGCCGACAGTATCGGGGCGAGACGCTCGGTCGCGCTCGTCCCCGTAACGCATCTCGGCCGGGAGCAGGTCGACGCCCGCCTGATCGCCGCCTCGCCGGAATTGTTGGATGCGGCGGAAGAATTAATTGCGTCACTCGCCTGGGAGGAAAAGCGTAGCGGGACCACCTATTCAGGAGCGGACAAGCTCCGCGCCGCCATCGCCAAAGCGGAGGGCAAATAGCATGAGAAACCTCATCATAGTGGGCATGCTGGTTTGGGCCGGCTGCGCGATCAACCGCGCCGAGGTTGCGCAACACGGCATCACCGTCCGTGTCCGAAAAACGCGGTCCGTTTTCAGGCAGGAGCCCAAAGTTTTCAAATCGTGGGGGCTTCCGGGGCTGGCGCGGGACGGCGGGACACTGACCATAAACGAGGGCAACCGCGCACAGATAGATGAGGACTGCGCTGACGACGGCGGCACGCACGACGACGGCGGGGCGGTCAATTTCGCCCGCCGGCCGATAGCCTGCGTCAGCGGCGAGGGCGACGAAATCAGCTACCTGCGCGGATACGCCTGCGCAATTGCTCATGAGCTCTGTCACATTTCGGGGCTCCCCGGTGCGGTATGTGGCAAGGCGTACGATGTGGACGATTTTTGCCGGTGGCATAAATCGTTTGATTAGTAAGGAGGATTTGGCCTTACGTCAGAAGGATGCGGAAATATCGCAACTCAAAACTGAACTTCGGAACTGGAAGGCCTGTGAATTTGAGAGCCAAGTAGCGGCACTTAAAGCCCGCCTTGGCTCCCATGATCTGGAAGCGAAATCAAAAGGAGAACAGAGGAGAAAGGGGAATATGAAAACACTCGCGCAGTTTCAAAAATCACAGCCCAGCGTTTCGGAAGGGCTGCGGGTCCTCAATGAAATCAGCCCAAAGACGAGCATCACCTATGTGAGCTACAGGGGCTGGGTCGCGGGGGAAAGGGCAATTGGGATTCCGTACAAGACCATCCTACTCATGAAAGGATTGAAGCCGTAAAATAAAGAGGAACAATGAAAATTGAGATTAAGCATCGTTGGAACGGGAGTGTTCTTTTTAGTTTCGAGACGGATACGATCAAGCTTGCCGTCGAAGCCGCGGTCAAACAGGGGGCTGACCTGAAGGGGGCTTACCTGGAGGGGGCTTACCTGGAGGGGGCTT
>ERZ1292625.732-Hain-H41-01um-R1-732-length-45230-cov-27_pt1 | contig 45230 bp, 51 predicted proteins | sample MGYA00564400_ERZ1292625 | MGnify/ENA primary metagenome ERZ1292625 (study PRJEB36523, sample SAMEA6512639) | groundwater metagenome | collected 2019-01-08 | study: AquaDiva: Metagenomics assemblies of 32 groundwater samples
CACCGAAAACAATTCGTCGCCCACGTGGAGGATGCTGTCCAGGCTTCGCAGGTGCTGACTCAGGGCCGGCGGATACCAGTCCACGCCGGCGAACACTTTCCCCGCCGGAAAGAAGGCGAACCGGCTGTCGGCCTCGAATGGCGGCCGCGGCTGGATGGTCCCCTTGTCGAGGAGTACATTGTGCGCCCGGCTGGCCCAGCGCGGACCCAGCTCCCGCGGCTGATGCCGCGTGTCCAGACCCGCGAAGGGGGCCATGACGGTCAGGGGGCTGCCGGGATCACGATAGTCTCGCATAAAATCCCTGAATAAATACCAGCATAAAAGGCAACCCAGGCGGACAGGTCAAAACCGTCTCGATCCGTGGGCCACCAGGCTGCTCAGCTCGTTGACCATATTCAACTCGGCGTTGGCGTACTCGGTGTAGACGTTCTGGTTGATACGGTTCTCCGTGGTCTTGGCCAGCATGGCGGCGCGCATGGAAATCATGTGATGAAAATCACCCGGTACCAGGAGCGGGATCTGGTCGTTGGTCCGCAGGGTCTCGACCGAGGGGACAAACGTCACTTCGATCACCTGGTCGCGGGGCTGTGCCGCCTCGAAGCCCAGGACCCATCCGCCCGCCGAGTTGCGATAGACATACACGAACTCCGTGCCAGCAAAGCGTTCGAGGCCGTAGACCCCCGGATAGGGCGCGGATACCTGGACGTCGCTCAGGGAGCGCAGGGTCAGGCGGGTGCGTCCCAGGGAGGATGTAATCTGTGTCGCCTTGGTGATGGAGTCCACGCGGTGGAAGGCCACCGGGCGGCGCACCACGCGGAGGGTGTCGAAAACATACTCGCGGGCCGCTGCGGTGACTTCGATGATCATCTTGCTGGAATGGATGTTCCAATGCTGGGCCAGACCCTCCACCTTGGCCACCACCAGCGGGTAGGCGATGTTGAGCAGGGTATCCAGGGTGGGAGCGTCCCACTCCGTGCCCCGCGGGTCGTTTAGCCAAAAGCGGGTCTCGGCCCGCAGTTGATCCAGCGTCTTGGCCATGATCCACCATTCCGCAATACGGAGTGGAGGGCGACGTCTTGGACCCCGTCGCCCTCCGCATACAAAAGAAGAAACTATGTAGCGGCCGTTCCGATGAGCGCTCCGGTCAGGCCGGCGCCGTCCACAGCATAGTTTTCGAACAGCACCCAGATCGCCGATCCCAGGGTGATGGCGGCCGCAAACGGCGCCACAGTCGCCCCGGTCAACGAACACAGGTTGTAGGAGATGAGCCCCGAGGCCGCCACCGCGCCGCAGATGATGCACACGTTGGTATTGAGGTTGTGCAGCTTATTGCGGGTGATGTCCAGGTGCAGGGCCGCGGCGGTCACGCTGATGTTGCCCGTCGAGTAATCGCCGCGGATTACGCAATCGGCAATGGTGAACTCGGTCAGGGCCCCGGCGATCCCGATGCAGGCGGTCGCGCCCGCGGTGTACTGCTCGGCTTCCAATCCGATGATCTTCCCGCGGGAGGCGGTGGCCGCGACGCTGATGCCCGTCACCGACTGCATGGTGGCCGACTCATCGATGCGGAAGCCGTCGATGCGCACGCCCGCCCCACTGATGTTGAGCAGCTTGGTGACCGCGTCGATCGTCGGGGCGATCTGGAAGTTGCTCATGCGCACGCCCGCCCCGCTGATTTCCCAGTAGGCGGCGACGGCGCTGCAGTTGATCGCGGGCCGCTGTGCGTCTTCCCCGATACCCACGATAGTCAGGCCCGCCTTGCTGATGTTCAGACCAGCGGCAGTGGAAACGGTCTCCACGTGGCCGGGTCCGACAATGATCATGTCGCCGGCCGCGGCCAGGCTCACCGCCTTGACGATCGTCTTGAGCGGCGCGGCGGCGCTCTTCCCCGCGTTATTGGTGTCCACCGCCCGCGTGTGCGTGGATTGCACGTAAAATACGTTCTGCCAGGGGTGGGCGACGTATCCCTGCTGATTGATGGCGTCGGCGAGCGCTTGCCCGCCCTTGAGCACCTGGCTCTTGGTGATGGTTCCGATTGGCATGAGACACTCCTTTGCTTTGTGGGTTAAGCCGGGGGCGGGCTCTGCTGGCTCCGCCCCCGGCGATCCTTACTTGACGAAAGCGGGCTTAAAAGCCCGCACGCTTAACCCGTCAGACGGGTCAAGTACTCTGGCGTCCGGTGTCGTTGGTGATCTTGCGGTGCCCGCGGAGCTGCACGCCCAGCACCACGATCTCGTCGGCCGTGCCCGCCCACACTTGCAGGGTGAGCATCAGGGCGATGAGCACGTCGGCGGTCAGCTCGTTGCCCACACTGAGGCTGACCCATTCCGTGGCGGTGATCTTGTTGGCTCCGCTCATGGTGATGGCCGCGAAAGTCGCCGAGCCGTCCGGGGTGGCGTCGGCGCTGGCCAAAACGTCTCCGATGGCGAAGCCCCGGCAATCGAGCTTGAACACCGTGCCGGCGTCGGCGTCGGCGCTGGTGCTCAGGAAGATCACCCGCGCCTGGATGTCCTGGGCCAGGTCGATGTCGCTGAGGTTGGGGTTCAGCGTGTCGTAGACCGTATCGTCGTCGGCCATGGCAATGCCGGTGAGGCCGGCGGCGGCGATCTCGGCGGCCACCTGGCCGCCCACGCCGAGGGACGCTCCGGCGCCGGAAAGGCCCTGCCCTCCCAGGCCGAAACAATCGTGGTAGGCGTACTTGAGATTGAGGCCGGTATCATCGTGGCCTCCTCCAGGGGGTCGTGGCATGGTTCACACTCCTTCTGCTTGCTCGTGCAAGCTCTTAAATCGAAGATGTATGCTTGTAGCTTACAAGCATACATTCGTTATTCAGTCCGTTTTTCTACAGCCAATCTTTACGCGGCGACGGCCGTGGTATCCAGGTCCTCGATGACCGCCTGCGTGTTGGGGGCGTCACAGGTCGGTTGCAGGTAACGCGACCAGGCCGCTTCGTACGCATCCTCGCCGGGAATGCGCGAGAGAATGGCTCCATCCTCGTCCATCCACTTGCCCTCGCAGTCCTGGTACAGCTCCCAGTGGCTGGTATCGAGCAGGTAGGCCTTGGTGGGGTTGCAGTGCTTGTCGCGCACGATGGGAATGTCGTCGTGCATGATGGCCGTGGCCCAACCGTTGAGCTTCTTGGTGGAGTTGTCGATGCGCCGGGCGGCGAGCAGCTCGTTCATCAGGCGGCGGTGCACTTCGTAGCCGCAGAGGATCAGGTTGGTTTCGCCGTCGCTGAAGCGATCGACCTGGTCCACCGCTTCGCTGATGAGCGGGAAGGAGAGGATGCGCGGCGTGCCTCCGTTGGCCAGGACCTGCCCCTGCCAGTATTCGTTGCCGGCCACCGTGCGGTCGGTGCCCCCGTAGTTGCCCAGGGGCGGGTTGCCTGCGGAGATGACCGCGTCCAGGCCCAGGACGGCGTCGTTGTAGGAGCCGTTCTCGTAGAGGGCATAGAGCGTGGGGCTGGCGTTGACCGCCGTGCCCGTGCCGTCCGCGAACTGGTGGGCGCTGGTGATGCGGCACACCTTGGTGGAGGGGTTGACGGAGATCGTCGCCCCCTGGAACCCGCCGGCCACCGCTCCATTGGAGATGAGCAGGACGTCGTAGCGGGCCCCGTCGTCGATGCCGCGGGGGTCATCCACGATGAACTGCGTGGCGCTGCTGGTGCTGGCGATCCCGGCCACCTTGCCCGATCCGTTGCCGAACAGGTGGAAGTTGAGCATGTGGCGGAGCTGCTTGACCAGGTTGGTGGTCTCCAGATCGTAGACCCTCGCCTCGGCGGCGGTGGGCACGTTGGACGTGGAGTTCATCATGGCGCCCGGGATGCGGATGCGTCCGTACATGCGGGTGTAGTTGAACGCCACCCGCGACACCTTCTGGTAGTCGCTGTTGGGCAGCTTGCCGGCGGAGCTGAACCCGCGGCCCCCACTCTTACCCTTGTGCAGGGAGAGGGAGATTTGGGAGCCTTCCGCGAAGTCGCTGGTTGTGTTGCGGGTCAGGTACTGGAGCAAAATGGATTTGAGGTTGAACTGCCGACGCATCTTGGGCCGGTAGACGATCCGCAAGAGGTCGGCCTGGGTGGTCCGAGAGGCTTCCGTGGCCATGGACTCTCCTTTTCTGGAGGCGTCCTTAGCCGCCCATTCCGTTTGAGGCCCTCCCGCCAACCCTTCCGCTAAGGCGGACCGACTGACGGTGGAACCCGGCTTGCAATCCGGGCGGGCCATTGCCTGGTGCTACGTTCGCGCGGCGGAGCGGGCCTTCTTCAGAAAGCCCTGCGCCTTCCGCGAATACTGGGCCGAAAGCTCCTGGTCGGTCATGGCGAAGCACTTCTCGTTGCCCGTGCCGCACAGGGAGCCGTCGAAATCATCGTCCTCACGGGTATCGTCATCGGTGGACGGCGCCGACCGTCCTCCGCTGGTGCTGGAATCGACCGCGTCGTCCTCCTTGTCGAGGCGGCGTTCTGCGGCCTTGCGCGTCGCGGCGGGGTTGCCCTTGGCCCCCCGGCGTTCGCACTCCTTCTGGGTCTCCTCTTTGATGACCGCGAGCGTCTGGACGTAGGTCATCTTGGCGTAATCCGCCCGATTGACCACCGCCTGGGAGACCGTCGCCTGGATCTGCTGGCAGTCGATGTCGTCGAACTTCGCGTCCTTCCCGAACTGGTCGATCGACCCCTTGACCGTGTCGAGCATCTCCTTCTTGCGGATCTCGCCCTGGGCGGCCATGGCGCCCTGCTTACCGGCCGCGGCGACGATCTGCTCGGGCGTGGGGGCCTGGTTGCGCTTGTCGCCCGCTCCGGCCCGGACGTTCTCCTGGGCCTTGCGGACCAGCTCGCGGGGGCTGATCCCGCTGTTCCTGACCTGCTGGACCATGTCGATCTCGTCCTGGGTCAGGTTGTCGTCGGCGGATCCTCCGCCGTCATCGGTTGCGTGATACAAAAAGTCGCTGAACTTCCTCATGGGGTTCCTCCTAAAACTCAATCAGGTAAACGCCCGAGACATGCTCAGGCCGAACCAACATCCTCATGGTACGGGGGGTCGAGTGTTCATCGTCTCCCCAGCACCCTTTGAATTCCATCGTGGTCGGGGCGGTCCCGTCCGGTGATTCTATCGCCTCTTTGAGAGCGTCGTAGGCCGCGAACATGGCCTCCTTGGTCCCTTCCACGGACATACATTGCCCGTGATCGTCAAATACCTTGATCCGCCACATGCTCATCCCATCCGCCCTCCCATCGGCATGGGCATGGGCCGGCCATTGGCTTGTCCGTTGCCTGGTTGCCTTGCTGCCCCGTTGCCTTGTGCCGACGGCGCGGCGGCTGGTGCGCCGGGCGCCCCGGTGGGCGGCGGAGGCGGGGCGAGTTTTTGCAGGTAGGCCTGCACCTGGGCGGCCATGGACTGGGGCTGCATGACCTTGAGGATGCGTCCGAAGATGTGCTCCTGGATGTGCATCCATACCGCCATGCCCAGCAGGGGGTCGTTCGCGGCGGCTTGCCGAAACTTTCCGGTGGTGGTGAGGCGCTCGTGTTCGCGGATGTGGGCGGCGTCGTTGTCGCCGTAGGCGGCGCGAATGGCGGCCCGAGCTTTCCCGCCGGCCATCATCTCCGCGTTCTCCCTTGCCGCGTTGGCGGTGTGCTCGGCGTCCTCATCCGTCTCTGGCGGGAGTTCCGTGTTCACGTACCGCAAAATCGTGGCCCGGTGTTCCTCGTTGGCCGGATCGAATACGCCGATCTCCACCATGCCCTTCACAAAGTCCTGCACGTCCTTGGGCTCCCGCTGGGGCGAGAGCACGCAGCGGACGTTGACGCTGTGCGGACCCACCGGTGGGCGGCTCAGCAGGCTGCGCCCCTTGAAGGTCATCACCTCGTAGGCCCCGCGTTCTCCGACGATGCCGATGGTCCGGTCCTCGTCGTAATACTGCCAGATCAGGGCCATCACCTGGGAGCCGTATTCACTCCCGGCGTCCTGAATCAGCAGTCGGGTGGGGGCGGCGACCAAACGGTCTCCGGCCTGCATGGCCAGGGCATGGCGGCCGCTTTGTCCGGATCCCTCCTGCTCCCCCATGGTGGAGCGGTGGATGTTGGCCACACTCTCCATATCCGCCTCGTCCATCTGGTCCAACTGGGCCAGGTAGGCCGGCGGCGGTGGCAGATCGACGGCCCGCACGCACTCGCTCAGAGGCTGGTCGGCGTTCACCGGCACAGTCTTGGGCCAGCGGGACATGAGATCGTCGGGGATGCCACTCCCTTTTTTGACCAAAATGCGCGGGTCGATGGTCTCACGCATGTAGCCCTGGATCAGGCTGCGACGCTCATTGCGGGCCTTTTGCAGACTCATCAGGTCGCGGACCACGCACGGCGGCCGGAAGTTGTCCGGATCGGGCAGCTGCTTGAAAGCGATGATCGGGATTCGCCCGTGCACGTAGGGGTTCTTGCCCTTCTTGAGCACGGTCCCGTTGTTGGTCACGGCGCCGCAGAAGCCGTAGGGGCAGATGCGGTGGATGCGCGGGCGCCACACATAGTGGACCAGCACGTCCTCGGCCTGCATCACCCCGGCCTGCATGTCGCTGTTGCGACGGCCCAGGTCCGCCTCATACCGGTTGTGCCGGCGGTAGACGTCTTCGTTGTCCGCCACCAGCTCGTCGGCCCGGTCAGGGTAGCGCTGCCGCAGAATCTCCACGGGAATGAAGCAGCTCTCGATGATCCACGGCGCGGTGGGGATGTTCTTGCAGTGCAGGGGCTCGGTCACGTCGAAGCCGGTGAGCCACTTGGTGTCGATCTCCCCCTTGGGCAGGACCAGGCCGTCCTTGTCCAGCTTGATCTGCCGCGGGTTGACCTTGCGCTTCTTGGCCACCATGGAGACCAGGCGCTGCCGCCAGGTCTGTCGCATCTCCTCGGTATCCTCTTCCCCCCGCTCGGCCATCATGCCCGCGGAATACCAGTCCTCCCCGCCGGCGAAGGGGTCAAAGGTGGGGCGGGCAAACACAATGCCCGTGGCGAACATGGTCCAGAGAGCTTCCATCAGGCGCGTCTGCCCCTGGATGTGCGAGGCCCCGAAGTAGTGGCGGATCAGCTTGCCCTGAATTTTCGCGTTGGAGATGTCGTCGTTCTCGTTGGTCTGGGGGTAGACGTTGAAGGAGACTCCCCCTCCCATCATCATGCCGATCCAGGTGAGCACGAAGCCGCTCAACTTGTTGATGGAAACCGGCTTGCGTTGCTCGAGGGGCATGTCGGCATCGGATTCGGAGTCGATCAGGCTGCGCCGTTCGTGGCTCCAGATCAGGTGCTGGTAGCCCTTCACCCAGGCCATCTGCACGGCCGCCTCGCGCTCCCACTGGTAGCGCCTGGCCTTCCCGACCGTGTACTGATGGAGCACGAAGGAGATCAGCTCGTCGTCGCTGACGCTCTTTTCCGGCTGGGTCCAATCGATCTGATGGGCGGACATGGCGCCGGACTCGGCGTCGTCCATCAGCTTGATCTGCACCTCATCGGGTACGTGCTCGCGGACCATCCGTGGCCCTTTCGTTAAACGTCATCCGCTCATCCTTGAGCGGTTGGCGGGGGCGGGCGCAGGTCGCGAACGTGCGACCGCCCCCTTCATCGGATAGTTCTAAATCATCCCGTTGAGGGCGATGGATGCGTTGGCGTCCATGCGCACCTCGCGGAGTTTCCGCAAAGCCACCGTCCGGTCGGCGCACTGCGGACAATGTTCGATGATCGCCCTGGCACAGGCGATGCACGCCTCGCGCACGGCGTCAAACTTGTGCAGCATTTCCGGAGTCGGTGCATGGTACGTCATCACCTCTTCGATGTTGCTCCCGTCCACTTGTCCCATCGGATTTTCCTTTCCTACGGCGGGCCTTGCGGGCCGCTTTCCTTTTGGCCTCGGCGTTATTCAGACAGGCCGGGACTTCCGCCCCGTAGCTGAAGGTTTTGAGCCACTTCCAGGCTGGCACGTGCTGGGGCATGGGTTTCCTTTTTCTCTCAACCGAACCCGCTCGTTGTGCTCCATGAGCGTCCGCCAGCTCTCCAGCGGAAACGCGATGTACTGCGTTCCGCAGGCCCCGCAGGCGTTGTCCGTCATACGCTGGCCGCAATGCGGGCAGACGGCCAGGGTGCAATCCATCAGTACCTCGCCGCCCGGCGAAGCAGGTGCTCATCATAGCCAGACAAGCCGGTATAGGTCGGGGCGGTAGCCCGTCCCGCCCAAAAACCGAGGGCCAGGCCGATCAGGCCCACCAACAACATTGCGATGACCACGTCGCGCAAGGCGGCGAAATCATCCCAGTCGTCCCGGTGCCGGCGTCGCACAAACATCATAGGCCCGGTCCCCACGCAAAGCGTCTGGCCCAGATCGAGGCAAACAGTTTCCCCGCGGTATACGCGGCGCTCAGCACCAGGCCGATTTGCAATCCGTCCCCCACCTGTTCCCAGGTGAGCATTTTCGTCAGTCGCATCACGGTCTTCGTGGCCGATGGCAGGACCACCGTCTCGAAGGCTTCGGTGGACTTGTAAATCTCCAGGGCCTCGCGGCACGCATAGAGTTTGAGGTCGCAATCGGTCGGGGCGACGTTGGGATAGACGGTCACGTCGTCGACGGCACCATTAAAGTCCCCCGACGGTTCGATGGTCAGAATGGTTGTCGCCCCGGCGATAATAGCTTCCGTAAACGTCCCGTTGGCGCTGCGCGCCGTGCCCAGCGTTCCGCCGGCCGCCAGGGTGACATTCCCGCTCACCCGTCCTGACACCGTGATGCTGGTGTTGTAGGTCGCCGTGTCGATGATGGTTCCCACTTGGGAGATGGGGGCCGAAGAGGCGGTGGGAACGGGAGTATGCTGGGCTTTGGATCCGGTCAGCTTCCACTGTTCGACGCCACTAAAGCCCCACGGCGAGGCAGGCAGGGACAGTAAATTTCCCGGTCCATAGGGCTGGGCCAGGGTCTTCAGGGCGAACCCCTGGTCATCGACGGCGTTGCGGTCCAGGAGGACGTACAGCTCCACCCCGATCCCCGCGGCGCGCAGGTTCACGCTTCCCCCCGGCACCTGGTGCAAGAGGGGGATGGGCGCCGAGAGGTATTGCTCGGTGTTGGAAACGACCAAGCGATTCAGGACGTTGCGGTAGGCTTCCATCGGGGTGGGGGCGTACATAGTCAGCGCTCCTTGCGGTGCTGGTTGGACAACAAACGCCTGGCAACATGGGCGAGCGACCGATCCTCAAGGCCCGTGGTGAAATTCCCTTTTTGTGCTAGCACCCTCATGGCCAGCCGCTCGCGGGTCACCGGGAGGATTTTCTCGATGTCGATCGATCCATCGATCAACGCCGCCACCTGCCGGATTCCCTCCAGTGTCTCAATCAGCGGGCGGTCCGTCAATTCCTTCTTGTCCTGCTTGCGGGAAATCACCTTGTGCCCGCGGAGCGGGAAGTCGTTCACGTTGTACGTGCTGATGGCCTTGGCCCAGCTCCGATCGGCCACGCTCATCTCATAGTTTTCGCCGGCGTCCCCCTGCCACCAGCGGCTGCGGATCTCCTCCGGGGCCTCCTCCCAGCCGCTGAGTCGATGTAACTGCTCGATCTCGTTCATGATGTTCCACCCCTTGGCGACCGAGTTGACCTCGTAAAATTCGCGGTAGACCCACACCAGGCCGGTGAGATTGAAGCTGGTCACGGCGTAGCGCACGGCGTCGCAGGTGTGATCGTCGCGTTTGAGGGGCTTCTGGTCCTTGTCCTGGGCGATCTCATCGTCCCAGCGGTAGGCGAAGAATTCGCGGATCGTATTGGGACACTTGTTGGATACCAGGAAGCCGCTGCGGCCCGGCACGTGGGCGATCCACAGGCAGACGAAAGGCGACTCCGCGGATCCCCAGTCGATGGCCCGGTAGCGCAGGGCGTTAAGCGGCAGGCGGGCGATCTCCCCGACGCAAGTTTCCCGGCGGAACAGGGGATAAATCCTTCCGCTGGCGTACTCCCAGGCCTCCTGGGGCGTCTCCGGGTGTTCCTGCTTCAGGGCCACCGGGCTGATGGCGTTGAGACGCTCGGCTTCCCGCGCGTACCAGGCGGCGTCGCGGCCGCGGCGCTGGGACCAGTGCAGGAAGATGGGCTTGAACCCATTGGGTCCCTTCCCGTCCGCCCGGATGGCTTCCCCGTCGTCGCCGAAGGCGCCCTTCCACGACTCGTAGAAGTACCCCTGCGGCCCGGCGCTGGAGCTGAGGGCGACGATCTGCCCGTTGACCGACTCAACGCAGGGTTGCAAGGCCTGCATGGTCTTAGCCAGGTCGGGGATGCGGCTGGCCTCGTCCAGGATGGCCAGGTCCACGTTGAGCGAGCGGCCGGCTTTCTCCCCGCCGACAATCGCCCGGATTTTGATGCGCTGCCCGTCCTTGGCCCATTCCAGGCTCTTCTTGTTGCGCGTGGTTGGTTCCTTCTGCATCCACACGGGAAGGCGGTCGAGCACATAGCAGACGCGGGAGATGAATTCCTCGGCATACTCGAGTTGCTGGTTGACCACCACGACGACCAGATTCTTGCGATAGGTGATCAGCCAGGCGACGAAGGCCACCACCAGCCAGGTCAGCCCGAGCTGCCGCCCCTTGAGCAGCACCAGCCATGTTCCCTTACACAAGTCGGGCGTGACCGTGAGCTGGGCCTCGAACATATCCAAGGCGATGTCGCGGGATTTCTTCTCCCCGGTGGGCAGGGTCACGGTCTCGTTGATGCGGACGTGGCGCTCGCAGAAACGCTGGAAGCCAAGCGCCCCGAGCTTGGGGTGACACTCGACGTAGGCCTTGACCCGCTCGGGGGTGAGTTCGCGGGCGGAGAGGGCCGCCATCTGGTCGAGGAGCTGGGCGGCAACGGCCCCGATCTGCGGGGCCAGGGGATTGTTAACGAGGGTCTTGGTCCACGGAAATGGCATCTGGGGTCATGATACAAGCCCAAAGAGACACGAACGCATACGCCGCTTGTAGCGGCACCACGGCATTACCGAGGCTTCGCAGTCGGTCATTCCGATCGGGAAGCCTTGCAGCCACTCGACAAACTGCGGGTTCAACCTGCGGCATTTCGGCGAGCACACGTGCCCATTCGTCGAGGTCGCTTGGTCCGGGCGGAAAGATCGGGATTCCACCATATTCGGAAGGGCATCCCCCTGCCCATGTTGCCCCCGTTGGGACTGCCCCTTCGTGTCGCGCGACTTCAGAGTAGGCCAGAGGCTCGCGCTCGTCTGCAAGTTGATCCCCCCCGTGTCCGGTCGCTTCGCTTTCGACTCTGCCGTTTCCCGTCCGCACTCCGGCACGTTGGGCGTCGGCCACATCTTCGTCGCGCCGGTCAGGCTGTCCGTCGCCTGCGGATGGTTCCCGCACGATTCGGAGTCCTCGCCCCGTGCCGTGGGCCACAATTTGATGTGCTTCACTTGCCCGCCGAGCAAAAGCTCGTGTTTCCTGGTGCCACTTCGGGAGGTGCTTCCGCCCGTCAAGGGCTTCGGAGTCTGCCACGGCGAGGATGAACAGCCGTAGACGCCGGTGCGACGCGCCGACTTCCGCCGCCTCAAAGAGTCCCGCCGTAACGCGATAGCCCATTCCCCGAAGGTCATCCCGAACAGCGTCAAAGCCGAGCCCAAGGTGTCCGGCGACGTTTTCGAGGAAACAGACGCCGGGTTTCGCTTCGCCAATGATGCGAGCAACCTGGGGCCATAGGTATCGCTCATCCGCTGCGCCACGGCGTTTACCGGCGAGACTGAACGGTTGACAAGGGTATCCGCCTGTAAGTACATCCACCGCCCCAGCCCAGTCCCGACCACTGAACGCTTGTACATCCCCGCACCAAATAGGTGCTTCGTCCACGATCGCTTTGCCCATCCCGGCCAGGAGAATGGCCGCACACGAGGCTTCCCGTTCGACGTAACAGATAGTCCGGCTTCCGGGTACTGCAAGGCGTACTCCGAGATCGAGTCCGGCGCATCCGGAAAACAAGCTGAGGATATGGATTTGGGTATCAGCCACACGCTACGCCAGTTCCACCTTGCACCCCAGGTGCTGTTCGACTTGTTTCGTGTAGGCGTCGCGCTCCGCTTCCATGGCCGTGGCCAGGGCGTCGTACCACTCCGCCTCGATGATTACCCCCCGCGCAATGAGTATGTGCACCAAGGCGGAGCACTCCACCATGGCGGAGTTCACGCCCACGCGCAGGTGCTTGGGGTCGGTCTCCTTGCTCGCCCCCTTACCCTCCATGAGCATCATCACCCCGGTCTGCATCCCATGACACGCCGCCTGGTAGCGGGCCATGCTGTGCTCGATAGGGGGGAAGGTGGTCGGAAGTTCCTCGGTCATTAGTTGTTCTCCACTCTATGGACCATCATCCCTGCCATCTCCTTTCGCTGCCGCAGGCTCAGTAGCATCTTCGATCCCGGGAGTTCCGGTTGAATACACGGAAAGCACACCGGCTTAGCGCCTCGCTCCACCTGTTCCCAACAGAAACCCTCCGCTATCCAGACAGGCACGCCGCATCGACTGCACACTCCCTGGCGTGCAGGTACTGCGGGTCTCCCTTTGTAATCGTCGAGATTTACGCGCTGGCAAATCAGCACATCGGCCACTTCATCACTCATGTCTCAATGACCTGGCTTTCCTGCTGCGGCTTAAAACCCATACTCACGTTACAGCCACTGACGGACACGCGCGTCGCGTTGCTCAGTGCCTCCAGCGCCATCAGAGTCACTACGTCACTCCGGCCGGCAGTGAGGATGTCAACCACCGCCCGATGGGCAACTACGACCGCTTCACTCGACGCCGCGGTTATGTTGATTCCGTTACCTCCCATGCTTCGCCTTCCTTTCGTATGCCGCCTTCGCCGCCTTCCTCTGTGCTGCCACCTCGCCCGCGATCGCGGATACGATGATCGAACCGATTCGCTTGGCCTCCAAAAAGTTCGGGGCCACGCAAAGCTCAACCCAGCACGCGGTGCTTCCCCCTGTATCCACTTCGACACGATACTCGTCCCCCCCAAGTGTGGACGACGGGCTGGCCACCAGCCGCACCCGCTTCTCGCCTGTGGTTCGGAACACCTGCACATGCACGCGCTGGTTCATCGGACCACCACGCCAATCTCAATCGGGTTCCGACAAGCCGGGCATCGGTCTCCCCCACCTAACTGGGCCATGTGCAACTGGAAGTCGTCCACCATCTTCTTGCTGATGGAGCAAAGCCACCCCGCCTCACGAACCAGGCGGTGCAGATGGCAGTAGGTCACAATGCGAGCTCCTCCTCGGTGATGGTCTCGATGGTCCTCTTGGTCTTCTTTTCCGACCGCAGCTCCTGGCGAAGCCGGCTGAGCTGATTGACCCCGTCCACCTGCATGGCCGCAGCACCCAGGGCAGTCTGGCACGCATACCGCTGGATCACGTCCCTTTCCGCCGCCTGGCAGGCCCGCATGTGCTTGAGCACTGCGTGGCTGAGCTTCACCGGATCGCCCTGGTCCCGGATCCCCTTCAAGGCCGTCACCCCGAGGTCGTCGAGTAACGCGACCTGATTGGGATACGTGGGTGTCCCATCCGGGTTCTTCACCTCGTGGCTCTGCCGCACAACCCCCACGTACAACCGCGACAGGTTCATCCCCGGCATGTCGCGCAGTTCCTGTAACTCCGCCTTCCGCTTCTCGCTCGGCGTGAGCCCGGACGGTTGGATCGCGGCTTTCCCCTGCCTCTTTGCCTTCTTGCCTGGTTGCCTTGCTGCCTTCTTCTTTTTCATAGGGATTTTCTCCTCGGCGGATGGCGTCGGCTTTATCTAGCGTCATTCGAGTCCAGTTCAACAACCCGCGTTCCCGAAAGAAGTCCGCCTCTGCCAGCAGCACGGCCTCGACCGCGTCCACGATGGCCGCCTGGATGCAGCCGGTCAGAACACCTGTCGTGCCCTTCGGGTCGGTCTGCCCTGCCATACGCTGCGCAAACATGACACACGTATCTCGCGCCAGCTTCCCGCCCAGAACGTCGTTCATGGAAACGCCTGCCCCAGTGTCTGGGGAGAGAGGGCTACCCTGCGGCTGATCCACCGCCGCCATGTCGGGTAACTTCGATGGAGATATCAGCGGTAAGCGAAGAATTCGCGGATGGTACGGCATGATCTATTTCCTCCTGTTTATGCCCCAACCCCAAAGCCCCTTCCCCAGGGGGGGGTCTCACAGTCCGCGGCAGGAATCGAACCTGCGACCTCTCCGCCGACAGCATCGCTTAAGTGCCGCGCGGACAGCTCCGCGAATGGCGGATCGCTCTATCCAGCTGAGCTACGCGAACCAATGGGCGTCTCTCCGCCCTGTCACCACCTTCATCTCGTTTGTTTCAGCGCGGCCGAGAGAAGCCGGTCAACACCCACTCCGCACGCCAAGCACCCTACTTGACGGCGTGCGTTTCGTCAAGTAATATTTCCGTTATGGAGTGTTACACCATGATGGGCCGCAATCGCAATCGGGGCGTGGGCAAGTACGGCGTCTCCCCCAAGGAGCTGCGCACGTACAAGGACGTGGTCTACCACTCCAAGGCCGAGGCCAATCGGGCGGCCATCCTCGATCTGCTCATCCGCAACGGAACCACCGTGCGCTGGGAGCGTCAGGTCAAGTACCACCTGGGCACCATTCACAATATCTACGTCGTGGATTTCGTGGTCTACGAAGCCGACGGCAGTGTCCATGCCGAGGACGTCAAGGGTTTCCAGACCCGCGACTTCAAACGCAATGTGAAGCTCTGGCGCGACTTCGGCACCATCCCCCTCTGGATCCTCACTCCCGGCGGACGGAACCGCTGGAAGGTGGCGATCATCGACCCCAAACCAAAGGATTGACCCTATGAGCAACCTGTTCTGTCGTTTCCCTTCCGCCAACCAGAAAAACAAGCGCTTGGGTGTCTGCCCGCTCTATGTGGTGGGTGTCGAGCCCACCGCCAACGGCGTCTCCATCCGACTGGCCCGCGGGGGCGTGGCCGACCAGATCAACGTAGCCGGCATCGGCGAAGAGGAGGTCATGGACAAATTGGAGGAGCTGGCCGGCGACTTGGAACACTCCCTCCTCTCCCACCTGGTCAATCCCGACATGGGCAAGATGCAGGACCACATCTTGGGCGTGCTCAGCGGGAAGATGCACGGGCGGATCGACGCCGCGGTCAAGGAGGTCAAGGGCAGCGTCCGCGATCTGGTCACCCAGGAGCTGCAAACCCTCGCCGTCGCCGACGTGGAACCCGCGGAAGCAACTCCCGGCAAAAAGAAGAAGTGAAATCGGGCCTCTCCCCGCGGTCACACCACTAGCTCTAGCTCTCGCCGTATGCACCCAGGTGTCGGGCGGCCCACCGTCGTGACTTCACAGTTCGCCCATGCACCGGCTTAGGGGCTATGCCGGGCTCCGCGCGTCGGTGGGTCCATTACGCGGTAGGCGAAGATCAATTAGGCGGTGGACTGACCCAGCGCCTTGCAGATTGCCCTCGCCCTCTCGTTCAGGGCATCTTCCGCGGCGAACAATTCCTCCTCCGCGTCCTCCAAGAACCTTGCCGCCGAGGGGCAGTCGGACATGTTCTGCACCCGCTCCTTGGCCTCCTTCACCCGCCGCCGGCAGGTGGTCACGCGCTGCTGTAACATCTCCAACCTGGTCATGGGAGTCGTCCCCCGTTCAGGCAGCCCGCCAGCACCACCAATACGTAGGCCAGAAGGCAGAACCCCACCACAATCGCAACCGCCACCAATCCCCTGGGTTCAACTTTTACATCCATCGCTTATGACTCCAGCTCCTTCGCCTTTTCGAGTAATAGCGCCGCCAAGGCACGGGCCTCGCGCGGCGTAAGCCCCAGCCAGCCGACCGGGCATCCAAACGATACCATCACCCGTTGCGTGTGTGGATCGGCGGCAACCGCCAAAGTGAGTTCTCCCGCGTCGTCGGGGTGAATCTTCCCCTGCGGATAACGCCCGGTCGGTCCTATCGGTAGGTCCTTCATCATGCCGCGTCCCTCACGTGTCGCTGATATTTATGGTAGACACTCACAACCGCATAGGCCCATCCGGATTGGTTGCCCCACGTCCCCACGGGCTTGCGGTAGCCGCACGAGCACCGCAATGCCATACGGGTTCCACGCTCCTCGATCTCCGGGACATGCCCACGCTTCTGCTTAGGAATTCCGTAACACGTGCGGGAGAACTTATCTTTAGTTTGGCGTGTCATGCCGCGTCCCTCACATTCTGGTCCAGCTCGAGCGCCCCGTCGTTCAACCGTTCCTTGGCCAGGACGTGGCGGCCGCGGATCGTACCCGGAACCATCACCGCCTCGCCGCCGCACTCGCCCAGGGGCACCTCGTAGGCTCCGTCTCCCAGGACCACCAGGGTCCGGGCGATCCAGTCCTCCATCACCCCCTCTTTCAGGTAGGGGATCAGGGCCGTGGGATCCACCACCATGAGCAGGCCGCTCTCGCTCACCGCGAACCCCAGCGGCCGCACTTGCTCTTTCCCCTTGATTTGCGTCGCTTGCATAAGGCACTCTCCTTTCAAACAACAACCTAACACCTATCGGTGCGTTACGCAACGAAATTCATAAAATAATTATGCAAACCAAGACGGTCCGGTAAAGGGCTGGGGCCGCGGGGTGGAAACCCGCGGCCCCGCTCGCAGCGACATCCCGCCGGGCGAGGGCGGGACGGAAAGTATCTGGTTACGTGGAGGCGAACTCCGGCTCTCGTACATTCCTGGTGTGCACCCGGATACGCAGGGCGTGGCTCCATAGTTGTTGCAAGGTTCCGATGGGGGCGTGCTCCCGGCATACCAGCCCCGCCCGCTGCTCGTCGAAGCAGTAGGCCTGTTCCAGGCACAGCTCGCCGATCTCATTGAGCTGGGCGATGCAGCGGTTGCTGAGGGGCTCCATGTTTCTCATCGCCGTGCCTTCTTGCCTTGCTGCCTGGTTGCCTTGCTGCCTTTCTTCCCCCTCTTGGGCGGATCGGGGAGCGGAATAAGCCCCTGGGTCGAGGCCTGGGCGGCGTACTCGCGGAAGGTTGGCGATTCCTCGCAGAACACGCGTATGGCGTTTCGCTTGCTGGTGAACTTATCGCGGGCGGCCAGCTCCGCCGCGACCAGCAGCTCGTCGAAGATGTGCTTCTCGTCCTGGGCAATCAGTATCGTGTTGGCCATAACGGAGTATTTTGGCCCGTTACCCCCCGTAAGTCAAGGGGGCCAGCTTTCGCTGGCGCACGTAGGCTGCGTTTTTGTAGGTCAGGTAGGGGAAGGTTCCGGTCTGCGCCTGGTTACGGTCGGGGTCCAGCAGAACGAGGCCGCGCACTTCCGTGCAGTTGGCCGGGGCGGAAACCTTGACAATCGCCGCCCTTGCGTAGCGGTCGGTCACTCGCACGCGGTCAAACAGGATCCGCTCCCCGGTTCCCGCGGTCGCACCCAGGGCCAGCTGGATGGGTTTTTCGGCCAGCAGGCGGCCGCAGTCCCTGCTCCAAAAATTCCGCACGATGATTTTCGCCCCCTGGTCCAGTCGCCAGGTGTTTCCACTTCGACCGATGACCAGGGCCTGTTTGTCCAGGCCGTCGGCGATGCAGTCCACCAGGGTGATTGTGCCCGAAGGCGGACCGGCGCCAGCCGTGGGCTCATTGACCAGGTTCCAGCCCCAGGGCTGGGCGCTGCCCGAGCGCCGGCTGCGGCAGCGGATGTAGCTCAGGATCACCGGCGGACTGGTGAGTTTCATCCGCGAGAGGTTCACGAAGAAGTCCCTCGACGGATTGCCGAAGGCCTGGCACTCGTAGATGGTGAGGTTGCTGATGACGTCGGCAATGTTGTTCAGGTTGTCGTACTCGGGTTCGATGTCCAGCCCTGATTGCGGGGCCACTCCCAGCGTGTTAGAAAAGATGCAGTTGGACAGGCTCGCATCGATTCCCGTCAGGATGGAGCACCCCTGTCGCAGGTTGCCGTTGCAGGTCAGACCGGACACGTGGTAGTAGGTGCATTGCAGGTGCAGGCTGTCCTGGTTGGGCTCGCTGGCTCCGACGTGGAGGCCGTCCCCGCCCGCTCCGTTGAACGACAGCGACCCCTCGATAGTCCAATCGTCGCAGGCCCGCACGCTGCAAACATGACGGAATTCCGACGGCGAACTGGGACCGAGCACAGCGGCGTTGTACGGCGCCACCGGGGCGGCGTAGGTGCCGAACTGGGTCACCCCGCCCATGCGCACCGACCCGCTGCCTGAGAGTTTCCACCCGTCCACTTTGTCCGCCCCGATCACGCAGTCGCGGAAGCCCAGGAAATTGCCGGCCCGGCCGAGGACATTGCCGTCGATCTGGATGTGCAGGCCCGCCTGCATGGTGATGGCGAAGCGCGGGCTGTCCTCGGTGACGCTGAAGTTGTCGACGTCGCCCACAAAGGTCGCGTTTTTCCGCAGGGCCAGGGCCGTTCCGTTTCCGATGATCAGCTCGGAGAAGGCGCCGTTGGCCGATCGGGCCGTGCCCAGCGCCGTGCCGCACAGCGGGGTGAGGCTTCCCGCGACGTAATTGAGAATCTGGAACGACACGCGGTATCGCTTGCCGCTGGTCAGTGGAGCCACCGCGGCGGCCAGATCGGATTCGGTGCCGACCGCGCCGTGCGCGGCGCCCGCGGCGATGGTCCAGCCCAGCCCGAGATTCCAATCGGTTCCGACCGTAAACGTCCCGTTGACCACCACCTGCCCGTCGCCGGCGGGGCCGTCCGTCGTCCAGTCGTTGGCGTTGGCGGGGATGATCACGTGCTTGTCGTCGGCCATGGCCGTGGCGATGGCCGTGGCGATGTTGGCGTCCGCAGCGACTCCAGCTCCGGGATAGGTGACAGTCGTACTCATCGTCTCGTCCTCCTTAGCCGGCCACCCGCAGATTCGTTCCGCGCAGCGCTGTGCCGCCAATGGAAATCAATCGCCCGCCCGCCGCGGGAACCATACCAAGAACCAATCGCCTCCGCCGAAACATCGCCAGGGGATCGCGGTGGAGCAGGGCGATCTCCCCGACTCGCAGAAAGCGATTCCAGACGTTCACTTGGGCCACGGAGATGTCCGGCGCAGTGGACCCAAACGTAGCCCCAATCGTAGCGTGTTTGCTCGCAACGTGGGTGACGTTCTGCTCCGTCCCCACGATGGTGGGATAGGCCCGAACCCCGTCAAGCCACAAGTAGGCGAAGGTGGTGGCATCATCCTCGATGGACTGTCCCAGAAAGCCGCCAAACGAAAACACCACGTGGTACCATTGGCCGGGGGTCAGCGCGACGGATTTATAATAACACGGGAAAGTGAGAAGCTCGTCAGGCGTGTTGGCGCACATGAGTTGCACCTTGTCCGCGTTGTTGTCCACCATCAGCTTGTAGCCGCGAGGTACGTTCGCCCCCAAGGTGCGGGTGTCGGACTCGAAGATCACCGACTCCTTGGCGACGGCGGAATGGTTGAACTTGAACACCGCCTGCACGGTCAGTTCGTCCTCGTTGGCCGTGGTCATAAACTTGCAGGGCAGGCCCCAGCTTGCCGCCGTCTGCCGATGCCCGGTGTTGGCCGCGTACACTGTGCCAGGGCCGATTGGAGATACCACCACCGACGTACCCGCCGCTCCCGTCCGGGCGAAGGCATATTTCGACGGGGAGAGGTCAACGATGTTGGTCCCAGTCCCGGATACGCACGGGTTGAAGCCGACCTTGTGCTTGTGCCACAGACGCGCATGAGCCGAGTCGCCAGGATTGAAGGCGAACGCCGTTGACTGGTTGACCAGGCGGAAACTCATTGGACTTCCGGGTTAACATACTGATAGCGCACCACATGGTTGCTTCCCGTCGCATCCAGGGCCACACCGGACAGATTCTTCACCCCGATGGACCAGAGCAGGCCGGGTTCATCCACCACAAAGGAGCCGCGCAGCACGTTTCCTGTGGTCGCGTCCGGGTTACGCAACGTCCCGATGAACTGGGCGTTGACCGCCGTGTACGCCGCGTCCACCGCGCCGGCGTTGTCGTCCTGAATGTTGGGCGAGGCGGCATCACCGCGAATCAGGTACAGCTCGACGGTGCCGTTGGCGTTGGGGCCGGTGCCCATTTTAATCTGCGCGAAGATGAGCACTCGCGGCTTGCTCGGCGAAGCATTGCCAATCGCCGTAGAGACCCGCCCCGCATTGGTGGCGATCGAGGCCAGGGAGATGGTCAGCGCCGCCGAGGCGTCAATCTGAGACAGAATGTCGTTTGCCATGATGGTCCTCTAGTCGATGGTGTACTCGATGGTGATCCACAGTTTGGTCGGGGCCGTCGCCACCGCCGACGCGGAATAGTGCAGCCAGGTATCGGCGGCGACGGCCCCACTGTCGAAACTCGTTTGGTTCAGGCCCGATGCGGTCGCCTGCTTGTCCGCCGTGAAGATGTTGGTTCCTGCCACGTCGGGGGTGAGCTGCGCCCGCTTCTCGATGTTGAAGTCCACCGTCCCCACGTCCGTGACGCCGATGACGCGGACCATCGTCGCCGCGTCGGGAACGTGGCAGATGGGAATCTCGTCGGTGGCCGCGGGACTCTCAATATACAGGATGTGGGCGCGGGTCCTGAGAACTGTAAATTCGGGGGGATGTCGGGCCGGTTCCCGGCCAAACACCCGTTGGGCCACAACCATCTGGGCGTCGGCCGGGAATATGAACGGTGTGGGCCGCGGCATAATCTACCCGATCTGGTGCACCCAGCCCTCCGCCAGGATCACGTTGGCCACCGACGCGAACGCCCGGACCAGCAGCCCGTTTTGCAGGACATACCCGTCCAGAAGGAATCGGGGGGCGCTGCGCGGAGGCAGGCTCAGGGCCTTGACGATGAGATTGTCCGGGTCGGTGACGCCGCCGTACTCCACGGTCAAATCGACCGCCACGGTGTTGGTATTGGTAAAGGCGATCCACAGTTCATCCCACTGCTCGGCCCCGGTCAGCGCCCGGGCGGTGTGCAGCGTGGTGCCCGGCGTCGCCGTCGCGACGATCTTGATGGGCATCCCGCTGGTGGAACCCGACAGCTTGGTCTTGACAAAATTCTGCATGTTAGTTCCATCCTCCGAAGATCCGGCCCTGGAGAATCAGTTGTCCCTGGGACACTTCCGGCGGCCCGGGCGCACGCCCGAACATCCGCGCCGCTCCCACAGGATTCATGGCCCCGCCGGCGGCCAGGACATCCAGGGCGTCCTTCACCGTGCCGGGATCCACTCCGCCGCTCCATTGCGTCGGCGTCAGCGGATCGTACCCCTCGGTATTCGCGTCGCGGGCGGTCCGCTGGGAGCTGCTCGCGTCGTCCTTGATGTCGTCCCGGGGCATCAGAGGGGCACTCCCAGGTCATCGTTCCATTCCGCCAGGGTGAGCACCAGGCCCCAGCCCACCACGCCCGCACTGGGATCTGCCCACGTGATCCATGCCTTATCGCCGGCGTTTATGCGGTAGTGGTGCAGCTCCTCGTTGGGTATGCGGAAGTTCACGTCGTTGGGTACATCGTCGATACCCACCCCGGCGCGCACGATGCGCCGCGACTCGTTGTGGTAACGCGGCCCCGCCGCGGAGAACTTCTTGATGATGATCGGCGACAGGAAATCCGCCGCCGCTCCGCTCTCGCGCAGGAAGTGCACCTGCAACTGGACCAGGACAAAGGGTTTGCCAGGGACGTTGTCCCGACACTCGAACTTCTGGTCGATCGACCCCGTCCCCGCCAGACTTTTGTCGTAGAGCTTCATGGCTTATCAGGGGGTAGCGTGCGCCTGGATGCGCCCTACGATGTCCGCGGCCGATTCCCGGACCTGGTAAGAGGCCCCGTCGCCCAGAAAAATCAGTCCGCCCCCTTCCCGGTCTTCGATGCTGGTGATTCCCGCGGCGTTGACGTAAAGCACCGAGGTACCGGATTTGTCGGCGTCCACGGGGTGCAGTTCGAGCAGCAGGGGCGGCGTGTGAAAACTCATAGCGATCTCCTTAACCAGCCAGGGCCAGGGTTCTCCCCACCGGCGGCCGCAAAATCCCCCCGCGCTGGCGGATGGGGTTGGTCACGGTCAGGTTGTGTCCGTTGCTCAGGTCGATGTCGCACTCCCCGTCCATGGTCATGGTGGTGAGAGTGCGGGCCCAGTCAGAATTGTTCAGGCTGAACTTGTGGTCGCCGCCGGCATGATGCTCGGTGATAGTCCCGGTGGAGTTCCACTCCATCGATCCCCCTAGGCAGTCGGCCAGGAGCAGGGCGGCCGCGTCGGGGTCGCCGCTCTCCAGGGCCCGCCCCAGACGGAACAATCCCCCGCTCTGGATCAGGCGGTCTACGTTGGCGATGGTCTCGATGGTGCCGTTGTCCAAAGACAGAATGGTGTCGTTGGTAGTCAGGTCCACGGTGGTGGCGTGGATCTCCAGTTTCGCGTCCTCCACCCCGGCGTCCTTCCGGCCAGATACGGTGATGCGTGAATTGGCCGCGGCCACCCGCGTGCCGATCAGGCGCACCCAGCCGGCCAGAATACCCAGGGTGGTGAACACCGCGTCGAGGTTGAGCCCCGGCGAGGTGCGCGCCGGGCTGTCGCAACTGATGTTGGTGAAGGTCCCGGAGAGAAACACCGGAGCCCCGCCTCCGCACCAGCGCAGCTCCGTGGCGTTGCATTGCAGCGCCGTGGGGATGCCAAATACGCAGGATGGGTGAAACACAATACGGGAAAACGTCTTGGCGGATTGGTTGAGCCCGCTGGTGATGTCGCGGGTGGCCAGGCGGTTCATACCCCAGGCTTCGCTGGTCGCCGGCACCAGGCCGGTATCCCAGTTGGTCCCGTCGTCGAACGCCCCGCTGGTGGCGCCCTTAAACCAGTGCGGACCGGGCATCCCTGCCCCCTTCCTTTGCTCAGGAGCGTTTCTTTTCCGCCGGGTGTCCTTCCGGAAGCTTCTGGCGGTACACGGGCAACTCAGCCGCGCCCAGGTCCAGAGTCGCGCCCGGCAGCAAGGTTACCAGATTCGCCTTCTGAAGGGTATCCACCAGCCAGGTGCGGAAGGAATCCTCCTCCAGGTCGAGCACGTCGATCTCTCCGATCGAACCGTCCGTCCGCTGCCCGGTGACACTGACGATGCCTCTCCGCATGTTGTTACCCTTGTTGGATATATATATCTAATCACAACGACAAGGGCTGTGAGATCCATGCTTTCCGAGAGGTAACGAGGCAACGAGGCAAGAAGGCAACAAGCCCTGGTGGGACTGGTCCTTCGACCACCTGAATGTTGTGGCCGAAGAGCGTCAAGGATTTCGCAGATTTACTCACCGGGCCTGTTGCAAACTCCGGGGTTACCGACAGGGGATCGAGTCGCGGGAAGATATCACAGAAGAAATGCACGGATTTCAAAGCGCAACTCGCAGAATGTTACAGGAAAACTCACAAGCAAAAGGCCGGGGTGATGGCCTTTGCACCCTCACCCCGGCCTGCATGAAAGGAGTCTCGTTTACTTCGGTACGGCGGTTTCGGGCGGCGTGCTCTGGGCCACCTTGGCCCCCTGCTGCCCGATCACCGCGTTGCTCATGGCCTCGACGGCGTCGAGTTCGGTGAGGCTCTTGATCACGCTCCCGGTCGCGGCGTTCATCAGGGCGACCCAGCTACCCAGCGCGGTTTCGCGGATCTGGGAGAGCGCCGCCAGGTGCCCGACATGCACCTGGGGGAGGGTCGAGAGATAATTGGACGGACCGCCCGCGACCACCTTGGTGTTGTCGTTGGCGACACTGTCGATGAGACCTTGGTCTGCTGACATTAGATTTCCTCCTTGCAAGAAGAATGGTTTTGTTCGCGGACGCCTCCAAGCGGCCGCGGTATGCGCCCTTCATTGTGGCGCGCCACCGCCAGGTCCGCAAGGCCCGGCGGCCCGTGAACCAGGCGGCAGAGCTGGAGGGGAGCAGTGCCCCCGGAAACGCCGGGCCGCCGGTTACTTCCTGCCTTTGGGCACCACTGCGTCGTGAATGTCCCGCAACGACGCCTCGATGTGCCGCAGGGTCTCTTTTTTCACGGCGTCGTTGGTCTCCAGCGTCTTGAGACGCGCATCGACCGAGTCGAGTGAGGTGCGGATGGATCTCAGGTGGCCGTCGGCAAACTCTTGATGGTCGGCCGTGTAGCCGTGAAACTCATTACTCAGATGGGTCAGATTGGCTTGCACGACGGGGACGACGCTGATGTTGCCCCAGCAGTAGGCCGCCAGGGCCAGAACCAGGGCAATGGCGAGCGAGCCGACCATGTTGTCGGCAAACCAGGCAACCACCACACGGCCGGTTTTTCCACCCATCCTCGCGTCCTCCGTGACACTTTGGATTAGATGATGGTTTTAACCGCCCGCCCGTGCGGCGGCAAGGCACTTGGGATGATCGCAGAAGGTTTGGGTGGCGTCCGCCCAGGCGCACGGCCTTTCCTGATCTGGTAGGTAACAGGCGAAGGCCTCGGTGCATCCGCAGAAGCGGCAGACGCCCGCGGAATAGGCCGGCTTGGTGGGGGCATCGGGGCGGTGCATCTTCGCCTTCTGCCGCCACTCCTCGTACTCGCCCCGCTTGGTGTAGTGCATCCCCCCGGGCCACTGGCGGATGATAGAACAGGCCGTTTGCGAATTGATGAACCGATTGCTCAGCAGGTTGCCACCGTGGTCGTTCATGGACCAAAAGCGATCCTTGTACTTGACCAGCGTTCCCCCTGCTTCCAGGGCCTCGATGATGGCTTGGCGTCTCATCGTCTCACTCCGTGCAAGCGCATTGAATGGCCGCGTAGTCGCGCAGCAGCCCGATGACGTAGGTTCGGCAACCTTCTGGGTCGCAGTCGAAGCTCGGCGGATGCCACTGGTTGGCCACCACCGCCGCCCAGGCGACGAGGGGGTCCATTACTCCCGCGGGCTGCATCCACAACGTGGCGGCCCCGGCCCCGAGCAGCCCCGACGCAACCAGCCCGGTGTAGAGCCGACGCCTCACGGGCTCCTCCCGTCGCCGTTCACCGGCCACTGGCGGACGCGCAGCTCCTCGGGCCACTCCGCGGGGTCTCCCCCGTGAGAGTCCTGAAATATGGCCGGCTTGCCATCCCGCACTATGGTTGGCTTGGCCCCCAACTGTTTGACGAAGCAGGGCACGCCAGCGAGTTCGCACTGCTCAATCGTAGACATGATCCAGTGGGATTCGCACGTCCGCGCCCCCGGCCCGCTCTCCCCGCCGACGATGACCCAGTCGGGCAGGATCTTCGTGCGGATCGATTGCTTGAGGATCGAGGACGCCAGATACACCGGCCCCAGGGCGGGTTCGTAGCTCACGAAGCGTACCGCCGCGGGGCAGGCGAGCAGCTCGGGGATGCGCTGGTCCGCCGTCGCCTGGTCCTCGATCGAGACACCCTCCCAGATGTTCGGAGCGGGCGACTCATCTTCGGGCATTCCCGCTTGCAGCCACCGGACCGGCCGTCCTTGTTTGTTCCGCTTCAACAGCCAGGCGTAGAACTCCCGCCGGCGCTCGGGCCGCTTGGTGAGAATCTGCCAGTTGACCCAAAGAACAGTACGCATCATGCAGTACAGGTTGTAGATAAATTCGAAGGGCACTTCGGGGTGGAATGTGTCGCTCATATCGTTGACGAACACCATCCACGCACCGTCCGGGTTTTTCTTCGACGCTTTGGGGCACCAGCGCAGGGGCTTGGTGAGCAGCTCGGGGTGCAGGCGAACCTTTCCCGTCCACCGGGCTCCAGCGTGCGTGTCTTCCGCCACGCCTGTGTACTTGGGGGACAGGCGCAGGCGGGTGCCGGAGAGCTTCTCCGCGTAGCAGTTACGGCAGCCCTCGCTTACCCGCGTGCAGCCGGTGATGCAGTTGAACGTGTCGTCGGTCCACTGAATCGAGGTAGCCATCAGTTTGCCTCCGCTACGTCCAGTAACTTTTCCAACACCTTGTGCCGCTGTATGCGTGTCAGGTGCTCCAACATGGCCAGGATATCGTCGTCGCTGATACCATCGATGGTCACGATGTGCCACTCCCCCTCGCCCACCAACTGCTCAAACCCCAGCAGCAGCACCGGCGTGCAGTTTCTCTCCACGAGTCCCTTCGACCAGGAAATCATGCGGGACACCGTGCACTTCGCGATTTCCTCTTTGCTCATCGCCATCACCAGTTCCCCCCTTAATCCGGTCCCGCCGGTTCGTCGTCCACCGGCTCGTACTCCATATCCACCGGCCGCGTCGCCTTTGCCTTCTTGCCTTGCTGCCTTGCTGCCTCGCTGCCTTTCTTCGTCGCACTCCACCGCCCATGCTTGGAGTCCCAGTAGGGCTTGCCCGCCGGCTGGGGCGGCCGCGTCTTGCTGCCCACCGGACAGACTTTCTCGTGAATAGCCTTGGACGTCGCAATTGCCATACCCCCTCTCCTTCTCTGTGGCAGTCTGCCTGTCTTTCCCGTTGCCTTCCTGCCTCGTTGCCTTGTTGCCGCGCTGCCTTTCGTCTTCCCCCTCCCCTGGTGGTTCAAGTTTCCGAGCTTCTCGAGCAGCCGCAACTCCTCTTCAATGATTTCAGCCTTGTCCTGATGCTGATACGACACGTCTTCCAAAAGCAATCTCTTTTGGTTCAGCTCGAACCACGCCCGCTCAAACTCCCCCGCCCCCTCGCGAACCGTGGGCGCCGGATACTTCAGCTTCTCGTTCCAGTCCTTCTTTTCGCCGTGCCGCAGCCACTGATGAGTTTTGCGCACATCATTGGTGTAAAATTTCCGACCGCACTCGTTGCAGCTATATTCGATCAACGTTTTCCTCCTTCAAACTGGGCCTCGAACAGGGGGAGACGATCCTCGCTGCCGGCCCGCACCATTTCCTTGACCAACCGTTTGTGTTGCTTGCGCTTCCCGGCCAGCTCCTTGGCCAGGTCGCGGATCTCCTCTTCCAGGTTGCCCAGGGTCTTGGCACAGCGCATCCACTCCATCCGCTGGCGGTGGTCCGCCGCGGCCATGGTGCGTGAGTCGGGTAGAGGCTCGTTGAAAGGCACGCCTCTGGTTCTCGCTTTGCTCATGGGTTCAGACTCCTTCGATATTTGCGGACCGTGTTGTCGCTGAGTTGCAGCAGCTCGCCGGCCGCCGCGGCCGGGAGGATGGGATCGCACACCAGGCGATCGAGCATCAGCACCAGGGCCTGGCGGATCCACGTGTTGCGGGTGGATGTGAACATCATGGGGTGGGCCTGCTTCTCGATGGCGTGACGCTCCACAGCGACGGCATTCACCACCGCATGATATTGCCACTGAATTTTCCGCCAGTGACCCACCCTGTTTCTTTGCGCGTATATGTCGTGCGCGCAACAGATCGGTCGCTGAGGATTAGCGTCTTTTCGCGGAAACCGCTCCGCTGCTGCGTTCGAGCTTCTGGTAGGCGTCGATGAGTTGCACGGCGCGGCCGGCGGCGCGATCTCCGACTGCGTTGCGGACGAGCTTGTAGGCTTGCGACTTGGAAGCATAACGGGGCATAATACTCACCCCGAAAACTTCTTTCAAGACCACCATGAAAAGATTTTCGCCTGATTCTCCGGTGGCCGCCCGGTAGATGCGCAATGGCGCCCGCGTGGCGATAGAGGGAAGTGGGGCCGACTTCCAGACCACGTGGGCGATCGCTTCCCAGGTGGTCAGGGCTTCCCCGGCGCTGATTTTTCGCCCAGTGAAGGCGTCCTGGTTGCGGGCCACGTCCACCAGGGGGCCGAACCACGGCTGCTTCATCAGGAAGGGGATGCCGATCCCGCCCGGACCGGTGGCCACGCGAAACTCGTTGGCCAGGGGAAACACGAAACGCAGGTCCCAGGTGTGCAGGACGCCGCGGCTGTCGCGGTAGACCACGGGCTGAAAGTAGCGATCGAAGATACTCTTCCGCTGGGGGTGGGCGTCGAGCAGGCGCATCTCGTCGTCGGTCACGCCGTAGATCACCCGCGCCGCCAGGTGCATCAGGGCCGGGGCGGCATAGAGTCCCAGCACTGTACCGGGCCGCTCACGCATGGCCTTCAGCTCGATCTTGATAGCCTGGTCCGCGAACGAGGCGAACGGATCGCCGACCGGGACATTGCGCAGGAAGCGGGCGGCGCGGCCCACCCGCTCGTAGTTCTGGAAGAATTCCAGGTTGGGCAGGGCCAGTTCCGGGGGCAGTCCCCGCCCCTTGGTGTCGCGCAGCCACGACGCCATGATCAGCACGTGGTCCATGAACGAATAGAACTTGCCGATCTCGTCCTTGGCCCGCTTTCCCCTCTCCCAGGCAATCCCGAAGGTGGTCATCAGACTGTTCGTGGGCGTACGAATCGCCTCCAGCGCCCGCCCGGCCATGTGCCGGTCCATGCCCCCGTGCAGTTGGTTGCGGCGCATCAGCTCGTGGACCTCGGGATCGTCGAGCCCGTGGGACAGCCGCTCCATGGCCTCCGCAAACCATTTGCGATTGGTGAACGGGTTCAACCCCGCCTGGATGGCGTTGAATACATTCCCCTGAGCGGCGCGCATGTGCGTGGCCGGGTTCAGAATCACAAAGGCGGACCGGGTCACTCCCAGGACGAAACTCCAGAACTCCGACGCGATCCCGGTGTAGGCGGTATGCGCTTCGAACAGGGCGTTGTGCGTGGCCTCCAGCACGTACTTACCGGCGATACGGGCGAACGCCGCCGAGTTGGGAATCTTCTTGTAGCGGTGCTTCTGGTCTTCGGGCAGGTCGGCGTACTCATCGGCGTCTAGTGCTTCGGTGGCGTCGATCACCGCGAAGAGCCGGGCGGTGGCGATGAAGCTGTACATGCCGGTGATGGTGTTGGCCGCCAGGACGCGCAGGTCCTTGACCGGCCCCAACCATTCCACCTGCTCATCGGTCAGGGGGTCGATGACCTGGATGCGGCGCATCACTGACTCGCCGTACTCTTCCCGATAGGCCTCCTGCATCTGGGCGGCGAAGGCGGCCGCCTCCTCGGCGCTGGTGAACTGCACCTCCGCGGCGATGGGAATCGTCTCCAGGCCCCAGGAGTGCAGGATTTCCCTCGCGGCGGGCGTCGGACCCGCACCCATCCCCTTGGGTGCCTTGGGCAGGGTCACGATGTACATGCCCTTGGCCCGCTTGGCCCTGGTCATGCCCAGGGGGAGACGCGGTCCCAGCAGCACCTTGTCCCGCTGTAAAATGGCCGCCGGATCGCGGACGATGTAATACAGGCTGCGCGTATACATGGCCCCCGACTGGCGGCGCATGCGCACGATCTCCTCGAAGTTGATCAGCCCCCCGCCCTTGGCCGCCTCCATCACCACCGGGTCGTTGAGCATCTCATCGGTGAGGCTGTCGGTGATGCGTTTGTAGTGCTCGACCCATTGCTTCGACGCTTCCGGGAGGTTGTCGTATTCTTCCCTGCCTTCGGCCACGTCGATGATCTTCTGGTTGTGGGCCACGGCCATGGCGTCGAAGGCGACGTCGGGCATGTTCTTCACCAGCGTGGTCCCGCGCAGCTCCTCGATCTGCTCGTTGACCTTTTCGAGCTGGTACTCGATCTCCAGGCGGCGATCCTTGGGGGTCATGGCCCCGGAGACGTGTTTCACCCAGCCGAAATACGCATCCCACACTTTCTTCAGGTCGCGCGGGAGGGTATCGGGCAAGGCGTGGCCACCCTTGAGCACCGCCAGGGCGGCGGAGCGGACCTGGTCCCAGGCCTCTTCCGGCCAGGGCTTGCCGATCTCCGTTTGCCGCTCCACCTGGGTGTCTTTCTGGAGTTTCTCTGCCAGGGCGGCGGAACGCTCCTGTCCGATGTGCTTGGACCCCTTGGCGATGTCCAACGCCTGGCCCACCGGAGACTCGATGGGGATCTTCCAGTTGGGGTAGAGCAGGCGGGCCAGCCAGTCCATGTAGCGCTGGAGGGTGGCGGACGGCATGTTCTTCATCTTCTCGACGGTCCTGTCCCAACTGTCGAAGTAGAACTGCCGGGCCTTACCCAAGGCCGTCTCCGGCCCCGGCGGACCGGCGCCCGCCGCGCCCATGCCGAACAGCGGCGTGTCCCCGTGCCAGTTTTCCACCAGCCAGCGGCGATGCTCAGGGCTGATGTTGTCGGGCAGAAGTCTCTGCGCGCCCGGCGGAAAGTTGGACAGCGGACCAGCGCCGCCCTCGTCATCGCCGTCGTCCTTCTCCTCGCCGTCTTCCTCGTCCTCTGTCTCTCCTTGTCCCAGGTCCTCGGCTGCGCGACCCTCGCCGGCGCGTGCGGCGTCTTCGGCTTCCCTGGAGAGCTGGTCGGCGAGCTTGGCCACGTGTTTGGCCAGCTCGTCCATTTCCTTCTGCCGGGCGAAGGGCTTGCCGATTTCCTCCTCCAGCTCCGCGGCCTTCTTGCTCTGCGTCGCGAACTGGGTTTCCCAGGGCCTTTCGCTGATGCCGTCGATGTCGCGGGTGATCTCGCTCACCCAGTTGGCCAGGGCCCGGTCGGTGGGCGGAGCCGTCTTGTCCCAGTGCAGGACGGACATGAGCTTGGTGCCGGCGTCAGCCAGGAACTTCTCATGCTCGGCGGAATCGGGAGGGAGCCGCAGAGACAAGGTGGCACGCCACTGGGCGGAGCCAAATACCTTGTCGAAGCGCAGAAACATGGCCAGGCCGCGAACAGAGCCGATGCGCACCTGCTCGTCCAGGGCGAGTTTCTCCGCCTGGGCAAAGAGGCCCTTGCCCGCGTCGGTCATCTTGTCGTCGTAGGTGGTCTTCCCCACCACCATTTCAAACGGGTCCGCCGGCGGGAGAGTCTGCACGTATTTGGCGAAGGCCTTGGCCCGCGGGATCATGGCCCTGGCTCGATCGCGCATGGCGGCGGCGCTGACGATCTGGTTGCGCAGATCGATCCGGGTATCGCGGAAGTAGCGGGCCTCGCCCTGCATGCGCTTGAGCTGCTGGTCCGCCTTGGTCCATTCGAAGACCGTCTTGCTCTCCGCCCCTTCCGCCTGGGCCATCTGGAAGGCCAGGTAGGATATGTCCAGGTCTTCGATTTCGTCGGTGTCCAGGCGGCCGGAGAGGAAGTCGCTGTTGACCTTCTGCTTGGCGGCCAGGAGGGAATACATGGACTCGTCGCTCATACCCTTGGAGACGTACCGGAAAATCCGGGCGTCGAGGCCCTGCTTCACGATCTCGTTGCCGCTGCGCAGGATGCGACCCATCACCTGGATCAGGGTGCCGGGCTCCCAGGCGGGTTCGAGCTGGTGCAGGGCGATGAGCCGCTGCTGCACGTTGACCCCCTGGCCCATCTTCTTCATGGAGCCGATGAGCACGCGGATTTCCCCGCTGTTGACCCGCTTGAAGAGCTGGCCGCGCTGGGCATCGGTCTGGGCGTCGAAGATGGTGGCGATCTCGTCGCGGGCGATGCCCCCTGCGGTCAGTTTACCGATCAGGTCGGCGTAGGCCCCGAAGGCCGTCGCACTGCCCGGCGCGCCCATGTTCAGGAACACCAGTTGGGTGAGCCGCTGCTTCTCGAACTCCTTGTGCACGGCGACGATCCGGTTGGCCGCCGCGGTGAGCTTGTTGCCCGGCTCCTCCGGGCTGCCCGGATAGATGAAACGCATGTCCAGGGAGGCCTTTTTTTCGTCGGTGATGATCGACAGCATGATGTCATCACCTTTTTGCGGGGGGCCTTTCTTGAGGGCCGCCAGGACCGCCTCGCGCCGCGAGTTGATCACCTTCTGGTAGGCCTTTTGGCCGGGGGTCACATCGCGCACCACCATGGTGGGGTTGCGTTCGCCCTTCTCGTCCAGGGCGATTTTGGGAATGTCTCCGCCCGCCTCCTGCACCACGCGCATCACTTCCTCGTGGGGCACGGAATGGGCGATCTGGTCCCACATGCCGTACAACCCTTTGAGGTTCTTGAACTTGCGCAGGCGGGTGACCCACTTGTAGCGCCCGGCCACCTTCTCCATGTCCGCGGCCTCCTCGGCGAACACCCGCACCCAGTCGTCGAAGGAGCGGATGCCCTGGGCCAGGAGGGTCTGGGGCTGGAGGTAGCGCTGCATGGCGTAGATTTCGGAGATGGAGTTGTTCACCGGCGTGCCGGTGAGGAAGGTGACGCCCCGGCCGCCTTGCAACCGGCTGACGTACTGGGTTTTCATCAGCAGGTCCAAGGCCGTCTGGCTGCCGGCGGGATTGCCCAGGCCGCGGACCGCGTCCATCTGCGTCTCGAAGCGCAGGTTCTTGGCCTTGTGGGCCTCATCGTAAATGATCCAATCGATGCCCAACTCCTCGAAGGGAACGGACGCGATCTTGCGCACGCCTTCGATGGCCCGCTTCAGGCGGGACTCCAGATTGTCGCGTTTGCCCTGCAAACGTTTCACCACCCGCTTGCCCGCTTTGGATTTTTCGTTCTTGGCCTCCTCGATGGCCTGGTCGATCTCCCGGAGCATCTCGTCGTAGAACTCCAGCAGCGTCTTCTCCGAGACCGGCAGGGCCTTGAACTGGTTGTGGGGCATGATGAAGACGGTCTTGTCCGCCAGGGCCACAGAGGCCAACGTCTTGGCCCGCCGGTTGGGGGCCAGCTCCTTGGTGGAGAGTCCGATGAACTGCCCGCCGGGGTAGAGCGTGCGCGCCCCTTCGATGAACTGATCGAGCGTGGCCCGGTCTACGGTGATGAGCACCTTGCGGGCTAATCCCAGGCGGATGGCTTCCATAGCCGTAGCCGCGGCGATGAACGTCTTGCCGCCGCCCACGGCGATGTCGTCGATGGTGTTGTAGGAGCTCGCAATATTGCGGTAGACGGCGTCCTTCTGGTAGCTGCGCATTTCGATGAGCGGATTGCTCCCCGGCAGGGTGAGGTGCTTGCCGTCCCACACCCGCTTGATGGAGTCGTTGTAGATGCGATTGAAGTCGGCCAGGAGCTGCGGTCCCCACTTCTCGTGGGCCCAGACCCAGTGTTCGAAGAAGTCGCGCACCTCGCGCAGCTTGGTGATGGCCGCGTCCGTGGCCGGCTGGTCGGTCCAGGTGATCTTGTTGTCTCCGGTTCCTTCGGAGCGCACCACCTTTGGCACCTGCATGGACATGGCCGCTTCCACCAGCTCGGCCATGTTGTAGTCGGCCGTGCCCCACTTCTGCGTGGTCTTGGGCGTGGCGATGTACTTGGCCCCGCTCACCACCCACTGGCCGATGGCGTCGGAGCGCTTCACCTGGAGCATGTCGCGGAAGCGCTCTCCGGCCTGCTCGATGATGAAGTCCTCGATGACTTCGCCGGGGATCCACGGGGCGCCGAGCGTGACCCGCACCCGCGAGGGGGGTACGTCCGCGGGCTGCACGCGCTTCAGGGCTTCCACGTTGGGTTGGTAGATGGGGTCCAGCTCCGCGGCTACTTCCGCGTCGCGGAGTTTCGCCCGTACCGGACCCGACAGGTAATCGGCGGCAAGCACCAGTTGATCGCCGGGGAGTGTGTAGGCCAGGGCCTCGTTGAGTAGGCGCTGCTTCGCGGTTTCCGCATCCACGCCGAGCAGGGCGCCGATACGCTCCAGGTCGATGCGGTTGAACTCGTCCAGGCTGATGGAGAGGGCGTCGGAGGCGGTCTCCGCTGACGTCGGCCGCTCGTAGGCGGCCAGCATGGCGCGGGTGAAGATGTCCCCCTTGGTCGCCTTCTTTGCCGCCTTGTCGTACTTCTCCACCTGCGGGGAGTTGATCAGGGAGAGGGTGAGCAGATCGCCCGCGAAGATCCCGGTGGTGGTGGACGAGCTGAACGGCGTGAACCCCTTGCGGGCCAGGGCGTCGTACTGCTGGTTGAGCTTCTTTTGCAGCTCGATGAGGCGCTCATCACCTTTCGGGTCGGTGGAAACGCGGAGCACTTCCAGCACCGTGTCGCGGAAGGCGACGATGGCCTTGGCCCGCTCCACCGCCTTGGCCCCCTTGTCGGCGCTAATCGTCCCTTCGATGGGCTCGGCCAGGTCGCCTTTCCCCGCGGCGCGGTACAGCTTTCTGTCGCCGGTGTTGGTGAACAGCGTCCCTGCCGGAAGGTTGGCCGGGCTGGGAATCATGTCGGACACGTCATCTACGCGCGTGATCTCCGCCCGCGTCGTACCAAAAACGTCTTTGGGGAGTCGCTCGACGGCCGCGTTGATGTCGCGCTCCAGATCGAACCCGGCAGGCGCGGCCACGATAGTAGCGGTGGGGCCTTCCTCGCCGGAGCTGTACAGGCTTCCCGCCTTGATCTCCCCCAGCACCATCTCCGGGTGCTTCTGGAAATACTCGTTGATGATCTTGCCGGGCAGAGGCTCGTAGGCCCGGCTGTTGACCCAGGCCTCGCCGCCGGCGGGTTCGCGCTCCGCCCGCTTCTTGAGGAAGATCACGTCCGTTGTGACCTGCGTTCCGGGCAGGCTCTTGTCATTGAGTCGGATCGCGCCCAGGAGGTCGGCCCGCTCGGCGAGATACCGCCGCACGCGATCGTCGCCCTTGTCCATGGTCCCCTTGGTGGTAATGAAGGCCAGCAGGCCGCCGGGGCGGACCAGGTCGATCGACCGGGCGAAGAAATAGTCGTGGATGAACTGCCGCAGGTACGCGGGGTAGCGCTTGTCGTTGATGAACAGTTGGCCGAAGGGCACATTGGAGACGGCCAGGTCGAAGTAGTTTTTCGCCAGGGCGGCGTCTTCGAACGGGGTGTGCCGCACGTTGGAGCCTGGGTACAGGGCCTTGGCGATGGCCGCGGTGATGTTGTCTTTTTCCGTAGCCACCCGTCGGCTGCCGGGGAGCAGATGCCCAGGCTGCAACCCGAAGAAGTGCCCCACGCCCGCCGCCGGTTCCAAAATCGCCCCGCCCTTGAACCCCATCCTCTCGACCGCTCGCCACATCGCCGTGGCGATCTCCGGCGGGGTGTACATGGCGTTCTTGGTGGAGCCTTCGGCGGCCTTGTACTCTTCGGGGGTGAGCAGGTCGCGGAGTTCCTCAGCTTCCTTCTTCCATTTGGGGTCGTAGAAGAGGAAGGCTTCGGGGAGGGAGCCCCATCCCTGGTACTGCACCAGGACCGCTTTCTCCTCTTCGGTGGCCGGGCGGTTCTCCGCCTCGATCTTCTTGACCGTGCGGATGGCCTCTACGTTGCGTCGGAAGATGGTCTTGGGGCCGGTGGCAAAGAGGTTGCCGGGGTCGGTGATGACGTAGTCGCCCTGGGGTCCGGTTGAAACTTGTGCATCGCCAGGGCCTGGGCCAGGTCGTTGCCCTGAAGTCTCAGCAGCTTGTTCACCCGTTTTCTTTCCCGTTTTTGGAACTTCGCCTGCTTCCCGCTCATCGATTACGTCTCCAGTCCGAGTTGGTTCAGACTTGCCTCGATCTCCTGAATCGGCTCGTCCAGGCTCTCCAGCTCCTGCTCGCTCAGAATCGGGCCTTTGCCCTTCGCCACCCTTTTGCGAAACGCCTCCACGATCACCACCTGGGCCTTGAGCAGGTTGATCAGGTTGTCCAGCCCTTCCAGGACCTCGGCCCGCGGCCGCGCCTGGAAGTCCTGCCTCAGTGCCTCGCTCAGGCTCATGGGCCTCTCCCTCCTCTTTTCCTTTGGACGTTTGGACGTTTGGACGTTTGGACGTTTCGCCTTCTATTCCTTCGGCGGCAGGTCCACGTAGTCCTGGGCCACCAGCTCCCACGCCTCGTGGGGCTGCATCCCCCGCTCGATCAGCTCGCCCAGGCGTTGCTCCGCCCGGTGCTGCCTCTCCCAGGCCCACAGGTACAGTTGCTCGCGCCCCGCCAGCTCCTGGTACATCTTGGGCCGCTCGTCCTTCAGGACGCGGAGCGCCTCCTTCCCGACGTGGCTCAGGCGGCCTTTCGCCTGCTGGTCGGTCCGGGGCGGGGGCGGCGGTCTGTCTTCCTGGTTCACGGGGAACCTCCTTCTTGATTATAGCCGCTTTCGGGGCGTTACGCAACGATTTCTCGACGATATCGCGGAATTCTTCGTCGGCCAGGGCGCGGCTGGGGAAGCGCTTCAAGGCGATGACGTTGTTGGTGTCCAGGTCGAATACGCGGACGTATCCGTTGTCCTTGCCGTGGGCCAGGGTGTATTCGACTCCATCGATCACCTGGCTGTCTTTCACCGTGACGGCGTCGTTCATCCACCGTGCGGAGTCGCCTTCCTTGTGGGTGGGCGTGACGCGGGCCTTGGCCCGCAGGCGCTCGAGTTCCTGCTTCTTGCGGTCGATCGACTCCGGCGTGATGGTCTCCGAGACGCCGCCGCCGAGAGGCGTTACCACGATTCCGCCCCTGGTGGGGGTCAGTGCCGCCTCCCTGATGGTGACGCCTGGGTACTCTTCCCCGTGCACGCGCTCCTGCTCTGCGTAAGCCTCTTCGTACTCCCGCCTGGCCACGTCCACCTGGGCGGCCACGTCCTCCAGTGTCCGCTGGTCGATCTTCCCGTGCTTGCGGTCCCGGATGGCCGCGTGGTGCTTGGCCTGCAAGTCCTTCAGGCGGCCCGCGACTTCGGAGAAGTGTCGGTCGGCTTCCTCGACCGACCGCTGCGTTGCAGGGGCCGCCGCAGGGGCGGCCGGCGGTCTAGCTTCCGTTGGGGCGAAAGCCTCGGCCTGGAGCGGGGGCTTCAGTTGCCCCTGCGGCGAAGGTTGGGGCCGATCGACGTGAAACTGTTGATCTTCTACGAAGTGCTTGCGAGCACCGTCCTGCATCTCGAAAAGGACTCCGGGCACGCCCGGACGCGATTCGAGTTGGCGGGCGATCGTTTCAGCCTGTCCTCCTTCACTATCCACCAGCCCTTTGATCACGTCCCCTGGTTGCAGGTCTGCGGCTTTGACCTTAACTCGTTTGGGCTTCTGACCTTCCGGTTTCTCACGAATAGAATCCGTAATAATCTGCGCTGGTTTTTTAACTCCTGACACCATTTTGCCGGCGTCGGCAATATGGTCGGGGGGGACTAAGTCCTCAGCGTCCTCTGCCAGCTTTTCCCAGCGTCCCCCTGGCTCCAGGGCGGCTTGGGCTCGCTCTTTGAAGTAGTAGGACCAACCGTTTCCTTTGCTATCGTAGACTCGATACCTGGGCTTGGGCTCGTCGGGTTCTTCCACTCCTCCGGCAGCAGGTGCTCCAGGGCCTCGCGCTCCTGCTGACTGAGCGGCTTCGCCGGTCGATCGTGCGTCAGGCGGACGCTCTGCCGGATCACCGCCTGTTCGGGGGCCAGGGCGGGGACCAGGTTTCGGTTGTGCTTGCGCTCGAGCAGGTGCAATCGTCTCGCCTGCCGGGCCTCCTGTCTCAGTTTCCGGTCGGATCGTTTCATGTGGAGCCTCCTTAGTCTCGCCAAAGAGTTGGTCCAGGGTCTCATCCGATGGTGGGGAGACCGATAATGTATCTTCCGTTGCGGTCTGACTTGTACCTGGTTGCGCTCCGCCCCCTACATCTGGTGTGCCACCGACTCGACGGGCCGGAAAAACCTCCATCGGAGGCTTCGGACCGCTCGGAGTCTCCGGTATGTCATACTCGCCGGGTCCGGGTGGAGTGCGCGGCGGTTGTTGATCGTTGAACGCCCGGTACACCCCGTCCCGCACAGCGCCCATGGCCCGTTCCTCCGGGACCATAGCAGCTCCCAGATTGCGGACCGTTCCGGGGATCATAAACCCAAGGAACTCGGCCTTGAGCTGGTCGAACTCCGGAACGTGGTACTTCTCCAGGGTGCTCTTGCCACCGCCCTCCTCGATCACGGCCTTGGCCGCGGCTTCCATCAGCTCCCCGATGCGTTCCTCGCCCATTTCCTCGACGACATTGCCGATGCCCACTTCACGCATGTAGGCCGTGGCGGCTTCGCGGGTGGCGAACTTGTTGGGGAACATCTTCTGCATGGCCGCCGGGATGGCCGCCCGCGTCGCCGCGATCCACTGTCCGGCCCGTTCGGCGGGTACGGCGATCTTCCGCAGACCGGGCACCTTTGCGCCAGCAGACGCCAGCTTCTGGCCCGCGCGGCCCGCCCCGGTGGCGATGATGCCCAGGGCATCCCCCGTAAACTCGCTGTAGACCTCGATCGTGGCCTTGATGGTGGAATCACGCAGGGCGCCAAGAAAATCCTGCCCAGGGGCACGCACGGCGTAATCCAGGGCCGTCTCATCGCCGGGGAGGAGCTGGTATCCAGGCAGCATGCGCCGCACCGTGTCGGCCGTGGTGGACACGGCGATCTGCGGCAAGCCCCGCTTGGCCGTCTCCATCGCGGCCTTGGTGGCCACGCCGCCGAGGGTCTTTCTGGCCGCCATCTTGGTCATGGCATCGACCGCGGCCTTGGTGGCCGCCTTACCGATGGTCTTTTCTGCAGCTTTTGCCGCGCCCTTCATCAGCGGTTTGGTCAGACCCTGCCCCGCTCCTAGGCCCATCCAGAACGGGACCGACTCCGACGCGATATTGAGCCCCTGGCCGGCGATGGTCCGCCCGCGCGACTCCTTAGCCATTCGCTCCTGTAACTGGGTGAGCAGCTCCCAATCCTCCGTGGTCCCCTTCCCCTGTTCCACGTGGGAAAGGGCCAAATGCAGGCTACCCAGCTCGTAGGCGGTGATGCCCTCGGCAACGAAGGGGAGTTTCTCGACCAGACCGCGGAGCGTACCCCACTGGCGGCCGGCGACGTCGCCAATGTCTTCGGGCTGCTCGATCTTGTCGGCGGACTCGAGTCCGTAGCGGCGGCGGTAGACGTTGAGAAACCGCAGCTTGGCGTTGTCGGTAAGCAGGTCCTTCCAGCGCGGGTCCTGGCGGGCCTCGATCTCCGCCTGGGCGGAGAATCCGCGTCCAGCGAGTTTTTCGTCCGGTGATGGTCCGCCGGTGAAGACCTCACCGAGTTTTCCGGCCATTCGGCGGAAAAGTCCGGGTTTTTCCGCGCGCGGACCGACGGTGGGTAGTGGTTCGTCGGAAAAGGCCGCTTCCGTACCGGGCGAAACCGCCATGGGCGGCGGCCAGGGGGGAAGCGGTGTGGCGCCCGCTTCCGCTGAACCGTTCAGGCCGGCGCCGTGGCTTTCAACGTCGGCACCCTGACCGTTTCGCCCAAAAAATCCGTCGAGCAGTTGATCGTAGCTGTCCCCCATCGGGGCGGCCCGCGGTGCATGGCCATTACCATTGGTGATCGCAGCGGCCTTGCGCGGCGGTTGGCTGAAGAGCTTGTCCAGGGTGTCGTCGGTGGGGGGGCTCAGGCGCGGAGGGCGCGCGCCGTATTCGCGTTCCACGGTGTCGGCGGCGAGCTGGTCGAAGGGGTCGGGCACAAGTCAATCAATCCTCTGCTGGTTCCACCGCTCCGCGAACCTCTTCTTCGGTGAACACGAGCTTCATGTACTCCTTGGCCTTCTGTTTGGCCTGCTCTTTGTACTGGGCCATTTGCTGGGGAGTGGGCGTCCGGTGAGTGAAGTCCAGCAAACCGCCCTTCTCGTGCATCCCCGGCGGATCGAACTTGCCCGCGTGGAAGGCCTGCACCACTTCCTGGGGCGTCTTGTACGGGGCATGGTCACGCAGCATCTTCTTGAGGAGTCGCTGCTCTTCGGGCTTGCTGGTGGCCCGCATGCGCCGGGTTACGTACTGCTTGAGTCCCTCGAAGGCGGCCATGGGATCCGCGTCCCATTCCGGCCCGTTGGCCAGGCCCGCGGTATAGCCCACCGCTCCGGTGCGCGGATCGCGCGTCTGCACGCCGAACAGATCGTCGCCCACTTCCTTGCGATCGAGGAACGAGGCCTCCGGGTCGCCCGACCTCTTGTCGGCGGAGATCTTGCTGAGGATCTGCTCGGCGGTCATGTTCTGGCCCTTCATCTCCTCGATGGCTTCGCGCAGCACGTCTCTCATCGGGTCGGCGGTTTTGGGTTCGCGGGCGATCTCCCGCTCCTGTTCCTTGGTGCGCACATCCATCGTGCGATTGAAACGCGACTCTTCACCGGATTCGCCGCGGCTGAGCCTGGCCTCCTGCTGCGCCCAGTGGGCCTGGGTCTGCTCATTTTGCACCTGCTGGACGTAGGCCTTGTAGCCTTCCGTGAGGAGCTTTTCCTGGCGGCCCGAAATGTAGGGTTGCGAAGCCAGGTTGGGCATGAACCTCTTGGCCCACTGCGGCGGGCTGAGCAGGCGCGGGCCCGCGTTGACCGCAGGAGCGGGGGAGGGTGGTATGGCCCCTCCCCCTAGTGGTGCAGGCGAAGTTTGGGGTTGCACCGCCTGATTGCCTGGTTGCCCTGTTGCCTGGTTGCCTATCTGGTTCGGTGTCGGCGGCCCGGCCGCGGCCATGCGGTTTTGCAGCAGGTTGCTTCGTTCGCCGTAGCCCCAGTCCCTGGACAGCTCGTACATGAGGCTATGATTCACCACGTCGGTGACGAAGGCCCCGCCCGGCTGGGGCATGTACCCGGTCCGCGGGGGAAGCTGGAAGATGGATGGGGCCTCTGGCACTCAATACTCCGCGCGGTTGGGCGGCATGGCGAAGCCTGCGCCGCCGTACTGGTCGTACATCAGCTCACTGCCGGGCGTGCTCATGCCGGAGTTGCCCTGCATGGCCGCCTCGTAGAACACATTGGGTTTGGTCGGCAGAAACTCCGTCGAGAAGTCGGTGAGGGTCCTGCCCAACGCCATGCCGCCCGATCCGTCGTTGCCCATGGCCTGATCGACCGCTCCGCCGGCGGTGCTTCCGATCCCGGCGCCGAGGCTTGCGGACGCCAGCAGCGACAGGCCTCCCGTTGCGGGAGCCAGCAAAGCACCGACACCGGCCCCGACGGCGGCCCCGCCCAATCCAAGGAATCCGCTTTTTTTCTTCGCCGCCTTCTTCTGGGCTTCCTCCGCCGCCTTCTTCCGCAGCAGGGCGTTGATCGTGTCGCGGTGCCTCTGCTTCTCGGTCCACAGCGCGTACTTGAGCCCCATGCCGGCGTTCAGGTCGGCGTTGGCCGCATTGGCCTTCTGGGCCAGCCCCGCGTGGGCGCCCTGCCAGGTTGGAGCGTCAAATCTCATCGTCCGATGGCTTTCATTAACGGGCTCTCAAGGTGAAACAACAAGCGCATTGCCGGTTGGTAGCATCGCATCAAAATCCCCGGCATTTGTCTCCTACAGTTGCTCCTTCTTTTCCGGCGTTCGATGCGACGGCGACGATCGCGTATCCGCTTCCAGTTGCTGTTCATCAGAACAGCCCCCCCGCCAGGCTCAACGCTTTGCCGGGCAAACCAGATCCGATCGAACTTAGAATCAATTCAGCCAGATCTTCGCGACTGAATTTGGCCTGCTCCTCCATGTCGGTCAGGGCACGATCGCGGAAGTCCGCTTCCTCGTCCGCCCGCTGGGTCGCGTCGTTGAGCGCCGGCCAGATGGTATAGTCGGTCGATTCGTAATCGACGCCGCTCTCCAGGGCGGCCAGGGCGCCGGCCAGTTGGTTGCTCGCATTCACGTACTGCGCGTCCGAGGCGTTGTACGCCGCCGTAGTTCCCGCCAGGGACGACAGAGCCTGTTGTTTCAATCGCTGCTCGTCGGCGTCGATCTGGGCCCGTAACTGGTTCCCGCCCGTAGCCGCCTGAATGGCCAGGGCCTGGTTGCTCTGGATGGCGTCGCCGCCCTGCGAGACGCCGCGGCCGGCCTGGTTGCCCCGCTGGTAGACGTCGGCCAGGGCGTACCCCTGGCGAATGGGGTCTTCGTAGGCGGTCCGCTGCTGGGGGGTTATGAACTGGTAATCGGGCGAGGCCCGCCGGGCCATTTCTTCGAGCACCAGGGCGCGGTTGGGGTCGGTGCGCCAGCGATCCGCCGCCGCGTCGACGTCGCCCATCTGCCCGGTGAGGGCCGTTCGGCCACGCCCCAGAGCTTCCAGTTCGCTCTGGCGGTCCGCATAGTCGCGCTGCATCTGGTAGATGAAGGCCCCGCGGTACTCTTCGGGGACCTCCTGGAGGAGGTTGTAAAAGCTTTGCGGATCGTCTCCGGCATAGGCCGGGAGGTTCACGGTTCGGTAGCCGCCCACCGCGGAATCCCACGCCTGCCCCTGATCGTTGAATTGTACACCCGGCCGGTTCGACCAGGTGTTGCGGAAATCGTCCTGACCCGTCGGAGGGGCCTGCGGATTGTGCGTGACCGTGTTGGGATCGTTTCGCCAGACGATCGGCTCTGGCTCCTCCCGGCCAAAGCCACCGCCGCCCAACCCAAAGTCAAACCGCCGCCGCTGCATGGGGGCTGACTTGGATTGCGTGGCGGTTCCGCCCGTGCCCTCATCCCAGCTTGCCCACGACGCCATGACTCAGCTCCTTACGGCTACACGTTGGGACACTGCCACGTGCTCACCGGAACCTGTGCGTGCTCGATGTATCTTCCCGTCAAATACCCGCGAAGGCAAACCGAACGGTGGGTTTGCGTGTTGGTGTTGGCGATGGTGCGGGTCAGCAGCAGGCTCCCGCGACTCGATCGCGAGGCCAGACCCAGCGGAAAATAAGCAATATCCCCCAGCTCCCACTGCCCATCGATGAACGCGGTCGGATCGATGCGCCGCGTGATCGGAGCATCCGGCAGGGTGAACTCGTAGATCGATCCTTTGCCTCGCCGGTAGGGGAGTACGCCGGGCGGCGTCCAGGGAATGTCTCCGCCCGCCTGGGCGTTGAAGCGATGGACGCCGGTGTTCACCGCCAGGGAGAGCAGGAAAAAGAGTCCGCTGGTGTCGCATCGCTCCAGGGCCATCCATAGTTCCAGGTGCGTGAAAGCCAGAGCCTGAATACTGGCCACCTCGAAATGATCCTGCAACACCTGACCGGGCGACAAGGTCATGCCCAGGTCCAGACGGTAATTCCAACTGCGCACCAAATCCTGGGGAAGCGGCGTTGGGGGATCGGGGATGGTGGGCGTATCCGGCGCGGGCAGGGATGGTTCCGCGGGGGCGGCCACCTTGGCCTCCACCGCATCGAGCTTGCGGCTCAGAGTGCGCAGCTCGTCCTCCAGCTCCGGCCGCCTGCTGTGATCGGTGTACTTGAGTCCCATTACGCCACCGGCTGGACCAGGAACAAGGGGAACACATTGGACGATCCGGTGGGCGGTCCTCCGCCGGCCACTCCGCCCTCGTCGCCCGGGTCGGTCGCTGAGCTGCTCTGTTCGGGTTCCTCCTCTATCGCCGAGGGGATGCCATGCAGGCCGCCCAGCCGCTCGTCGCTTTCCTGCAACATGGCTTACTCCTCGAAGATGGCGTTCAGTTCGATCGCAAAACCAGGAGCGGCGCCGACATAAAGCAGGCCCCAGCGGGTGCTCTGTTCGAGGACCAGGAAGCCCGACTTGGTGGGCGGCGTCCAACGGAGACGGGCCTGCTGATGCAGGGCGATGTCATAGTATTTAGTGCTCACCGGCTCGACCGTCCAGGTCTTGAAGATGGTCGCCAGGGTGCTGCCGGGATAGACTGGAACCTCCTTGACGATCGCCGCGCTGTCGTCGGTGGCCGAACCCGCCGTGTCCTGACTGGCGAGTTGAAAGACCAGGGGTGCGGCCGCCGGCGTGCTACCCTTGGGCATCAGCTCGATGGCGTGCAGCAGGGAGCGGCCGTTCGCCGGGGTGCGGATCTGAAACAGGGTCTCCGGGTTGTTGGCCGGTGTGACCACCAGGGGGTAGTGAAACAGTTTGCCTGCCATGGGTTGAATCCTTTCTATTGTCCAACGGGTTCGGCGTCCAGGCCGAACCCCAGGATGCTCATGTCGGGATGCCACCGGGGATCGCCACCGGTGGGTTTGCGGGCCAGGAGCATGATGGTCTGCCCCTGCCCGTCGATCTTGTGCTTGATTCGCGTATCGGCGCTGATGCCGAACTCCTTGTAGATATCCACGTTTTCGGGAAAGAGTTGAAAACCAAACTCGATGGCCCGCTGCACGCCGCCGGGCACGGCGCTGATAAACCACTTGGCCCAGTAGAAATGGGCGTCCAATCCTTCCTTGATGACCAGTTCTCCGGTGCGGTACTCGAAGGGCGGGAGGGGTAGGTCGGTGCGGACGTCGTTCCAGCCCAGAATTTGAAAGCTTCCCGTGGCGATGACCAGGCCTGCGGCGCGGACCTCGGAACCCAGCCCAGAGGGAAGCGGCGGCGCGGAGACGTCCTGCACGCCGATCAGGTCGATGATGCAGGTGGGGTTGTCCGCCGGGTTGTCGGGGCCTAGCGTGGTCCAAGCGCCGGCGCCGTCGTTGGCCTTGTAGTGGTAGGCCAGGATGGGCACGCGCTCCGTGTCCACCGACAGGTTGACCATGAATAGGATGGCCCGCCGGGTGTCGTGCCCGTAGCTGACCGCCTGAAAATGTCCGAAGGTTTTGTCCCCGACAAATTCCTTCCAGGTGGGATCGATCAGCGGGCTCACCCGCGTTTCGCTCACTCCGTCGAAGACGTAGAAACCGTCGTGGCTGTTGTAGCCGATGCCCTTGGAAAACCGCACCGCCCCGTTGCCCCCCGATACATTGGCGCAGCCCGTGACCACCTTGGTGCGGTAGACCTCGTGGGTCTTTACGATTGAGCTGCGCGGGACGCCGGCGTTCACCGTCGCGTTGGTGGGTCCGAAGACCGTCCCAGAGAGGATCCACAGGCTCCGCTCCTTGATGACCGCCAGTTGCCCGGCGTGTTCGGCCATGCCGGTGATCTGCCCGCCGTCGTCGTCGAGCGTCTCGAAATCATCGTCCGCCAGGTGCTCGGGGCGATCGAGCGCCGAATAGCGCAGGCGGGTTGGGAAGCGCAGGTCGTTGTAGAACATGCGGTTTTTGTAGAACCATCCGACGCTGGCGTGTTCGGGGATGCCGTTGAGGAAGGGGACAAACGGGCCGGTGTCCACGCTGCCCAGCAGGGGAGCGGTGAAGTCGAACGGCGGGGGCTGGTTGACGCCGCTCTGGGTCCACAGTCGGAAGAAGGACTCACCCGCGGTCACGTTGCGAACGTAGGCGCGCACCCTGGTGACGCCCCGCTGGGGCGGCGCCGATCCGCTGCGATAGATGAGGAAGGGTAGCTGTGCTCCGGGATTGGCCGGGGCCGGTCCGGTGGAGGTTTCCAGGGTGAAGTCCGAATTGCTCTCCACGCCGGTGTTCGCGTCGTACCAGGTGAAGCGAAACTGGTAGGTAGTGTCCCAGGCCAGGGCGGCGGAGGGGAGTACTCCGCTGGCCAGGCCCGGTTCGATGCGCCATATGATCTGGTTGGCCGGGGGCGGGGGGCCCAGCAAAAAAGTACTGCTCACCGCCGGGCCGGTGACGATCGGCGGCGGAATGCCGGCGATGACCCAGTTGGTCCCGTCAAAGCGGAACACCTGGACGCCGTCCATGTAGTAGAGGAAGCCCGCCGCGAAAACGAAGCTCCCCTGCCGCTGGGCGACGGGGCCGAAACTGCCCCCCATCACCGAAAACAATTCGTCGCCCACGTGGAGGATGCTGTCCAGGCTTCGCAGGTGC
>ERZ1292625.733-Hain-H41-01um-R1-733-length-45220-cov-19_pt1 | contig 45220 bp, 53 predicted proteins | sample MGYA00564400_ERZ1292625 | MGnify/ENA primary metagenome ERZ1292625 (study PRJEB36523, sample SAMEA6512639) | groundwater metagenome | collected 2019-01-08 | study: AquaDiva: Metagenomics assemblies of 32 groundwater samples
TGAGTTACCACGACCAGTGAACGAAGCCACAGAGTTTCAAGCTACCACCAAACACCGAGAGGAAGCGCCTCGTCTCGCCGTGAGGACGGAGAAATGAACAACGCCAAAGAACCACAAATGATATAATGTAAATGTTCATTTCGTAGTCTGAAGCGGCGAAGCAAAACCAAAAATTTCCTTTCCATTTTTTGTCGGCTCCCCCCACACCCCCCGCCGAGGAAAATAAGAAAGGTAAGGAAAATTTTTGGTTTTTGCTCCCGCGACCGGAGGGAGCGGACGAGGCGCGCAGATTAGTCCGTTTGCTGTTCAAAATAGGTTCGAGCAAAGCAGAGTAATACAGCACATATGCACCGTTGTCAAAGAAGGGTACCGCATTCATACTACTTACATCGTGATTACATACTGGAAAAGAAATGACGGAGTGCCGGCCGAACGGGCGCAATCGCTGCAGGCTGACACCTGGGCGTATGTGACTGAACCGACCGATGGTGAGCTCGATGCGCTTGCTTCTGCGCATCATCTTGAACGCGATCTTCTGCAAGATGCCATCGACCCCAACGAGGTTCCGCGTGTCCAGCAGGAGGGCGATATTGCGTATTTCTTTTTGCGCGCACCCAGCGGACGCGGGGATCAGGCAATCACGATACCCCTGATGGTCGCTCTGGCACCCACATTTCTGATAACCGTATCACCAAAACCATTTTCATGGCTTGAGCGATTCCGAGACGGTGTTTCTGTATATAATACCGCGTGGAGAAGTCAGCTTGTGTGGCGCATTATATTGGAACTCAACGCACGCTATCAGAGCGCTATCACCGATGTGGCGCGTAATGTCCGCGGGTATGTAAGCGGCAATCAGCCCATTAGCAATCAGGACATCTTGCGTCTCGTCGCATACGAAGGTATTTTGAATGACCTCCTCGCGGCACTTCAGCCCATGAGTGCGATGCTGGCGAATGTGATGGCGGGCCGACACATTAAAACCTACGAACAGGACAAAGATTTGATGGAGGATATCGTGCTGGGCAATGGACAAGCGCTCGAATCGGCACGCGCCCAGCTGCGTACGACCGCGAACATGCGCGAAGCATTCTCGGTTATTGCGACAAACAACTTAAACCGCGTTATCAAATTCCTTACGCTTGTTACGGTTGTGCTTACTGTGCCTATGGTCGTCTCCGGTCTGTACGGTATGAATGTTCGTCTTCCCGGCGGCGACCACCCTCTTGCGTTTGGTTTTGTGGTGCTTGCGACGCTGGCGATTAATCTCGGGCTCCTCGGCATCCTTCGTGCCCGAAAGTTGTTGTAATATCCCCCGTGAGTCTCAATCTATCCTGGACTTCATGGACCGCCAAAGAAATCGGCACACAAACCGATAGCGTTTTGGCGTCCAAGCGAGCAGGTTTGGATGCGGTATTTGCTGTTCCCGACGATGAGCGGACATTCGCCAACACCATCGCGGCGTTGGAGTATGCGGACAATCATGCCGCCGATATACAGCAACAGCTCGATCTTTTGGTGAATGTGCATCCCGATGCCGTGATTCGTGACGCCGCACGAGTCGCCGTCGACCGTATTGAAGCCGGTACGATCGAAATGGAGTACGACCGTCGTCTCTGGGATGCGATGCAGGCATGGGTGGCGAAGAATGAGACGCTGGACTCCGTTGACCGCAAGCTTGCCGATGACATTCTACGGGATCTGCGCCGCATGGGATTTGCGCTACCCGATGAGCAATTTACAGAGCTCAAACGGCTCACCACCGAGCTGAAAAAACAAGAAGCGCAATTTGAGAAAGCCATCAACGACTGGGAGGACCACATCGAAGTAACCCGTGAGCAATTAGCGGGTCTGCCGGAACGCTACATCGACGGGCTGAAGAAATCGGGAGATAAGTACATCATCACGCTTGAATATCCCGACATTTTTCCGTTCATGCGCCAGGCGGAGGATTCAGATGCCCGCCGCGAACTGGCGACAAAGAATCTGCGTAAAGGCGGCGCAGAAAACCTCACACGCCTTACGCAGATTATCGGCCTCCGTCAGAGTATCGCGCAACTGCTGGGATACGCATCGCACGCGGATTTTGCCTGCGAGGTGCGCATGGCCAAGACCAGTGCAACCGCGCAGCAATTTCTCGGCAATATTATCGCCAAGCTCACACCCGCCGCGCGCCGTGAACTTGTAGGCCTCATCGATATTAAAAAGAGAACGCTCGGATTGGAGAAACGCGCGCCCATTCATTTTTATGAGATGACATACTGGGGGCACCGGCTCCTGAAAGAACGCCACGATATCGACAGCGAGCAGGTGAAAGAATACTTCCCTCTGGCAACCGTAATGGAGGGCATGCTCGGCGTATATCAGGAAGTTCTCGGAGTGCAATTCGTGCCGGTCGCCGGTGCTTCGCTATGGCACGATGATGCGCGCCTGTATGAAATACGGGGCGGAACCAGTCTTGTCGGGCACTTCGCGCTGGATATGCATCCGCGCAAGGGCAAGTACGGTCACGCGGCCACCTATCCCGTGGTGTTGGGACGCAAAGAACAGGACGGTTCAGCCACAACCGGTCTCATCGCATTGGTGTGTAATTTTCCGAAGCCGACTGAATCAGATCCGTCACTGCTCGCACATGACGAAGTGGAGACGCTGTTCCATGAGTTCGGGCATGTCTGTCATGCGTTGCTGTCGGGCGGCCGCTGGCAGCGGCAAAACGGCTTCGGTGTTGCTTTGGATTTTGTTGAAACGCCGAGCCAGCTGTTTGAGGAATGGGTGTGGGAAGCCCCGGTGCTCAAACGCATTAGCAAGCACTACCAAACGGGCGAGCAGATGCCCGATGATCTCATAAAGAAACTGCAGGCCGCCCGACATCACATGGACGCAAATCATTATCTCCAGCAGGCCGTGCACGCGTTGTATGACCAGCGAATGCATTCGCTGCCGCTGGATACGACCGTAGAGCCGAATCATCTGGCGCAGATGCACCGAGATATGACACTACAGTACGAGGCCATTGATCTGCCCGACGACGCCATCATGGCCGCGGGTTGGTCGCACATGGCCGATTACGATGCGGGGTACTACAGTTATTTGTGGAGCAAAGTATACGCTATCGATTTGTATTCCGCGTTCAAGCCGCATCCGTTGAGCGACGAAGTGGGTCGCAGATACCGCGATATGATATTGGAACCGGGCGCGAGCAAGCCGGAAATGAATCTCGTGAAAGATTTTCTCCAACGCGAGTCGTCCGACACCGCATTCCTTGCACAATTGGGAATTGCGTGATATAGCAGGTGCGGAGGTACACATGCAGAACGGGCAGGAATTGAGACCGCTGTTCGTCCGTCTTCACCGTGAACTCGACGCGGAACGACTCGGAAACACCAGCCACGCAGATGCAATCGCGCAGGCCATGATTGATGTGCGGTCGGCGATTCACGGCGACGAAGCTTCGGCAGTCTGCGAGCTGTGCGGCCCGCTGGGCCCGCTGGGCTCTCTGGAGCGGCTCGTGGATGAACGATATGAGTATCCGAGCGACGGCGAGCAGTACCGAAGCTGGAACAGGCGTTGGCATTCGGCGGTTGCGTGTGCCGCCCTATTTGTCCGCAACGCGCTCGCCCAACAGCTCGCGTGAGTACTACGCCCGTCAGATGACGGGCGTTACTTATCGTGGTATTGTGAAGCTATGTATCTCAATGGCGCGGAGGATTTTGCGGATTTTGAACTCATTGATTCAGGCGACGATTACCGCCTCGAGCGATGGGGAGCATTTGTGCTGGCACGGCCCGATCCGCAAGTGATTTGGAAGCGGAGTGAACCGGATGAACTCTGGGCGAAAGCTGATGCAATATTCCAAGATGATACATGGCGAATGCGCACGGAACTTCCCGAGCACTGGGATTTGAAATTCAAGGATATGATACTCCGGGCACGGCCCATGAATTTCAAACACACGGGTATTTTTCCTGAACAGGCGGCGAACTGGTCGCTGATGAGCGATAAGTTCACCGGCATCGCACAACCGAGAGTACTCAATTTGTTCGCGTACACGGGCGCATCATCGGTGTGGCTTACAAAGCGCGGTGGATTTGTCACGCATGTTGATGCGTCCCGGCCTGCTATCGGCTGGGCGAAGGAGAATCAGGAAATCAACGGGCTCACCGCAGATTCTATCCGCTGGATGCTCGAAGACGCGGCGATATTTGTACACAAAGAAGTGAAACGCGGCGCGCAGTACGAAGGCATCATCATGGACCCGCCTGCGTTCGGGCACGGCCCGACAGGAAAAATCTGGAAGTTTAACGAACAGATGCCGAAACTTCTCGACAATTGCGTGAAACTGCTTTCACCCGACGCACGATTTTTGATTATAAACGCGTACGCCACGAATACATCCGAGCTTGCGATTCAAAATCTGCTCGAAGACGCAATCCGCGGCCGTGCCGGCACGATTGAAGCAGGTCAGCTGTGTTTGCGCCAGCGTTCCGGCAGACAGCTTTCTACCGGCATCTTTGCGCGGTGGATTGCGAAGTGATACTCTAGGATTATGAAACACGCGGTGTACATAATTATCGGTATCGCCATCGCGCTGGCGATTTGGTTTTTCCTGCTCTACGGCGCGGCGGGGCAACTCTAGCTCATGACTCACGGTCCTCATACCCGCATCATTGCGGGGCTCTACGGTCGCATTTTGAAACCGGTTCTGTTTCGGTTTGATCCGGAAGATGTCCACGACCACGCCACCAACCTGGGCAAACTTCTTGGCACAACTGTTGCCGGTCGCGCACTAACGCGGACACTGTTTTATTACGAACATCCGTCACTGCACACAACCGTGTGCGGTATCAATTTTAGTAATCCGGTCGGTCTCGCGGCGGGTTTCGATAAGAACGCGCGACTGTATGATAACCTTCCCGATGTCGGTTTCGGATTCGAAGAAGTCGGTTCGGTTACCGGTAGACCGTGTGATGGCAATCCGCGGCCCCGATTGTGGCGCTTGCCCGATTCGCAAGCTCTGGCGGTATATTACGGCCTGAAAAACGACGGAGCGGACGCCATCAGCAACCGCCTTCGTAAAAAGATATTCAGATTTCCCATCGGCATCAGCGCGGCAAAGACAAATGACAAGGAAACGGTTGACCCCGGTAAAGCAATTGCGGATTACTGTCATGTCATCAGCCGTTTTCGTGGTATTGGGGACTACTTCACCATCAACATCAGCTGTCCCAATGCCTTCGGCGGTGAGCCGTTCACCGATCCGGAATTATTGGACCGACTTCTTTCGGGTGTGGATGCGCTGGCTGACAAACCCATATTTCTCAAACTCGCCGTAGACTTGCCGACACACCGGCTCGACGAAATCATTGAAGTTTGCTCGCGTCACCGAATCGACGGATTTGTGTGCAGTAATCTCACCAAGAACCGTGTAAACATGCAGATTGCTGATGCGCATGTTCCGGAAAAATGCGGCATCTCCGGAAGGCCCGTGCAACAAATGTCTGACGAGCAAATCCGCTACATCTACCGCCGCACCGCCGGGCGCTACGCCATCATCGGTGTCGGCGGTATCTTTACCGCAGAAGATGCATATCGAAAAATCCGGCTCGGTGCGTCGCTGGTCCAGCTTATTACCGGCATGATATTTCAAGGACCCCAGGTCGCCGGAGAAATCAATTACGGACTGGCACAGCTGTTGAAACGCGACGGCTATCGCACCGTCTCCGAGGCGGTAGGAGCTGACAACAGACCCCAACTTGCGTAGAAAAAATTGTAAGGGTCTCGCCTTCGGTAAACGGCCCACCAGTGGGCCGTTTCCTCAAACAACAAACCCCCCGACATCGGGAGGTTTGTTGTTTTATGGGGGCCTAACGGGGATCGAACCCGTGACCGCGCTGCCACAGAGCGCTGTGATACCATTTCACCATAGGCCCCATCTGTCCTCTTGTAAAAACAGGAGAATTATAACAGAATTATGACATATTCGCAATGACCACCCGTGTATTCAAGTATGCACTTCTGTCGGCAATCGTGCTTGTGGCCATCATTGCCGGAGCATGGTATTTCTTTGCGGCTCCGAAAGAATTCGCCGCAATGCCGGGCAGTATTTCAGGTACCGTGAGCTACCCAAGCGATGGTATACCGCCGCTACGCGTCTGTGCGGTTCCGGTCGGCGGTTCCGATTCTTCCGCGGTATGTGTTGAGACGAAAGACTCGCCGCCCGCATCGCCCGACTTCACCATCAAAAAACTCACGCCGGGTGATTACTATGTGTACGCGCAAATAATTGATCCTGCCGCGCTCGGTTCGGATATTCCCGCATCTTTCAAGGCGTACTACAATGAATTCGTGCGGTGCGGTCTGAAATACGAATGCAAAGACGCAACCCGCATCGTCGTGCGTGTCAGTTCAGGCGCCGACACGCCCGGCACCCTGCCTCATGATTGGTACCACTAATCCTATGTTTAAAGATCTTTCCGGCGATGAAAAAAAGTTCGTGTTCTTCTGGATATTCGTATTCAGTTCCGGCATCGCCTTCTGGGTTATTGCCATCCGCCAGATAGTGCGCATCTTCTCCTAGCCATTCCAAAAAAAGACCCGCCCGAGAACATCGGGCGGGGGAGGCGGTACGCTTCTATGGGCGTTGTGGTAGGCAGTAAAAAGGAATGCGAGCAGAGCCGAACTTTCTGCTCGTCTTTGCATCCACCTTGTCCTGGCACTGACAGCACCGATTCGCTCCCGGGACGGCCTCGAGGCGCTTGGGCGCGATCTCTTCATCGCACTCGATGCACTGGCCATACCGACCGGCTGCGAGGTCATCCATTGCGCTGATGACGCGGCTAAGCTCGCGGTCGGTGAGACGGATGAGCTCTTCGGCGGTGCCGATGGCATTCCGTGTTTGCACTGCGTCGGTCGAATCACCGACGACGGTCATGGCCGCCAAATCAGGCCGCAACCTCTGAATCTGTTCGGTCAACTCTTGGCTCCGCGCCAGAAGCTGCCGGCGCAACGCCTCTTTTCTCGATTCTTCCATCACACGCTCCTTGCAAGAAGAATGATGAGCGCATTATAACACATGTATTATAATACGCAAGTGGCCAATGCTTTACGGCCTGCCGTGAATGTGGTATTCCGATACGAGGACTTTGCCAATAGAGTGAGGAGGAGAAGTGGGAAAGATAAGCTTTGATGTCTTTTCGGCCCTGGACGGGCCGTGTCTGAACGGCATGGAAGGAAGGGCCGGTGTCCTGCGGATGCGGCTCACTTCCGACGAAGACCAACTGCAGTGGGAAGAGCCGGCCGTGAAGTATTTCGCCGGGGCGTTCGCCGGACACGCCGTGCAAATCAGCCCCGATGGCACCATTGGTTTCTTGGGGGGATGGTCAGAAACGGGCCGGTTCTTCGACCCGCGAACACTGGAGTGGCTGGCCGACTACCGTTCGCTCGATTTGTACGATGGCCCACGCGATGTTGAACATCGCAGCCCTACGCATGTCGTGTTTCCACCCAAGGGCGATTCGGCATGGACCTCGGGATTTGCCAACCGCTCATGTATCACAACAGCGGGGGACTATTTCTGGGAATTGGACCTGTCCGACTTGCCCGGCTCCGTCAGGCACGCGCGTCCTCTCGCGGCGCACCAACTTGGCCTCCCCCACGCACTGAAATTATCGGCGACCGGCCGGTACATCTTCTGTGGTGCGGCTGATTACCAAAAAGGTCAGCGAATCCGACGCATCGGCATCTTCGAACCACGGGCGGGCAGAGAAGGACGGATGCAGATTGCACATTTGGAACGCACATCATGGCACATCCAGACGCATCCGACCGAAGACATCATGTATGCGGTCACCGAGAACTACGAAGAGGGCGACAAAAACTATCATGCCAGCTGGGGGGACGGTGTTACCATTCCGGTGGAAGGCAACTACCTCTGGGAAGTGATACCGAGCACTCAAGAACATGCGCAGCCGCGGGTTCGCGCCTATGGCATGTCCATGGATGAACCGGCGCATCTGACATCGGACATGGTCGTGGTTCCCAATACTGATGGCAGTGTCAATGTGCTCTACAATGCCTGTGCGTCGAGCACAATCGTGATGGTGCGCTTGGAGCCGGACGGGCGGGAACAGAAAGCGTTCCCCCGGTTCGTCGAAGAAGGTGTCTGGCTGTTCAAGGGTCCGCACAAAGCCATCCTCCGTCCGGGTGTTCTGCGCGCCGCTCTGCGGAATCTGCAGGAAGCGCGATGGCGTGGCAATTTGTTCACGAATCACGGGTATCTGCGCCGCCGTGCACAGTTCGTTACGCGCAACACGCTGGTGGACGGCTCCTACGGCCTGATGCTCTCGCCGGATAACAATTGGCTCATCTCCGCGCACCGCGGGGGGAACTGGTTCCTCGTGTACAAGTATCCCGAAGTCTTGAGTGAAGGTGCAGAGGCGTTGGCATACCGTATCAAACTGCCGACGGCACAGCAGTGTCTGCCCGGACATGCCTGTGGCGCGTTCAACGGTGCACTCAAGGACAACCGGCTCGGTACGCATCATTGCGTGGTGTCGACAGCCACGGTGGAGACAGTAAAATGATTGCCAAGTACGGGACGCTGTTCTACGCGCTACTCGCTCTGATTCTCTTGGTGAGCAAGGTGGCGCTCCATGATGCGAACCTCATGGTATCGGCGCTTCTGTGGACCGGAGTTTTCGCGCTGTTACTCCACATCCCCGGTGTGCGTCCGTTGGCTGTGTGTATTGCAGGCAGTGGAGCCTTCGTTCTCGGCATGATCATCACTTCGATGGTCGCCGGGGATTGGGAGGTGACTCACCGCATCGCATCGACTTGTGTTCTCACCCCCTGGGGCGATTTGCACAGCCATCACGGCCTCAAGGGCGCACTGGTTGTCGCGATTCACTTGGCGGTGTTTCTCGCCATCCGGCGCGCATCGGAGGAAGCGCGTCCAGGAGTCATCCGCCTGTGCGGGCGCCGGATCGGCCGTGCCGCAACATGGCTTATCATCGCGGCCGTGCTCATGGCCCCGTTCGTTGTACGCGAGGGACAGCGTTACGGAGCTACGCAGTCGATGTTCAGCGACACACTCTGTTATGGTCTGTATCTCTTTCTGCTCGGGGCAGTATGCCGTGAGGGGCACATCGGACGGCTCTGGTTCAAGACTTTCTTCGCAACCAGTTTCGGTATGGCTCTCGCGGTCTTCGTCTCCGCCGGGTTCGAGTTCACCCGAGAGATGGTCAACGGCGGGAAGACGCCGGCCACCCTCATTCTGTGGCACGCCGAAGGCGATCCAGCCTGTCATCCGTAGGTAAGGAGGAAGTTCCTTGCTTATCAACGAATGGTCGACAGGTGCCACAGATGCAATACTTGCCACAGTATGTCTGGTGCTCGCCCATCGCATCAAACAGCGATGCATCACCGAGACACCGGCAGTATTGAATATTGCGCGGTCCCTGGCGCTTTGCGGCGTCGCGGCGTTCATCGGCGGAGTGCGGCATGGTTTTGCACCACAGTTGTCCGAAATCGCATACGCATGCGCATGGTACTCCAGTTACCTGTTCATCATGATGTCGGGTACGCTCATGCTCTGGAGTATCCTGTGCGGCCTCGTGGGCAATCCGCGCTATCACCGAATGCTTGGCGCATTCTGCCTGTTCAAACTGGCGATGTGCGGTCTCTGGTTTCTCAAAGATGCCGATGCGATGTGGGTCGCGGTTTCCTGGGGTCTCGATATCGTTTTTATCGGCGCGTTCAGTGCCGCGAAAACGCATCACCCCGCTTGCCGGTGGCTGATAGCCGGTGCGGCAGGGAGCCTCGTTGCGGGACTCATTCAGTGCGGATGGCTCGTCGGCATCGTCGGGCCGCTTAACAACGATCTGTTCCATCTCTTGCAGATTCCGGCGGTGTATGCGTTTTACGCGGCTGCGCTTGTTCTGTAACACTTCCGAAAACCGTTCCGACCCCTTTGTGACGCATCACAAAGGGGTCTTCTTTTTTTGCGTATATTTCGATACCATACGAGGAATGACTCACACGGAACTTCGCAAACTATTCCTTGATTTCTTCCGCTCCAAGGGACATGCGGTCGTTCCGTCGGCTCCTTTGGTGCCCGTCAATGACCCGACGGTGCTGTTCACCACCGCGGGCATGCACCCGCTCGTGCCGTATTTGTTGGGCGAACCCCATCCGGCGGGAACGCGCATCGCCAATGTGCAAAAGTGCATCCGCACCGGCGATATTGATGAGGTTGGCGACGATACGCATCTCACTTTTTTTGAAATGCTGGGCAACTGGTCGCTGGGCGACTACTTCAAAAAAGATGCCGTCGCGTGGAGCTACGAATTCCTGACTTCTCCCAAATGGCTCAACATTCCCGTCCAACGGCTAGCATTTACCTGTTTTGCGGGCGACGACGGCGCACCGAAAGACGAAGAAGCCGCTACGCTCTGGAAATCATTGGGCATCCCGGATTCGCGCATTGCGTTTCTGGGACGCGATGCGAACTGGTGGGGACCTGCCGGCCAGACCGGCCCCTGCGGTCCGGACACCGAGATGTTTTATTGGATAGACAACGATATACCCGCGCCGCAGCAGTTTGACCCGTCCGATGCGCGTTGGGTGGAAATCTGGAACGATGTGTTCATGCAGTATCGCAAAACGGAATCGGGCGCTTTTGAACTGCTCGCAAAACCGAATGTGGATACCGGCATGGGTCTGGAGCGCACGCTGACGGTGCTGGACGGCAAAATATCGGTCTATGACACCGAATTATTCCTGCCCCTTATTGCCGCACTGAAATCACAGCAGACCATCGAGCACGGCAACACCACGCGTTTTCTGCGCATCATCGCGGACCATATGCGTGCGTCGGCGTTTATCATCACCGACGGTGTGGAGCCTTCCAACAAAGACCGCGGGTATGTTCTGCGACGCCTCCTGCGCCGCTCTCTGGTGTATGCAAAACAATTGGGCATGCACGCGGGCTGGTATACGCCGTTTATCGGGGCACTTCTGTCGGTCATGGGTGGGGCGTATCCGGAATTGATGGCCAACGAAGACACTATCGGGCGCGTCATCGTCACCGAAGGCGACAAATTCGGAAAGACGCTCGACAAAGGACTTAAGGAATTCGAAAAACTGCAAACAGTTGACGGCACCGCCGCGTTCAATCTCTATCAGACCTACGGGTTTCCATGGGAGCTTACCCATGAGCTCACACTGGCACGCGGCATGCAGGTAGAAAAATCGCAATTTGAAGCGGAATTTACCAAGCACAAAGATCTTTCCCGTACCGCTTCAGCCGGCACCTTCAAAGGCGGGCTGGCCGATCATTCCGAAATCGTGGTGCGGTACCATACGGTCACCCATCTGATGCACAAGGCGTTGCGCGATGTGTTGGGTGCGCATGTCATACAGAAGGGCAGTAACATCAACGCCGAACGCACACGATTTGATTTCTCGCATCCCGCCAAGATGACACCGGAAGAAATCGCGAAAGTCGAATCGCTGGTGAGCGGCTGGATCCGGCGCGATCTGCCGGTGACACGGGAGATGATGTCAAAGGAAAAAGCACTTCAGTTGGATGCACTCGGTGCATTTGGCGAGAAATACGGCGATACCGTTTCCGTGTATACTGTCAGCGACCCCGCAACAGGTGAGGTTATCAGCCGGGAGTTCTGTGGCGGCCCGCATATTACTCGCACAGGCGAAATCGGTGGGACATTCAAGATCATCAAAGAGGAGGCGGTCTCCGCAGGCGTTCGTCGTATCAAAGCCGTTATTCAATAATGAACATACAGCCTCATTTTATTATCATGTGTCGCGAAGCGTTTTTGGCCGCAGGAACAAATAACCTTAACCTCATCAATGTGTTCACCAAGATTAATGCTGACGAGTTTCCGTTCATGTACACGCGCTTCGCGCTTGTGGTGAACTTCGATATCAATATGGGTGGCAATCATATTTTGCATACCGATGTGTTGGACTCGTCTGGAAAGCAGATTGCGCGCACTGATTTACCGGTGACCACTCATGCCGGAAATTGGCAGGTCATTGCGAATTTTGAACAGATGCAGTTTTCAGCGCCCGGCACCTATTCGTTCCTGTTGTCGCTGGATGGTGTGTCGCTCGGTTCCCGCACACTTGAAGTGAAGCCGATTTTTTCTCCGTCTTCCGGCCATAAAACCGCAATCGCATGAATACAGAACAGGCACCCCTCGACAATTCCGAACAGAAGCCCGGCCGCAACGCGCCTCTCGATGCGATGTCGAGGTGGTATGAGCATCGCATCGACGAGATTGTACCGAAGGATCTGAACAACTTCCATTTGTGGATGCCTTTTTCAAAATATGTCGAACAGTTCAATGCATTTCCGGATATTTTGGACAAACCTCGCATCATGGATTCTTTGCACTTACATTCCTCGAAGTGGGCTGCTCAAACCGGCCGCCAGTTCATACAGACTATCAGTGATGCAGTCGATACGATTCCAGGACTGCGTGAACGCATTGAAGAGATGCAAAAGCGCGGTGCACAGCCCCAAGAACAGCACTCGCATCTTATCGAACTGTATAAATTGTTGCGGCGCCAAGGATACAGTCACTACGACCTGGTGGCTTGACACGACAAAGGACTTCTTCCGTTAGCGCCTCACGCCCCGCACACGCGGGGCGCTCTTTTTGATATACTACACCTATGACCCACGGATTCTGGGAACAACTGAAGAAGCCATTTTCGGTGCTGGCGCCGATGGCGGATGTCACCGATGTCGCATTCCGGTCTGTTGTCGCGCAATGCGGACGGCCCGATGTGTTCTACACCGAATTTGTATCCGCACATGGTTTGGCATCTGCGGGACGCCAGCGGCTACTGCTCGATTTGGCGCTGACCGACAGCGACCACCCGATAGTGGCGCAATTCTTCGGCACAAAACCCGAACATCTCTACGAGGCGGGAAAGCTCGCGCGCGAGCTTGGATTCGACGGCGTTGACATCAACATGGGTTGTCCCGACCGCACCATCATGAAACAGGGTGCAGGCGCGGCACTGATGAAAACGCCGGAGCTCGCGGCAGACCTGATACACGCGCTCCGCGACGGCTCGTCGTCCGCCAGTCGGCGGATTCCCGTCGCCGTCAAGACGCGATTAGGGTTGTACAGCACAAACGAGACGGATGCGTGGTTGGAAGTGATATTGCATGCGAAGCCGGATGTACTCGTGGTGCACGGCCGGACCGTGAAAGAAGCGAGTAAAGTTGCCGCACATTGGGACATCATCGGCCGCGCCGCGGCAATGGCACACGACGGGGAAGTGCTCTGTGTCGGCAACGGCGATATCGTGAATGCATCGCAGGGCGTTGCATTGTGCGCACAGTGGGGAACAGACGGCTTTATGGTCGGTCGCGGTATCTTTCAGAACCCGTGGCTTTTTAGTGCGCACGGTGAATCCGAACATACCCCACATAAACGCCTACACCTATTGCTCACGCACACCAATGCATGGATGCGACAGTGGGGTGGTGTGAAATCATTCGATTTCATGAAAAAGTTTTACAAAGTGTATGTGTCCGGCTGGCCGGGTGCGGCGAATCTGCGCGCGCAATTGATGGAACAAAAAGGCGCGGAACAAGTTCGCGCCATCGTCACCGAGTATCTGCAAAAAGGAACGCCCACCGCAACTGCGCGGTAGGCGTGGGAAGGACGGAAAGCGCTAATTGTCATCGCCTCCGTCGTCGTACGCCCAGTCGTCGTTTTGAACATCCCAGCCATCGTACTCGTCGAGGCCGTAGCGGAGAGGGTCGCAGAGCGAGGCCTCCTCGGCATCCGCTTCGGTATCGCCGGGAAGCTGAACTTTGCCGGTTGCCAGTGCAATGTCCAGTTTGGTGAGCGGCACGAACCGCGAACTGCGGGAAGAACTACACGCCATCGAACTTGCCATACCTACCTCCAAACCTAATTATAGCACGATTCATGGATTATTACAAGGCTTAGCATATTGCCCAAAATGCTACACTTTGCATATATGCCGACTACCGAACAGTTCGATACACTCTACGCACAGCTCAACGCCCGCCAACGCGAGGCCGTTGATGCCATCGACGGTCCGGTGATGGTGATTGCGGGGCCGGGGACGGGCAAGACCAAAATTCTGACTCTGCGTATCGCGAATATCTTAGCCCGTACCGACACGCCGCCGGAGGCGATTTTGGCACTGACTTTCACCGAATCGGGTGCTTCGGAGATGAAAGGCAGACTTGCAGACATCATCGGACACGATGCATACCGCGTAACCGTCACGACTTTTCATTCGTTCTGCAATGACATCATTCAGGGATACCCCGAATCATTCGGCCCGCTGGCAGGTGCGGCCTCAATGACCGAAGCGGATCAGGCGGTCATTCTGCAGGAGCTGATTGATTCCACGGCAGGTTTGGACCTGTTGCGGCCGGTGAACGCCCCCGACCTGTATCTCAAAGCGGTATTGGGAAGCATTAACACGCTTAAACGAGAGGGCGTGACGCCGGAACGCCTTGTCGCCATCGCAGATACTGAAAGCGAATCGGTTTTGTCCGCTGAAGATCTCTACCACGAGAAGGGTGCCTATAAAGGAAAGATGAAAGGTGATTATGCCGAAGCGCTGAAGCAATCCGCTAAACTCACCGAACTGGCCGCACTCTACGGGGCGTACCAAGACACCCTGCGTTCGCGCAGGTTGTACGACTACAGCGACATGGTGATGGAGGTCGCCCGCGCACTGGAGAGTGACGAACAATTGCGCCTGATGTTGCAGGAGCGGCATCAGTACATTCTCGTCGATGAACACCAGGATACGAACAACGCACAGAACCGTGTCATCGAATTGCTGGCATCGTTCTGGGAGAAGCCGAACCTGTTCGTCGTCGGCGACGCCAAGCAGGCCATCTACCGCTTTCAGGGTGCATCGTTGGAGAACTTTTTATACTTTAAGGGATTGTACAAGGATGTGAAACTCATCGAGCTGGAGCACAACTACCGTTCGAGCCAGCTCATCCTCGACGCCGCACAGGGGATACGGCCGTCAGCGGGTGAAGGCCTGCAATCGCAGACACGACACGAAAACGCCCCCATCCGCTTGTTGTCGTTGAGTACACCCGAAGCGCAGTACTACACCGTTGCCCGCGCGATTCTGCATCAACTTGAATCGGGTGTAGCACCGGAAGAAATCGCCGTGCTGTACCGCGATAACGCAGACGGACAATCACTTGCTCAATTTCTCGACCGTCTCGCGGTGCCGTACGGCATGACGGCGCAGGCCGATGCGCTTACCGACCCGCATCTGCATCAGCTTATCCTCATTCTGGATGTTCTGCGACAGTTCGGAGAAGCGGCGCCGCTCTACGAAATGCTGCACGCGCCGGTACTGGCTGTCGAACCGCTCGACTTGTACAAACTGATGGAGTTCTGTCGTAAAGGCCGCAATCCGTACGATGTGCTACGCGCTCCCGCACTGATGCATGAAGCGGGCATTGACGGCGCGGTGCGTCTTCAGCAGTTGGCGGCACAACTGGGGGCATGGTCGCGCGCCGCATCCCAACCGCAGGCGGCGGATGCGCTGGAACAGGTAGTGCGAGAGTCGGGCGTGCTGGCTGCCATCGTTGCCGGCGAACAAGCTCCCGATTCGCTCGCGAAATTACACGCGCTCTACGATATGCTCCGCGCGCATGTACAGCGCGATCGCACCCTGACACTCTCAAAGTTCGCGGCGCATCTGGAATTTCTGCGCTCCCGCGGTATCGCGGTCACCGCGGGTACGGGCGGCATGCTTCCCGGTCGCGTCCGCCTGATGACGGCGCACAAAAGCAAGGGCCTCGAGTTCGATTTCGTATATCTTATCGATTGCGCGGACGGTCACTGGGGGACCCGCACGCGCCGACAGCTCATCAAGCTTCCCCAATCGGTATTCCTTAAAGCAGGAGCACCGCTGATTGCGCAGGAGACTGATGACGAAGAGCGAAATCTCTTTTATGTGGCACTCACACGCGCGCGTCGCGAGATTGTTATCACGATAAGCCAGACGAACAACGACGGCGGGCAGCTGCTCCCTGCGCGCTACATCGCCGATATCCGCCCCGCTCTGCTGACGCGTCCCGATACCGCACTGTACGAACAGGAATGGGCATCAAATAGTGCGATCCGTTTTGAAAAACCACAAACGCGGATTCCGCAGAGCTCCGACATCGCGTATCTCAACGAGCTGTTTATCAAACAGGGTCTCTCGGTGACAGCCCTGAACCACTATCTTTCGTGTCCGTGGAGTTATTTCTATACCAGTCTCCTGCGTATTCCGGAGGCGCCGTCATTTGCGCTGATGTACGGAAACGCAGTCGACCGCGCGCTCACGGAATACTTTGACCGCCTGGCAGCGGGGATGAAGGGCTCACGGGAAAATCTCGTCGAATTATTCGAACAGTTTATCACGCATCAACCGTTGCAGGCCGCCGACCTGCAGACAGCGCTCGCGCGCGGGCGCAAAGCACTCGAGGGTTACTACAACGCCTACAGCGCATCGTGGAAGGACAATGTCATCAACCAGATGCGCATACCGGCCGTTACTATCGACGACACCGTCACCCTAAACGGCAAAATTGATAAGGTAGAACTGCTTGATGCCTCCGACGCCGTATTGGTAACCGACTACAAAACGGGCAAACCGAAAAGCCGCGCCCACATTTCGGGCACGGTGAAAGACGGCGATGGCAACTACCTCCGCCAATTGGTATTCTACAAATTACTGCTGGATCGCTGGCAGGGTGGTAAGTACCGCATGAGCAAGGGCATTATCGATTTCGTGGAACCCGATGCTCGCGGAAAATATAGACGCGAAGAGTTTGTAATCGCGCCCGCGCAAGTCAAGGAATTAGAAGAGACCATCCGGCGCGTGGCGAGGGAGATACTGTCATTGGCATTCTGGAATACACGGTGCACCGACCGCGACTGTCCGTACTGCGCTCTCCGTAATCTGATGGAAAATAAATAGCCCGTTCCGCCTAGGCGGGGTGGGGAGTGGAGGAAGCAGCGGCGAAGCAGCAGAGGGATGGAGCAACAAAAAGACAAGGCCCGGCGTTGTATGAACACCGGGCCGCAGAGACGGAAACGCTTCTTTCAGACGGCGGCGCGGAGTGCGTTCTCCAGCCGAGCCGCTTTTTCCTCGTCCGGCTCGTTATGCAATCTTCGCACCACGGTCATGCCGCCCTTGTAGGCAAGCAGTCCCAGAATGGCGACCGCGAGGATGGCAAGACTCGGCTTCGCATCTTCGACCAACTCGTCGATTCTCATAACTCCTCCTTTGGAACTGCTATTTTATATTATACTCTTTCTGCAGAGAAAGTCAAGCCTCGTATTGATATACCCTCATATACCTATTAGTCCACATTGTGAGGTTTCCGTTCTCGGAAGAACGGGGTATACTGATTGTTGTGAAGATTATTAATGTTCTCAAGGACGACTCTTTCGAAGAGATACTGGGGTTGTTCCGTAAAGCGCCCGAAGGTGAAGTTTTTCTCGTACTGCCAAAAAACGGCAAGCTTTTCCGGCACGAAGATCACTTTGCCGTATTTGCCAGCGAGGCGAATCAGGGAACAAAGACGGTTTCAATTCTCACGCCCAATCCGGACACCGCCGCCTTAGCGCACAAGTTCGGATTTACCGTTGTTGCATCAAAGAAACCGGGAAAGGCTGTTCCGGCAAGGAAGGCCGCAGCCGTACTTGCCAGCTTACCACCACCGGCCGACCCAGATATCCGCGATGAGCAGGACGATGCGTTCAGTGATGTGCCGATGACCTCGGACGCGACGATGGGCAACGACAATATCGATTCCGTCGCAAACGAAGTCGACCCACTTCGCAATATGCATGTCCTTGATGAGGAGGGTAATCCTGTTGATGAAAACGAAGACGGCAAAACCGACGAACCCAAAGAAGAAGACCTGACCATCGCCGACAGTCAGTCTGAATTTGTCTCTTCACCGCAGAGCGCATCGTCGGCAACGCTCGCATCAGCGCTCGATGGTGTCCGTGGCGGCGTGCCGCAGAGAACGCTCACTCCGAAATCGCACGCCGAGAAAGCGGCACCTATTGCAGTGCAGCGTGCGCACGAACTTGATTACATTGATGCGGTCTGGCGCGACAAAGTCGGCAAAGGTCCGCGGTCAACATTCTTAGCTCCGAAATTACCGTCGTTCTTCTCCCGCATATTCTCGAAAAGCGCACGCACGGCAGGCGGTTCATCAATGCCCAAAAAAGTTGCCGTAGGCATCCTGCTTGCCGCAATCGTCATCCTCGGTTCAGTCATATATGCGACCACCGGCTCCGCACATGTGTCGCTCTCACCCATCGGCAAACCGCTGGGTACCCAGATTATCGTGCAGGCATCCGACACTTTCACCACGGTTGACGATAATTTCCTCAAGATACCGGGCCAGCTGTTGGAGGTTAGTAAGACGGCAACGAATACCGTGCCCGCGACCGGCTCCCGCGATGTCGCATCGAAGGCGCGCGGCAAGCTGACCGTATACAATGCATACTCTTCATCGCCGCAAACCCTCGTTGCGACTACGCGCTTCCAATCTTCAAACGGGCTAGTCTTCCGCACCCTGCAGAATATCACGGTGCCCGGCAGTACGGTGAAGGCGGGCAAAACAGTCGCAGGAACGGTCGCCGTTGATGTTGTTGCCGATAAACCGGGGACAGATTATAACATCGTGGCGGGGAAGTTCACTATTATGGCGTTTATCGAAAAAGGAGACACTGAAAAAGCAAAACAGTTCTACGGTGTCTCTGACCAGCCGATGTCCGGTGGTGCAAGTGGTCCCTCCACGGTCGTGACACAGGCCGATTTCGACAGCGCACGCGACGCGGCAATCGCCGCGGTCAAAGAACAGATAAAATCAGCCCTAGCCTCGCAAGGTCCCGAGCTGATGGTCATCGACGGCGATTCGCCGGCCATGAAAGACACGCAGAGCTCGTCACGGATAGATGATGCAGCCGACAGTGTCACTGCAACGGCCACGGGCACCCTCAAGACGGTCGCGTTCAGAACCGCCGATCTGCAGGATCTCATCCGCCGAAGTATCCTCAAGAAAGATCGTCTCATCGTGATGCCCGAAAAACTGCAGTTTACATACTCTGATATCTCGTTTAAGCCCGATCTGGGAACGCTCACCTTCACCGTTGCCGTCAAAGGCACCGGCTTCATGTCGGTGGATACCGATGCCATCAAACAAGATATCGGGGGCAAAAACACCGAGGATATCCGCGCGTATTTCAAGGACAAAGAGGGAGTGCGGTCGGCCACCGTCACACTGTCTCCGTTCTGGGTTTCCAAAGTGCCCGAAAATGCCTCCAAAATCAACCTTGAGCTCCTCTACGACCAAAACGGCCAATAGGACCCTGCCTGTCCAGGCAGTCGTTTGACAGTAGCAGAGCCATCTGCTAATATAGTCAGGCTTTGTATCGGCTGCCTTGCGGCAGGTATGGGCATGCAAAGAGCACCCTTGAACGACCAGCAAAAGCAAAAAGTTACAGGCGTCGTCATCGAACCGTTGCCTGACGCTACCTTCCGTGTGCAATTAGAAGACGGGACGGTTGTGCTCGCCTATTTGGCGGGCAAAATGCGCCTGCACTATGTCAAAGTCATGCTCGGAGACAAGGTAACTCTGGAATTGAGCCCCGACCGCGCCCGTGGACGCATCGTCTACCGCAATTAACCTGCGGAATACAAGGAGTCTAGTCAGTCTTATTTTGTAAAATGAAGGTACAGGCATCTGTAAAACCCATGTGCAAGAACTGCAAGCTCGTACGGCGCAAGAAGCGTCTGTATTGTATTTGCAAGATTGCCAAGCATAAACAACGCCAAGGCTAAGGGAATATCAAAATGCAAATATCAAAATGCAAAATTGAAGCGGCAGTATTTCGGGATCTTTCATTTTTGATTTTTAACTTCTAATTTTCGAGATATGCCTCGCATCTTTGGAGCCACCATTCCTGATAATAAGAAAATCCTGTATGCTCTTCCGTATTTGTACGGCATCGGATTGACGACCTCGGGCATCATCCTCAAGAGCGCGGGTATCGATCCCGATAAGAAAGCAAGCGAACTTTCCGGAGAGGAGCTTGGCAAAATCCAGAAAATCATTGAACGCGCCTATAAGATAGAGGGGGATTTACGCAAAGAGGTCGGTGAAAACCAGAAGCATTATAAAGAGACTGGCACCTGGCGTGGTTCACGGCTTTCTCGTCGCCTGCCCGTCAAAGGCCGCACCAAAACCAACAGCCGCACGACCCGTGGCAATGTCCGCCACACGATGGGTTCGGGCCGTTCCAAAGCTTCGGAGAAGACATGATACCCTTATGCCTACATCTAAAAAACCGGCAGTAACAAAAGAGCCGAAAGCGGCCAAAGAACCGAAAATCGTGGCACCTGAAACTGCCGATATTGCGGTTGCCGAGGCGCCGGTTGTTGCGAAGGCCGTCAAAGCATCCAAGAAGCAGGTGCTCAACGGCGTCGTGCATATCAATATTTCATACAACAATACGCTTATCGCCATCAGCGATCTGGCAGGCAATGTCATTGCATTCTCCAGCGCAGGACTCTTGGGCTTCAAGGGCAGTAAGAAGTCCACCCCGTATGCCGCAAACTTGGTCGCTAAGGATGTCATCGAGAAATCCAAACGGTTTGGCCTGATGAATGTACGCATTTCGGTCAAAGGCGTCGGTCCGGCCCGTGAGAGCGCAATTCGCGGAATCGCAGGCACCGGCATGAATATCAGCTCCATTATGGATACGACCCCCGTTCCGCACAACGGTGTAAAATCGTCCAAGCCCCGCCGCATCTAAAAAATTCAAAATATGCAAAAATCAATATGCAAAATTGCAGACTCGAGATTACATCCAGAATATGCAGTGGTTTTTCAATTTAGATTTTTGATTTTTCACTTTTAATTTTGCAACATGGCACGCTATCTTGGACCGCGGGATAAAATCGAACGCAGACTCGGAGAACGGCTCGGCCTCAAGGGCGAGCGCTCCAATTCGCCAAAATCCGGTATTGTGAAACGGCCGTATCCGCCCGGTCAGCACGGCTCGGGACGCCGCCCGCGCAAACTGTCCGAATACGGCACCCAGTTGCGCAGTAAACAGAAAGTCCGCCAGATGTACCGCCTGATGGAAAAGCCGTTCAAGGCGTATGTGAAGAAGGCGCTGGAGAACACCAAGAAGGAATCTCCGTACACGGCCGTCATCAAATCGCTCGAAATGCGTTTGGACAATGTCGTCTATCGCATGGGTCTCGGGCAGTCTCGCGATCAGGCGCACCAGCTGGTCAGCCACGGCCACATCACCCTCAACGGCAAGCGCGCCAAGACTTCTTCCATCGCAGTCCGCGTCGGGGATGTCATCGGCATCCGCGAGCATTCCAAGGCATTGCCGTTCTTCAGCGCCCTGATGCCGCGTTGGTTCGCCGAGCACACCGCTCCCGACTGGCTAACGGTAGACAAAACAATCCCGACTGCAACCGTAAAGTCCACGCCCACCGCAGATACCAGCGGCGTACAGACCACGGATTTGCAGGCGATTATCGAATATTATTCGAGATAGGGCCTCTTTAATAATACTTTTCATGTCGAAATTGTCATGTGCTGTACGAAAGAGGTAAAGATTGAGGAGGAATAGCGTGTGCCATTCTGACGAGATCTGAACTTCTTGCAGTCAGCAGATGGCAATTGCAGACGAAAAGGTATTGTTAATGAGGTCCTTAAGTTAATCAGGTAGCTTGCGCGAACGGACCGGGAGCACCGACCACTAACCTCCTATCCTCACGATTCGCGAACGCAAGATGCCATCCGTAATGATTCAGCTCCCCGAAGAAGTAAAAGTAATAAAGAAAGAGGGCAACAAGGCCGTATTTGAAATCGGTCCCTTAATGCCGGGCTACGGGGCCACGGTGGCAAACCCGCTCCGGCGTGTGCTGTTGTCGTCTCTGGAGGGGTCTGCGGTCACCTCCATCAAGATTGTCGGCGTAGAGCACGAATTCGGTGCCATCACTGGCGTTCAGGAGGATGTCATCGAAATCATCCTCAACCTCAAAAAGCTCCGCTTCCGCTGTTTCTCCGATGACCCCGTCACCGTCCGCCTCATCGCAAAGGGGGATACCGAAGTCACGGGTAACGATATCCAGCTTACCTCCGATGTCGAGCTCATCAATACTGACCAGCACATCTGCACGCTCACCGACAAGAAAGCCGAAATCGACATGGAACTCACGGTTCAGAAAGGCCGCGGATATGTCTCCGTGGAGATGCGCCAGAAGGAGAAGCTTCCTATCGGCGTCATTGCCATCGATGCAGCGTTCTCGCCAGTCCGCCTCGTGAACTTCTCCATTGATGATGTCCGCGTCGGCCAGCGTATCGACTTCAACAAGGTCACCATGGAAGTTGAAACTGACGGCGCCATCCAGCCGGAGCAGGCGATGAAAGAAGCCGCCACCATTCTTGCCGACCACTTTGCACTCGTTGCGCAGATCACCGTTCCTGAACAAGCCCAGGCAAAGCCGGCGAAGAAGGCAAAAACGGTAAAGAAAGCCAAGAAAGAGTAGACAATAGCTAACTTTCGTGATAGTATAATAAATCTATGAAACGCGGTAACAAGCGGGTATTCGGAAGAGAGATGCAGCAACGCAAAGCCTTTATCAAGGGGCTGTTGACGGCGCTCATCGCTCACGGCAAAATCCGCACCACCACCGCGCGTGCAAAGACCATCAAGACCGAAGCCGACAAGCTGGTCACACAAGCCAAGCGTGGTACCATCGCGGGCCGCCGCCTCCTGATGCGCAAAGTCGGCACCGAGGCCGCCACCAAGATGTTCAAAGAAGTCGCCCCGAAATTCGCCGACCGCGCCGGGGGATACACCCGTGTCATCAAACTGGGACGCCGTCAGTCCGACGGTTCGCCTGTAGCAATTGTGGAGTTTGTTTCATAAACCGATGAAAATCCTCGAAATCGACGCAACAAATCAGTCACTCGGCCGCATGGCATCCCGTATCGCCATGCTGTTGCGCGGCAAAGATACGCCCGGCTGGACTCCCAACATCATCCCCGATGTGCAGGTGGTCGTGCACAATCTCGACAAAATCGTCTTCAAAGGCACCAAGGCGCAGTCCACCATCTTCTACAAGCACTCGCTGTATCCGGGTAGTATGAAAGAGCGCACCCTGGAACAGCGGTGGGCGAAAGACAAGAAAGAAGTCCTGCGTATGGCAGTGCGCGGTATGCTTCCGGAGAACCGCCAACGCAGTGAACTGCTCAATCACATCATCGTTAAATAATGGCTACCAAAACAGCAACAATCCAGCCGGAAGTCGAAATCAAGCCCACCACTCCCACCTTCGTGGACACCGTTCGCGACGAAGATGACATTGAGCTTGGTCCGATGGAGCTCGAAGAGCTTCCCGAAGGCGCAAAAGAGAAATACTTCGAAGCCATCGGACGCCGTAAGACCGCCGTCGCGCGCGTCCGTTTGATGACCCGAAAATCCGGAGACAAGCTCACCGAAGATACAGCGCTCATGACGGTCAACGACAAGGATTATGCCGACTACTTTTTGGATAAGAACCTCATCCTGCGCATCGAACAGCCACTGCGCCGTCTCAAGTCGCTCCAGCGCTTCAAAGTCACCGCGAAGGTCAACGGGGGCGGTATCTCGGGGCAAGCTGATGCTGTCCGCCATGGCATCTCCCGCGCGTTGGAACTCTTCGACGCCAATTTCCGCAAGAAATTGAAGAAGGCAGGCTTCCTCACCCGCGATCCGCGCAAGGTGGAACGCAAGAAGCCGGGACTTAAGAAAGCCCGCAAAGGTCCCCGCTGGGCCAAGCGCTAACGCAGAGAAACCCCGCTACTCGGCGGGGTTTCTGTTTTCTCGCGCTCCGAAAACGATTGTCGAACGGGACGGCTGCTCAACTAAACGGCTAATGAGGTGCGATCACACTTTGTGTTTGATGGATATCGTCATAATGATATGATTCTGAGATGGTGACGATTACGGCGAAAGAGTTTAAGGAGTTCCGAAATCTACTGGGCTTTACTAACCAGAACGATGTAAAGGCGTTCTATTCGGCAAAAGACATCATCCGCCCGGTCAGTTTTGAGCACATCGAGATGTTGAACGCGCGACTGGCGGAGATTGTATCGAAACTGAACTCCGTCGTTCACGCATCAGTCAGAATTACTGATATCCAGGCATTTACAGCCGAATACATTGTCGATGTCTATCGGATACTGAAGGAGAACAATATTTTCCCCCGCTTTAACAATCTCGGACGACCGCCGGAGGATGTATATTTCAATTGGATGCGGGGGAACATTGTATCGCATTTTGCGCTGCCTGCTCTCGCTAAAATATTCGGCATCGCGGAGTCGGCAGTGTCGCTGGTGGGTGACGACGATATCGCGCATATAGCCGACTTCAAGAAGACTCCGAAAGCTGACATCGAGATTCCCGGTCATAATCTTCGGCTAGAAACTCAAGCTGGCTTTCAAAGCATCAACGATATTAAGCAGCACAAGGTATTGGAGGCTCGTCGTCTGGCATTGGAGAAGGGGATGCAAACATGGGCAGTTCATTTTGATTTTTATAATGGACAGGCGGCTTTTGTGCAACTCGATACGATTGCCGACGATGATGTAAACTGGGTGACCCGACAGCAAATGGAAGGGCAAACGGTATTTGCCATAGATCAAAACTCATTCGTTTGGCGGCTTACAGACCCGCCACCGACATTCGAAAAGATTAAAGAACAAATAGGTGCGTAAGATTCGTGTTATCGACTTGTTTGCAGGGGTGGGAGGTTTGTCATACGGTTTTTCGAAGGACCCGCGGTTTGAAATCCTTGCGGCGAACGAAATATTGCCGGATACGGCCAAGGCGTATTCGCTTAATCATCCGGAAGTCAAAATGTACGCAACCGATGTTGCAGAATTTTCCGGGGATGTTTTCAAGGCGGACTTTGCGATAAATCCGAAAGAGGTTGACCTCATTATTGGCGGCCCGCCGTGCCAAGCATATTCAACTTCAGGTAAGCGGCTGCTTGATGACCCTCGCGCTTATTTATTCAAGGAGTATCATCGTATTTTGAAGGATTTCGAACCAAAGTTTTTTATCTTCGAAAATGTCAGCGGCTTACAATCGATGGGTCAGGGAAAACTATTATCAGAAATCTGCGAATTATTCGGCTCGCTGGGATATGAGACGCAAATTCAGCTCCTAAATGCTGCAGATTACGGTGCGCCACAGATTCGGGAGAGGGTCATTCTGACCGGTAGCCGCTTGCCACGACAGTTCAAGTATCCTACACCAACGCATACTGACCCCCGCGATATACCGCCGGGCAACGCTATGGGTCCTCGACCATACCTCACCCTAGGAGAAGCGATAAGCGACCTCCCACTGATTAAAGGAGGAGAAGAGTCCCATTCATATGCGTCAGAGCCGCAAAATGACTTCCAGCGAGAAATGCGGAGAGGCGCCTCGAACCATTTGATGGATCATAACGCCTCTTTCAACAACCCAAATCTGGTGGCGCTTATGGAGGCGCTTCCGGAAGGAGGCTTGCCCAAAGACCTTCCTGCACACTTGAGGCCAAAATCCGGCTTTCCAAACTCATACGCCCGTCTATGGTGGGACAAGCCCTGCACGACTATTACTCGGAATCTTGGCACTCCGTCATCAGCGCGGTGCATTCATCCAAAGGTGGCGAGAGCGCTCACGACCCGTGAAGGGGCGAGGCTCCAGTATTTTCCTGATAGGTATCAATTCTTTGGTTCTCGCAGTTCGCGAAATTTGCAGATAGGTAACGCTGTTGCAACAGTTCTTTCACGCGCGCTGGCAAAATCTGTTGGCGACTACTTCGACCCGCTCGCAGTTCATGAGCCACCCCGTGAGCAACAGCTGCCTTTCGATGCATCAACGAGCCGGCTGTGCTTCGGAGAGGCGAGAGAGTAGTATTAACCCTTGTTCGAAACTATCGCTACTGCTGGGCTTATGGTTTTGTGCTAAACTATAGACATGAACCAATTTGAACAAAGTCGGGAACGGATACCGACACGGGAAGAGGTGCTGGATTTAATTCGGCGGAGAGCCGAGGGTTGTACGGTGCTTGATGAGCGGAGAGACGAGCGGGGAGTTTACTATCTTGAGGCGAAAAGCCCGGAAACCAGACCCGGAGAATATACGGTATATGTGTATCTGCGGAAAGGAACATACCCTGGCGGGTCTTCCTCGCTCACCACGAGACTCATGGCTGAAGAGTACACGCATGGCGATGTAGACAGCGGCGATGACATCGCGGAACTCGACCCTGCCACAAACGAGTGGGTAAATAAGTAATCCGTTTGCGCTTCGGGGAGATATGTGTTATACATGGGATAGAGGTGTGTAATGGCCAAAAAGAGGAAAGTCGAAGCCCAATGCAGTTCGTGCGGGGGAACCGGCGTCTATCAGGGCTTTGCGGAGCCGAAAGGTGTTGGCGTGGTGTGCCTGAACTGTGACGGCAGCGGCAAAGAGTTCATTATGTACAGGCCATTCATAACCCGCAAGCGGCGCAGGTACATCAAGACGGTGCGTCTGTCGCAGGGCAACTTCATCGCTACCGGCGCTGGTCCTTCCGGGGGCTCGGTCACTTACGAGCAGTTCCTGGCGGGGAAGATGCCGAAGCGGTAGTTATGAATCGTCAGTGACCACTTTGGGCGATGGCTTCTGCCGTCGCTCTTTTCTTTTCACTACCCAGTGAAACGGTACTACCCGGTCCATATGGCGGTCCTCGACAGGCCGCCGCAACGGCGTAAAATGGGGGAATGAATCGATATTTATTTCTGTTATTACTGGCTGTGGTGTATGTTTCGGCGGTGATGGGTTACTACGAGAAGGGGAAGGCCAATATCCTTGTCGTCTGGGAAGGTGACAGTATCACTACCGCAACCGAACAGTCGCCTTCATTCGATTTGCTCAACAAGCTCCGCTTGGGCAACCCCCTCTGGTTCATCGATTAACTTCTTCTTGCATACGCAACCGTATTGTGGTTTAATGACCTGGAAAGCTGGAGGGGGAGTTATGGGAGAAGATGAACGGGAGCTGCAAAGACGCGTCAATGAGGTTCTGGCGCGCTACTCGAAAGACCTCCGGGAGCACAGCGCCGAGCTGGCAAAGACGCTTGATCAGGCACCGGAGGTTCGTGTGTGTCTCGAAGCGGTCGGTGTCTGCACTATCCGAGAGCTTTCGCCCACGCAGATGCAGGAGATGACCAACATCATATTCACTGTGATGAATCGCCACACCCATCCCGGCGCGAACTGATTCATCCGGCAGACACCGCCGCATCCAAGAGTCCGTGACTTTGAGTCACGGACTCTATTCGTTGTGTCTTGTCAGATATCGTGTAGTACGGTAATACAGTATCGGAGGTTGTATGGACGAAGAAAGCGAAAAGCCCGTACGGTTTCAGGTTCTGATGTCCGGTCATCACGGAGGTGCGCCCGGGTTGCGGGCCGCGATGGCGGGATGGTTCATTGGCAATATAAATGTGTTTCTGCAGCTGAAACCTGACATGGATTCGTTCCAGCAGAAGATGTTCCTGGATGTGATCCAGCAGTGGGGAAGAGCGCTTCCATTTTCTCTGCAATCTACCGAACAGCCGCGAATCGTGATGCCGGAAGAGGCCGAAGCGATCCGCTCGCTCTTTGAAAAGGCACTCACGACCGCCACCGTGGTCAGGATCTTCCGAAGTGTCATGCCGCATCAGGCAGAGAACCGCGAGCGCGATGAGGCAATCATCAGTGACATGCGCGCCTTCTGCACCGAAAAGTCCGGCGAAATTAGGCAGTTGTCCCGCATCGGTGTCTTTGAGGTAGAGCAATGGGTGTTCGAAATGCTGTGCTGGCATCTCAAACAACTCCTGCCCGTGATCCTGGGCGACACTCTGATGAAGCGCTTCGAGAAGGCTTTCAATCAACAGATGAGGGAGTTGTTGCAGATGGCACAACTGGCCGCCGCGTCACCGCAGTAACACCGCCGACCCCCGGTCGGCGTTTTCCTTTGCCGTTTACCGTTGCGAATAGAGTGGTATGAGAGTAGAATGAAGGCGGTAATAAAACTAACCCACAGAAATGGCACAAACAGCAAATTCGGCGTTTATGAAGCCTATGAAGGTCAGTGAGGAGTTGGCGAGGGTTGTCGGTGCGGGACCAATGCCGCGCTCGGAGGTCGTGAAAAACCTCTGGGTATACATTAAGAAGAACAACCTTCAGGACAAGGACAACAAGCGTAATATCAATGCGGACGATGCGCTGAAGGCGGTATTCGGCGGCAAGGCAATGGTCAACATGTTCGAGATGACCAAGCTGGTCTCGAAGCATCTCTCGTAGCAACACAAAAAACTATGGCAAAAGGAAACGATTCCCACCGGCGGGAAACCAAAAAACCCAAGCAGCCGAAGAAGAAATAAGAAAAGAACCTCTCTAGAGGGGTGTGGTTTGTGCACAGGGTGGATGCAGGAGGCTTGGACAGTGTTATGCTTACGGAGTATTGAATCATTGCATTTTCATGAAGAAAATTCTCTGGCTTGTCGTTCTAGTCGTATCCGTCGGTGCGTATTATCTGCTCGTCGGAAAGGATGGAACACTTCAGGTCTCACTGAAGGAGCAGAACTCCTCGGGTGAGTCCGGGACCGCTATACTCAAAGAGGTTGACGGCAAGGTCCAGGTGACCCTGACAGTCGCTGGGCAGCCAGCCGGCGTAGTACAGCCAGTTCATATCCACGAGGGAACCTGCGCAGAACTGGGCACCGTGGTATATCCGCTTGCCTTTCCCAAGGACGGAGTGGCATCTGTAACCCTGTTGGCAGTTTCGCTTGCAGATCTGAAAACGCAAGTCCCACTCGCCGTGAATGCCCACAAGTCCGGCCAAGAACCCCAGGTGTATGTTGCTTGCGGAGATATCGCGTTCTGATTCTAGTGCTGCTGTCCGACACCGAACTATTCCGCGAGCGAATCGACACCCATGCTGTGGTTGAGTATGGTATGGGACACATGAGCAAAGACTCGAGCATCACCGAACTCCCTCCGCCCTAGAACCTTTCGTGATGTAATGCTTTAGAGATATTTCCGAAGCTCCGTTGGATTTGCGGCGTAGAGTTCTGCGTCTTCTTGCGTAATTTGTTTTGCCTTCACCAATGATGCGAGCGAGTAGTCCAGAGTCATCATACCTTCTTTGATACCCGTCTGAATAACGGAATCGATGGAGAAGATTTTCCGCTCGCGGATAAGATTGCGTATCGCGGGGTTCATGAGCATCACTTCCATCGCAGGCACACGGCCGCCGCCGATGCGGGGGATGAGGCGTTCCGATACGATTGCCACGAGTGTCGTGGCGACCTGCGAGATAATTTGCTCCTGCTGTGCAGGCGGGAAAGAATCGATGATGCGGTCGACCGTCTGGGCCGCTGAATTGGTGTGCAGAGTGGAGAACACAAGGTGGCCCGTTTCTGCGGCAGTCATCGCGGCGGAAATGGAATCCGAGTCGCGCATCTCACCAACCATAATGACATCGGGGTCCTGACGCAGAACGGTCTTGAGTCCGTCCGCAAATGACAATGTATCGCCCCCCACTTCGCGCTGGGACACGATACCGAGATTCTGGGAGAATAGGTACTCGATGGGATCTTCGATGGTGACGATGTGCACCTTCCGCGTGCGACTGATTTCATCCAGAATCGAGGCGGTTGTGGTTGATTTGCCGTGTCCTGCCGGCCCGACCATCAGTATAAAGCCCTGCGTCAATTTTACAAAGTCATGCAGAACCGGCGGCAGTCCGAGCTCGTCGATGGTGCGGATTTTAGCAGGTACCAAACGCAGGGCAGCCGACCAGGTGCCCTCCTGGAAAAATGCGTTGACACGAAACCGTCCATCGCCTTTCATTGAATACGCAAAATCCACCTGACGGTCTTTGAGAAAGCGGTCTTTCAAATCGGAAGGCATCAGCTCGTTGACGAGACCTTCGGCCGACTCGGGCGTAAGTATTTCTTCGTTCTCCAGAGCGATCAGCGTTCCGTATACGCGGAGTGTCGGGTGACGGCCTTCGGCAATATGTAAATCGGAAGCATCCTGTTTCACCGCTTCCTCCAGTAGTGAGTGTAGTTTTTCTGCGTAGTTCATTGACTTCATTTAAGAATACGCGAGTATAATACCAAGAATCATGGAAGGGGAGTAGGCCTAAAAAAGCACCGCCCAGAGAGGAGCGGTGGGAATACGACTACCTAACGCTGAATTTGATTCTCCCGATTGGATCGCACTCGCTACAGATCGTGGCCCGTGAAGCACCGAGACCCGCCATGATGATCTCGGCAGTAGCACTCAATGGCTTCAATGCCTTGCCACAATGACGACACATCTTGCCGTCATCGGCATGGCGCTCTCTGCACATCCACAAACAGCCGTGAAACGGAATGACATGTTCCGTTTCCTTCTGGCAGACCGAACACAATCCTTGGTGATGCCTTGCCGGGTCATCGCTGACATCCTTGGCGCAAACATTGCAAGATGCGGGAACTTCGATGCGGGCAACCGAACCATCCACCGAGCTCCTGATAAGCGCATACCTCTTTTCTGTCATACTCACCTCCTTGCTATGGCTTGATATGCAAATCTTCTGCGTCCTGTGGCGTCAGCAAATTCACCGCTACTGCCACTACGAACATAGTTCCGATAGCGATGAGCGCGACTGACAAATACCGGCCTACACTCGCGACAGCACCTACCAAGATGTACGATATACCGCCAATCCCAAAGAACAGGTTTCTCTCGGACCGCTTTGACATACTACCTCCTTTTGAAATCCACGCACAGTTTACCGCAATCCGCTCGCATCGTCAAATCTTGATGATGTTCAATCCGCCGCGGGCATCGGTCTCAATGACGCGGTAATCCTGATGTCCGAGATCAACAATAATATGGTCGTAGTCCCGGAACCATGCGGCACGAATGATGGGCACGGAAAAACGGGTAACGGCCTGCCGTTCTCCTTCGGTACGGAACGGCTGATAATCGGTATTCCGTAGCCACAATACCCAGAGTTCGTTGCGTGTCCACCACAGAAGGCGGCTTGTGTTGTCGGCAACGGTGAAGCCAAGTACATTCTTGGCAATGATTGACCCCGATGCAATGCGCATGTCCCACAACTGCGTACCACTTAATGCGAAGTCACCGATGCTCACTTCAGGATGCACCATCTTCGGCGGAGCGTTCTTCAGGGTGCGCGATTCCGCCAATGACACTGACGCCTCTGCCTTCAGCGCCGGTTGTGACGCCTCATCGGACGGCAACAGTAGCACCGTCGGAAAATCGGTAAGCATACCCTCGCGCACCTCTATCGTTTTTCTCCATCCCGAATACCCGTCACGGACGAGTTTTATCTGATAGGTGCCGGGCGCAAGCCGATCACGGCCTGCACGGTTGCCGAGAAATGATGTGTCACCGGTCTTCGTGTCGTTGACGAACAATGATGCGCCGGTATTCACGGTGACTGCGATGGCTCCCGTGCGGACGAACGCGTTGGAATTCCAGTCGAAGATGTAACCCTGCGCATATTTGATGACGACCCAACTTGCCAGCCCGAATGCAATAACGGCCAGCCAAAAAATGATGCGACGCGTCCGCTTTTTCATACACACAGTATACGCCTCTTATTTGTTGATAAAAAGGGGCATTTGAGCTATATTCAGTCGCTATGTCCAGAAAGATTGGCATCGATCTTGGCACCACCAATACCGTGGTGTTCATGCCCAAGAAAGGGATTGTCATCAACGAGCCGTCCGTGGTCGCCGTTTCGGTGCTCGATAACAAGATTCTGGCGGTCGGCAACTCGGCAAAAGACATGATTGGCCGTACGCCTGACAGCATCACTATTGTCAGGCCGCTCATCGACGGCGCCGTCGCCGACTACCGCGTGACCGGTGCGATGTTGCGCTACTTTATCAAGAAAGCGGGTGGCGTATTGAGCTTCCTCAAACCTGAAGTGCTGGTATCGGTGCCCGCGGGTATTACCTCGGCGGAGAAACGCGCAGTCATCGAGAGCACGCTGGCCGCGGGCGCGAAAGCGGTGTATCTCGTGAAGGAACCGGTGCTCGCCGCCATCGGCGCACAGATTCCCATCAACAGTCCCATTGGCAACATGATACTCAACATCGGCGGCGGCACGACCGAGCTCGCTGTCATATCGCTTGGCGGCATTGTGTCGGCGCAATCGGTGCGCGTCGGCGGAAACAAATTCGATCTTGCCATTGTCGAATATGTGAAAAAGAAACACGGCCTTGCTATCGGTGAACGAACGGCGGAACTTATCAAAATCAACATCGGCAGTGCAATTCGAGGTGTGCATGAAGATTCGCTGAACATCAAGGGGCGCGACCTGACCACAGGACTCCCCAAAACTATTCAAATCACCAGCAATGAAGTCACCGAAGCATTGGGCGAACATCTGCGGGAAATTTTGCAAATCATCAAAGGCGTACTGGAGATGACACCCCCTGAACTATGTTCGGACATCATGGATCGAGGCATTATCATTTCCGGAGGCGGTGCGCTCTTACGCAACATCGACGAGCTTATCACCAAGGTCACCGGCGTTCCCGCGCGCGTCGCCGATGACCCGCTGTTCTGTGTCGCCCGCGGCACCGGCAAAGTATTGGAAAATCTTGAGACCTACAAAAAGAATGTCATCGCCAAGCGCTCGTAAGATAGCAATTGTACACGACTGGTTTGTTACGGTTGGCGGCGCCGAACGCGTTCTGATCGCACTGCACCGTCTGTGGCCGGAGGCACCCATCTATACACTGCTGTATAAGTCGTCGGCCGTGCGACGGTGGCTTCCGGATGCGACCGTTATCGCATCGGGTCTCCAGCGGATTCCGTTTGCGTGGCGCGTGTATCCGTATCTCGCACCCGCAATGCCTTCGGCGGTTGAGTCGTTCGATCTGTCGAGCTACGACACCGTGATTTCGTCATCGGTGCTGTTTTCAAAAGGAATCGTCGTTCGACCCGGTACGCGCCACATTTGCTACTGCTACAGCCCCGCACGCATGTTGTGGGACCGGAGTGCCGCGTATGAGCGACGCGGTATTGCATCGCGCATCTACCGGCACGCACTGCGCGCCTGGGACCAGGCAGCCGCCCAACGCCCCGACGAAATGGTTGCCATTTCAAACACCGTTGCCACGCGGATTGCAAAATACTACCGTCGCCCCGCCATTGTCGTTCCGCCGCCGACGCGGCAGGTCGGTGAGGGCACCGCGAATGCCGGACTTCCCGATGATTATTACCTCATCGTATCCCGCATGGTGCCGCACAAGGCGCTCGATATGGCAATTGATGCATTCGCAAAACTTCGCTACCGGTTGGTGGTGGTCGGTGATGGGCCGCTGAAAATACGAACGCAACAGCGTGCGGGTGCCAACATTTCGTTCACAGGCTGGATTTCCGACGATGCTCTGGACGGTCTGTACGAACACTGCCGCGCAGTGATCATGCCCAATGAAGAGGACTGGGGAATGACGGCAATTGAAGCGATGGCGCACGGCAAGCCGGTGCTGGCACTGCGAAAAGGGGGAGCAACAGAGACGGTACTCGAAGGCGTGACGGGCGAATTCTTTGATGACCCGATACCCGAAGCGCTCGCCGACGGTCTCAAGCGCCTGCGCACTAATGTGCATAGCTACGACGCGCAAAACATCCGCTCGCATGCGGCACAGTGGGGGACGGACCAATTCGAGCAACGCATGCGCACCATCGTTGAGGGAGTATAGAAAAGGCCTCACAGATGTGTATCCTGTGAGGCGTAGAGACCGACGCTACAGCTTCTCTCGAATTGCGCTGATAAGCGAATTGGCAACACGGAGAGCCACATACATCAACAAAAAGACTCCGAAAAGTAGCTCGGTTGTCAGATCGCTCGACAACTGGATCAGCTCCTGCAAGGGCCTATGGATTCCGTATACCCCGACCGCCAAGAGACACGAGAGACCGAAACGTTCAATGAACTTCATTCTTCTCCCCCTTTATAGGTTCAGCATACCATATCTTGCACTATTATGCAAGTGCCAAAATGTGGCGAATTTGCTAGACTATGAGCGTGCAGCTGACCCTCATTACCGTCAATTTCAACAACGCGCGTGCCACGGTGGATTTGCTGCGCGCGCTGGAAAAACAATCAAATCGCGAATTTGATGTCATCGTCGTCGACAACGACAGTCAGTCTGATGACCGGGTGTTACTGGGGTCTTACGCGATTTCCAGCCCGCTACGCTTGGATATCATTTACAGCGACCGGAACAGGGGATTTTCCGGCGGCAATAATCTTGCCATCCGCAAGGCGCTCGTACAGGAAAGCGAATGGATTTGCCTGATTAATAATGATACCACTGTTGCACCAGACTTTATTGCATCATTGGTGCCGCAGCTTCCGCCAGACCCTACTGTAATTGGTATTGCACTGAAGGAAGGGAACCGAATCGCGAAGTCGGGTATCGTGCGATGGCTCCGTCCGACGCTTCCGCACATATACAATCACTCGTCACTTGTCACTCGTCACTTGTCACTCGCATATGCCATTGGTGCCGGTATGTTGGTTCATCGTGAAGTATTCGAGAAGATCGGTTTGTTGGACGAGCGATATTTTTTGTATTTCGAGGACGCGGACTTTTGTATGCGAGCGCAGCGCGCAGATGTTCCGCTACGATTTCTCCGGCATCCGATAATCATGCACGGCGTATCGCAGACCACACAGTCGCTCGGTTCTCCGTTGTTGTTGCGTTACCACATGCGCAACGCGATACTATTTAACCGGCTCAACGGTCCTCTGTGGGCACGGACAGTATTGCCATTTTGGGCTCTGTTCATCGCCGCAAAGCAATCCATAAAACTGGCCGTGGGTCACGCAACCTCGCAAAGCAGAGCGATGCTGGCCGGTATCAAAGATGCAATCATGGGCTGTTGGGGATATATTTCTACCGCACGCACGATCGCCATCGAATGCGAATCATTGGAAGACACTTCCTGGGGCGTTGCGCGAATGATCCGCGGACTGCTCGAGGAACTCACGCGCCGCGATGACCTCAACGGCCGCTTCATCTTCGATCTCTACTTCAAGGCGCGCGTTCCCGATGAGTCGTGGCTGGACAGCCCACTCATTCGCACACACATCGTCCGAGCGCCTGCGTGGCTACCGGTGCCGGTTTCGTTTAGCCTATACTATTATGTCCTCCTACCACTGCGGTTGTGGTGGGACCGGCCGTCACTGACCTACTGGCCGAATTACATGCTCCCGATTATCGCGCCACGCCCATCGCTGGTGATGCTCACCGAAGATGTGTGGCACGAGATGCGAAATCCACGCCGCGCCATGCGTTACAAATTGGGCTATCGCGTATTCGCAACATGGGCGAGCAAATGCGCGACCCGTATCATGGCGATTTCACACGCGTCGAAGCAGGAACTGCATCGACTGTTCCGTATTCCGTTGTCACGCATCGTCGTTAATAAACTCGCAGTAGATATTCCTACGACCGATACTGCACCGATGCCTGGGAAGTATATTCTGTTTGTCGGGCAGGCATTAGAGCGGAGGCATCTACGCGAAGCGATAGAGGCATTCACAGGCATCGCACCCCGGTATCCCGACATGCGCTTCGTCGCCATTGGTCCCGATAAATACGAACCGCCCGTCATCGATGCGCTCATCGCGCACCATAACCGGATAATCGGCCGTCCCGTCTTTCAGCGCATCGAGCATGTGTCCGATACCGACCTGAAGCGTTTTTACGCCGGTGCGAATGCGATTGTGTATGTATCTGAAATTGAAGCGTTCGGTCTTCCGCCGTTGGAAGCTTTGAGTTACGGTGTGCCCGCTGTATTAGCTGACACCGCGCTGACTCGCGAGATATACGGTGAGCATGCGTTCTTTGCGCCGTCATGCGATACTGAAGGCATCGCTATCGCTTTGGAACGCGCACTTTCAGATGAGACAGCCCGTTCGCGCATCAGAGATGCAGCGCAATCTATCATTGCGCGGTATTCATGGAAAGCGCATGCCGACCGCATGCTTGCAATCATCGAAGATATCATCGCCGAAAAATAATGAAACGATTTTTTACGCTCAACGCGGTCTTCGCAATTTATCTTGTCATGTTCGTCGTAATCATCGGCGGCTTTGCGCCGCGCTGGACCGCACTCGTAGCTGTGATGTTGCTGGCCGTATGGATGCTCTTGCGGCCGCTGGAAGACGGAGTTCTCTTTTTTATACGGACCGTTCCGCTGTTCATCGCACTTCCGCTGACATCGTCATACGATAATCTAAACATGTGGAGACCGCTCTCGCTGGTTTTGTTTTTCCGTTTCCTGGCCGAGCCTTCAACGCGCGCCGCGCTGATACACATTATTCATGATGCGTTTTCCCGCCCAGCCTCCTGGCTCAAAGCGCATCCTGTTGCGCGACGGTTGGGCATACTCCTGCTGTTTGCCGGTCTGTCGCTCATCGGCGCCAAGTATCCGGCCGTCGGCATCAAACGGATTATCTATTTCGTCAATCTTTCGTTCGTTCCTACGCTTGTCTGGGCGCTCCTGCGACAGGGGAGACTCACCTCGGAACGGGTCATCCGGAATCTCGCGATTCCCACCATGGTTGTGGTGGTTGCAGGCTTCCTGCAGCTGGCTTCCACTTACCTGTTGGATGTCTACCAATTCATGCGGCTCTGGGGGGAACAGATACAACTGCGGCAATTCGGAGCGCAGTGGTCATACATCGCTGTCAATGTCGGCAACACCTGGCTTGCATACTACGGCGACCAGCTGTCGCTCCGGGTGTTCTCGCTTTTTCCGGACTCGCACTCATTTCCGACTTTTGTGCTATTAGGCCTTCCCGCATTGCTGGCAATGACCACCGGTCCCATACTGCGCATCGCCGAGTCGCTACCGCTCAAACGGTTGGTGCACACCTACGCTTCGATGTCGATTGTCTGGGTGCCTGCGGCTTTTCTGGCCGCCATCTTATCGGGGACCCGCGGCATCTGGGCGGCATCCCTCGGGGTGCTCACGCTGGTTCCGATTTTGATGTGGCTGATGCGCCGTCTGCATGTTGATACGGTCCGGCGGCGCGTGTTCGCATACGGTGCTTCGTATCTGGCGGTGTTTTTCCTACTGTTCGCGGTGGCATGGCCGGTGTTCATTTCGCCACAATTTCTGGTCGGCAAAGGCGACCTCGGTATGTTTGCCCGACGCATCAGAAGTGTCATCGATTTTGGCGAGACCTCGAACGCATTGCGATTGGCGATTTGGAAATCGTCGGTGATATCGATTGCGCATCATCCGCTTCTCGGTGTTGGCATCGGTAATTTCCCGGTCGTGCTCCAACAGGATATACAATTGGCCCGTGCCGGTTCCACCGCGCATAACTTATATCTGCATGTTGCCGCCGAAATGGGCGTCATCGCCGCCATTGAAATTATCGTGATTCTCGCAGGAACTTTGTCGGGTGCGTGGCGCTGGTTCGCATCGGCCCGCGGTCCGTCGCTGATATATGCCGCGTCGCTGCTGCTCTATCTGCCATGGGTGTACGCCTATGTACTTACCGACCCAATTATCTTTGATGAACGCGTATTTCTGATGTTCGCCACGACCCTCGCGCTGGTCTGGGCACATGACCATGCCTGATATTCAACCGCTGGTGAGCGTTCAGATAGTCGTGCGCAACGGAGAGCGGTTCATCCGCCACTGTCTTGATTCCGTCCGCGCACAGATATATATGAGCACCGAAGTCGTCGTGTTGGACAACAATTCCGATGACTCAACCGCCAATATTATTGCGTCAGAATATCCGGAGTTCCGTCTCATCCGCAGAGACAATAATCTGGGCATGTGGCCGGGGCAGGAGATGCTGTTAAGCCACACACGTGGTCTCTATGTTCTTGTGCTTTCTGTTGATGTTATTCTCGATCCGCAATTCATTGCGAATGCCGTCGCCGCGTGTGAACGGGACATAACCATCGCAGCGGTGCAGGGGAAGATATTTCAGTACTCTCTCCCGCAACTTGAAACTGACAACTTGAAACTGACAACTGCTGTCATCGATACCTGCGGGTTCGGCATGACGCGTTCCCGCAAAGTCCTCAACATCGGCCATGGCCAGCCGGACGGTCCGTATTGTGCTTCCACGCATGACATTTTCGGCGTTGAAGGAGCGGCGCCGTTCTTTCGCCGCAGTGCTTTGGAAGATTGCCGTGTCGAAGGCAAGCTCATCGACACGGATTACTTCTGGTATGGCGACGATCTCGATCTTGCGTGGCGGATGACGCTCTTCGGCCATCGCCAGGTATTCGTCCCCGGTGCGGTTGCGTGGCACGACCGCTCGACGACCAAGGGAGCCGCTACTTCGCTTGCCGGACATCTCGCCCGCCTGCGCGTGAGGAGGGCAATTCCTCTACGCAAACGCCGTTTAGATTGGTCGAATGTGCGGTTTACAATCATCAAAAATGACTATATACTTAACCTTTTGAGGGATGCGCCATGGATACTGGCGCGTGAAATGGCGACCCTCTTGTATGCGCTGGCGATTGAGCCGGGGATATTGCTGGAAGCCGGCCGTTTCTTCGCTTTGCTCCCGCGCATGCTCAAACGCAGACATGCAATCATGCGGCGTGCAGTCATATCTGCGAGGACAATGCATCAATGGTTCACATGACACCGTTCGATTACGCACAACCAACGCTGCCGAAACCACGCAGGAGATATCTCCGATATGTGCTGTGGGTCGTGATCGCCGCGGTCATGGGATACGGCGCAGTGCTCCTTGCCGGAAAAATCCATAACGCAACCGTGTCTGTCGTCAATCACCTTACCGGCAATTCGGGGACTGCAGACATCGGTTCGAAAATCATCCCCATCGATAAAGATCCGCAATACCAGATGCCGGATAACGATAAGAACCGCCTGGATATTCTGGTGTTGGGCATTCGCGGTAAGGATGATATTGCAAATGGGGGACTGCTGACTGACACCATACTTCTGTTTTCATTGAATACCAAAACGGGAGCATCGGCGTTAACCTCCATCCCACGCGATCTGACGGTTCGCATTACCGACGAAAAAACAGAAAAGATAAACACTGTATACGCGCACTACGGATTAGGCGGCACCAAAAAGCTTTTCAGCAGAATCACCGGAGTCGCCGTCGACAATATTGTCGTTGTGGATTTTGAAGCGTTTCGTTCAGTCGTCGACACGCTCGGCGGCATCACCGTCACCCTGGATAGGCCGTTCGAGGAATCGCAGCAGTGGGGTTATGAATTCAAGCTACCTGCGGGAAAGAACGATTTAAACGGTGAGCAGGCGCTGTACTATGCGCGTAGCCGGTATGGGACCAGCGATTTCGACCGTTCCCGCCGTCAGATGCAGGTCATCATGGCTATCCGCGAGAAGGCGGCCACATTGGACCTCACCGGAGACCCATTGAAGGCATTTGAGGTCATCTCGGCTGTCCGCAAGCACATCGAAACCGACCTGAATATATTTGACATCGGTGCGATCAAAGATCTGCTCGCACAGCAGGACCAACTGGGACACATCAAACGATACTCGCTGACAACGGAGAATATTCTCTATGAAACCATGGCGAACGGAATCTATGAATTACTCCCCCGCGACGGAACGCTGGCGCACATCAAGAAGTTTTTCAGCACCGTGCTCACCGGTACACCGGTACTGCCATCACCGGATCCCGCCATCGCTTCACCCCGCATACCCACACTAAGCGCGACCCCTCCGCCAGCTGGCGGACAAACCCCCTAATGCTCTCCGTCATCATCGTCAATTTCAAGAACCCTCCTCTCTTGCGTCTTGCGCTGACTACGCTGGCGCGTGCGTTGTTGGGACACACGCTGTCGTATGAGGTTATTGTTGTCGATTCCGCCAGTACGGTTGAGACACAGAACATCGTGCGCCACGATTGCGATGGATTGCTCGACCGTCTCGTTCTTGTGCCGTTCAGCGAAAATACCGGCTACACGCGGGGCGTCAACGAAGGTTTGCGGCGGGCGACGGGGGATTATCTGCTTGTTCTGAACCCCGACATTGTGGTACTTCCCGGCACACTGGAAACGATGATGGCGTATCTGCAAGACCATCCGCACATCGGCCTGCTGGGTCCCGGACTACTAAACTTCGATGATACCCGTCAGGACTCCGGCTTTCGTTTTTATACGCCGTTAGTCATGGCGGCCCGTCGCATTCCACTGCCGTTCACGCGCCGCCTCATCAACCGCTTCCTGATGCGCGACGAACCGCTCACGAGTCCGACATCGGTGGATTGGCTGATGGGTTCTACGCTCATGACCACCCGCACCGCGCTGGAACGCGTTGGACTGATGGATGAGCAATTTTTCCTTTATCTTAGCGAAGTTGACTGGGCATGGCGCTTTTGGGACAATGGGTACGCGGTAGCATACATGCCGACCGTCCGGATGTATCATTATCACCAGCGGCAATCAAAAGGCCGCTTTGGTATACTGGATGTGCTCATGCGACGCCAGACGCGATGGCATATCCGTGACGCAATCCGCTATTTCCGCAAGCACGGTATCAGCGGTCGTCGGCCCGAACATCCGAAACCCATACAACCCAGTCTGCTCAACGCCTAATCCATCACCCACATCATGCAACGACAGCGACTTATTCTCATCATCGCAGTTATCGCCGCGTTATGCGCCGGCTTTGGGGGCGGGTACGGCTATTTCCGTCAGCAGAACGCACAGAATGTCGACGCCATCATCAAGCAGGTCATCAACAAAGACCAGGGTAAAGTTGCCGCCGTCGATTTCAGTTTGTTCTGGCAGGTCTGGGACAAACTTCATGACCGTTTTGTCGACAAAGAAAAATTGGATTCGCAAAAACTGGTATACGGTGCTATCGAAGGCATGGTCGCGGCGGCTGGTGACCCCTACACGGTATTTTTTGAACCGGTCACCAGCAAGAAATTTCAGGAGGAGGTTTCCGGCGCCTTCTCTGGCGTCGGTATGGAAATCGGTAAACGCAACGATGTCATCACCGTCATCGCGCCCATCAAAGACTCTCCTGCGATGCGCGCCGGTATCAAAGCGGGCGATGTCGTTGTGAAAGTCGACGATATGCCGACAGACAGCTGGAGTGTCGAGGAAGCGGTCAGTCGCATCCGGGGTAAAAAGGGGACTACGGTGAAGCTTACCCTGGCTCGCGAAGGAGAAGCTGAACTCATCGAGCTGTCGCTGGCGCGCGATACCATCCGTGTACCTGCAGTTGACTGGCGGATGCTGGACAACAAAGTTGCGTACCTCGAGATATATACATTCAACGGCAATCTCGATGACGAATTCGCGCGCGCAGCAAAGGAGCTCACGGATGCGAGCGCACAGCGACTTATCATCGACATGCGTAATAACCCCGGAGGACTACTCGATTCGGCCGTCAATCTTGCAGGCTGGATGCTCAAAAAGGACAGCCTCGTTGTACAGGAACGCTACGGCACCGGTCTCACCGATCAACTGCGCGCAAACGGCAATGCCCGTCTTTCTGCGATACCAACCGTCGTGCTTATCAACGGCGGCTCTGCATCAGCTGCGGAAATTCTCGCCGGTGCGCTTCATGATATCCGCAAGATACCGTTGGTCGGTGAAAAGTCATTCGGTAAGGGTTCGGTTCAGCAACTGGAGAGCTTCTACAATGGCGCTTCACTGAAAGTCACGGTTGCCAAATGGCTTACTCCCAACGGCGTCAGCATTTCAGAGACGGGCATTGCGCCCACTGATGAGGTCAAAATTGACCCCAAAGAATACAAAGAAAAAGGCTGGGAAATCGGCACGGTCGGCAAGGACCCCCAGCTAGATAAGGCCATTGCGGTTGTCCTGCAACTGCGATAGGATAACGAACTATGAAAGTCATACTATTGGACAATGTGAAAGGCGTCGGACAGGTCGGAGATATAAAAGAAGTCAGCGACGGATATGCGCGCAATTTTCTGTTGCCGCGCGGGCTCGGCAAGCGTATCACAGACGGGGTCATGAAAGAGGTGGCCGGACTGAAGATAAAAAAGCTCCAGGTACAGGCATTGGAGCACGCACAATCCGTAGAGCTTGCCGCGAAGCTTGCCGGAGCTACTATAGCACTCCAGGGTAAAGCGAACGAAAAGGGGACACTATTTTCCAGTATTTCTGAAGCCGATATTGCCGAGCAATTGAGCAAGCAAGCGGGTGCTCATATCCCCGCAACGGCAGTCGTCATAGAAGGTCACATCAAAAGCGTGGGCATGCACAACGCGCGCGTACAACTTGCCAGTGATGTCTCCGCCGATGTCACTGTCGAAGTGCAATCGCTTCCATAACACTGCCATGCAAAGAGCCCCGAAGGGGGGCTCTTTGCTTTCTTCGTATGCATTCTTATTTCGCGACGATGGAAACTATTTTTACCGCGCGTCGTGCGCCATTGAAACCAACCTTTTTGCGGGTCGTGTATTTCACGAGACCGCTCGTAACGGCATACAGCGTGTAGTCAGAGCCGGTGCGGACACCGGTTCCGGCAACGACCGAACTGCCCGTCTGGCGGACGATGATGTTGCCGATATTCGCTTTTTCTCCGTCGTGGAGTTTGAGTCCGCGGTACTGGGGGCGACTGTCGCGACCCAACTGCGTAGACCCGATTGCTTTTGTATGTGCCATGGTTGGCTAGGTTAGGGGAATCTGTTATATCGTGAGGGCCGGGATGTCAGCGACCACACATGGAATCCAGCATAGCAAATATAGTTGCTTTCGTCAAACGCCACCGAGACCGCCTATGGCGCGGTTTTATAGTCGCCCTCGTTGCGTGGTCCGGTTACAATGTTGGCATTATCAGTGCCCGCAATGGGGTGAAACCGGCTCAAGATGCGACCATCTTTCAGACTAGAGCAGCTATTGTTTCGCAGACACCCAGACCGTTAGGGCAGGGGTCGACAACGCCAAAATCGTCCCGCACGGATGACCCCCGAGTGGTGGCATCAAAGTCATCAAAGACCAAAAAATATCACCACCCGTGGTGTGCCGGTGCGACACAAATCAAAGAAGCCAATCGCCTCTGGTTCTCCACGGCCCTGGCCGCCCAACAGGCCGGCTACACGCTTGCGGGAAACTGCTCGGAGTGATATTATGCCCACCGAAAGCGGAGGTGCACGATGGACGAAAAGAAGCGGTGCTGGGTTGATGGAAGCGTGCAGTGTCCCTATGGACATCCGGACGGACAATTCCTTCTCCGTCCGAGCGGGTTCTGCGGTCAGAAGTGTCTGACATTCAATAATAGTCAGTATGCCATAGAAGACACGCTTTGTCCCGAAGATTCCGGAATGATAGTCAGCTATTTTGACAAGCACTCGATCAGCCTCTCGTCAAAGCTTGATAGACTTGCGGCCGCTCTCGAAAATACGGCGCACCTAAAAGCGTTTGACGCCCTTCAAGCGGCAGCGTGTATCCTTCGGACTCCAGAACTCAAGGATTATGTCGCCGATTCGGATGTACTTACCGAAGACGAACTCCCCGAGTGGTAGTTCTTGTGAATGACTGCGGTTCTTGTCAGAGCCGCTTTTTTATACGACCTGAGACAGCCAGTCGTGGTGCTCCCACTCCCAGAGCACTTTGGACGCGAGGAACGCCCGCAGGTTGTGTTCGGTATCGGTCATTTCCTGAAATTCGAATTGCCCCTGCATATGCCCCCACCGATGCGTGCATCCTTTGCCGCCCGCACTCACGCGGAATGTCCCGCCCTTGGTACGCAATGATACACCGCAGAGCTCACAGATTCGGCACTGGTCCAATCGCAGCACCCAGCTCGTCAGCGGAGTGGGGATGTCAGGATTTTCGCGCAGTGCCTGCATATACGCGGCGGTCTGGAGCCCGTAGTCGCGATACATGCGCTTTCCGGTTTTGATATCAAGCACACCAACAACTCCATTGACTCGCGCCAACATGTCGATAGTGCCGGCGTAGCCGTGCTGACGGCTGATGATGCGCTCTTCAACCATCAGCGGCTCGATATCGTTGTTGCGCGCAAATTCCAAGTACGCATCCACGGACGGCTGCGCATTGGAGTCAATCTTGGGATGTTCACCCCGTGCGATAGCTTCGACCGCTTCGTGCACCAAGGTGCCTTCGCGTGCGCTGGCTTCTTTCACATCGTCGGCCGCCTTGAAACTTCGCATACCGCCGTAGTAGCGCAACAGTGCTGGCTTGGATTTGATGGAAAGGATAGAGGTGACACGCGGATACCAGACACCGTCTATATCGTATCCGGCCCGCGCCCGAAACTCGTCTATCGATTCATATTCCATGCTCTACTTAATATTGATGTACTTACTCCAATAATCAAACAGCTCCGAAGTGGCGCGAATGTCGTCGAAGCAGTAGCGAGCGATTTCTTCGTAGCGGCCATCCTTGAAGAACTTGGGCACCTCGTAACCGGTGATGCCGCCGTCTTTGCTCGAGCGAATGCCGAGCGCCTGGCACCACATATGCAGGCTCATCGTGCGGCGTACGGCACCAAAGAATCCCAGCCGGTCAAATAAATCGATATGCTCGTCCCCATAGCGGTAGGGAACGAGGTTCTTGGACGGCTTCACCTTATTGACGGCACTGCGGACCATCAGGAACGGGCAATCGAATGACCGGCCGTTGAAAGTGACGAACTGATCGTAAAAAGCGATGGTGCGCCAGAATTTCTCCAATATCTCCGCCTCGGTGCCTGTTGCGTACACAATGCCGTCTTCGTCGCGCTCGATGGGTTCCGAGCCGGGTGCCTGATAATAGACTGCGCCTTTGCCGGTTTCGGGATTGAGCATCGCGATGGCAACAACTTGTCCGGTGAGAGGGGAGAAGCTCAACTGTTCGGGAACAAGCTCTTTTTCTTCCGGCGTCCGTGCGGCTTTGAGCAGATATTCCTGCGCCTGTCCGTCGAGCGTCTCAAAATCGACGCCAACGGTCTCGATATCGAATACGATGCGTGACATGATGCGACATTGTACCACCATGGACCCGCGACGCAATCTTTGCAGAAGATGAGATACATCGGTAACACTTCTGATGTCTCACTCTGATGCATTGT
>ERZ1292625.649-Hain-H41-01um-R1-649-length-49667-cov-7_pt2 | contig 45213 bp, 48 predicted proteins | sample MGYA00564400_ERZ1292625 | MGnify/ENA primary metagenome ERZ1292625 (study PRJEB36523, sample SAMEA6512639) | groundwater metagenome | collected 2019-01-08 | study: AquaDiva: Metagenomics assemblies of 32 groundwater samples
GCCGCCCCCACCGTCCGCACAACCAACCACTACTGTGACGCCGTCTTCGCAAGGCAGCGGCGGTAACTTCCTAAAAATACTTTTAATAATAGTCGGAATCCTTCTTTTAGTTTTTGGGATTTTCATTGGTGTACGCGCGCTTCTTTCAAGATTCGGGACGGGCGGTGAGGTTAAGCTTACTTGGTGGGGACTTTGGGAAGATTCTGGGGTTATTTCTCCGCTTATAGCCGAGTATGAGGTCGGCCACCCAAGGGTAAAAATAAACTACGTAATGCAATCGCACCAAGATTATCGTGAGCGGCTAACAAATTCCTTGGCAAAAGGTGAAGGGCCGGACATTTTCAGATTCCATAACTCTTGGGTTCCGATGTTTAGAAAAGAGCTGGATTTTTTGCCTTCAAGCGTAATGAGCGCTTCCGAATTTTCCCAGACTTTTTATCCGACGGCAATTTCAGACTTAACGGTCGGGGCCGGCTTGGTAGGTATTCCGCTTGAATATGATGGTTTGGTTCTTTATATAAATCAGGATATTTTTGACCAAAATGCCAAAACCCCGCCCACAACCTGGGACGACCTTCGCCAAACCGCAATTTCTTTAACCAAAAAAGACGAACAGGGCACAATTACCCAGGCCGGAGTTGCCCTAGGAAGAGTCGAAAACGTTGACCACTGGCAGGAAATTTTGGGACTTATGATGCTTCAAAATGGAGTTAATTTGGAAAAACCAACAGGCAAGTTGGCAGAGGATGCTTTGACTTTTTTTACCGTTTTCTCTTCGGTTGACGGAGTTTGGGATGCAACACTTCCGTTTTCTACCCAGGCTTTTGCGGCAGGGAAGCTTGCGATGTATTTCGGACCCAGCTGGCGCACCTTTGAAATAAAGACCCAAAATCCGAATCTGAAGTTCAAGGTTGTTCCTGTTCCCCAGCTTCCCAAAACCACACCCAATGAACCCGATATTTCCTATGCTTCCTATTGGGTGGAGGGCATATGGTCAAGAAGTAAAAACAAGGCCGCTGCTTGGGAATTCTTGAAGTTTTTAAGTTCCAAAGAGACGTTGGAAAAGCTTTATCAAAATGAGGCCAAAGTAAGGCAATTCGGCGAGCCGTACCCGCGAGTCGATATGGCAAGTTTACTTTCAACAGACCCGATACTTGGGGCATTAATTACTCAAGCGCCATCCGCTGAAAGCTGGTATTTGCATAGCCGCACTTTCGACGGCCCGACAGGGATAAATTCTTTGATTGGTAAATATTTTGAAGATGCCATCACTGCAGTAAATACCGGAACTGTCGCCGCTAAAGCTCTTGAACCTGCCGCCTCCGGTGTTGAGCAGGTTTTGTCTCAATATGGAACTTCTGGTAAATAGCTCAAAGCTAAAAGCTAAAAGCTTAAAGCTAAAATTAAACAAATTAGCTTCTTTAATTTACCACGATATTTTTGATTACCCCCTCACTTTAGGCGAGTTTATCAAGTGGGAAAGTGGCACCCCACTTCGCCAAGGCTTCGCGGGGCAAGCAAGTATCAAAAACAAGAACGGTTACTATTTTTTAAATGGAAGAGAGGGACTGGTTTACAAAAGACTGATAAGGGAGAGAATTTCGAAAAGAAAGCTCTTAATTGCAAAATCTGCAGCCAAGATTCTTCGTTTTATTCCGACCATAAAAATGGTTGGGGTAACCGGTGCACTGGCTATGAGAAACGCAGCCGAAGAGAGCGATATTGACTTAATGATAATAACCCAAAAAGGCACCCTTTGGAGCACGAGGTTACTTAGTTATTTAGTTACTTGGTTGTTTGGTATTAAGACTAGAAAACCAAATGACAGGAACCAAAAAGACAAACTTTGTTTGAATATGTGGATAGATGAGGACGATTTGATATGGGATAGAAAAGATCGAAACATTTATACCGCCCACGAAATTTGTCAGATAGTACCCCTTGTTAACAAAAATAAGATGTACGAGAGGTTGGTTTGGAAAAACAAATGGGTTCTCGAATTCTGGCCAAATGCCATCAAAGTACAGAGTACAGAGTACAAAGTACAAAGATCGAACTTTCTACGTACTATGTACTATGTACTATGTACTGCATTGGAACCAGTAGCATTTTGGTTTCAGTACCAATATATGAAATCTAAAGTGACAAGGGAAATTGTGACCAAAACCCGCGCCATTTTCCACCCAAATGACTGGGGGAAAGTTGTGGTTAACAGACTTCAGGCAAGAGCCTCTTGACAAACCCAAGACACCTTTATTACAATAGCACTCGCTGTTAGCAATTGCCAACAGTTTATCAATTTTATGACTTCTAAGAAAAAAATAAAAAAATCTGCTCCGAAAAAATTGGGCCTTACTCCAACGGCTGGCTATCTTCTTATTGAGCCGGCAGAAACTCAAACAAAAACCGATTCCGGAATTTATTTGCCCGATTCTGCAGCCGGAGAAAAGCCCCAGAAAGGAAAAGTTTTAGCAGTTGGAGAAGACGAGGTAACAGAACGTGGCGTAAAAAAGGTGGCACCCTGCAAAGTAGGCGATACCGTTATTTATAAAAAATGGGGAGGAAATGAAGTCAAAATTGGAAATATTGAATATCTTTTTATAAAGTTTGAGGATGTGCTCGCAGTAGAGACTGCTCGAGGATAAGTAGTGGGTTGTTAGTAGTGAGATATCTCACTACGCACATCTCACAACCTAACCCAAAATATGGCTAAGCAACTAAAATTTTCAGATGAAGCAAGACAAGCCCTTCTTAAGGGTATTGATGTTGTTGCCAAAGCAGTTGTTACAACCCTTGGACCAAAAGGTAGAAATATTGCACTTGATAAAAAATGGGGAGCTCCCGCAATTGTGCACGACGGAGTTTCTGTTGCCAAAGAAATAGACTTGGCTGACCCGTTTGAAAATATGGGTGCACAGCTTGTCAAAGAAGCCGCAAGCAAAACCAACGATGTCGCCGGTGACGGAACTACAACCTCTACTCTTTTAGCTCAAGTTATTACCCAGACAGGAATGAGAAATATTACCGCAGGAGCAAATCCTATGGTGATTAAGAAGGGGATAGAAAAGGCGGTTGCCGCAGTGGTTGATGAGCTTAAGAAAATTTCAAAGCCAATTAAGAATAAAGAAGAAATTACGCAGGTGGCAACAGTTTCGGCGGGGGACACTGAAATCGGTGCAAAGATTGCAGAAGCCCTGGACAAGGTTGGCCGTGACGGAGTTGTTACGGTTGAAGAAGGCAAAGGTCTCACAATCGATATTGAATATAAGGAAGGAATGGAATTTGATAGGGGATATGTTTCGGCCTACTTTGTGACAATTCCGGAGAAGATGGAAGCAGAGATTGAAAACGCCTATATTCTAATTACCGACAAAAAAATAGCCTCTATCCAAGAACTTCTTCCTTTTTTGGAGAAATTCGTAAAAGTTTCCAAAAATTTAGTCATTATTGCCGATGAAATTGAAGGCGAAGCACTGGCTACATTGGTTGTAAATAAACTTCGAGGCACATTCAATGTGCTGGCCATTAAAGCCCCCGGATTTGGCGACAACAGAAAAGCGTTCTTAGAGGATATTGCAATTTTAACCGGCGGAAACGTAATTTCCGAAGATACCGGCAAGACTTTTGAATCTATTGAAGTTTCTGATTTGGGTCAGGCCGACAAGGTTTGGGCCGATAAAGACAATGCAAGAATAATTGGCGGAAAAGGAGCGAGGAGTGCAATTAATGCTAGAATCGCCCTTCTTAAAAAACAAGTTGCTGATACCGATTCAGATTTCGATAGGGAAAAGTTGGAAGAAAGACTTGCCAAGCTTTCGGGCGGAGTTGCTCAAATTAATGTCGGCGCCGCAACCGAAATTGAACTTAACGAGAAAAAAGAAAGAGTCAAAGACGCGGTTGGCGCAACAAAGGCGGCAGTTGAAGAGGGAATACTTCCGGGTGGGGAAGTAGCATATTTAAGAGCCAGAAAAGCTCTTAAATCGCTTAAAGCTGACAGTAAAGATGAGCAAATCGGAATTGATATTGTTTTTGAGGCTCTTGAACAGCCGGTTCGATGGCTCGCCAAAAACGCAGGTGAAGACGACGGCTATGTTCTTAAAAAGATAGATGAGGCGAAAGATCCTGATTATGGCTATAACGTCTTAACGGGGGAGTTTGGTTCAATGATAGCGTTTGGAATTCTTGACCCCCTCAAGGTTGCCCGTTCGGCACTTCAGAATGCCGCTTCGGTTGCAATGATGGTTTTAACCACAGAGGGTTTGATAACAGATATAATTGAAAAGGACAAAAAAGAACCACAAATTCCTTCTGGGGGAATGGAGTATTAAATCCCCGGTTGCCACATAAGTTTTAAAAACGTAAAATCGCTTTATGACCAGAAACTCTTTCCCCAAAAGAGATCCCAAAAGCATTAAACAGGCAACAATTTGTCTTCTTATAAGGAAAGAAGGCAAAAAAAAAGAGATTCTTTTGGCAATGAAAAAAAGAGGTTTTGGTGTGGGGAAATGGAATGGACCGGGAGGAAAACCAGATCTTGGTGAAACCCTTGAAGAAGCTGCTATTCGGGAATTAAAGGAAGAAGTTGGGATAAAAGCAAAAAAGGATAAACTATTAAAAGTGGCTTTGTTACATTTCTACTTTCCCAGGGACAAAGTTGGTTGGGACCAAGACGTTCATGTTTATTTGCTTAAAAACTGGGAAGGAGAGGCTGAAGAGTCAGAAGAGATGAAACCCGAGTGGTTTAAAGAGGACAATTTACCTTTTGATCAAATGTGGCGGGATGATCGGTACTGGATGCCCGAGGTTTTTTCAGGGAGAAAAATAGAGGGATATTTTATTTTTGGAAAAGAAGAGAAACTTGTTGCCCAAAAGGTTGAGGACTTGAAATAATGTGGAATAAGGCAGAAAAGTTTCTTCTAAAAGACAAATATGTTGGTCCACTGATTAAAAAGTGGGGGCACTGCACAATAAAAGCCAGAGTTCATGTTGATTATTTCCAAGCATTGACGGGGGACATTATTGGTCAACAACTTTCGGGGCGCGTTGCAAATGTAATTGAAGGTAGACTTAAGGCAAAAATTAAAGGTAGATTAACGCCAAAAAAAGTACTTGCTCTTAAAGATCAGGAACTTAGAGACTGCGGTATGGCATGGGCTAAAGTTAGATCAATTAAAGATTTGGCAACCAGAGTAGAAAAAAGACAACTTCATGTCAGAAAGCTAAACAAATTATCAGACGAGGAAGTAATGAAAGAGCTTGTTGCGGTAAAAGGTATTGGTCCTTGGACTGCCGAAATGTTTTTGATGTTCTCTTTGGGGCGACAAGACGTTTTTCCGGTTGATGATTTGGGTATTCGAAATGGTATGAAAAAGTTACTCGAAAAAGAACTAAAAGGCGATAAATTAGCCAAATTCTCTATGCGCTGGAAACCGTGGAGAACAGTTGCAAGTTGGTACTTGTGGAGGAGTCTTGAAAATAGATAGCTAGCATGTCATTATTCCCCAGATGCTAGAAACAGGAGAAATAAAAAGGCCATCAGAAATAGAAGGAGTAATTTTTCTACTTTATAAGGATGGAAAATTCCTAATTGAAAAAAGAGTGAAAAGGAATTCTGGTTTTTACGGACATTATAGAATTCCGGAGGGCGAGATAGAGAAAGGGGAAAACTCATTGGATGCTGCAAAAAGAGAAGCGGAAGAAGAAACGGCCGTAAATGTCAAAAGAGCTATTTTTCTCGATACATTTAACAGTGTTACTTTAAATAGTGGTTTCCATCGATTCCACGCCTTTTTAGTTATAGATTTTGAAGGGGAAGTTTGGTGCATGGAACCAGATAAGAGTATCTTGGAATGGGTTACTCCTTCAGAAGCCAGACAGAAATTAGAATTAGCTTCCAGTCGTCTGGTACTTTTTCTTGCAGAAAGAAAACTTATCGAGGAAGGATTGTTAAGGGATTAATGGGTATCCCGTGGTCGTGGACTTCAAGATGCAAATGGTCTCCCGATGCACGTCCGGTTGCTCCCATTGTTCCAAGAACAGTATCTTTGGTAACTTCTTGACCTTCATTTACATAAATTTTAGAAAGATGGGCATACAAAGACTCAACTTTGTTTCCATGATCAATTAAAACTGCATTTCCATAAGCATATTTTGAAAACTGTAAAGCTTCAACGACGCCACCTTTAATAGGTTTAATAGAATCTCCGGTTAGTCCGTCGAAATCAATTCCCGGGTGGAAAAATCTATAACCTTGGGTAATTTTTACTTTTTCAACAGGGTACTGAATTCCGTGTTCGGTGTTAAGCTCAACTTTTTGTTCGATAACTGTATAGTCAGCCTCATCGCCGGAATATGAAGCATAAGTGGGGATAAACGAGCTTGCAATAACCATTAGGGCCAAATTGGTCCCCAAAATTTTCTTTATGCTTTTGTGTTCAAAAATGTGCCTAAAGAAACGGGAAAATTTGTTTCCCGACCTGGTATTTTTGATTTCTTCAAAGCTGGGTAAAAGAGGTTCGTCAATTGGTTCCCCTCGCCTTTTTACCAGATGTAAATTAAGACGATACTTTAGAAGGTCTATAGATAGTTTTGTCATATTGGGCAGAAATAAAACTCGAGCCTAGACAGGCTCGAATAGACATTAAAAAATCTCGCTTTTGGCGAGACTTGGGAGAAGTATAGCTTGTGAAAGCCAAAAAATCAAGTTTTATGGACAATTTTTTTCTCGTAAAAACGATGTTTCAGGTAGTAATAAATTGGGGGAATAATAAAAAATACAATTCCCAAGACCATACTCCAGTAAAAAAGCTGTTCCTCTGGGATTAAACCAAATAGAAGAAATGTACTTACTGTCCAGGGAATAGGAACAAGTAAACTGATTATGTAGTAAGTTTTGAATTTCATAGAAGTAAACCCAACAGCATAGGAGACAAAATCATGGATTATCCCCTGGAAAAGCCTCATTATAATAAGAGCCTTCGTGCCTTCGTGAGTTGTAATGTGGTCGACTTTCGTCATGCCTTCCTTGCCAACAAGTTTCACCACAATCTCACGGCCAAACTTTCGTGCTATCCAAAAGTTTGTAGCCGCACTTATGGCAGCTGATATATAGACATAAAGAATAGTCCATTTACCAAAAATCACAAATCCCAAGAAAAAGATGGGAGTTCCTTGTATAGGGGCAAGAATTTGGGTTAACAAAAGAAGTAGAATAAAAACCATCGGCGCAAGCGGCCCTGCTTGTATAATAATCCCCCTAATCTTTTCTAGCCCTATTCGGTTTTGAATATAAATTAAACTGGCGGAGATTAGGGTAATTAATAAAAAAAGAAGGATTGCCTTTTTAATGATTTCTTTTTTGGCCATGAGGGTATTATAAAGTAAATTAGAGACCGCGTCGGGACTCGTCAGACAGAGCCTGATCCCACTCTGCGGGAAACCCATGTATAAGAGTTTTGTCCTGCGGAGCAGGATCTGGCTTTGCCAGACAGACCGCCATTTTCTAGAGGCCACGGTGGGAATCGAACCCACTCATAGATGTTTTGCAGACACCTGTGTTTCCACTTCACCACGTGGCCACAGACTTATTTTATCACCCCCCGAGACTATTCTCCAACCTCTTTAAAATATCGTTTTTAACGGCGTGTATTTTCAGTTGTTTTTCTCTTTTTGTGGCATCTTTTTTGGATCGATAGGCTTCGTAATAAATAAGATTCCACGGTTTGTAGGCTTTGGTAGATCTCACCTTACCTGCATTATGAAGCCTAAATCTTATTTTAAGATTTTCAGTAAACCCAATATAAATATCCTTATTTTTGGAACTTTGTAGGAGATAAATGTAATACATGGAGTAGGGGTTTTGTCTCGCAGAGCGAGATCTGGCTTTGCCAGACAGACAGTTCGCTAACCACTCGCGCACGCGGTCACAATGATATTTTATCTCATTCAGACTTAGAAACAAAGCCGTTGTCAGAATATGCCCTTTTTGTTACACTAGGCACTTACATGAGAAAGCTCTCGATAGTTTTGGCAATTGTGGGAGGCATTATTCTTCTTGCCGGAGTTACTTTCTTTTTTCTTGGATTTTTTAAACCAAAAGTGGCCGGCATATCAATTACCACCACACCCGCCGCAACGGTTTTTATTGATAATATCCAGGTTGGAAGGACACCGTACGACGGAACAAGGGAGCCTGGCGAGGCAACAATTAAGCTGGTGCCTGAATCGGCCGATATTCCTCTTTCTCCTTATGAAGCCAAAGTGACCCTAAGTTCCGGCATAAAGACAGTAATTAAAAGAGAGTTTGCCGAGACAGAGGAGAAATCCTCGGGCGAGATTATTTCCTTTGAGAAAGTGGGCGGGTCGGAAGCGAGCTTGGCTGTAATTTCGATTCCGGATTCAGCCCAAATTGCGGTTGACGGAGTCAGCCGTGGTTTTGCGCCGGTTAAAATATCCACCTTAAATCCGGGGGAGCACCAAATTGTAGTCACGAGACCCGGATATGACCCACGAACCATCTCCTTAAAGGCGCAGGCGGGATTTAAGCTTACGCTTTTTGTTAAGTTGGCCCCAAATGGTCAAAATCCCTCTCCGACTCCAGCGCCCGTTGAAATAGAGGAAAAAGCGACTTTTATCCAAATTCTATCGACTCCGACAGGATTTTTGAGAGTCAGAAGCCAGCCGGGAAGCGGGGGAAGTGAACTTGCGCAAGTAAAGCCCGGACAGGAGTTTCCGTTCATAGAAGATGATGAGGCTACAGGCTGGTTCAAAATAGAATACCTGCCTGCGCAGGCAGGTCAGAAAGGAAAAGAAGGCTGGGTTTCAAATCAATATTCAAAGAAGGTAGAGAAAACAACTACGCCCTAGATAGCCGAAACGCCGCTATATAAAATTATATAAACAAGCCCGGACCAAAGCAGGCCGGCAATAATAAGCCCATTATCGGTAAGAAGAATTTTTTCCGGAGCCTCGCTTCTTCCTTCAAAAATAAGCGCTTCATACCGCATGATTCCAAAAATTACAACAGGAATTGTTATCATCAGAAGTTTGTTAATTGTTGTTGCCCGCGAAAGTTCGGCCAAAAAAAGCCAGACCGGCAAAACCGCTTTGGGAGATTCGAAAAAGGTATACAGTGCCCAGCTCATCCAAGCCGCATTACCAAACATGGTCACATAGGAATTTAATAGTTCGCGCTTATATCTGGAGAGGCTTTTCCTTGTTAAACCAGTTGTTTCAGGAATAAGATTAAGTTCCGCCCTTCTTTTACCCGAAGCCAGAAAAAGAGCAACAGATATTACACAAAGAAGAAACCAAACCGAAAGGTGAGCGTCGATTACAAATGCACCCGAATAGACTCGTATTATAAAACCCGTGGCGATTATGAGAATATCAACAACCGCCAAGTTTTTAAGTCCAAAACTATAGGCTAGTTGGAGTAGGAGATAGGAAGATAAAAGCAAAAAGAAAAGATAATTTAAATTAAAGGCGATATACAAAGAAGTTAAAGAAAAGATAACTGCAACAATTATGGCAATATTAACCGGAAGCCGGCCAGCTGCAATTGGTCTATTTTTTTTAATCGGATGAAGGCGGTCCTGTTTTGCATCCAGAATATCGTTTACTATATAGGTGGCCGAAGCTGCAAAATTAAAGGCGACAAATGCCCAAAAAACTTTGGCAAAAAGTAGGCCGTTTTCAAAATCGCCGGTTAGGAAAAGTGCGGCAAAAATAGAAAGGTTTTTCACCCAATGAATAGGACGAATTATCTTCAGGATTTCGGCCGGTAAGTTAGCCATAAAATTATGCCGCCCAGGATGAGTGCAACTGACACCATTGTATAGAACTTAAGTGGCCTATTCAAATAAATTGCCAAAATTCCCAAAAAGGCGGTGATAAGCCAGTAAAAAGCCGAAACGGCCCTTTTACTCCAACCTAAATTCAGGAGTCTATGGTGCAGGTGCCCGGTATCGCCCCAGACAGGAGATCTTCCGCTTAATATTCGTCGCACAATAGTATAGCCAGTATCAACCAAGGGCACACCCAGAACCACCATTAAAGCGCCAACCTTGCTGGTTGCAAGAATAGCCAAAATTGCCAAAAGATACCCCGCAAGCGTTGAGCCCGAATAGCCGGGCATTATTTTTTGCGGAAATATATTCCACGGCAGAAATCCCAAATAGGCCCCCGCGGTTATTACTGCAAGCATAATTACCGACCATTGGGCTATGTCAGCTGAAAATCTCAATGAAAGCGCAGCTATTGTTATTGCGGCAATGGCCGCAACTCCCGGAAGCTGGCCGTCTACTCCTTTGGCGCCCATATTCAGCATATTCATCATAAAAACAATCCAAAATACGGCAAAGATATCCGATAGTACCCAAATGCTTTTTGCATCCCCCAAAAGGTTGAAACTTATTTGGGGTTGAGATAAATCAATGGTTCCTAAAAACGGAAGGGTGATGAAAGAGATGCCGATTCCGAATGCAATCGGCACCATGGCGGCTAAAAATCCCAAAAGAAGTCGCAAATAAGGGTTTAAGTTGTACTTATCGTCCAAAATCCCCACCACGGTAACCAGTGTGGCTCCGATTAGAATGCCCTTAAGATGTTTATCTAAAGGCAGAAAAATAAGTGAAGAAATCAAAATTGCGACAAATATTGCTAGGCCTCCCCCTCTCGGCACCGGGTAGGTGTGAATAATTTTGGGGTGGATGCCTTTTTTGGGGTCGTCAATTATCCCTATTTTTTCGGCCAACTTAATTACCAGAGGCGTTATGGAATAAGCGAGGATAAAAGATAAAATTCCCGGCACAAAAACCAATGTCAGTGTATCAGCCATATGATTTTAAGTGTTGTAACGGTTGCAAAAAAGGCGGCAACAAAAGAAGAAGCAACTAGCGTTTTTTTCAAGAATTCATCTTCCAGAAACATTGCGGTAAGAACGTTTATTCCACAGATTGCCAAAGCAATAACCCCGGGAATAATAAGCCCTAAAGTTGGCGCAAGCTGCTCTTCACTTTCGGGAAGTCCGTAAAAAAGTGGAACTTGGGGAGGAAGCAAGCCGCTTACTAAAATTACAATCAGAATTGTGGTCAGACTCACCCCTGTGGCTGCCACAACATAATTTTTATAAGGAATTTGCGGCATATAGCCCCATTTTACCCTAGAGGCTTCTTAGATGCCAGATTTCGGCTCCGTCAATTTTATTAATAAGAATGTAGCTTTTAGAAAGAAGCGGGCTAAGTTCCATAAAGACTTTTGTGTTAGGTAAGATAACTATCATTTTGGGCTTGTTTTTCGTGAGTGCACTGGCCGTTTCGGCTTTTGAAGAGTAGTCGTTAATATGATATTCAACAGTATATTTAATAGGGGGAAGCCTTCTGGTTAAGGCATAAATTGGCGCCGCATCCCCCCAGACAAATATTTTGTCGGTTTTTTTGGTTGATTTTGTAATAAAGTCTGAAATTTCATAATTTCTATTAACATTTCCGTCAAATCTTGCGAAATATTCTGCCCTATCGATTTTTCCGGTTGCAAAGGAAATAAACCTTAGATAGTAACTTGCGGTTGGATAATAATAAAATTTATAAATTACCGGAACGGCAAAAGCCAGAGTTAGCGGTATTAATGCAAGTACCTGTTCAAAGCGTTCAAAGGTAAACAAAATTGCAAAAAGGATAGAAATCGGGCCAAGCGCTTGTAGCAGGTAGTGCGGATACGGCCTTTCAGACAGCGTTACGCCAAAAAGCGCAAATAAAAGCCACAGCGTGACGAGAATAAAGCCGGTAGATAATTTTTGGCGTTTTAGATATAGAATTGCCGTACCCAAAAAAACAATGGCTCCCCGGATAAGAAGCGGGGCGTTTCTGACAAGGAACGGTTTTTGAATATCTTGCGGTCTGAAACTGGATAAGTAGCCGACATTTTGTAAAAAGGCGGCGGTTAGGTACTGACTAAGAGCTCCCTGCGTCCAAAACCATAAGAAGGAAAGTGCGATGGGGGTTATGAAACCTAAAGTTAAATAGAGCGTTTTGATGGCGGTGCTTATTAATTTTTCTTTTTTAAATTCTGACTGGATGAGCCAAAAAACAACAATAACCGGAACGTCCAATGCCGCCGGTATTTTAAAAAGCGCGGCGATTGAGAATAAAGTCCCGGCCAGGAATATATTCTTAAAATTAAGATTTTTACTGACAAGAATCAGAAAAGCGGCAACTATCGGGCCAATCATAAACATTTCTGCATTTGCGATATTGCCTTCCAAAAGCGGAAGTGTGGAGGCAAGTGCAAAAATTACGGTTGCGATTTTCTGCAACCTATCCTTATTTGGGAATAAGTTAGTTACCAATTTCCAGAAAAGGATAATTGTGGCTAGATTCCAGAATGCTAGGATTGCCTTGAACCAAAAGAGATTTCCGCCCAAGGCTGCGGTTAAATAAAGAAGGGGAGGTTTATTGTCGTGGATGTCTTTGTATAAAGGAATTCCCTGACGTACCCCCTCACCCAAAGTTAAGTAAATCATTTCATCTCCGTAGGAATATGGTTCAAAGAAAGAAGGAATTCGCAAGATTAAAACTATGGCAAGAAGAATGCAGAGCCAATTTGGTGTGTGGATTTTTTCCAAGAATTTTTTCATTATTTATTTAACCAGATGAATTTAAGGTCTCCAAATTGACGAACCTCGCCTTTAGTATATCCGGAGACAACTACCTCATCAACGGGCCCGCTGGTTATAACGCCCACGCGGACTGTCTTTCCGGAATCTATTTTTGCGGGGACTAACGAGGTTGTATCATCTTTGGTCATAAGGGCCGTGCCGACAAAGAATGGTAAATCCGCCCCTTTGGGAATATAAAGCGGTGAGCCAATTCCGTAGTATTTGGATTCCCAAAGATGGTGGACCGTCCCGTTCCAGTTTATTAAATAGTCGTCCCCGTGTTTAACTTCCTTGACATAAGCTGCCAATTCCCTAAATGGCCGTTTGAAAGGATGGGTGAAATAAAATACGTCTGCGGAAATAAAAACAGCAAAGACGATAAAAAGAAATATTTTTGTAATAATGGTCCTTTGGGAAGCTGCCAGAAGCATTGCGGCCGGGATTGTATAAAGAAGATATCGGTCAGAAAAAATTGATTGGAATTTTTGGGAAAGTATCCATGCTGTCAGGATTGGAACAATAAACCACATAAGGATAAATACCGACTTTCCCAGTTTTTTACTCCAGTTCCTGACAAGAAGAAGAACAAGGCTAAAGTTTAGATATTTAAGAAGTAAAAGGCTAAAATCTTTTAAGGTGGGCTTTCCCAACCAAAAACCGGAGCCGACCATTTTTGTCTGATTGTAAAGAGGAACTAACCACGGAGAGTATAAAATTCCGATTGCGACAAAGCTTTTAAAAATAGAAACTGCGGCCTTTCTATTTCCCCAAAAAAATTCTTTGAGAAACCAAAGTCCCTGAACAAAAACCGCAAAAAATGCAAAGTGGTGAGAATAAAGTGCCAAAGTTGTAGCAATGACATAAAAAACCCATTTTTTATTTACGAAAAAGTACATGGAGGCGGCAGTGGTTGCCGCAAGCAGAGAATACATCCGACCCTCAAAAGCATAGGCAAAAAAGAACGGATTTAAGGCAGTTAAAACAGCCGCCATGACACCGGTTTTTTTGTCCCAAAGGCTCTCCCCTATTTTGTAAACAAAAAAGACAGATATTAAAAAAAGTAAAAAAACCAGACTTCTTATCGAAATCTCGCTATTTCCAAAAAAGATGAACCAGAAGTGTTCGAGTATATTAAACAAAGGCGGATGGGTATCTCGGCTGGAAATTAATATTATCTCAGGGATGGACTTCGTCGAGAGGATGGCGGAAAATGCCTCGTCTCCCCACAAGCTTACGTTAAACTGATTCATGGCAGATAGAATCAGTTTAGCACAAATTAAACTTTTTCAGTGACTCTGTATTCAAGATATTTACCCAACATAAGTCTTGTGTGGGCGTCCAAACCGGGTAAAGCGGAGAAGAAAAAGCCTGCAATGGGCATAAGTACAAACTCGAAGGGCGCAAGAATTAATTTCCAGGCAGATGCCCCCTCTCTGGGTTTATAAAAATAATCAAGAATTAAGGTTATCAGTAAAAATACAAGAGAAACCGTAAGGACAAAAGAGGAAAGCTTGGGGACCGAATAGCCAAGCGTAGTTCTGGCAAATGCCGGGTTTAAGATAGAGGGAAAAGTTATACCCAAAGTTATGGTAAACCAATTCACCGGCCATAAAAAGTGCATCCAAATTACGTGTATAAGCCGCATTGTTTTATCCAGAAAGGGAACGTTGGGAGTAAAAAGATAATTTTTAATAATCCAGGGGTCGTCCGATACTCCCCAGGCCCAGCGTTTGATTTGTTCATATTGATTTTTAAGTGTTTTAAACAAAGAATCACTTTGGGCCGCGTCTGCATAAACCGGAAGATAAATTGGCTCAACTTCGATTTCCCCGTGGGTTTTGTAGTAGGCTTTGAAAAATATCCGCCAGTCTTCCGGGATTATCTCCGGGTCCCAATAATCAATTTCATCCAGAAGTTTAAAAGAAAGCGAGTAATTTTGCGCATTAATCAGTCTGTCTTTCCTTGGGAGCTGGGAGAGATTCCAGATAGACATAAGAGTGTTTGGAACGCGGGTTATAGCCGGAATTTCCCAAATATTATTGTAAAAAAGAAGCAGGGGTTGCCAGAAAAATCTATATCTTTTCGGGTTATCAAGGAATTTAAATGTTAAATTTGAAAAATGTTTAGGGTGAAATCTGTGGTCAGAATCGCAACTTGTCACGGTTAAATAATTGATATCAAGTTTTTTGGTATCGATTAAATTTTTCTTTACAACCAAGGCGGCGTGTCTTTGATTGGAATGTTTGCCGATAGTTTCACCGGGGGTAAGCTTGTGGGTTGTGATTAAAAAATTCTTAAAAACTTTTGCAAACTTTTCTTCAAACACCTTCGTTTTGGTGACTCTATCGGATTCTAATTCTCTTTCTTCCATTGCCAAAACGACCGTTATTTGGTTTTTGGGTAAATCTTGATTGGCGATTGACCCTAAGGTTCTTTCCAAGATATGAATAGGCTCTTTATATGTGGGGACTATGACTACGTGGTTAACCTTTTTCCAATCGGGAAAAGTTTCCAAATCTTTTAGCCAATTGTAATTTATTGACGCCTGAACTCTTAAATGAGAAACGATAGCGCTTAGGGCAATTTGGAAAGACTGATAGAACCAATAGACGTTAAAAAATAAAATGAAGTACGCAATAAAGTTTGGGAAAACAAAGATTCCCCAGTAAGGAAGAAGGATTAAGTTCCAAGAAACAAAGCCCGGCAAAATTTCCAGAAGCCGCAAAATAGTCTTCTCTTGTTTTTCGGTAAGTTGTGCCATAAATGAGCTTACTTCGCCGTAGCTTTAGCGCAGGCGAGGGAAAAGCGGCCACCCTGACTTTATTTTATGACGATAGAATTGTTTTTCAATCGTTTTGGAAGTTTCCGGCAAAAACGGTCTCAAATTATAAGCAATTGTCCTGACATTTTCGACCAAGGGAATTAATACTTTCTTTAATCTTTCGCCCCTAAGACCCCAAGGTTTTTTTGTATCAATCAGGTTGTTTGTTTTATCAATAGCTGTCCAGATGAACTTGAGGGCATTATCGAAGCGATATGTTTTTAGTGACTTTTCAACCTCTTCATAAAAACCGACCGGCCTTTTTAGAAAGCCAATGTCGGCGGTTTCGCAAAGTTTGGCAACTCGGGAAACTAAATTTCCCAGACCATTGGCAAGGTCGGCATTATAAACTTCTTTCAATCTAGCTTCAGAAAAGTCTCCATCGGTAAATGGATTAAACTTTGCAAGTAAATAATACCGCAGCGAATCCGCTTCATATTTTTTGATTATTTCAACCGGGTCAATAACATTGCCTATGGTTTTCGACATCTTCTGTCCGTTAACTGTGAAGTAACCGTGAACAAAAAGAGTCTTGGGTAAAGGAAGCTTTGCTGAAAGTAAAAACGCAGGCCAATAAACCGCATGAAACCTAATTATTCCTTTACCAATAATGTGTACATCGGCAGGCCACCATTTTTTATATTCTTTCTCGTCCCAGTCAAAACCAATTCCGGACTGATAAATATTGAGAGCGTCAAACCAGACGTAAATTTTCTGATTTGGGTCATTCGGAACTGGAACTCCCCAGTTTTTAGCTCGCTCTTTGGTTCTTGAGATACTGATATCCTGAAGCGGTTCTTTTAGGAAAGATAGAACCTCATTTTTTCTCTCTTGGGGAACGATTTTTAGTTTATCTGATTGAATTAGTTTGATTAACTCATCTTGGTATTTTGATAACTTAAAGAAGTAGTTTTCTTCAGAAACTTTATCCAGTTTCTTGCCCGGATGTTCGTAGCATTCTCCGTTTTCATCCAGTTCGTCGGGCGAATAAAACTGCTCGCAACCCACACAATAAAGACCCTCGTACTTTTTTTTGTAAATGTCTCCGTTTTTATCGCAAAGTTGCCAAAGCTTTTGACTTGAAGGGAAATGGTGTTTTTGGTCGCTTCCTTTTTGCCATATCGTAAAATCGCAATTTAGCAACTTCGTTAATTCGTAAAATCTCCGCGTGTTTTCATCGACAAATTTTTGAATAGGAACGCCCGCTGCTTCTGCAGCCTGAACATTTTTAAGGGCGTTCTCGTCCCCGCCCGAGAGCGTCAAAACATCTTCGCCCAAAAGCCTATGGTATTTGGCAATTGTGTCTGTTTGCACAAACTCCAGAGCGTGGCCGATATGCGGCTTGGCGTTAACGTAAGGAATGGCGGCCGTTATGTAGAATTTTTTGTTCATGTTATTTTTCATTTGGATCCAACATTAAAACTAAAGCTGGTTTTTCGGCAAACGGTTGATGGCCAACTCCTGCAGGGATGATAATTCCCTCGAAAGTGTTCAAGTCAAAACTTTTTCCTTCAGTATCTATTCTAATCTTTCCTTCTAATACTAGAAAGAACTCATCGTATTGGTGGGTGTGTAGGGTTTCTCCGTATCTGCCTTCGAATCTGGCAATGCGGAATATGTGGCCCGCAAATTCGACCACACCTTTCGGATCCCATGGCCCTTTAAATAACTTTTCTGCTTCTGGTATTGAAAATTTTTTTATTTCCATATTTTTAACCCCAAAACTTATCTTGCCAGCGATTTTCTTTTAAAAAATTTTCTTGCTCCTGGGTAATTTGTTTTTCACCTCTTTTAAGGGCGTCGTAACACATCGAACGCACCATTGGACTTGCTTTTTCTGACATATCAATTAGATTTTCTAATGTGTATCCATCTTCAGAAAAACACTCTATAAGGAAATTAAAGGCATACTTGGACTCCTCTGGGTCGACGTGGTTTAGAACTCCATACCAGAAGTTACACAACTCGTGCTCTTGTAACGGTCTTTCGGGCTTAGGTACTTCAGTCATGTTTGTTTACAAACTAAAAAACCTCCTTGCGGAGGTTTGTGATTTCCACTAAAAACCTTCCGCTGTCAGATAGCGTTTGCCATCATAATGGAGGTTTTAGTATTCATTATTTGTAGTTTACTCCTAACCATTTAACCATTCAACTATTTAACAAATTTTCTGATTTTTTGTGCCCAGACGTTGGCCCATTCTTCAGCCTCCATTTTTTTGAGAGCGAGGATAAAACCGGGTCTTTCCATTAATTTCTCAATTACAGCAATGGTTGCCGAGGAAACTTTTAAATTTTCTCTTATGTTTGAGTAGCTCCTTTTCTTTTTCAGCCAGTAAGCAATTGCCAATCTTTTTGCAAAAGTTTCAAGTTCGCTGTCATTAAAAAAATCTTGCAAAAAAGTGTTTATTTCTTCCGGATTTTTTAAATCCATAAGTGTTTGCGCAAAAGTTTTTACGAGCTGATTTTTAAAAGAGGGGTTAAGTTTCCTGTCAGAAGTCCGCATCGCTTTATTTAATTGAAGTATATGTCATCTTCTCAAAAAGTAAAGCTCGATAATAATTGTCAAACCAGCGATAAGTAAAAAATTAAGTATATTTCCAACACCCAGATACCTTAGAATTAAAAATATTGTGAGTGCAAGTGCTGTTAAGAATCCTCGCCTTGTATTTGCAAAAAGTGTAGAAAAAGTAAATAAAAGTGCAAAGAAAATTGTCATAAAAAAAGCGGGGATGGCACCGAAAGTGTCTGGTTCAACGAAATAAATTAGCGCCCCTGCGGCCGCCCAAAGAAGAATTGTTAAAATTAGGGTAGGAAAAAAGTTTTTTCGCCTTAAAGCTTGTTCTTTCCGTTTTCCTATCATGGATGGTAAAATTACAACCAATGGATCCAGTTGTAGTTCTTATTATAGTGCTTGCCGCCTTGGTTATTGTGGGAATCTTTGTTAATAGAAAACTTACGGAGATAAAGGAAGCCCAAAAACCCTCGGATGAGCTTTTGGAAATTATAAAAATGCTCCAGACGGGGTCGAAAGATGATAGGAAAGTTCTACTTGACTCCTTACAGAAAAATACGCAGAGCCTAAATGAAAGATTGGATAATGCCGCCCGAGTTATATCTGCCGTTCAAAGAAACCTGGGAGAGATGAGTGAGGTTGGAAAAGGAATAAGGACACTTCAGGAGTTTTTACAATCTCCCAAACTTCGGGGAGGCCTTGGTGAAGAAGTTTTAAAAGAAATGATTGGCCAAACTTTTCCCAAAAACGCTTTTCACCTTCAGTATCCGTTTAAATCCGGCGTAAAAGTTGATGCTGTTTTAAAAACTGAAGCAGGGCTTCTTTGTATCGATTCAAAATTTCCGATGGAAAATTTTAATGTCATGCTTAAGGCCGAAACCGAAGCTCAAAGGAATGTCGGCAAAAGACAATTTATTGCCGATGTTAAAAAGCACATAGAAGATATCTCCAAAAAATATATTTTACCGGAAGAAGGGACGATGGATTTTGCCTTAATGTATATTCCTTCCGAGGCAGTTTACTACGAAGTTGTAAATATCCAAGAACTTAGTAATTTCGCCAGACGCTTAAGGGTTTACCCGGTTTCCCCCAATACCTTATATGCTCACTTACAGGTAATTCTCGTGTCTTTTGAGGGCAAAGATTTGGAAACAAAGTCGAGAGAAGTTTTTAGAATTCTTCGCGCAATCCAAAAAGATTATTCAAAAGTCGAAGATAATTTGTCAGTCTTACAAAAGCATTTGAATAATGCTTACAATATGATGAGTTCGGTTATAACTTCCTTCGCTCAACTGGGTCAAAAAATTGTTTCAACTCAAACTTTAGGTGAAGGAACAAAAAAAGAAACAAAAGAGTTGGAAGAATAATGTCAAAACTTATATCAATAAATCCATCAAACAAGAAAGTTCTAGGAGGGATCGAAGTATCGACAGAGAAAGAGATAAAAGAAAAAATTACCCAGGGGCATAAAGCAAAGTCAGGGTGGAGAGGGTTAGGCGTGGAAGGTAGGGCAAAAATATTACGAAAAACCATAGAGAATATCTTAAGAAGGAAAGAGGAAATTGCCAGCCTTGCCTCTCAAGAAATGGGAATGCCGATAACCTTAAGTCGAGCCGACGTAGATGATTCAGCGCACTATTTCAATTGGTATTTGGATAACGCCGAAAAATATTTAGACCCAGAAGTAATTTTTGAAAATGAAAAAATTAAACACACGATTTTGTACGAACCTATTGGTGTATCTGCCAATATAGTTCCTTGGAATTTTCCAACCTCAAATTTTGTCTGGTCGGTTGGTCAATCATTGGTTTCTGGAAATGTCGTCGTTTTTAAAAATTCAGAAGAAGTGCCTCTTTCGGGAAAATTGGTCGAAGAAATATTTGAAGAATCAGGGTTACCGAAGGGAATTTTCTCTGAAATATATGGGGACGGGGAAGTAGGAAAAATACTAGTAAATGGGGACATCGATATTATCTGTTTTACAGGAAGTACAAATACTGGAAAATATCTATACAAAGTTGCAGCCGAAAAACTAATCAGGGCATTTCTTGAATTGGGCGGCTCTGCTCCGGGGATATTTTTTGAAGATGCTGATATAGACAGGGTTTTAGAAACTATTTTCGCCAATCGCTTTCTTTATTCGGGCCAAATCTGCGATGGTCTTAAAAGACTAATAGTGCATAAAGATGTTTTTAATAAGACTATTGAAAAACTTTTAGAGAGAGTCAGAAAAGCAAGGGTTGGGGATGCACTAGATGAAAAAACGGAAATAGGCCCTTTAGTTTCTCAAAGACAACTAGAGCGACTCGAAGATCAAGTAGAAGAAGCAAAATCCAAAGGGGTAAAGATTGTGGCTGGAGGGAAAAGAGCGGCTGATTTGCCAGGATTTTTCTACGAGCCAACGATTTTAACAGACATAAAACCTGAAATGAAAGTTTGGAAAGAAGAGGTTTTTGGACCGGTTTTGCCCGTTGTTACTTTTGAAAGTGAAGAAGAAGCAATCAAAATTGCAAACGACACAGATTATGGATTGGGGTCGTATATTTACACGGAGGACAAAGAAAGGGCGAGACGAGTTGCCGAACAAATTCAAACAGGAATGGTCTCGGTAAATAACGCCAGTTATTTGCAACCGTGCAGTCCATTCGGGGGCTGTAAAAGATCAGGGATCGGTAGAGAACATGGAAAGTTTGGTTTTAACGAACTGACACAAGTGAAAGTAATAGCCGAAGAAAAATGAATAGAATAAAAGTTTTGATTGAGGGGTATGCGAAGGTGAACGAGGATGGGACATGGGATGCGACGTGCACAACCACCTTAATTGATACCGGTAAACATAAAATTGTTATGGACCCTGGTTGTAACAGAAAAATGCTTTTAGAAGCACTTTCTAAAGAAGGTCTTAAAACTTCCGATATCGATTACGTTTTTCTTTCCCACTATCACCCCGACCATTGTTTATTGATGGGTATCTTCGAAAACGCAACGGTTTTTGATTCCGTCCAATGGCAAAAGGGTCCAATCGGCGGAGAAACTCCGGAAACTTTACCGGACACTGATATTCAGATAATTAAAACACCGGGCCATACAGCCGATCATGCTTCACTTCTAGTGAACACAGAAGAAAGAAAGATTTTAGTGGGAGCGGATGTATTTTGGTGGGCAGAAGGCGAAGAACAAAAAGTTGATATAGATAAAAATGATGAGTTTGCAGAAGATATGGAGAGTTTAAAACAAAGCCGCAAAAAAGCTTTAAAAATTGCAGATTTTATTATTCCCGGTCATGGGAAAAAGTTTAAGACTTCGTGGTAAAATTGCTTCGTGGCGAAAAATAATCCAGATTTAAAGCTTAATAAAGAACAATTGTTGGCAGTAAAGCATAAAGAGGGGCCGCTTTTGATAATTGCCGGTGCTGGGACGGGGAAAACCACCGTAATAACCGAACGGATTAAATATCTAATTCTTGGTAAATACGCAAAGCCCGATGAAATTCTGGCCCTGACCTTTACCGAAAAAGCATCCAGAGAAATGGAGGAGCGGGTTGATGTTGCCATGCCTTACGGTTATACCCAAATGTGGATTTCCACTTTCCACTCTTTTTGTGACCGAATTCTTCGCCGAGAAGCGCTTCATATTGGTCTTGACCCGAAATATAAATTAATGTCTCAAGCAGAAAGCGTGCAACTTGTTCGCAATAATCTTTTTAAGTTTGATTTAAATTATTTTCGACCCCTTGGTAATCCCACTAAATTTGTAGACGGAATGCTCCAGCATTTTTCCCGTCTGCAGGATGAAGATGTTAGTCCAAAAGACTATTTTAAGTGGGTTAAGAAGCAGATGTCCTCCTACGCTAAAGCTTCGGCGGATAAAAAACTGGAGATAGAGAAATGGAGCGAACTGTCTAAAGCTTATCGGCAATATGATGAGTTGAAAATTAAAAACAGTTTTTTAGATTTTGGGGATTTGATTGTTAATACTTTAAAACTTTTTCGCGATAGGTCAAATATTTTGGGCCAGTATCAAAAGCAATTTAAATATATTTTAATAGATGAGTTTCAGGATACGAATTATGCACAAAATGAGTTGGCGATACTTTTATCCAAAGAGCACCGTAATATTACTGTTGTTGGAGACGATGACCAAAGTATTTACAGATTTCGAGGAGCTGCAGTAAGTAACATCATTCAATTTAGGAAAAATTTTCCAAAAGCAAAGATTGTAACCCTTATCAGGAATTACAGGAGTACACAGGAGATTTTAGATAGGGCCTATGACCTTATCCAGCATAATAACCCCGACAGGCTTGAGGCAATAGAGAAAATAGACAAAAGATTAATTGCGGAAGGTAGCCCCACTTCGCGTAAAGCTTCGCGGGGCGACCCTATCGTTTTTATTCACTCCGATAGGGTCGAAAACGAAGCTGATGAAGTCGCCAAGAAAATAGCAGAACTCACAGCCAACCCTCCTTCGCACAAGGCTTCGGATGGGTTAGCCCATTACGACTTTAAGGATATTGCTATTTTGATAAGGGCTAATAATCACGCAGAACCTTTTATGCGGGCACTTTCGCGTAAGGGAATTCCCTATCAATTTTTAGGGCCGGGACGTTTGTTCAAGCAGTCAGAAGTTGTTGATTTAATTTCTTACTTAAAAATTTTATATAACTTTGAAGATTCTGTTTCCTTGTATAGGCTTTTATCCATTGATTACTTTGACATTCCCGCCCGCGACTTGGCAGCAATTGGAAATTATGCAAGACGGTATAACCTAAGTTTATTCGAAGCACTTGAGCACATTGACGACCCGCCTGCAGCGCCTGATGCGCAGCATCTGCGGGCAGGTGTTTTTGTAAGACCGGAGACGAAAGAAAAAGTCAAAAAGATTCTTGAGATAATTAATAAAAACTTAAAACTTGTAAGGCGGGAAACTGCCGGACAGCTTCTTTACTATTTTCTGACTGACACGGGGCTTTTACAAAAACTTCTCTCTCCGGATTCGGCAGAGGCAGAGAAGAGAGCCTTAAATATTTCCAAGTTTTTTGACAAACTAAAAACTTACGAAGTTGATCATGAGGATGCGACGATTCCGGCGGTTGTTGATTGGCTTGAGCTTTCAATGGACTTGGGAGAATCCCCTTTGGCGGCCGATACAGATTGGACAGCCGTTAATGCCGTAAATATTTTAACGGCGCATTCAGCCAAAGGTCTGGAATTTCCTGTTGTGTTTTTGGTTAATTTGGTTGCACAGAGATTCCCGACAATTGAAAGACGCGAACAAATCCCAATTCCTGATGAACTTATAAAAGAAGTTTTGCCCGTCGGTGATTATCATTTGGAGGAAGAACGCAGACTTTTTTATGTCGGAATGACCCGCGCCCGCGATTTACTTTTCTTTACTGCAGCTGATTATTACGGAGAAGGGAAAAGAGAAAAAAGACTCTCGCCATTTATTTTCGAGTCTTTAGGTGATAAAGCAATATCGGCCGAACAGCCAACTATCAAATCTGATCAACTGTCCTTTCTTGATTACCAGATAAAGACGATGCCCGCCGAAGTACCAGTGAAGGCGGGTGAAGCAATCTATATAGATTACCTAAGTTATTCTCAAATTGAGACTTTTAAAATTTGTCCCCTGCATTATAAATTGAAATACATTTATAAAGTTCCAACACCCCCATCTTCTTCGCAAAGCTTTGGGAATACTTTCCACGCAACGATGAAGGCCTTTTACGAAAGCCTGGCCGAAGGGGAGGCGCCAACCGAAAGGCTTATGTTTAATCTTTTGAAAAATAACTGGATATCAGAAGGCTATTTAAGTAAAAAACATGAAGTTGGTTCTTTTGAAAAAGCAAAAAAGTTTCTGGCTCATTATTTGGAAAATGTATTTAATTCGAAAATAAAACCAGCAGCTCTTGAGCAACCATTTTTGGCAAGGCTTGATAACCTAAAAGTTGGAGGAAAGATGGATAGGGTGGATATTCACGGAGACGGTGTTGAAATTATTGATTATAAAACCGGTGCAAATCCTTTGAGCCAAAAAGAAGCGGATAATGATCTTCAACTTTCAATATATGCTTTGGCAGGAACTTCAATTCCTGAATATCCGTTTAGCCGAAAACCGGAAAAAGTAAAACTCTCACTTTATTATTTCGAGACTCCGAAAATTGTTACAACAACAAGAACTAAAGAACAACTGGGAGAAGCAAGAAAAACGATTGAAAATTTCAAAAAGCAAATAGAAACTTCAGATTTCAAATGCTCCGGTCATATGTTCTGCCAAAACTGTGAGTATAATTTGTTCTGCAGAGCTGAAATATGAGAGTTTTAGATATCTATAAAAGATTTGATGTTCCTCCCAACTTACAAAAGCATATGGCTCGTGTAAGCAGGCTGGCTATGTTTATTTGTAACCACTGGAAAGGAGAAAAAATAGACAGGAATTTAGTCAAAAAGGCGGGACTTTTACACGATATAGGAAACATTGTTAAATTTGATCTGGAAACTAGGGCAAACTTTTTGGGAGAAAAAGAAATCAAAAGGGTCGACTATTGGAAAGAAGTGCAAAGAAAGATTATAGAAAAATATGGTTCTGATGACCATGAAGTTACAAAAAGGATGTTGCAAGAAATAGGCACTGACGAGAGACTGGTCGAGCTGCTTGGAAGTAAAACTTATGCTAATGCTGTTTCTGTTGCCAACTCGGATGATTGGGAAGCAAAAATTTTGCTTTATGCAGATCTTCGAATTGGTCCTTTCGGAATAATGGGATTAAAAGAGAGACTAGACGAATTACATAAAAGAAGTGAAAAATATAGAGAAAGGAAAGACCTTTATATTGCTCTCCTAGAAATCGAGGAACAAATTCAGAAAAATCTTACTACTAAAATTGCATAAAAAATTCTATTTAAACGCAATTATTTGAAGGCCGAATTTTTTAATATCCGATTGAGACCAGAATTTCTGAGTTTTGGTATTTAGGATAAAAGTTATTTTCTTTTCGATCTTACGTCCTGTATATTTTTTGGTTTTTGGGTAATATTCTTCGAGGATTAAAATATCACCGGGTTTACACGCAAAATTGGCAAGCCTTGCATCAAAAGTTTTTTCTCCGGAGAGAATCTTTTCGAAAGGTTTGGGCCAAGTTTTCTTTTTAATTTTTCTCACTTTTTAATGATGTTATTTTCGGGGCCTTTATGGTCGTATTTCTCCAGTATAGAATCCTTTACTAAATTAAACGCTTTTTCAACGTCTACCCCTAATTGGTTTGCGAGTCTGCAAAGGCCGAAGAAAAGATCGCCTATCCCATCGACAAAAATTTCTTTGTTTTCTTCTACAAACTTTATTCTCTCTTTTTCAGTTTTATATCTTAGGTATTGAGACATTTCTATGAGTTCCTCGTGGAGATGATCAAACTTGTCGACATTGGGAACATCTTTCCATCTGTTTCTTTTAGAAAAACCTCGGAGAAATTTTTGAGCGTCCTTAATAGTAGTTATTCGTTTACTCATTTTTAGGATTATAACGGAAATCTAGTTTTTACAAAAGTTCCCGGATAGGAAACTTCGTAGCCGCCAAAAGATTTTTTGAAGTGGGTGAAGCCGAGCCAACTTTTGTTGGGAAAGCGGGCGTCGTATATTCCTTCAAAATCAAATATTTTTGCACCGCGCCTCTTCGCCCACAAAATTCCTTCCCAGACAATTTTATATTGTACCTGTGCTTTTCTTCCTTCCTTGTTTGTGAACGCTTGCCAATAGTAGGTGATATTTCCCGCTTTTAGAAATATTGCGCCACTCTGTACCACCGTACTAGTACAGTGATACAGTAGACAGTTATCTCCAAAGGATTTTTTGAGGGCAACCAAATGAGAAAGCGGCGGGACGTACCGTTTCCAGCCAACTGCGTTTTTCCATCCGTCTCGAAAATTCTCGACTGAGTTCATGGTACATAGTACAGAGTACATAGATTTTTTAATTGCATAGCGACAATCTTTTTTCATTTCTTTTAGTAACCTATTTTCAGATTTTGTTAAGTCGAGTTGTAAAGTTTTTGTGGGTAAGTAGGGGGAGTTGCTCAATTTGAAACCTGCAGTAGTCAGTGATCGGTGATCAGTGGTCAGGTTGGGTTCGATGATAACTTGGAATGCACGGTATTTGTTGCCAAGCCGCCTAGCTGTCTTGATATCTAGATGTTCCGGTCGCTGGATTTTTATAACTGAACCGATTATTGGAAATTTTTTAATGAAGTAATTTACTTCGTTAATTCTTTCAACTTTCCAGCCGATTGAAGACAAATAATTGGCATATTGTGGAGTCTGACGAATATCGAGCATTAGAATGTCGGCTTTATAAAATTACTTTTTAATCGGAGGATAAACCAACGGATTGTTTCGACGACTCTATAAACCCAATAGAGAGTTGGACTAATTACTAAGTCCCATGTTCCCAAAAATTCAACTACTTTAGGATTATATCCTTCCTTAAATTTCGTAAACCCCTTGCCCGGTTCACGACCCCAGAGGTCAAAAGTGGAAAGCCCCAGTTTTTTACCAAAACGGATTGCTTCCCACATTAACAAGGCACTAGACATTAGTCGATAGTGATTAGGATCTGATGAGGATGCTCCATAGGGGTAGTACAGAACGTCATCGTAAACAAATAATATCCAACTGGCGATTATTTCGCCTTGATATTTAGCGACAAGAAGATGGGCGATTTTATTTTTCAGAAACTTCCACATAAGCTCGTGGTATCGTCTGTTATGAGCATAAAATCCCTGACGACTAACGGTTTCGGCCATGAGTGAAAGATATTTCTTAAAGGTTGAGTCGGAATTATCTTCTTCAACAGTAACCCCCTTTCTTTGGGCAAGACGGATGTTGTAGCGAGTTTTTGGATGGAAAGATGCCAAAAGTTCTTCTTCAGATTTTGTTAAATCAACCCAAAATGTCGTCGGAGTAAAAAGTGTTTTGCCGGGTACTGCGCCGTTTTTTTGCAAAAGTTTTATTATTTTTTCGTCTTTTTGAACGTTGGGCTCGAGTTTAATAAAAATTAGATTTTCTTTTTTAGCCAGCTTTTTTAATTCATTAAGCATTTCTTGAGTTGGCGCAGGCCCTTTAATGAACATGCCGATTTTGTAAGGAAGCAAGGGAATTTTATGAAGCGTCAAAAGGCCGAAAGAAGTTTGAACAATTTGATTGCCCCATTTTTCTCTAAATTCCCCCCAAGCTTTTGATTGAAGCGGGTGTTGACTGTTTATCATATTTCTAATTCATAAAACTCGCTTTTTAGATCGAAATCGGAAAGAGTTTCACTGCCTATATTTTCTAATAGATTTTCAGGAATGTCGATGATGAAGCGGGAAGGAGGATTTGAAACATTCTCGCCGAAGTAAAGTCGGCGGGCAGCATAGGTTAAATAAAGAAGTTCTTTTGCGCGGGTGATGCCGACATAGGCGAGCCGTCTTTCTTCTTCAAGTTGGTTTGCCTCCATTAGGGACCTTGAGTGAGGGAAAAGCCCTTCTTCCATTCCGACAATAAAAACGACCGGAAATTCCAGGCCCTTGGCGGCGTGTAACGTCATTAATGTTACTGCATTTTTCTTTTCTTCATCACTATGCGCTATACGCTTTACGCTATACGCTTCTTCTGCTTCAACCAGAGCAACGTTTTCTAAAAATTCGTTAATATTCGGAAATTCTGTTGCCACCGAACGAAGTTCCTTTATGTTTTCGAGCCGAGCCAAGTTCTCCTCCGACTCCCGTTGGTACAGTTCTAAGTAATCCGTCGTTTGTAGAACCATGTCTAACATGTCTAACGTTGTTGATTGTTGACCGCGAAGCGGGTTATTCTGGTTAATTGTTGATTGTTGAAGTTCTTTGAACTTCTCCAGTCTTCTTTTCCCCAATTTCGCAATTCTTTTTTTGGATACAGAATCTTTAGGGTTAACCAAAAGTCTTAGGTACGAAAGAACGTCCTTTATTTCCTTTCTTTGATAAAAATGGACTCCGCCAACTAAAACATATGGAATTCCGGCATGGAGCATTGCTTCCTCCAAAACACGGGACTGGGCGTTGGTGCGGTAGAGTACAGCTATATCGCTGTACTTAGTAGGTTTGTTAACTAATGAAGTAACTTCGTTGACTACATAGGCTGCTTCGTCGAATCCGTTTCTGGCTGCGTATAATTTTATTTTTGCACCTTGTCCTTTTTCAGTCCAAAGTTTCAGGATTGGATGGGAGGTATTTTTCGAAATTACGCAGTTCGCAGCATTAAGAATATTTTGGGTCGAACGGTAGTTTTGCTCGAGATTAATAATTTTTACCTTAGGAAAATCACGGACTAAATAATTAATGTTTCGATAGTCAGCTCCCCGCCATGAATAAATCGACTGGGAAGCATCCCCCACTGCTGTAATATTTTTTCTGGTTCCAACCAAAAACTTAATTAAAACATATTGAATTTTGTTGGTATCCTGCCATTCATCAACGAAAATGTGGGTTAATTTTTGTTGCCACTTTAAAAGAATGTGTGGAACTTTGTCAAAAAGTGTAACTGTTTTTATCAGTAAATCGTCGAAATCCAGGGCCTCATTTTCTTTAAGCAGTTTTTCGTAAGCGACGTAGACCTTAAAAACAACTTCGGTCCATTCACTGTTTACATATTCGGCGTATTGGGTGGGAGTCAGCATGTGGTTTTTTGCATCAGAGATTACATTTAAAATTGCTGCGGGATTATACGCGTCGGTGGAGAAGTTCATTTCATCTAAAATTTGCTTGACAGCTTCTTTCTGGTCGCCATCATCGTAAATTAAAAATCCCGGGCTAATTCCAATGTGTTTACCATCGATTCTTAAAATTTTTGCACAGAAGGAATGGAAAGTGCCGGCAAAGGGAGTAGTTGGTAGCTGGTAGTTGGTAGTGTGTAGAAGTTTAGAAATTCGCTCTTTCATCTCCCCGGCGGCTTTGTTAGTGAAAGTTAGGAGCAGGCAATTTTCGGGTTTGGCCAGATTGTTTTCTACGAAGTAGGCAACGCGGTGGGTTAGAACCTTTGTTTTTCCGCTGCCTGCGCCCGCCAAAACCAAAAGCGGGCCGTCTTCATACATAACGGCCGCCTTTTGCATGTCGTTTAGATTTTCCAAAAGCTTGTTTCGCATATTAAATGGTCAAAAGTTTGCCATTTGACCATAAACTAAAATACAATTAGCCTACAATGAATGAGCTACAAGGTAATTCTACCACCGAAGGTGGGCTTCCGAAACGAAAGATGTTGTTTTTGCGCCTTAAAAGAAAGTTTTTGTCACACGTCTGGCTGGCGAGATTGGAAATACTATTTGGAATTTTGGTGGGTTTTACTTTAATCTTTGTTCTTCTTTCGACGCTTGTCACAAAAACTCACCTTTTGGATTATGCGAAAATTGCAGGCGATTTTATTTTTACGCCCGTTTCAAAAATAAAATCAAGCGACAGACGGGTTAATTTACTTATTATGGGCAAAGCCGGAGCGGAGCATGCGGGGGCAGATTTGACCGATACCATGATTTTTACATCTATTTCCTTGGTTAACCCGAAAATTGTTTTAATTTCCATCCCGCGCGACATTTGGATAAGCGCAATTCGGGCTAAAATAAACAGTGCATATTATTGGGGAAATCAGAAAGAGCCGGGCGGGGGTTTGACGCTTGCCAAGTCAACCGTTGAGGAGATAGTTGGCCAACCCGTTCATTACGGGTTGGTTTTGGATTTTAACGGATTTATGCAAATTATTGATGTTTTGGGTGGAATTAATTTAACGGTCGAGAGGGCATTTGTTGATGAAAAGTATCCAATTGCCGGTCGGGAGAACGACCTATGCGGGGGGGACACGGAATTTAAGTGCAGATATGAGATTCTGAAGTTTGAGGCAGGAGGCCAGAAAATGGACGGGGAGACGGCTTTAAAGTTTGTGAGAAGCAGAAACGCCCAAGGCGATGAAGGGACTGATTTAGCCAGGGAGGCAAGACAAACTAAGGTAATTACGGCAATTCGTGAGAAAGTATTTACAGCCGAAGTTTTATTATCTCCACCCAAGCTTTTTGGCATCTGGCGAGTTTTAAAGGATTCTATGGTAACCGACCTAGGTCCTTCCGAAGCTGCAATAGTAATAAGACGGCTAATTGGCGCCAGAAACAATATCGGGTCGAATGTTTTGTCCGAGGAGTTTTTGGAGAATCCTCCGATTTCGGGAAGGTACGACAATCAATATGTTTTTATTCCCAAGGCGGGCAATTGGAAAGAAGTTCAAGCCTGGGTTGCCTCGCTAGTTAAAAACTGACCCAGCCAATAAATTATGTTTCTAGTAATAGTCTTGACAACATTTTTCTTTTTCCGTGCTCTTATCTTTAACTTCATGATGAGGGACTATCAGCAATTTATTTATTTGGCCAAAGCATTCTTAGCGGGGAAATTATATTTTTTGGAGCAGTTTTCGCCCTGGTGGCACGATGCGGTGTATAATTCGGGTCATTATTACTGGCCGCTAGGGCCTTTTCCGGCGGTAATTTTAGCTCCTTTTATCTTAATCTTTGAAAGAGTGGAAAAACCCTTTTACCAAGGATATCTACAATTTCCTTTGGTCGTTTTAGTTTATTTATTAATTTACAAGATTGCGAAATCTTTGAAATATACAAGAGAAGATTCGTTTTTTTTGGCTTTTGCCTTTTCCATTGCCACGAGCTTTTTGGGCGTGGCTTTCTGGCCGAACAGTTGGTTTTTTGCCCAAGTTGTGACGACCGCACTCCTTTTGATTGCGGTTGTTGAATATCTGGGGAAAAGAAGGTTTTGGCTGATTGGTTTAGTTTTTGGTCCGATACTTCTTACCCGGATAACTGCATTTTTCGGAGTTTTATTTTTCATAATGATTGCCCTGAAAGAGAAGGAAAAATTCAAAAATCTTTTGGGTTTATTTTTAGCGATTACCCCTTTTGTAATTATTTTTGGACTCTATAATTATCTACGTTTCGGTGGCCCCTTTGAGCAAGGGTACTCGTTTCAAACGATATCTGGTCAATTCTCGACCATTCGCCTTTACGGGCAATTTAGTCTTAACTATTTTCTTACGAATCTTTATTACTTTTTGATTGCCCCCCCTCTGGCGGTTTTCAAAGAAGCAACTCAAATTTTGACATATCCGTATCTTAAGGCAGACCCTTGGGGTATTGGGATTATCTATACCTCGCCATATTTACTAAATTTACTTTCTTTCAAATATAAAAACTTTGAATCGAGGGCGCTTTTGATAACAAGTTTACTAATTGCTATCCCAATTTTTCTTTATTATGGGGTTGGGTGGTATCAGTTTGGATACCGCTATTCACTGGATTTTTTGCCCTTTATCTTTCTGGTATTTTTAAAGGAATATAGGGAAAAAAGCAAAAATTTAACGTTTGGTTTAAGGTGTTTGATTGTAGTTTCTTCTTTGCTAAACTTTCACCTGTTTACAACCATTTTCAAATTATGAAATTTTTAAGTTCAAAAATTCTTTGGCTTTTAGTAATTGGATTTATTGTGAGGTTATTTCTTTCACAGTTTGGAACCCTTTTTCTGGACCAGGGAACGTTTATTGCCTGGAGTAACAATTTGGCAAGAGAGGGGTTTTCGCAGTTTTATAACGGTTGGTCGGATTATCTGCCGGGATATCTTTATGTTTTGTGGGGATTGGGGAAAATTAAGGAATTTATACCGCTTAGTCCGTTAATTTTATATAAGCTGCCGGCAATTTGCGCCGATGTCCTGACCGGATTTTTAATCTACAAAATTATCAGAAAAACAAAGGACAAAAAGACAGCGCTAATTTTTTCTTCTTTGTATCTTTTTAATCCGGCAATTTTTGTGAATTCGACCTTTTGGGGGCAAGTAGATAGTCTGACGGCTCTATTTTCCCTACTTTCTATCTACCTTTTACCTATAAGCTATAAGCTATCAGCCGTAAGCTTGGCAGTGGGTACGTTAATTAAACCACAGGCGGCGTTTGCGGCGCCGGTGGTTTTATTTTTGATGTTGAGGGAGAAATGGGAGATTAAGAAAATATTCCTTTATTCACTTGTCGGACTTTCGACGTTTATTATTCCCTTTATACCATTTTCAACGGGCGGCAATATTTTACAATTTATTTTCGACCGAATTTCCGTAACTCTTAATCAGTATCCTTATGGTTCTGTTAACGCTTTTAATTTTTGGGGACTTTGGGGATTTTGGAAGCCGGATTCAACAATTCAAATTGTGGGATTTGTTTTAGTTGCAATAGTGCTTTTAACTTGCGCAATTAAACTTTGGAAGAAAAAAGAATCAGAATATTTGTTGCTTGCGATTTCTTTTTTTGCTACATTTCTTTTTTTAACGAGAATTCACGAAAGACACCTTTTGCCTGTTTTTGCACCGCTTTTAGTTGCTGCATCTTCCTCGCAACTTTTATTAATTCCTTACCTCGGACTTTCGCTTACTTATTTGGCCAATCTTTATTATGCTTTTGTTTGGATAACTGACAATTTCAGGGGCGTTTTTTCTCCCCAAGCCATAAGTTTTTTCATTATTCTTAATCTCATATTTTTTGTCTACACACTTTTTGTGATTTTTAAGAAGAAGACTTCGATGAATCGATTTATCGAAGCAAGGGAGGCAGTAGCAACAACAATTGGAACAAGAACAATTGGAGGGTTTCCGAAGATTAAACTTTCGAGTTTAAAAGCAAAATGGATTTTGGGATCGATTTTGTTTTTTTCCTTGATAACCAGAATTCTCTGGTTGGGAAGTCCCCCGAATGAATATTTTGACGAGGTCTATCATGCCTTCACCGCAAAGGTAATGCTTCATGGCGACCCTAAAGCATGGGAATGGTGGAATACACCGCCGGAGGGGTTTGCATATGAATGGACCCATCCGCCCTTGGCAAAATTGGGCATGGTCTTGGGGATGAAAGTTTTCGGCGAAAACTCTTTTGGCTACCGAATTCCGGCGGCGCTTTTAGGGGTGGGAATAATATTTTTGGTATATAAAATTGCGAAAGAATTGTTTAAAGATGAAATTTTGGCAGTACTTTCCGCGGCAGTTTTATCTTTAGACGGCTTACTTCTGGTTATGAACCGAATCGGGATGAACGACACTTATTTTCTTTTCTTTGCCCTTTTGGCGATTTATTTTTACATTAAAGATAGAAATTTGCTTTCGGCAATTGCTTTCGGACTTTCGGCTGCTTCAAAGTGGAGTGCAATCTGGACTATTCCGATATTTGTTGTCTTGCATTTTGTTCTAAAAAAGAAGTTCAAATTCGGCTACATTTGGTATTTATTAATTCCGCCTATTATTTATGTAGCAACTTATATTCCCATGTTTTTGTCGGGTCACGGGTGGGATATTTTTGTCGGTATGCAAAAGCAAATGTGGTGGTATCACACAAGGCTTAAGGCAACACACGCTTATACTTCGGCCTGGTGGAGCTGGCCAATAATGGCTCGGCCTGTTTATCTTTATACAAGCAGCGAAATCGGAGGTTTTGTTTCCAGAATTTATGCAATGGGAAATCCTGGGGTTTTTTGGTTCGGCCTTTTCTCTGTAATTATGGCTTCAGTTTTTTCCTTCGTGCAACGTAACCGAAAATTAGGTTTAATAATTTTCGGTTATCTTATATTTTTCGTGCCTTGGGCAGCTTCACCGAGAATTATGTTTCTTTACCACTACCTTCCCTCACTTCCGTTTTTGGCAATTGCCACGGCTTATGTCTTGCGCCGCTTTCCAAAGTTACTTTTACTCTTTTACCCTCTTGCTCTTTTACTCTTTATATATTTCTATCCCCACTGGGCGGGAATAAAAATACCGCTTTGGCTGGATAGTTCCTACTACTGGTTTCCGTCGTGGCGGTAAGGATGAGGTAAGAAGCATGAATGAGGAAATAAGAATAGAAGCATGAAGTTTGAAGGAAGAAGTAAGAACTATTTGAATTTTTGCCAGTTATTTCGAAGTTTAAGAATTCTCATTCCTAAAATTTCATATCTATTCATAAGTTCATCTACGTAGTTTTCTTTTTTAATGTAATTTTTGTGCTTTGTAAGTAGGAGATGATTAATCATCTCACAATTGCTTCCATAAGCTCTTCTTAGAAAATTTCTGAATTCTTTCACTGAATCTCTAAGCGCCCAACCTTCGGCTATGATGGCTGGAATTGAGCGGCAGCATCTTCGCATCTGATCTACTAGTAAATATCTTTCCAATTCTGGAAAGGTTTTTAGAAGTTCCTCTATTTGAATCTGAAGTTGAAAACTTTCCTTATAAATTTCTAAGTCTTTGAAGCTTCTTATTCCCCTTTTTCTTGCTTCAATCATCCTAATTCATTATCAAATCTCTTACCTCATACGTCAAACTTCAGTTTCAGAGAGCGAGGAGAATAGACCCGATTAGTACGATAATTCCGACCCCAATTCCGAGAATTGTAGGCCATGAGGTACCTGCTGATGGTAAAGACGCTTTAGCTGTGCTTGTAGGAGAAGTTGTCGGTGCGGCCGTTCCTGTTCCTGTCGCAGTTGCTGTAGCTGTTGCAGTGGCAGTAGCGGTTGCTGTTGCCGTTGCGGTCGCAGTTGCTGTAGCTGTTGCAGTCGGTGAGCCGATGGTAAAAGATATCACAGTGCAGGCCTTTGGAGGTTCTGCTGCTGCGGGTTTACTGGTTGGTGCAGTGGGCGCAACCGCTTCTTGTCTTAGTTGGTAAAGCCTGATTGCGGTAAAGATAGCAATTCCTGCCAAAATAAGCGTGGCAAGAAGTATTACTACTGTAAAAACCTTACTTTTGAAAAATGTATTCATTTTTTATATTTATAATTTATCTAGCTTCTAGCCTCTAACTTCTAATTTCTAAATTAGAACCACCCCAGTGTTGTGTGATGCAGTTGGGCATTCACGCTAAAGGTAGTTATCCCGGTCGGAATTGTATACTCGTCGTAAAATTCTTGAGTATTTGGTCTTTTGGCGGTGACTTCGGGTCGGGTTGTCCCATTGATAATAAATCTTGCCCGGTCAAAGCTTCCCGAGGACGTTTGCCCGGCCACGGTAAAGCGGACTTTATCCCCGACCTTAAGGGTTGAAAGGTCGGTTATTTTAACCCAACTTGTGTCAAAGGCTTGGATGTTAAGACATTGCGCCGGGGCTCCGGTTGCAAGATTAACTCCACCGCGATTTACACAATCTTTCCCGTAATATGACTGACTCTGGCAATTGTAATCGGTACAATTCGGGTCACTTCCTCCAATCTCGTTTTCAAAGGCCTCAATTCTGGTAGGGAAACCACCGGGTCCTGGTAAGGCAAGGTCACACTCGGAATTTATACAAACAGCACCCTTAAAGGCATCGTTATGCCAAACTACTCGCGCAGTTACTTTGCCATCTACTTTACCGGTTTTCGCATTTATTCCTCTAATTTTTATCTTGGTTGTGCCGGCCGGAACCGTTATGGTCGTTCCGGAAATATCCTTCCAATTAAGCCCATTATCGGAACTTATCTGAACCTTGGGGTGAATTGTACATTTGGGAGGAACCCATCCGTCGCCACCGCCACTGTCTCCACCCCCGCCACTGTCGCAGCCTTCGTCCCGGCAGGCAAGCGCTGTTGAGCCGCAGGCTTCAAAGTTGGGTATACATTGGAGTTTACTAGTGTTTTCACTTCCGCTCACACATCTCCAATTACAGTTAGGTTGAGCTCCCCCACCGCCCCCAGTTGGAGGGGGGGTTGGGGTAGCGCCCCCTCCACCCCCAGCCGGTTTTACACAACAGGTTCCTTGAGCGACAGTACTACAGCTTTGTCCTGTTGATATTTCATCCCAACCGGCGCATCCATATTTACCATTAGTCCCTGGTGCTCCTCCCGAACGACAAGTTTCCCCCGCATTACAAGTAGTAGTACCTGCTGGAAGTGGGGTACAGATACCCACATACGAAGGAAGACCTATTTCAGCTTTGCAGTAATAGCCGTCGGAGCAATCAGCCTGTGGGTATGGTCCCGTTTCCGAAGTGTCAAATGTACAAGCCTGTTCAGCTGCCTTTTGTTTAAAAAGTTGTTGCTGCTGGACCAGAATTATTCCCGCTCCCAAGCCGCCGACCAGAACCAATATTCCAAGGATAGCTGCAAAAATTTTTCCGGTTGCCCCCTTTTTGCCAGTTGGAGGCATTATAACTTGAGGAATATCGGAGACCGGGCCTGCTCCGCCAGCACCGCCGGAAGTGGCGGCGGGACTTTGGGCTGCGCCCGCCTGCAGAGGTGCATCGCCGGGCAAAGGCGGAATATCCGACGGAAATGCATCAAAAGCAGAGGGGGTCGTAGGTGGATTGGCGGGATTATTTTGGTCAGGCATTAGATTTCTTCCAGATAATAAAACTTAGGGCAATTACGCCTATTCCCATAATAGAGAGTGCGAAAGTTGGTGTCAAGCTACCAGAATCGGGAATCGGCGGTTGCGTCGGGGTAGCCGAAGCAGGGGCGGAGGGGGTGGGTGTTGCCCTCGGAGTTGACGATGGGGAAGCAGTTGGCGAGGATTTCGGCGTCGCCGAAGGTGTTGATTCAAAAGCCGGACCTTCGGAAGCTTGGACAATAAAACTTCTTGTTAAAGTTCTTAAAATTCCACCCGCGTCTTTCCACGTTATTTTGATTGTGTGAGAACCGGGCTCTAAATTAGTCGGAGGGCTAAAATTCCAATCCCCGTTTGACGGAACTTTAACGGAAGTTGTTATAGGTTCTGATTCGACGGTAATTGTCAAGGTTGTTCCCGGCGGGCCTTCTCCGAAAAATGCCGGTTTTGTCGTGGTTACAATTTCTCCTTCGTTTACGCTCGTGAGGGTAACCGTGGAAGTTGAAGGAGTTGCAGAATTTTGGGGAACATTAAAACCCGAGGAGGGGGTTGAAATTTCCGGAAGCCCGATTGAAGCCCGTGGTATCTCGCTAGAGGAACTTGGCGGAAGACTTTTAAAATCGTGAACCTGCCCCAAAATTATTGAGGGCACGGGCCTTGCTGATTGGGGATAAATTTGGGCAGAAGCAACGCCATCGGGTCCCGCATTAACAGAAATTTCCAAAAGAGTTGAAGTTTCATTTATTGGTACGTAATTGGCCAAATCCTGTGTCCTTGCCGAAAAAATGGGTATTACCCAGCTTCCGCTTTCAGACGTAATTGTTGAAAGGGGCGAGCCGCCCCCGACGGTTAAGTAAACCAGTGCGCCGCCGGCCGGATTTCCGGATGCTGTGAGTACTTCTCCCGAGATTAAATTTTCGCTTCTTACAAATGCAAGCGTGGGCCCGGATTTTACCTGCCAGGGAATTCCATTTGCGTCAAAATCACTCCCGCCTGAATTTATTTTGAAGAAATACGACGTTTCGGGGATTAATCCGGAAATTGTTGATGTGTGGGTAGTGCTTTGGGTTTGGCTTGGCCCAAGTTCGTTTTTGTCCAATGCGCTTTGGCTTTCACCCCATTTTATAAATCCGGACGTTTCTTTGTCCGTTACCCAAGAAACGGTAAAGGCGGAATCGGAAATGTTGGTAATCCTTACATCCTTTGGAGAAACTTCCGGGGCGGCGCCAAGTCTGAAAAACTGACTTCCCCTGACCAAAAGGACACCCGTTGCAATCCCTAAAACTAAAACGACAATGCCGATTATAGTTGGGATTTTGTTCATGGTGTTGCTTGGGCCGATGCGGTTGCGGTTGGGGACGCCGTTGGCGTCCCAGACGGACTGGCTGTTGGCGTCGGCGTGGGTAATTCAGTGGGGGCAGGAATCGGTGTTTGCGTAATTTGCGTTTGAGGGATTTGACTCTCTTCAAAGAAGATTCTATTTCGGATTTTCCCAATGGTTTCTCTATCAAGTTCGGGATTGACAGTTTCAAGAATTTCGTCAGAAACTTTTGGGGAAGGCTTTGTTGTGAAAATTCGATAGACGCCAAAGATTACCCAAAAGACGCTGGTTATTGCCGTCAAAATTATTAGTGAAACAAAACTGGGAACTTTAGATTTATTCATTTTCGTTTCCAAGATATGGCGTGCGACCGTTAATTACAAGAATCAAAATTTTTATGCCTTCCTGGTCAGTCGATGATATGCCTACGGTATCAATTTTAATGGGCCGTCTTAATCCCTCTATGTCTGCCAAAAAATTCTGAAGTGCGGGGTAATCACCGCTTACGCTTACGGAAAAAGGAACACCCAATGCACCTTCCGGAAGTTTTTCCACACCCTCAACCGATTTAGGTTTTCCGCGCCCCAAAAGAATTATTTCTCCTATTGATATACCTAAAATATTTGTTGAGCGGGTTGTCGCCAGGGCCTCGAATTGTCTAACCAGCGTTTCCGGAGAAGGGCTTGTCGGTACCGAAAATTCAATTTGGTCAATTGCCGAGCCTTCAGAATCGAAGGCCACATGGGCTCTGCCCAAATTTTGGATTTTTTCATCCATCTTTCTGACTGTTTCTTCTTTGGCACCTACATCGCGGACAAGTTGGGCAATTGTAACCGCAGTTGGACGAAGTGCGAAAAGGGAGAAAAATGCGACCGTTCCCATCGAAAGAACAATTTCCAAAAACATCTTAACGTCTTGGCGGCGCCTATAGACGCTTATTATGTTTAGAAAAACTTCTTGGTATCTAAGATATCTTGCTCTCCAGCCGGACGGCATATTCTCCTTTCTAGTTTATTTAGTTAACTTTATGGTAAAAATCAAACTGGTACCTACTTCTTCAAAGCTTGTAATTCCATTTAGGGAAACTTCCTTGAATTTCTGGCTGCTTTTAAGATTTGCAATAAATTGAGCGATACTTATTTCATTTATGGTAATGCCTTTTACTTGATAGGAATCTCCGTTGAATGAGATGGAGGTTAGGAAAGAATCGATAGGAAGGTAGCTTGTGATTGTTTTTAATGTTTCGGCAAAGGGTACATCAATTGAAGTAAGATTCGCGAAAATTCGAAGCCTTTTTTGGGTATTTTTGAATTCTTTCTCAAAATCGCGCTCTGCCGCAATCACCGCTTCTTTTTGGATAATCAGTTGGTTTAAATCAGTGCTTCTTGCATCCAGCCAAAAGCGGGAAAGAAATGCCAGCATAACAATCATCTCGGTTATAATAACCATTATTCTAAAAGTGGAAAGCGCCCACTTAAGGATACGGCCTAATGTTGAGCCTTCAAATTCTTCTTGGGGTAGTAAATTTACTTCTTTTTCTTTTTTCCGGGCAGCCATAGGCGCTTTGCGCAGTATATAGTACAAAGTACAGAGTACATAGAGAAAATTTACCCTATGCACTATGTACTATGCTCTCTGCACTCTATTTATAGCATATGGAAAGTCGTGAAAGAAGCAGGCGCAGGTAGAAGATGGAAGTTGGAAGTCAGAGACTTGATAATGATGTGAGAATTTAGATATTTATGGTCTGAAGTTTCCAACTTCTAACTTCATGGTCCAGCTTCTAGCTTCGAACTTCTCACTTCGTCTTCTTTTTGGAGATTTTTCTTGTGGCCTTTTTACCGGAAAGCAATTTTGACAAAACCGACTTGATGTGGGCCGCTTTATTCTTATGAATAACGTGCTTTTTTGCGGCTCTGTCCACCAAAGATATTGCCTTTAGAATTTTTTCTTGCGATTTTCCCTTTTTGGCCGCTCTAACTGCTATTTCAAGGCCTTTTCGAACAAGTGAATTAACTATCAGTTTTTTCTTTGACGATCTTTGGGCTCTTTTGGCTGTTTTAGTTACAGGCATGTTGCTAGTATAATCAGATGAGCTTAAAATATCAACCTATTAGATATGGTCAATAAAATAATTTCTAAAGGTAAGAAGCTTTTTACAAGACCGCAGGGCTCTATTCTTTCAGCAGCAACAATAATAATGCTTATGGTTGTTGCCTCAAGAGTTCTGGGGCTTCTCCGGCAGAGAACGCTTGCTCATTTTTTTACTCCCGATGACCTGTCGCTTTTTTTTGCAGCTTTCAGACTTCCGGATTTGGTGTTTGAGGTTTTGGTTTTCGGAACTTTTTCTTCGGCCTTTATCCCGGTTTTTATAAGGGCGCTTAAAAGAGGTAGGAAAGAGGCTTGGGAAATAGCCTCATCGGTAACCAATATTGGCTTTACCGCTTTTGTCTTTTTGGCGGCGGTCTTGATATTTTTTTCAAATCAACTTTATGGCTTTATAGCGCCGGGATATAGTATTGAGCACAGAGAACAAATTGTCGGCATGGCCCGTATTCTTTTTGGCGCCCAGGGCTTTTTTGTTGTAAGTTACGTTTTAACAGCCGTTTTAGAATCTTCCCGGCGTTTTCTAATTCCGGCCATTGCTCCGCTTTTTTATAATCTCGGAATAATATTTGGAACAATTTTTTTTGCTCCGTCTTTGGGACTTATGGCTCCGACAATCGGAGTTATTATTGGAGCGGCATTACATCTTATAATTCAGCTTCCGCTTGCGTTAAAACTCGGATTCAGATTTAAACCGATTATAAAAATAAATAAGAGTGTTAAAAAAATCGGCAAATTGGCTTTGCCTAGGTTAATTGAGGTTTCTTTCCTGCAAATTTCAAAATCCGTTGAGCTTTTTTTGGCATCGTTAATTTCTACCGCCTCCTATACCTATTTTACTTTTGGAAACACCCTACAGCTTTTACCGGTCGGGCTTTTTGGGGCTTCAATTGCAAAAGCCGCACTCCCGACTTTATCCAGACAAGCTGATAATTTAACCGAATTTAAAAAAACGCTTTTCGGCGCTTTATACCAGGTCACCTTTTTGGTCACCCCCCTTGCGGTTGCGCTTATTGTTTTAAGAATTCCTACGGTCAGGCTGATTTTTGGTACAGACATTTTTAGCTGGGAGGCGACAGTTCAAACGGGGCTTGTAGTTTCAGCGTTTGCCTTGAGCATTGTTTTTCAATCGGCGGTTGCGATTTTGTCCCGCGCCTTTTATGCCCTACACGATACAAAGACACCGGTTGTCATCTCACTTGTGGCAATACTACTTAATATCGCCGCCGCATTTTTCTTTATTAAGTATTTAAAACTTCCCGTTTGGGGTTTGGCAGCTGCATTTTCAATAAATTCAGCCATACAAGCGACCTTTTTATTCTTTTTTATCAACAAAAAAATCGGGGACGGGAGAAAGTTAGAAACTGTGCTTCCTTTTATAAAAACACTTTTTGCTTCTTTAGGGTCGGGACTTGTGATGTATTTTATTTTGAAGTTTTTTGACAGGTCGGTTTGGATTAAAAAGCTTTCTTTTTTGGGAAGAATTGAAGGCGTTTCAGCTATTCCTTTTGAAAAATTCGTATTGGATACCCGCTACACTGGTAATCTTTTGATTCTTACTATTTTTGTGCTTTTAATGGGCGCGATAACTTACATTTTACTATCGATTCTTTTGGGCTCAAAAGAAATTTGGGAATTTTTCAATTTGGCCAAAAGGGTATTTGTGCGACATGTGATTGGACCCATTCCCAGGAAAGAAACGGAGACCGTAGTTCCACCGCCAACTGATACAACAACCCCTTAACCCCGATTAAATCGGGGTTGACATCCCTTGGCACTCGTGGTATGTTAGCGCTAATAGTGCGATAGAGCAGGAGAGCAAGAGTTTAGAACTTTTACTCTTTTACTCTGTTTAACTTTTACTCTTAACCATGACTGACGGACTTTCGGCACGACAAACCCAAATATTAAAATCTTTAATTGATGAATATATCGACACCGCAGTTGCGGTGGGTTCAGAGGCTTTGGAAAAAAAATATAACCTTGGAGTTTCCCCGGCAACTATAAGAAGCGAAATGGTTGCCCTGACAAAGGCGGGATATCTTCGCCAGCCTCACACTTCAGCCGGAAGAATTCCTTCCCCTGTCGGCATGAAATTTTACATAAACCAGCTAATGGAGGAAAAACAGATGAGCGTAACCGATGAGGTTAAAGCAAAAGAGGATGTTTGGGATTCAAGGGGGAATTTGGACGAACTTCTCGAAGAGGCTACGCATGCACTGGCTGCCCATACCAGAAGTTTGGCTGTTATTTCAACCGAGGACGGGAAAGTTTGGCATTCAGGTTATGCAAATGTTTTTGAGAATCCTGAATTTTCGGATATGCATGTTTGCTCGAATTTATTTTCCCTTATCGAAGAGGCAAGTCGTATCCATGAACTTTTTTTTGAAAGATTACAGTCAGGCAGCCCGATTGATGTTTTCTTTGGAGAAGAGCTTGGCTGGAGCGAACCAATTCCTATTGGGATAGTTGCTACTCATTTTAATGCTCGCGGAAAAAACGGGGCACTTGGGATAATTGGGCCGGTTAGGCTAAAATATCCGACAGTAATTCCGATTTTGAGATACTTTAAGAATTTAATTGAGGAGGTAGCCAGTAAATGAAAGCTAAAAGCGACAACGAAGTTGGTCACTCTAAGCTAAAAGCGAATAGTCTAGAAATAGAAGAACTGAAAAGTCAGCTTGCAAGGGCATTGGCAGATTATGATAATTTAAGAAAAAGGACAGAGACGGAAAGGCAGGATATTGAGAAATTTGTTTCTCTTAGACTTATACTTAGACTGTTATCTGTTTTTGATACACTGGAATCTGCGCAGAAACATTTAAAAGACCAGGGCTTGGCAATTGCAATTAACGAGTTCAAAAAAGTTCTAAATGAAGAGGGATTGGAAGAAATCAGGCCAGAAAAAGGCGAGAAATTTGATCATAATGTTCATGAGGCAATCGAAAGTGTTTCAGGAGAAAAAAGCGGTGAGATTGCAGAATTAGTATTACCTGGTTGGAAATTTACTGATGGTCATGTAGTCAGGGTCGCAAAAGTGAAAGCGTATAAAGGAAAATAAAAATATGAGTAAAATTGTTGGTATAGATTTAGGAACCACAAATAGCGTCGTTGCTGTTATGGAAGGGGGCCGACCAAAGGTCATCCCCGCGGCTGATACTGGCCGAAATATCACGCCTTCGGTTGTTGAACCGGTTAAAAACTTGGTTGGTGATGTTGCCAAGCGCCAGATGATTCTTAACCCCAAAAACACAATCTATTCGGTTAAAAGATTGATGGGACGAAGATTTACAGATGATGAGGTTAAAAGAACCCAAAAAATGGTTCCCTATGAGGTTAAATCAGGTAAAAGTGGAATGGCTGACTTAGAGGTTGAAGGAAAGACTTATACTCCACAGGAAATTTCGGCAAGAATTTTAATGAAGCTTAAAAAAGACGCAGAGGCATATCTTGGCGAGAAAGTAGAAAGCGCAGTTATTACGGTTCCGGCCTACTTTGATGATTCCCAGCGCCATGCAACCAAACAAGCGGGAGAGATTGCGGGATTAAAGGTTGAAAGAATTATTAATGAGCCGACAGCTTCGGCTTTGGCCTATGGTCTTGACAAGAAAAAAGCCGAGAAAATAGCTGTTTATGATTTGGGTGGCGGAACTTTCGATATTTCAATTTTGGAGCTTGGCGAAGGAGTATTTGAGGTTAAAGCGACAAACGGAGATACGCACCTTGGCGGAGACGATTTCGACGCACTAATTGTTGACTACATTTGCGATGAATTTAAAAAAGACAATGCGGTTGACTTAAAAGCAGATACCCAAGCACTCCAAAGAGTCCGGGATGCTGCCGAAAAAGCCAAAATTGAACTTTCGGCCGCAAATGAAGTTGAGATAAATCAGCCCTACATTACCCAAAAAGACGGCGCGCCTGCGCATTTAACACTGAAGCTTACCCGGGCAAAACTTGAGAGTTTGGTCGGGGATTTGATTGAAAAAACAATGAAGCCGGTTGAGGCGTGTCTCAAAGATGCAAAACTCGATCCGCATGATGTTGACGAGGTTATTTTGGTCGGAGGCATGACCAGAATGCCAAAGGTAATTGAAACTGTCAAAAATTATTTTGGCAAAGAACCAAATAAGAGCGTTAATCCGGATGAAGTTGTTGCAATCGGAGCAGCAATTCAGGCCGGAGTTTTGGGCGGAGAAGTTAAAGACATTCTTTTACTCGATGTAACCCCGCTGACTTTGGCAATTGAAACTCTGGGTGGAGTTGCAACGCCCATGATTCCGAGAAATACAACAGTCCCGACTTCTAAAAGTAATATTTTCTCAACAGCGGCCGATAATCAAACCCAAGTTCAAATTGTTGTAACTCAAGGAGAACGCCCAATGAGCTCGGACAATAAAACCCTTGGCACCTTTACTCTTGACGGAATTCCTCCTGCACCGCGCGGAGTCCCACAAATTGAGGTTACTTTTGACATGGATGCATCCGGAATTTTGACAGTTACGGCCAAGGATAAAGCAACCGGCAAGACCCAGAATATAAAAATTACGGGTGCGGTTGGACTTTCGGATGATGAAGTTAAAAGAATGCAGGAAGAGGCAGAAAAGCACAAAGAGGAAGATACCAAAAAGGCAGAGAAAGTTGAGGCCAGAAACAGAGCTGACCAGATGGTTGCGGTTGCCGAAAAATCCCTCAAAGATGCAGGCGATAAGGTCAAGAAAGAAATTCAAGACCAAGTTCAAGAGAAAATGAAAGCACTAAAAGATGTGGTTGCAAAAGAGGAAGCTACAAAAGACGAAATCGAAACAGCAACAAAAGATTTGAGTGAAACTCTTTCGCAGATAGGTCAATCCATGTACCAACAGCAAGGACAACCCGCCTCCGCTGGAAGCTCTGGCGAGGTAAAGGAAGAGAAAAAAGAAGAAGATAAAGACAAGAAAAAAGAAGAAAAAGTGGAAGAAGGAGAGGTTGTTGAATAAATGTCCGAGACAATCGTTTTTCAGCCGGAAGATATTGCACGAACTTCGGAAAATAATTATAGACCTCCACTTTATACAGATAAAGATAAACAAGCCAGAATAGAAGAAATTTCGAAAATTCTAGTTCCATATTTTACCAATGGAGAATTAGGTGTTTATTTAGGCACAGCTATTGCCTATTTGGCATTAGACGGAGACGAAGATAAGTTTTTGGAATACTGTAAATTAGAAGAAGATGAAGGTATTCAGGAAAAATATCCGAAAGCCTTGGATAAACTTAAAAGATTCAAAAATTTGCACCCAGAACTATTTTAATGAATGATTGAAAATTATGGCCACAAAAAGCGACTACTACGATATTTTAGGAATCTCCAAAACGGCCAGTGCTGATGAGATAAAAAAGGCTTATCGGAAGCAGGCGTTGGAGTGGCATCCGGATAGACACAAAGACGACAAAGAAG
>ERZ1292625.734-Hain-H41-01um-R1-734-length-45117-cov-7_pt1 | contig 45117 bp, 45 predicted proteins | sample MGYA00564400_ERZ1292625 | MGnify/ENA primary metagenome ERZ1292625 (study PRJEB36523, sample SAMEA6512639) | groundwater metagenome | collected 2019-01-08 | study: AquaDiva: Metagenomics assemblies of 32 groundwater samples
ACACCGCCCCCGACCCCCTCGCCGGATTCGATCTCGGACCTGTCATCGACTGGCTCACCGCCAATCGCGCCGCCGTCAGCAAAAATCTCCATTGGCTCGACACGGATATCAAAGTCCGCTATGAGGCCATAGAAGGTGCCGAGCATCTTCACCTCAGTAGCCATGAGATCAGCAACGCCTTGATGCGCTTCCCACAGAGCGCGCGTGATCGCTCAGTCCTGACCAAGATCATCGGCATGCCATTCACCTGGTTCGCCAAAGGTACCACTTTTGCAAAACCCGAGACGACGCAGGTGGCCGAAGAAGCGCTCTCGCCCCGCGCGATAGTGCCGGGATACAGCGCGCCCAATACATGGACCACTGATCTTCAGGAGCAATGGATTAGACTGTACCATCTCGGTCAGACACCTCCAGATATCGCCCGCTACATGCAGGTGCACGCCTTGATCCATGAGTATGTACATACAATCATCAATCCGATGTGGTACAGCCTGGGTCGCCTATACATGATCAAGATGCCCGGCCTTGTCCCCATGGATGCCCGGATGTTCTTCGCCAAGTTCGTCTTGGCAGCGTCGAAGTATCCGGCGATCTCGCACTACGCTGCGGCGTACCGGCCATTGCCCACGAGTACCGGAGACCCCAAATTCATCGAACGTGTCGGCGAAGAGCTCTGCGAGAGTGTTGTAGCATTCATCCTCGGCCACATCTACTGCGATGATCCCAAAAGGTGTCTTGATCCATTCATGGACCGGCCGGACGTGCGGCAACTCGTCACGGACTTCCTCCAGGCCAAACATATTCCCGAATAATGATCTTTGCATATGAGCACCCACTGCACGACTAGTCGTGCAGTTTTTTTATTGACAAATAGCCATATTATGGTAATGTCATCCTTGAATGGATTTGGGCTTCAAAGCCCGAAATGAACAGCAGTACAAACACAAAACCATAGAAAGCACAGAGAATAGCGCATGAACCAAACCATACCGACGGATAACATCCTGACGCTCGTTGAGGCGATCCTGAAGAATCGGGCCTTGCCTGATGGCGAAGGATCCACGATGAAGATCATGCCGGGCGAGAACGCATACGGCCTCATCACGTCCCCTATCGGCCGTGGCCTCTGGACGGCATTCGGCACTCTCCGGTCCGCACTCGCCGAGATGATCGCTGAGCACGAGAAGTTCCACAATTGCGTACTGGGTCCCACCGGCGAACATACCTGTGAGAAGTTCAGCAAACGCGCGGGCACGCTGCAGGAACGTATCCAAATCATCGACGACTTGCGCTGGCAGGCGATGAAGGAAGAACACCCCGCATCGTTCGATCCTCGCATCAAGGGCACTGGCCTCCGCGATGGATGGACATTCGTGGCTCTTGCGCCACGACGGTCCCAAGAACCTACCGAGCCAAACCCGAGCACTATCAAGTTGGGCAACGACGCTCTCTCGCGGAATCTCATGTCTCGCATCGCGAGCATCTTCCAGGAACCTCCGCCGAGCAGCTCCATTGAAGGCCTGCCCGAGGTCGGCGATACCGAAGAAGTCATCGGTGAGGTCACAGATCCTCGCATTCAAGCGCTCTTCACCTTGTCACAAGAACTCCGTATGTCGGCCCGCAAGGTCTTACCGACGGACATGCCGTGGCCGGAAAATGACCGCCTGGAAAATCTGGACCCCGCAAAAATGATCAGCTGGCTGCGCAAACAGTCGGAAAACGATGCGGAAGCCATCACGGTCATCTTGAACGAGTTGAGAAAGGCCACCGAAGTGCTCCAAAAACTGGCCTGGCGTGCAGTTCGTGACACATGCCTGGGAGACAAGGACCCGCAATCAATCGCTCTTCGCGACGGCTGGAAGATCGCTCTGGGCGAGCCCGAACCAGAAGAAAATCCTCTCGAGGAACTCTTCGGGGGCGCCACCATCATCCGTGGCATGCCCGGCGGATCCAGTCTCTTGGAAGCGCTGCTTCACCGCTAAAGCATCGCTTCATGCTCCAGAAATCAGAAAACAAACCACAACGGCCCGCGTATGCGAGCCGTTTTTTATTATCTGAAATCCAGTGAAAGTATTACTGGTTTCTAGAAAGGAAAGCTTCGACAACCTCTATCAGTCTATCGAGCTTGATATTCATAGCATCTACCTGCTTCTTGAGACTGTGACCCTCCCCACTCTCATACTTTGGTGCTGGCTGAGGAGTACGTCCAGCTGCAAGCGGAAACTTACGCTCCTTGTGGAACGAACGATCACCACCGAGAGCAGCGCGGCCAGCAAAACAATCACGGCAATAGACTGGCTTGTCGGCAGATGGCGGAAATGGGACCTGACACGGCTTCTTGCATGTACTACAGACAGCAGCATGCATCACTTGTTCGCGATCATCACGATCGAATTTCTTAAATGGCTTGGAGCCGAACTTCTTTGGGCCTCCGAATTTCTTGCCACCGCCAAAGCCACCTCCAAAACTTCCTCGGGGAGCGCCCTTGAAACCCCTCTTACCGCCTGTGTTTTTGAATCCTGCCATGTGTGTTGAATAGATTGATAATGATATAGATAGCTATCTAAACATTATTTTGTATTTTTGTCAAACATTTCCTCCTACTACCGCCTTCTTGAATATAAAAAATCCCCACACGGATGCAGGGATTACGCAAAGGAGCTGTCACACAGTCTAGACACTCACGAAGCCTTCTTCGGCGAGCTCGCGACGCCAGCTCGCATGAGCCTGAGAAACCACATAGCCGAGACCAGGGCTACGACCGTCTTCATGTGTGGACAGATCCATAACGGATGCCTGGAGAAGTGCCATAGTCAGCTCGATCTGCAGCGGATGAATCTCATGCATCGCTCCACGGAATGTGATCGGGAATCCTGCATTTGCCAAGCACCGATGCTCCATGACGCAGTCGCTGTGGACCGTGTGATAGCGCTTCCGGAACTCTGTTGCTGGGAATTCCCCATCCCCCGACGACATGCTGATGAGCAAGGCTCGGGGATGCAGCCGTTCATGGACTTGACGAGCACTCAGAACTTGCGAACCGCTCGCGCCAATGATGACATCATAGTCCTCGAGACTAGTCATTGCTTCGCCGTATTCCAAGAATACCCCTCTGGCTTCGAACATCTGATTTGCGCGCTCTGTCCAGAGCTTCCGACTCGGATCACGATATCCAGGATCGGCGACCCTGACCTCCATCCCATGATTGAGATACAGGCGGAGCGCCGTGTTCCGACCGATTGTGCCGAGGCCAAGGACCAAGATACGAGAAGACGGAGCTCCTCGACGAGCGATCTGACTCATGATTCGGTCTGCACCCAAGGCGCCGATGAAGTATGCCTCGTCGCGTTGCTTGTAGACACTCGTGGCCACCATGTGGCGGTTGAAGCGTATCTTGAGTCGCTCGATGCGCGCTTTGCCGGATGAGGTCTGCTCCACGCCAGCGATACGAGGATCATGTCCCAAGAATGAGTTCACCGCCTCATGCATATGACCACCGTCATCAAGCACGATGATCCTGCGGATCAGACCGAGGTTGCGCTCGATCAAGATCTCCTTGACCCATGCGGCGAGCCGAGGCGTGAACCATTTGTCGAAGCTTATGAGTGGATCGAACTGATCGCTGAACGGAGCTACGACGCAGCGCGCTCGGCGCAATTCTGCGACGACATCTGCATTGGTCGAGTAGTTCTTGCCTGCAATCAAGCAGTTCTCCGGCTTGAGTCCGGCCCCAAAGAAGGAGCTGAACATCGCAAGTTGCGGAGCCAGGAGATGCTGACAGGATAGGAGGAGGACATCGGACATGTCTGATTCGGCATATGCCTCAGAGACTTGCCCAATAATACGGAATGCATGACTAGCATGCTGGTTGGTCATATTCATAGCGTGTGGTTCCAATCGATTGTGTGTGTTCATATTGTGAAAGAATCTGGAGGTATATAAACATATTTTTTTATATTTGTCAAAACTCTCCCAGCTACCGACGGGTATATAAAAAGCCGACGAAATGTCGGCTGTGTTAGTGCTTAGCAGAACCTCGAGCGGCTCAGGCCGCCTTCTCGGCAATCTCCAGAGCCTCCTCGAGCTCATGAAGCAGGATCATCTGCTCCTCCGCGTACGGCAGATAGTGCTCACGTGTCTCGGCGATTTTGCGCAGACGCTTCTCCTTGGCGCATCCGGGCAATGTGATCACATTATGGAGACGATCTGGAAGCTTGAGCATGAAGAACTCGCGCGGAGCGAAGCGGAAACGGGTATGGTAGACGCGTTCACGTTCCCTCTTGTCAGGATATTCCTTCTTGCTCGGCTTGGTCATGTAGTCGACCAGCATGGCGATGTAGTCGCCAAACTCCTGCCGAACTCGCTCGATCGTCCACGCGGGGATATCCTCGACGAGGTCATGGAGCAGGATAGCGATGATCAACCGGTAATCCTTCACCCGAAGGTACTCGATGAGGATGAGTGCTGCGGCACGGATGTGCTCGAAGTATCTTCCTCCCCCTTCGCGAGTCTTGCCGCGGAACTCATCTTTGACCAGGTTGTATGCGCGTTCGATCTCGCGATAGCGCATGTCTGATTTGGGATAGTACACGGCGATCCGCCGGAAGAATGTTTCGCGGTTCTCAGCCGCTTTCAGGAATTTTAGTATCTTATCAAGCATCTGTCTCCCTTTGTGTTGTGTTGCCGATAAACGGCGTTCAGTGTGTATCTGATTTCAGATAACCACAAATGGGTTAATAAGTCAACTGAGCTACTTACCGAGCTCGAGCACCTCGTCGATCCTGATCTGCTTCACGAATTCCGGGACATGCGAGACGAGTATCATGGCTCCTTCGTAACTATCGAGTGCCTTAGCGATCACAGGCAAATGACGGAAATTGATATGGTTGGTTGGCTCATCGAGAATGAGGAGACCAGGCTTCTGAAGAACGAGGCGAGCAAAGGCAACTAGACCTTTCTGCCCTTCTGAGAGCGAGCCGATCTTGGTATGTATAGCATCAGCACCTATAAGAAAACTTGCGGCCGTGGCTCGCAGCTCAGTCTCAACAAGATGGCCTTGGCTGGCGCGGATGATCTTCTCGAGCGACTGATACACGGTATCATTGAAATCCATCATCGAAAAGTCCTGGCGGTAATATCCGACGCGGACACCTGGCGAGATGGTCACACCCTCAGCACCATTCACGATCTTTTCGAGAAGAGTCGATTTACCAATGCCGTTGGGGCCAGAAAGGATGAGGTGATTCCTCTTGCGAAGCGCGATCGAACAGGTCCTCTTCACGATCTTATGTTTCTCCGGATCCATTATGGTATATGACTCAATCTTGATCACTTCACCCGTGAGATCTGGCTGTGAAGGGATGGTGAACGGCTTGATGGTCTTGTCTTCCTTGCGCACATCAACGATCTCTTCCTCCATCTCTTCGGCACGCTCACGCATACGCTTTGCCACAAGACGCATCTGACCACCTTTCATCGCGAACATATTGGCCTGATCTTTGTTGGCTTGGATCTGCTTTTCGAGCTGAGCGTTCTTCATATTCTCTTTGTCGATGCGTGCACTGATCTGCTCCACCACATCAAAGTAGTCACCTACATACTGCTCAACCTTGTGCGTATGCACATCGAGATAGAGGACCCCGTGCGTGAATGCATTCAAGAAATCCGCATCGTGGGAAATCACGAGACAGGTCTTCTGGTAGTTGATGAGGAAGTCAGTAAGATGCTCGATACCCGCCTTGTCCAGATTGTTGGTCGGCTCATCGAGAAGCAGGACGTCTGGATCTTGTATGAGCGCCGAAGCGAGCAAGAGACGCGCCTGCTGTCCTCCGGAAAATGTTTTCACCAGACGATCCTTCACATCAGTCACCCCTGCCTTACCAGGTGTAGGCACATTCAGATTGACTACCTCGAGGATCTCATCAATTTTCGGATCGAGGTCGTATTTCTTCTCAGCGAAACATGATGCAAAGAATTCACGCACGGTGAGCTCGAGCTGTCCGCGAGGAATAACTTGGCGAGCAGTGGCGACCGTAGAGCCTTTTGCAATATGGATCTCACCGGATTCCGGAGTATGACCTTCTGTGGTGTTGCCATCATGCTCAGCTCCGAGAATGAGACCGAAGAGTGTACTTTTGCCTGCACCATTCTGTCCCATGATGGTAACCTTGGTTCCGCGGCGCACATTGAAAGAAACTTCCTCGAGAATGGGTTTGTTGGGGCTGTACTCGAACGACACATCCTCAAAACGCACGATGGTGTCACCGGAGAAGGCTTTGGTCGGAGAAACTGATTGTACTGACTTTTTTGCCATGAATGTCTACATTACAACATTTTTGAGATATTAGGAAGCGAACCCGCGAAAACCTTGCTACCTGAGCGTGTGCATGCTAGAGTGCTCGTTGAACCGCGCTTGCATGCGGTAACGCCAAGCAGGACGGGTACGACGAGAACAGTGGCCCTTGCGGGGGCCCATACCGGCCGGACATCTCAATTGAGGTGTCCGGCCAACTCTATGCATTTCGCTCAGCCTCTCGCCTCCCTACTTCGTTCTCATCCAATCCGAAGTGATGGGCGACTTCATGCCAGATCGTATCCTCGACCACCTGACGCACAGATATACCATCTTCCGCAGCTGCCGCGAGAATGGGTAAACGATAGAGCGTGATCGTATCAGGTAGAACCATACCAACACCATAACTCTCTCCACGCGCAGTACGAGGTATACCATGATACAAACCGAGCAATGTTTCTCCCTCAGAAAGATCCAAGGATTGGCGCGTCTCGAGTGTGGGCTCATCTTCAATCAACAATGCTACATTAGAGATAAGACTACGAAAGCGCTCGGGCACAGGAGACCATCTGATATGTGCCACCAGCGATGAGAATTCATCAGATACCATGCACAGATTGTAGCATGTCTGAAGTATGCATTGACCTGCACCCATTTTTATATTATAGTACGCCCGGGTTAGCATGTTCGCAAAACTCGCATTCACATACAAAAGACGATTCGGTATACACGATACTATGAGTACAACGTTACTGGTCAAGAAAGACTTGCGGTTCAAAGATGGCAATGTCTGCTTCTGCGTCAAAGGGCGCCTCATCGATAAGCCAGGCAAGATATGGCTGGTCCAAGAGAGTGTCCCAAGCGCAGGTTGGCGAAGAACAACGATGAAACCTCCCGTGGAGATGTCTGAACAACGCATCCTCGAGCTCGCCGAACGGCAGATCGGAGATAACTTGGCAGTCAGCATGAACACAATCGGCCCTCGCGTTGGATCCACCATGAAAGCGCCTCCGAAGCTCCTTGCACTCTACGAACGCCGGCGCGCTGCACAAGCAGGCCTCACCGCGTAAGTCTGTGTCTCAGTCCCTATCGGGCCGCTCCTTCTCTGGAGCGGCCCGATTTCTCGTAAGCGACCCTGCAAAAATTCAAACCACGTGCACCAAAATTCGCGAGCGAATCGTATGCATATACGAACGGTCGAAGATTATGAGCCTAACCCGCGAGCATACGAAAGAGCTTCATTTATGGGCCTAATACCTTTCAACGCATTCCATGAAAAAATACAAACGCACACGCATTATCGCCAATCTAGCAGTCATGGGCTCACTCGCATGGAGTAGCACCACCTTCGCAGCCAGCACTACCCCCGTCACTTGGGGTACACGAGTCAAAGACAATACAAATATATCCATAAGCCGCCCCACCCGAGAACGGCCAGCTTCATCCACTCCTGAATTTAGGAAGAAAAAAGAGCGTGGTGACGCCGTACGACTCAAACAAGGCGTCATGTCACTCAAACATGTGGGCGAAGTCGTTTCTTTGAATGCCGACGGCTTCATGATGCGTCGTGGGGCGTACGGCAGACACGCTTCGAGCACTGCTCAGAGCACCTATGTCGTTGCGACTTCAGCTTCTACAGTATACATGCGCGACGGGAAACTCGACTCAGTCACTGACCTTGCCCCTGGTGCACGAGTCCTCGTCACAGGAACTCTCGATGCGGCAACTGCTACGATAACCGCCGAAGGGATCAACATCCTCAGTGGTCGCAGAAAATAGCTCTTATTTGCCATATTATAGATACTGTTACCTGATTTTCCCGTCGCTTGCGCGCCGGCATTTTGGGTCTATACTTGCCAGAGCTTCACAGTACACACAACCACAATTCAACGGAAAGGCCCTCTATGAACAAGGCATTCTGGTCCTTCGGGATAGCGGGCTGTCTCTTCCTTGAGACGGTCCATGCTTCGGAAAGTACCAATCGGGAGCCTCCGACGCTCACACGGAATACCAATGAGCTCCATATTACCCAAACCATCAGTAGCACCAGATTTACGCCACGATGGAGGGAAGAGCTCGTCCCCGCCGGATCGCGTATCTTCTATGACCGCTTCGGTTCACCATCATCCCTGAGTTGGATGCAGCTACAGAGCGCACAGGGTTATGGTATTCATGAATACATGAACACCTATGGAGGTAAAACCATCTACAAGATCATGGGAGCCGCGGCACGCGAAGCCGCTGTAGAAACCTTCCCGGTCGGAGAGTACGAGGACATGGGTAGGAATCTCGGCCACAGGGTAACCAAGTTCTTCGGAGGCCTCTTTCGCGGATCGATCGGCAATACCGCTGAAGAGGACATGCAGACAGTATCTGCGACCCCTTCCTACAACAGTTTGCGACATATCGTGAACTTCGAATGGAATGATTCCAAAGATCCCTGGAGCGGCGAATACGGTTGGCGGCCATGGCGGGACAACCCATACGTCTACCTGAACAGTAACCTCGGTCACCATCAGGGACGACAATTCATCCGTACAGAGATGCGTTGTTATGGATACCTCCGCCCCAATAGCTTCGGTATGATCAAGACCGAAGCAAGCGCCATCATTACTTTGGCGCGACGGTCACAACTCGTCGTCGGTGGGTACGCGTACCCGTTCGAGAACGAGCTTCAGTACAAACCACAGGCCTCAGTCCGTTTTGAGACGTTCTGGCGCGAGAGTCTCTTCTCCGTCGGCGTCGCATCCTCGTCCCAGGGCCCATTCTGGAATTTCATGGCAGAATTTCGGTTCTGATCCTTGAAAAAGCACGCCCCGCATCTCTGCGGGGCTTTTTATGTAAGCTTGGTAATATCGCGCGGATAGAATATCTCGAGCGTCCATTCAAATGCAATGCGCAGACGCTTCTTCCATGAAGCAAACTTGAAAAGATATATCGTACGCCAGACCCACCAGGTCAGTCGGCCAGCAATCTTGAGTGAGAGGATCTCACCTACAGCGAACCACTGCCCTACGGAGACCATACTACCCTTGGAGTGGTAACTGAAGCTCTTGAGTGTACGACGACGTATGACTGCGCTGAGATTATCTGCGACCATCCGAGCTTCTTGTGAGGCTACTTGCGCCAACATAGGAAGTGGTTTGGCTTTGGTCGGATCAGCGGCGCGAGCTACCGGATCGAGATATCCTGCCACATCCCCCAGCGCAAATACAGACGAATCGCCGCCAAGACGGAAATACTCGTCAACTACAAGTCGGCCTCCAGCCACAACCGGCATGGCACCTTCAAAATGTGGAATGATCGCCTTGACCCCAGCTGCCCAAATAACGGTAGACGACGGTATCGATGCTCCTGATGAAAGCTTGATGCCTTGGCTGGTAACTTCTGTGACAGTCGCATTGAGACTAAGCTCCACACCACTCCGGCGCAGCCTTTTCTCTGCTGCGACGCGAAGTGAGGGTGCGAACATTTGTAAGATTTCTGGTCCGGTATGTATGAGAGTGACAAGTGGCTCTTCTGGTTTGCAGGTACGAGAGTCATTTGGGGCACAGTTCTTGGTAACACCATAATACCGCTTGACCATACCATGTACGAACTCTGCGAGCTCTGCCGCAGTCTCTACGCCCGTAGCTCCCCCACCAACTACGACGAACGAGAGCAGTCGCGCTCGCTCAACCGGATCGGAAATGAGGAGCGCTCGCTCAAATGCATCTATAACCTGCGAGCGGATACGGGCGGCATCGGCGAGATCCTTGAGTGGATAAGTGAACTTGTCCGCACCTGATATGCCGTAATAATTGGTCTCGGCTCCGGTCGCAATAACCACATGATCATACGACAGTGTACAAGAAGTCGATCCATTGAGTTTGACCTTTTTCGCCACAAGATCCACGGACTCTACTGTTCCCTGGGCAATACGGACTCCCGTACCGTGGAATATCTCACGCAACGGCTCAGCAACACTTGTTGGTGAAAGTGCTCCTGTGGCTACTTCATGCAAGAGTGGCGTGAAGAGAAAATAGTTCGTGCGATTGACGAGCGTGACCTCGATCTTACCGCTTTTGACATACGGGGCAAGGCGTTTAGCGACATAGGTGCCACCGAAGCCTGCGCCAAGTATCAAAATGTGCGGTTTCAACATGGGTTTATTTTAACACGACTCGAAAGCGATGTCCCCTATCAGGCGTGCGCAAGATGCACGATGAGATAGAGCAGAACCGCGCCGAGTATGGTCATGACCGTCGTCAGGGCTTTGGAATGACTGTGGTGACCCTCAGGAATGAGATCGCTGGCTCCGATATAGAGGAAAAATCCAGCGAACACGGCGAGGATGACGGCCAGTGTATGGTCTGCCACAGAAAACGCGAATGTCGATACGGTGCCCACAATAGGTGCTGCTGCTACAGCAGTAAGCCATGCCCATGCTCGACGATCATTACCACGATGCTTAAGTATGACACCGACAGTATTGATCCCGTCAGAGAAACGGTGAGCAAGCACAGCGATACCGACGATAAGTCCTACTGCTGCAGACGCCTGAAAAGCTAGACCGATCGCGATACCGTCGATCAAACTGTGCAAACAGAAGCTAGCAGCACCGAGCGAGCCGCGCACAGGGGTATGATCAGTATCTTGTTCATCACTGTGGCCGTGCGCATGGAATGAAAAAACTCTATCGAGGATCAAGTAGGTCAAGAATCCAACTGCCGTGAACGCTGTCAATTCTTCGGGATGGAAAACTGCTGATCCGAGCTCTATTGCCTCGGGAATGAGATCGAAGAGAGCTGCGCCGATCACTGCTCCGGCAGAGAGGCCTAGGATAATATGCAATTTGTCTCTAAAACGGAGTGCTATGAGGCCACCAGCGAAAGCTGCGAGCGAAGCGAGGATGGAAATAAATATGGTCATAATGATGTACTTACTATAATAGATTACTGTCTGTTTTATTTAGCGCATTTGATACAAGTACCGAAGAACTCCAGGGAATGGCGTGAAAGTGACGCGAACTTTTTCGAATCAGCCAGAACAGTGTGTTCGATCCCTTTCGGAAGACACTTTTCAGAATCTTCTATATCTCCACAACCCATGCAGATCAAGTGATGATGATGGCGACGACCAACCCTGATCTCATAGGTGGCATGAATCGTACCCGTATCTATGCGATTGACCAAGCCAACCGACACAAGAGAATCGAGGGCTCGATATATGCTCGCAGCGGCAAGACCCGCAGAGATTTTTCTGAGCCGACTCTCTAGGTGAGCGATGGAGACAGGGTGTTTCTCCTCATTCAAGAGATCGAGAAGCGCAACTCTTCCGGGCGTGGCCTTGAGGTGTACAGACCAAAGAAGGTGCTGGGCTTCCGTTCCATATATCTCGGGTTCTTCTATCTTTTTTCTATTCATGGTTTTGTAGATAATGTTTGTTTCTAATCACGAGTGCATAAAGCGCGACAACCTAAGGGGAAGCAGTATGTCCTTTTCAGAGGGTACCTAAAACGATAATCTTTCGCGTTTACCTATCGATCATCCTATCTTTTCTAAGTTCCAAATGCAAATCTTTCGCGTTTGCTGTACCTGAGGTTTTCAGCACCTCTCCCCATTTACCATTTCTTTGTTTCGCCCTTATTTCTCTTCAGTCAGCCCAGCCCACACTCACAGCACCACACAAAAGAAACATGATATAATTCATCCATGTCTCTCCGCACCATTGACCTCGAGCTCATTCACGTATTCAGGAAACTGAGCGTTCCCATCGCTCGTATCGGCCTCTTCACTGTCTTTTTCTGGTTTGGCATCCTCAAAGTCATCGGCATGTCGCCGGCCAGCCCACTGGTCGAAGAGCTTTTCAGTCATACAATATCATTCATGCCGTTCAGCACATTCATCGTGCTTTTCGGCCTCTTCGAATGCGTAATCGGCATCCTTTTCTTGATTCGTGGAACCGAGCGTGTCGTCATCCCTCTCCTCTTCTTGCACATGATCACGACCATCATGCCACTTTTCGTCATTCCAGCCGCAACCTGGTCAGGATTCCTCATCCCAACACTTGAGGGTCAGTACATCATCAAGAATATCCTCATCATCGCCGCAGCCATCGGTATCGCCGCACACATGCATCCGATGAAGCGCTAACCATACCCATGCATACCCATCACGTCCCAACGAAGGCTCTCCGCGCCACCTTCTCCTGTATTCTCATCGCGCTCGCCATCATAGCTAGTAGCAGAATTCAAGTTCATGCCCAATCGACCGTGAACTTGAGCGGACCCGATCTCATACCAAAAACTGAGATACTGATCAGCCCACCGTCGGGAACATTCACACAAGGATCAACTTTTGAGGTTCCGATATACATCAACACAAAAGGTAGCAGCATTGGCGCGATAGAACTCCGCATACGATTCGATGCGGAAACACTTTCTGTAGTCAAACCCTCAGGGGGCTCATCGGTGATCGGTCTATGGATCGAAGCACCTAGCTATGACAATGCACGCGGCACCATCACCCTCGTTGGAGGCATTCCCAACGGCATCACCACGGAATCAGGATTACTCGCCAACATCACGTTCCAAGCAAAGAGTGCCGGCCCAGCTTCTGTCAGAATACAGGACGACACGCGCATACTCCTCAATGATGGTGTCGGATCCCCTGCAAATCACACCGCCAACCGTGCTGTCTATACTATTGTATCCCGACCTCCTGGAGGAGTAGTCGTCTTCTCCGAAACTCATCCCCTTCGTGACCACTGGTACAACAACCCGACAATCTCGCTCGCATGGACCCCTGAACCCGGTGTGAGCGGATACAGCATGATCCTCGATGACAAGCCCAACACAATACCAGACAATACGGTCGACACCGAGAGCACTGCACGCTCATATCAAGAACAACCTGACGGTGCGTGGTATTTCCATATCAAGGCTTTGAAAAACGGCGTATGGGGTGCATCCACGGACTTCGCCCTCAAGATCGACACTGCACCTCCGGCAGATTTTGAACCACGCATCAACTACATCACTGCAGCCGTCATCAGTCGAGCCCTGATCTCCTTCTTCACAACCGATGCCCTCTCCGGACTCGATCGCTATGAGGTAGGTCTCATCGACAAATCCAAACCCGCCACCGAGTCACCCGTTTTCGTGAGAAGCGAGAGTCCATATCAGGTTCCCTTCGAATCCATCGACCATTCCCGACTCATCGTCCGTGCTTTTGACAAGGCCGGTAACGTGCGTGACGCCTCTATCGACGTGAGTCTTCCCTTTCTTCCTACCAAGTTCATCCGCGACCACGCAGTCGCACTCCTGCTGACCCTGCTTATCCTTATGATGGCAGGATTCGTACTACATTATTTCTTCGGCCACCATATCGCGCGGCACGTGAGCGCTATCTGGCGACTCATCACTGATCGCAAGAGGCTTGAGAAACTCGAAGACGATGAACAAAAATAACCGCACACTACTTCTCGGAATCATCCTGATCGGCGTGGCTGGATATCTTTCTTGGTCATGGCTTTCAGGACCAGACATTCGCAATCTTGATTCCTCCGGAACAACCATCGTTGCCTTCGGCGATAGTCTCGTCCAAGGAGTCGGATCGACCGCAGGGCGTGACATCTTTTCCCTACTCTCCGATCGCATCGGCCAACCCATAGTGAACCTCGGAGTCAGCGGAGACACGACAGAAGCCGCGCTCTCTCGCCTACAGAGCGTGCTCGACGAAGACCCCCGCCTTGTCATCATCCTGCTCGGTGGCAATGATTATCTCAAACGCGTCCCCATAGATACGACCTTCGAAAATCTCGGCACGATCATACAGCGAATCCACGAAAGTGGTGCAGCTGTGCTCCTTCTGGGCGTCCGCGGCGGCCTCCTCAGGGATACATACAATGAACGTTTCGAGGAATTCGCGGAAGAACATCGAGTCGGCTTTGTGCCAAATGTCCTCGATGGACTGATTGGTGACAGTCGTTACATGTCAGATGCGATTCATCCGAATAGCGCCGGCTACGCCCTCATAGCCGACAAAATTGAACCTGTACTGAAAGAGATGCTCGATCAACGCTGAGCCATGCCGCGAAGAGTAGCACCTTGAACAACTTCACAAGATGCACAGCACAGAACTTTGCGTGACGGACGGACACTGTCATCGGCACAATAGTTCTCCGTAGCTGTTCCACAGAATGAGCACGAACCAATGATTTCTTTGCCGTGCACCGGAACCACGTCTGTTGTCATGCGGTTATCAAAAACGAAGAGCGTTCCCTTGAAATGCGCTCCGGGATATTCCTGCATATAGGTATGAATACCATCCTTGAGCTGATAGATATCAGAAAATCCCTCTTTCTTGAGGAGACAAGTCGCTTTTTCACAGCGAATACCACCCGTGCAGACCGTCACTACTTTTTTGTCTTTGAGTTGAGACAGTTCTTTCACCTTCGCAGGTAGATCTCTAAAATTGGAGAGTCCCGGATCAACCGTCTTATCGAACTTCCCACTGGCGATCTCATAGCTATTGCGCAGATCGAGCACCACGAAATCTTCTCCATTCTCATACCATTTTTGCAATTCAGACGCCGGCAACTGAGTTGCAGTCTCCCGAGCCACATCGAATCTGCCAGCCCCCAGAGTCACAATCTCGTCGCGCACTTTGATTGTGAGACGTGGAAAAGCAAAACCTGTACCAGCGCTCTCCTTGATAGCAATACCCGTAAGCACAGGATCAGCCAGAGCAAATGCTTTGTATGCTTCGATAGCTTCGCGTGTACCCTCGAAGGTTGCATTGACGCCTTCTTCTGCCACGATCATGCGCCCTCTCAGACCGAGCTCCGTACATTTCTGCCGATGCGCCTCAGCGACCGCACGAGGATCTGCGATCTGCCGGAAGCTATAGAACAATATGACGATATAATCCGATGGTTGCATATGATGCGTTACTATATCATATTGCAACAAAAAATCCCGGGTTACTGTTTGAGATGTCTCTCAAGGAATGCGACCGTCTTCGCCCAGGCATCCTTTGTTTCCTCTGGTGCATAATTCATGCCTGACGGATTGGCGAAGGCGTGACCGACTCCTGGATATATGTAGATCTGATTTTCGACTCCAAGAGTATTGAGCGATGTCTCAAATACACGCACCGTGGTCGTACTGATCGCCTGATCTGCCTCGCCGAAGATGCCGAGCACTGGCCATGAGATCGGGGCGAGCCGTTCTGTGGTCGTCGCCATACCACCTCCATAATAGACGATCGTCGCATCGAGCTTCTCTCCGGAAATCGCGAGCTCTATAGACTGTCTGCCCCCAAAACACCAGCCGAGACTAGCAATCTTCGGCGCACCTTTGGATTTGAGATACGCGGCGGCGGCACGCATATTGGCGGTACCTGTTGCCTGCTTGAATTTTGATGTCAGTGCACGAGCTTCTTCCTGCGTCTCACCAATTCCCCCGAGGAGATCGACGGCGAGTACCATGTACCCTTCGCGAGCGAGCTGATCAGCTGCAGCGCGCGTCTCAGGTCGGAGACCACGGTTCTCATGGATCATGACCACGCCCGGATAGACGGCTTCTGTTGCAGGGCGAACAAAATATCCTTTTGCTCCTAGGAAGTATGCAACATCAGTCTCCACGATGAGTGGGGTCTTATCACCCGTGTCGAGCATGTCGACGTTGGTCATGGTGCCAGGACGGTCCGATGTGTAATATATGCCACCAGCAACGAGAGCGAGGATGGCTATAACAAGGATTATTTTATTCATGGTATGTATGATGTATGAGCTTATATTTTGAATGGAAGATCGTCATATATATCCAGTATAAAACAATTTCGGAAGAGTACAAGGCGAAGGTTTCTCTTTGATTATTTGGCATTATCCACGACCATTGGCTGTATAGCATCAATAGCCGCTATGGCCTTTTGCAAACGTTCCTCCCTGTTTCCTGATACGATAATATAATTCTTTGCATCTTCAGTAAGACGTTCAACAAATCGTTTTTGCATATCATGACGAATATGTTCTCCATCCCTTGTTCCGTCTTGCTCAAAAGGAATTTCATCCCCCGTTAAGATATACAGGTCATATTTTCTTCGGGCAGCAATGGCTTCAACTTGAGCCGATCGTTTACCTAGATATCTTTCATGCCAAACTCCGGTGGCAAATGCATCCGTATCACAAATGACCAAACCATTTGATGCTTCTGCCAAGGCATCTTCAAGAATACCTTGAGCTTTTGCTATTTTGATGAATTCATCCGTTCGCCATGCGGCATTTTCATCGCCAAACATCTTTCCTTCTGAATACAAACGCCCATATTCAGGCACCCATGTTGTCTTATAGTGTTTTGCAAGATCCTTGGATAAGGTCGTAGTACCTGTGGATTCTGCACCCAGAATGCATACACGTCGAGCAAACGATGCTCGAACACACGGTTCGAGAAATTGTGCATATTTCGTAGGATCGCTTCGTACTATTGTTGCCGAGATAGGAATATACGTACGCGCCTTATCAACCAACACATGGACACATCCCATAAAAGACGCATATGGATCGCCGTATGATTCAGATGTAAATACAGCATCAGGCGTAAATCCCAACACATCCAACGTGTTTTTTGCCCACCCTTCTGAGTCATCATCTGCGAGACGATCGTCATCAAGAAGTTTTACCTGAACGTCAGGATGAATTTCTTGGATCCAACGAGCCCGCTCTACTCCAGAGATAAATTGTGATTTTTTCCAACAGACAATTACGGTAAGCTGTTCACACTGCGAGCGAGCCGTATCAATTAAATACTTATGGCCTCGATGAGGCGGGTAGAATTTTCCAATAACAATTCCTCGATGAAACATATACTTGCTTATTTATTAACTTTAGTCCACGTAGTAAGAGCAAAAGCGGCATGAATAAAGAAGGCGACATACAAGGCGGTAAGCGTATAAGCACCTGCTAAGAAGAATAGGGCGATCGAGACCAAGTTCACCGGACCAAGCCAAAGTATCCAGCTTTCGACTTTCTTTCTTCCTAGAAGAAACTGGGCAATCACGCTCGAAGTTACAACCAAAGCATCTAGCCACGGGTACAAAGAACCTGGAACGAAAACATCAATAAGGGAATATGCTAGTACGGTCCCCAAGACCATGAATACCAAAGTCAGGATTCTTCCTTTCCACGATAACACGGTGACAGGAAGTTCGGTATCCTCTTTTCCACCAAATGCCCAATGCGGCCAAGCCCATAATTGGATTATTACGAAATAGCCCCAATTGAGCCACTGTTGGCCAGGTAAACCAATCTGACTAAAAAATACTCCGAGCGCAAGTGAACTGACTATTCCCCATGGCCAGCAAAGAATGTTCCTTGTGCGTGAAAGCCATACGCATATAAGACCCGCCCAGGTCCCAATAAACTCAAATACATTCAAACTATAATTGGGAACGAAGTATTTTGACAGAAGGACGTATACCGTAGTGGCTGCAAACATAATCACTCCCACCTTTAATTGTTCGATATGTTCCTTCTTGGTTCCTAATAGTCTTTTCACTTTGGTATACGCCATAATATATTTAATTAGTGTGATAATTACACTATATACAAAGCGGAGTTTTTGGTCAAGTTCCCGTGTGTATAAAGTATAGCTTCAATAGTCATATATATCTACGACTTCTTCAACACATCTTTTTTAAAATGCTTCAGATATGCAACCAAAATAAAGCTGATAATAACCATCAGGAACCACGAAGTTATCTTGCTCGTAGAAACAACACTCCACACATGAATCTGATCTGGATACTGCCATGCACCGAGATATGTCGATATATTCTCCGCTATCCAGATGAAAAAAGCGACTAGGAGGAATCCTGTATTCAAGTGCATCCAACGAACCTTGGTCATGACTGTGAAATATATCCTTGTCTTCCAAAAGAGCGCAAAGACTGCAATGATCAGGAATATCCTGAAGTCATATATGTAATGATTGGTGAAAAAATTGAGGTAGATGAGTGCGGCGAGCACGACACTCCATCCATAGTGGTTGTAGTTGGTAACATACTGTTTCAAAATTTTCCAAGACTGACTGATGTAACTCCCGACTGCCGCATACATAAAACCACTGTAGAGAGGCACGGTCATGATCTTGAAAAACGCATCCTCGGGATAGCTCCAGGAACCAACACCTGGACTTGTTTTGTACAATTCGAGGATAAGGCCGATGATATGGAATAAGAAAATAACCTTCACCTCATCTTTGGTCTCCAGCTTCGTGAAGTACAAAATTGCCTGGATCAACACCGCAGCAATGAACAAGAAGTCATACCGAGCCAAACCGAAGAGCGGGATGTAGTTCGAAAGGAAAAGTAGCAAAAAGAAAGAGCCGGCAAATATGGCCGCGCGGGCTTGCTTGAGACCAAATAGGAGGAATTCGTGCATATATGTAGGTATTATGACTTACGCAGAACTTTCTCCATCGGTCTTCCCTTAGCGAGCTCGTCAACCAACTTATCGAGATACCGAACCTCGCGCATGATTTTGTCTTCAATCTCTTCCACCCGAACACCACAGATCATGCCGGTAATGAGCTTGCGCGAAGGGTTGAGCTTGGGCGCCTCATTGAAGAACATCTCGAAGTTCACCTCTTCCTTGATCTGCGCATTCAGCTTGCTTTGAGTGTATCCCGTGAGCCAGCGAATGACCTCGTCGACTTCTTCTTTGGTTCGACCTTTCTTCTCTGCCTTAGCGATATACATCGGATATACCTTGGCAAAGATGTACCCGTATACGCGCTTGAGTGTTGCTTCACTTGGAGGCTTCATAGGTATAAGTATAGCGAAAAACCCTCTGAGATTCGAATCGATTTCGTGGCCTAAAATATAGAACGCGAAATGACCCGTCTAGGACACTAATTTAGCGCTTCCAAAATATCCTTTGTTTACTTGATGTGTCGTGGTCTGATGACCACCGACCATGACTACTGCAGGACTTAGACGACGTAAGAACCTTAACGCAAAAAAGAAGGAAACTGGTAAGGAAAATTTATCTGTATTTCAAAGTCCTTACACTTTCCGCATTCAGGGATTTATAAGGTAAGTATATCATTAGAATTCGATTTGATTTTTGAATTCAACATTAACAACACCTATTTTACTTGCCATATCTTCAGCATACACAGCCCACGAAATTGGGACATTATTCATAGAATCAAAATCAGAAATACTTATTCTCAGTTTAAGTGTTGCTATTCTTCCAGCTACAGTAGGGTAAAAGATTGAATTTACAAGAGAGATTTGAACTGTGGGCGTCCCTAATCGAATGGTTGAAATATTAGATACAACAGCACCTGAACCATGTGTAGGGACTACCTCGAACTTTGCAAGTTTATCACTGGACGAGGTTAGTATGAGAAGTGAGTTTTTTGCAACAGCTCTACCATCGTTATGAATAAAAATATCATATTCAAGTGACCCTAAATACCCAATTACACTTTTATCTTCATGTAAAAGTGATAACTTCTTTTTAGTAACTGGTATTAATTCGATAGACAAAGATGGTTTTTGTCTTCTACCGAACATATCCTCAAGGTCAAAATGTTCCATTTTATATTTACCATTTTGACCTCTTTTAAGATACTCCCTAGTAACAAGTGATCGATGTGGAGTCTTCAGACTAGCAGGTATCAGAAATATGACAAATCCGGACTTGTCGTCATTATCAATTACTTTCCCTTCTAACTCATCAACACTTGGTTGTACAGCATACAATGCGAAATCTAAAAGTCTATGAAGAAACTCCTTCGGATTTATTATGGGAGATAATTCTGAAGCATAATCATTTGGCTTAGATGTTTTAACTCCAAAAATTAAAACTCCACCGTCTGAGTTTGCAAACTGAGATAACGCTTCACTAAAATTCTCTTTATCAGAGTTACTCAGATCTGGTTGTGATTTATTACTTTTTTCTTTGAATTCTAAATACAATCCCTCTGTTGTTTTTTCTACAATTAATCTATTAACATCATCTATACTACGTAAATTCTCATAAATTTTTTGCGAACTTTGGGACATAGTAATAACTTAATTTAAGTGCTGACCTCATCGGATTCGGACATTTCTATGCCTTACCCCACAAGGTTATTTTGATGAAACTAATTATAGCACTTTGATGCTCCTCGGAATGGATTATTTATCACCTATAACTCTACCTTTCTGTGACTTCATTCGCGGTATCCAAAAAAGAAGCAAAGCAATAATTACAGAGATTGTGAGTAGTGTCAACGAAGTACAAAAATCTGGAGTTCCATGGAAAACGAACACATAAAAGTTCGATACGAGCGAGAATAAATACGCATACAGCAAGGACTTACTCACACTATTCCAAAATAGGACAGCATCATGATTCTCAACAGACTTTTTCCAAACTATATCAAAATAGTCATTTCTGTTTTTTAGAATTTCAATTTCCAATGATGAACCAGTGCTAGCAAAAGGGTGTCCTTTTACAATTGAGGAAACTCTGAGAGAAGCTGGCCAGTAAGTAGCAATAGCTATTATTAGAATCCAAAATGTCCAAAGTAAAAAGTATGAGATGTATTCATTATTTGTAATCAGTAGCTGAGGGAGAAAAGACAAGAGACCGACAATTGTAAGCAAGGTGCCTGTTCCAGCAGTCTGATCCGAAAGGATTTTCCCAATCTTCTCTAACTCAAGAGTGTAGAAATCTATTTGTTGTTTATATATATCGCTGTCCATAATATGCTTCTCGGACTCCAAACCTATCTCAAGTTGGCTGGGTTATAAGGACGACGTTCGAACATTATACAATACAAATGATAAATTGATAAGAGCAATCTACCACTTCTTTCGAAGCGTCTGTATGTCCCCTTCCTTCACCTTGTCTGATTGGTTCCTGTTATATCATTCCGGTAGTATCGATGATATGTGGAACTGAGTGAAGAGGGGTGGATTTGCCAGGAGTGGCAACTATTTCGCATAGGAAGTAAAATAGGCGCATGAAGCCGAGGGTAATATACAATGTAGTAGACGCAACAAAGATGCCTGGAAAGACCCGAGGTCAGCGCAATATTAATGCCGTAAAGGAGGCTATCCGCATGGCCGAGAAACATCCAGAGATTGAAGCTACTCTCTTTAAGCCAGATCACCAACATGACAGTAAGTAAGGATAGGCTTATAGATAGGATTGAGACTCGACTTCAGTTTACGATCACCATTCTCGTTCTATTTCTGGCCCTATCCATCAACCAGAATATTTCACTATCGGGTTGTATTATCGTTGTTGCTTATGTTGTCGACTATATTTTCTTTGCCATATTGGGAGATAAACTGAGTGAACGTGCACTAAAATTCACCAATACTTGGGTCGTCATCGGAATTGCTTCCTACATTATCCCTCTCACCCTTGCAGCACTCTCAACCCAGAACAATACCCTCTCTGGATGGCAAGTTTACTTCTGGGGCGGTTCAACTATTGTTTCCTTTATACTTATGCTTTCTGTTCCACTCATTGTTCTGGCTTCTATTATCATCACGGGAATCAATTGGAAAAAGTGAGGTGAGCCGCGAGTAATGAAGGGGTTTTAAAGTTAAGACAGTAATGGCCATATTTCAGGACCTTCTCGTTTAACCATCTACGCGATTTAATTTACAGCCGTGGATGTTTTTCCAGCTTACACATCTTCCTGATATTTTCAATTTTATCCGCAAATATTTTTTCATTCATAAGCCTATCAAGTTGAGCGAGGATTTCTGACGCATATTCCCCCTCCATTATATTGTCTCCAATTTCCTTCAACAATTCATCTAATCTCAACTCTATCTTCCAACCACCTAAATTCTTATCAACAGAAGGCGTGGTCTTTCTCAAGTTAAAATAATCGTCGATTGCATCTTTGAGCAGCTCGGTTGAAAAAATTACGGCACCCATTTTTCCTTCCTTGCTATACTTATAAACTTGTAGTTCCTTAACTCTTTCGTGAACTTGTTTAAAATGTGCCCTCAAACTCGCAATACTTGTGTTGGTTTGCGAAATTTCCTTAGTTACAGATTCTCGTGTATTAGTAATCTGCATTATTAAATCCTTCTCTTTTTCTGATATTAAGTTATTGGTCTTAGACAATATAATCTCTCTTAGTTTCGTGTCTTTAGTTTCAGACACATTGTCAATCGTTATCAAAAGTATTTTTTCCAAGTCTTGAATCTTATTTGTAGTTTCAAGAGCAATATTTTGTTCTTGCTGTTTAAATCTTGTCGAGAGCAGTTCAACCTGTTGTTTTTTAAAAGCTTCCAAGGTTACTGAGGATTGTTCTAAAGACTGTTTTAACAGACCCTGTGCTTCTTTCTTTAATTCTTCAATCTTCTTTTCTTGCTTCTCCAGAGTTTCTTTTAAAGGTCTTATATTAAAATAAACAAACACTCCGCCCAGTACACCCAGAATAGCTACCGATATTCCAAGATAGCCTAAATTAAGCTGTGCAATACTTTGTGAGAGTGTAATCAAATCCATTGCATTTATTGTACTCGTTGCAAATTGAATCATTTTAGAGGTTGGTGAATAGTGATGATTCTATACCCTATTTTCCTGAAAGTACATAGACTCGTGAACTTACCACTCCCGGCAAATCTACCCGTCTACCATCCCCCTCTTCTACAGAATACACTATCTCCCGCACAGCCCATATCACCGCACGAGCTGTGCTCGCAGAGCTAGTCGAACTGCGAGCGGGTAAACAACACAAACGATGTCTTACATTCCCAGCGACGCATCTCCAATAGAGATCATGAGCCAAATAGAAGCCATGATGAAAGGGCTTGGAGCGATATACCGCAAGGTGACGTACATAGCCAAAATGATGAGAATGAATGAGAGGATAAAGACCAGAAAAGTATCTAAATAGATTCGATTCTGAGTGACTGCAGCATGTGGGCATGCCTAGTTCATGTTCGAACTTTGTCTACGTGCTGCGGGACTTGGACTCGAACCAAGATACCAGCTTTCAGAGAGCTGTGTCCTACCATTAGACGATCCCGCAATATCTATATATGTAAAAAAGCCCGAAACGGCGTACCTTGCAGAATACCCCAAAAAAGAGTATAAAACAAGCAAACGCAGGCACAACGCACAACCAAAGGATCGACATATGGACATATTGATACCTGTCAGTTCACCCGGAATCGGTGTCGCAGACATACCCGCAGCTCTCGTCAAAGCACGGATACCCGTGCACAAGTGGCCCCAGACCGAGAATGGCGCCTTGGAAGACTTCTTGACTATGATTCGCGAGGAAGCCGTAACACTCCACTGGGAGAATGGCCGCCTCACGCTCCACATCATGGTCGCCGTACCCTACATCGGATACATTGACGAGCGCATGCATGAGCTCTATGAGGCCTACCAGCTCAACCTCGACAGTGCGCACCTAGGACGTGTCCACTACAAGAGCAGGCCGTTCGAAGGGTCTCTCGGCGAGACCATGCAGAGGTATTGGGACGGTCGGATCGAGAACGGGCGCACGGCAATAGAGCGCGGCCTCCGCGAAGAGCTCGACTGGTGTGACACCTCCCTCTACGAGCTCTCCAAGTGGCAAGGCAGCACCTGGGAGACATCGCCACCCACGCCTTCAGACAAGCGCCTCGGACTCACGGACATATATCACCGTTACCGGATGCACTGCGTCATCGGCCCAGAGCTGTACAATCCTGAAGGCTATATCCACCTCGACGCCGTGAAGAAAAAGAAAGAGGTCTTTCTCTGGAAGGATATCTGAAGAAGCCCTGAATGAACCGAACTCGCTCACCTGAGCGGGTTTTTTAGTGAGAGGTGATAAGTGCCAACGCAATAGCGGTTGCAATGGCGCCGAACATACCCAGCCATTGATGACGATAGAGCTTCTCCTTGTTGATAGTCATACCGAGGATAACCGCGATAATGATGTAGCTTTGACTGAGTGCTGTCGATATCGCTATCGGCGCAAGCACCATCGCTCCTGCAAATGCGAGCCAGGCGACTTTGTCTGCGATCGACATAGGCAACAAAGTTCCGAGATTATTCTTCATATCAGACACCGTCTTCTTGTAATTGCCTCGAAACAACAATACCGCCAGACAAATAAGCATCAAGAATGCATCGACGATAAAGTTGATGGTGACCGGATCTGTGAGGCGCGCACCCCATCCCACGAAGAAGTTCGCAGACCCCATGAATAGCGCCCCGACAAATGCGAGCACGACTCCTTTTTCGAGAAGAAACTTCTTGGAAAATCTATTCTGATTGAATGAGACAAGTATGAGGAAAACGACCAACAAGGCGACCAAGATAAGTTCGAGCACTGTCACCTTTTCACCCAAAATAAAGAATGCCAACGCTGAAGTGACAGGAATTTCAAAAGACCACACTGGTTCAATCACCGCCAGCTTACCCTGTCTCAAAGCCTCGAAGTCGACAATTGCTGCAATAAAGAGAGTGACGCATGCAATAAGTAGGGTCATCCCGCCATTACCCAGATCACTGAGTACTGCGATGACTTCCCTGAAACAAAATGGTAACAGAACCACCGCACCAAAAAATGTTATGAAAAAGAGAGTCTCCCAATTACCTATCTTGCGGGTATTCTTCTGGATCAAAAAATCGCCGAATCCCCATGAGAGCATCGCGACGATCGAGAGAAGTATTCCTATACCGACTGATGTCATGCGAGTATTCTAGCACACGCCTATAGCATTACCCGATATTTTCTGTAACAACCACCTTCCCCTTATTTATCTTTGCTGCCTTCAAAAATTCGGTGAACAACGGATGTGGCATGAGTGGTCGAGCGAGGAATTCTGGGTGAAACTGGGTGCCCAGGAAAAACGGATGTTCTGTGCGCGGCAACTCAGCAATCTCCATGAGGGTTCCATCAGGAGACTTGCCCGAGAATACGAGTCCTCCCTTTTCGATACGATCGATATACTTCGGATTGACCTCATAGCGATGGCGATGTCGTTCCCTGATGACCGTCGTCGGGCGCGGAAGCGGCTTGCCAGCAAACTGTGAATACGCCTCCTGTGCAACCGATCCTTTGGTCAACTTGGCAGGATACAAACCGAGACGCATCGAGCCCCCGTAGTCTCCCGTAGCAATCTTCTTCTTTTGATCGGGCATGATATCGATAATGAGATGCGGCGACTTCGGGTCTATTTCCGCTGTGTGTGCACCGGCGAGCCCAAGTACATTGCGGGCGTACTCGATAGTCATGAGTTGCATACCATAACAAAGGCCGAAATACGGTATCTTGTTTTCGCGGCAATATCTGATCACATTGAGCTTACCTTCGATACCGCTCTCGCCAAATCCACCCGGAACGATGACCCCATCCATCTCGTCGAGCTTGGCATATGCAGCATCGCCAACAGACCCCTTTTCGAAGTCTCTCGCATTGACAGTATGAATGATTGGCTTCACCTGTGCCGCATATCCCGAAAATTTGATTGCTTCCAAGACTGAGATATATGCATCTGTCAGCACGAAATCTCCTGTATTAAAATATTTTCCCACGATTGCTATCTTGAGTGGCTTATCGACATAGTTCTTGATACCTTTGGTCATCTTCTTCCATGCATCCATGGAGATGAGCGGTTCATCCTTGAGCGCACCCGAGCGCTCGCCGAACGGCACATTCAAAGCCTCGAGCACAATATCACCGAGACGGTCGCGTTCAAAATTGATCGGCACATCATAGATGCTCTCGATATCAGGAGCCGAGATGACTCTCTTTGCGGGAAGATTGCATGCGACTGCGATCTTCTCTTTGCGGCGATCATCGAGCGGCATATCTGCACGGGCGATGATGATGTCTGCAGTCACGCCATATGAAGCCAACTGATGCACGGCATTCTGGGTCGGACGAGTCTTCATCTCACCCAGCGTACCCGGCACTGGTAGATACGAGACCATAATAAAGATCACATCATTGGGATGACGGATCTTGAGCACACGAGCCGCTTCTATGAACATGATGTTCTGGTAGTCGCCCACCGTTCCCCCAATCTCGATGATAGAGATGTCGGATTTGTTGACCTTGGCACTGTGTTCAAAACGTCTGACGATCTCATCGCGGATATGAGGTATGGCCTCAACACATTTGCCGCCATAGCCGAGAGCACGCTCCTTCTCGATCACATGCTTGTAGACCATGCCGCTGGTGATGTAGTCATCGCCCGTCAGGTCGCGGTTGAGGAAGCGCTCATAGTTGCCCATGTCCTGATCAGTCTCGAGACCATTGTCGAGCACGAAGACTTCCCCGTGCTCGGTCGGGTTCATAGTACCAGCATCCACATTGAGATATGGATCTACCTTCGCAAGATTGACCGTCCAACCTTTTGCGGCCAAGAGTGTACCGATAGACGAAGTGGCCACGCCCTTACCCACGCCGGACATGACACCTCCGACGACGAATATGTATTTGTGGTGGGGCTTCAATATGCGCTGCGAATGTTTCTTCGCCTTGGTGCTTCCATGTCTGCCATTCTGCGGGCGCGCCCGTCGTTTCATGAAGCTATTGTATGTGAACGGTTTTGCAATGTCTACTTGCTAGATTATGTTTTTTACTGCCCTATTTCCTTCACATCCTTCTCAATCTCTTCTTCTGCTTCATGAATATTCTCCCGTATGATCGACATCATCCTCTCCTCTTCTGCTGTCAACTTACGCCTGCTATGTGCGCGTTCGAGCAATTTCTTGAACTCGACATGGATGAGCTGGTTGGTCTTCCTGACATCTGCCTTGATCTTCTTACGGAAACGACCGAACCCATGCAAGAGATACCAAGTCCAAAGCGCACAGAGGAAGGCTATACCTACAAGGACAGCGAATATGAGTGCGTAGTTGAGAACAGGCTTGGTGACACGTTCGAGTGTCGTCGGTTGGACCATGATCGGACGATCTGCACTGCGCTTGCTGATCAGGCCGCGAGAAGTTGTGACATCAGCACTGAGAGCATAGGTGTCATTTTCGAGCTGTGCATTCCAGACCGCCTGGAATCTACCATCTTCACCCGTGCGAGTACTCTGTTCAGCTGCATAACCAGAACCCCCTCGAAGATAGAGTTTTACCGTAGAGTTCTTCACTGCCGATCCTGATATGAGCAATACATCACCTTCGGTAAGGAGTGCGGGGAATCGATCGAACACCGGAGGATTGACCGCACTCATGTCGATCTGCACACGATAATGAGTTACGGGACCCCATCCTTTTGCATCACGGCCTTGAATATGGAAATACCACGTCCCATCCGTCAGAGTAACTGTCGTCTCGGGAGTATCGATGCTCTGCGACTGGGTTGGTGTCGACTGCGAGTTCTGATCATAACTCGTACGAATCGCCGTCACACCCGCGGGTACCGTCCAGGTGAATAGCGCCATGTTCGAGGCATACCACACAGACTGATCAGGATGCGTCGCAGAACGGACAGCGATAGTCACGCCAGGCTCTATGCGCGGTTCTTGGACGGCAGCCCGGATCGAAAGACGCACAGGCTTACTCTGTGAGAGTATGTTGGTACCCAAACCATCATTGGCCAAAATGGATGCATTTTCAAATGATATGTCCGCAGTACCTGCGGCCTTGGCTCTGAAGAGCATGGTTACAATCTTGCCCTGAGCTCCGGTGAATCCTGGATTATATACTCCTCCCTCAAACTGAGCTTGACCGGTAGCATTGGAATACACTGGTTCGCCAATCCAAAAATTGATGATGCTCCCAATCTTATCGACAGATACTAGCTCGAGCAGATTTTTTGGGTACAAGACTGTGCCCGAGACTGCATTCATGGACTCCGCTTGTGATGTCGAAACTATGACATTCACTGAAAAGAGTGTACCGACACCATATGAATCAGCCCCCGTCACCGGGGAAAGTGTGAGTGTGGCGGCGTCAGCTTGGACAAACCCGCTAAGGACGATGATGAGAGCACATAGACCCCCCACCACGAGACGGAGGAGTGCACTGATAGATGACCTATTTCCTTCGGCTGATATTGATGCGGGTACGGAGTGCATTGAGGATGATGAGAGCTATAAGTGCTATAAGTATATAACCTAACGCCGTTCTATACCACGGGCGTGGCTGTTGAGGATCGAGGCGTTCGATACGGACATTCCCCTCCTTGTCGATCGCCTTCACATACACATACGAAGAAAGTCTCTGATCTGCCAATACATACGGACTCTCTGCATCTCTCCAGGACAGCCGACGAACTTTCCGTTCATCTGCAGGGTCGATCCTGGAGAAGGATTCAGCTACTGCATACCCGGCGATGCCCGATCCTTTGTCCTGAGCCACAAAAGAGACCGCCCAGTGTCCAGACTCGATCGACGAGGTCGCCTGAGTGTCTGATGACCCATCGGGTATGAGAGCGACCACCGGCATGAATCGTTCTGGCAAAGCGGTATCAGGAATCTCATTCGATATATTATCCCTTCCTGCCGACACCCGGAGATCGAGCGGGCGCGATATTATGGGCTGTGGTGATGCGGATTCATCATTCTTATATATGCGTGAAGACGGATTGACGATGAAGCGGGCGACACCTTCCCTTTTTGCCTGGATGGTGAGTGTAAGAAGCTTGCCGCGATACCCCTCGAATCCACCCGGAACGATGCCTGAGAATACCAGTTGGCGTGCATCGTTGATATATGGACGTTCGATCCAAAGATTGATGATTGAATTTCCATCCGACGCATCGACCACCTCCATAGATTCGGGCACATCGATGACGCCACGGATGGTGTTGACGGGTGTGTCTGAATCGATAGTGATGCCGACCAAGAACGGTGTACTCATCCCTACCGTGGTCTCCTGTGGATCAAAAGAGATCACAGCTGCAAAAGCAGCATGCGGAACAAGAAGTATAGTGATAAGAAGAAGGAGTTTGTGCATGGTATTAGCCCGTCCAATGATAAGCAAAGATACTGAAGTCGACGAGGTCGAGCTTTCCATCACGATTGAGATCAACCGGTGGCGCCGTAGTTGCAAGTGGGCGCTTATACCAGTACAACATGATACTGAAGTCGACGAGGTCAACCTTTTTGTCCGCATTATAGTCGCCTATTAAGGCGCTTGTTTCTTTTTTGACCGGAATATTCACTGTGCCGACCTTGAATGAAAGCGTCTTGGAGAGGGTGCTGATATCCGTAGCCTTTGCCGCTCGAGCTTGCGCTGTATGATCTCCGTACTCCAGCTTGAGCGTATCGAGGACATAATTCCAGACTCCCCGAGCATCTGCTGCCACCTGATCTATGATCTCGGTATCAGAATGGAATATGAGCGAAACCGTAGCATTGGGTACCGTCTGTCCCAGCACGCGCAGAGGGTCTCCCCGTTTGACAGTGGAGAGATCGAGACTGACCGTCGGAGGTATGAAAACTCCGCCGATCACAGTTGTAACTCCGCTCGTCAAGGTGACAGTGAACGGATAGAGTGTCGAGCGAACGCCTTGAGAATCCATAGCCCAAACGCTAAATGTAAATGTGCCCGAACCTACACCAGAGAGCTGAATCTCGAAATTTGCATCAGGCCCAGCCTGGGTGCTAGCTACAGCCAAGCCATCTTTGAGGAGATTGATCGTACTACCAGGATAGGCGATACCTCGCACGATGACATTGACCTGGCTCAAGGGCAACTCATCTTTGTCTCCACCACCACCTCCAGGTACTCTGACGGGAGCAGATGCTACCGCAAAGGAGATAGTATAATCACTTGTCATAGCCACATTCGTGGTGCTCTGACAGCGAACATAGTATGTATACGTCACTCCATTCGCCAGTCCACTGAGAAGCTTCGAATGAGCGGTGCCGCCTGTGGTACTGAATGTATTTGGTAATGCCGCATATGCGGTATCAGCAACTGTGCCATACTTGCATGTCGCAGCGATATCAGTGGCCAGAGACAATGTTGTTTCTGTTGTTCCCGCCGCAAAAGTTCCCGAAGGAGATCCATTCGAAGCATTTGGAGCGACCGAAGGGACAGATAGTGTAGTAGTAGAAACACTCGAGCTCTGAGCGCTTTCATTATACGCACCATCGAACGCACTCACTGTATATGTGTAAAGCGTCCCATCAGCGAGTCCTGTATCCGAATATGAAAGACCTGTAGTAGTCGCCACCTCCGTCCCCCCTCCGTTGCGGTATATCTTGTACCCAAGAATTCCCAGCGCCGGAAATCCAGGGTCGATGGATGCATCCCACGAGAGATTGATCTGCGAGGTTGATACCGCTTCTGCTTCGAGGTTTGTCGGAGTACTTGGCGCAGTCACATCTCCACAATCAAGACCGTTACAGAAGGTGAGGGTCAGGTTGAAACTATTTGCGTACAGACTGAGGGGTATCAGTACCGCGGCTATGATAATGAGTGAAGCGAGTTTTTTCATCCATAATCAAGGCTATTTTTTGAGGCTGATGCTGAATTTGAGTCGAGTCTTAACAAATCTGATGAGGAAGAAGATGACAAGAAGTGTGACGATAAATCCAACCATGTACCAGATAGGCACTGCATAGAAATTTGCGGATGCGGTCGACAAGAGATTGCCGTCGACATCATACACGGATGCTGTTGCATTGTATCTACCGAGCAAAAGACCATTCACATGCCAACCAAAATTCATTGCCTTTATTCCCGTAGGAAGCACCGCATATCCCTCGATAGGAACTGATCCGACCTTCGTACCAAATGTATTCGTAATTTCGATGGTACCTTTTGGCTCAAAATGGACCGTACCCTGATTCTCGAATGTCATCGTGAAAGGAACTGGTCCTGACTGCACGAACGATGGTACCCCGAACTTGGTGATCGTGCCCTTCTGCTCGAATTTTCCTGGAACAGTCACGAATACGAGCACACCCACCTGAGTGCCAACCTTGATCTGAGCTTCAGCATCCTGTACGCGAGTAGCCTTGAAGAAGAGTACTCCAAAATGACTACCTGGCTCTGCGCTCGCGGGCGCTTGGATCGTATACGGTATCTCGCGCGCCTCCCCTTTCTTGAATATGAACTGATCCTTGGTCCCATCGAAGCTGATCCAATCGCGCACCGTGGTGACACCTGGTGCCCTTCCAACGAACTGGAAAGTCTCTGTGCCAGCTGTCGGGATGAAGTCCTGTATGGATATGTCCACAACCACATCATCCTCACTCGCATTGGAAAGGAGTATCTTACCCGAAACGGAGTCGCCCGGTTTCATGGTCTGAGATATCTTGATCGGCTGTATCGTCAAGCCAGTCCCCGCATGTGCATACTGAGGCACCGAGATGAACGCCAAGGAGAGCAAGCCGACGATGCCGGCGACCAGAACACCAGAGAAAGCGGAGCGTAGTGTCATAAGGTGCAGTTTAGTTGCCTGTGGCAGTATATGTCAAGGGCGCACTGTACGAGCCGGTTGGCTGGCTAGCTGAAGCAAGGAGATAGTACTGTACGGTGTTGATATGGTTCGATGCGCTGTATGAACCTGTTCCCGCGTAACCAATCTGACGCTGAACAGTCGAGCTTGATATACCCGCGAATCGAGCTGTACCATCAGCATCGGTTGTTCCCCACCAGCTCGGAGCCGTGAAGACTGTTCCATTCGAGCTCGATGCCGTCATGACGCGGAATGCGAGGACATTGCCCGAGTTGACGAGAGATGCGCGGACAACAGCGTTACCAGTCGTGGTAGTAGCGGCTCCAGGAACCCACTCTGTCTGATCGGTGAAGGAGGCTGCGTTACCAACAGTCTGGAGGTTATTGTTAACCGATGTTTTGTTGTCACCAGAGAGGGTGACGAACCATCCCGCAGTGTCGTTCGTGAGCACATCCAGCGTCGTGGTTGCCCATGCGATCGTTCCCGGTGTCACAGTACCGAACTGGCTGGACGAGGTCGTGAAGGTGAGCGAGGTAGAGACCGTCGCCGTGAGAGTGACCGCTGCAGCGTTGACCTGTACTGCATAGATGATCGATGAGAACAGGGTCGCTGTAACCACGAACGAAGTGACGATATCGCGAGCTAAGCTCTTGCGGGAAAAGAACGTGTAGAGTGACATGAGGATGATAAAATAGCTATTTATAATACAATACCGCAATTATAGCACGCTTGTAACGAAAAATTCGGACATAACTTATCCACATGCCATGATTATTATGGATTTGCAGTCACTGTGTAGATGATGTCACCAGAATATGTCCCTGTTTGCTGAGTGACTGGAACATTCAAGTTGTAGAGCACATACGATGTAGTTGTGGCGGCCGCCGGGGTCGACCTGTTAACTATTGTGCTTGCTGTTGAGGGGAACCCAGCGAAGAGAGCGCTCGCTGTGGTATCTGCTGTCCCCCACCATGAAGAAGCGTAATTCGGTACATCAGTCCCCGTTTGTCGGACACGAAACTGCAAAGTTAGCGGTTGAGTCGTTGATGCAGTGGCATTACCTGGCGTCGTCGTCGCCACACCAGGAACCCATGCCGTCTTATCAGGGATATAGAATGCACCTGAAGACATTGTGCCGGTCGCATCGGATCTTTCCACCGTAGCTATGAATCCGGTTGGATTTGTCGTCTTGACCGTCAGTATGCTCGAGGTCGCGGCAAGCGTGCCCGGAGTTACCGCTGAAAATGCTTGAGATGCTCCATCTACAACAAATGTAAGTGATAGAGGTGAAGATATCGTCGCTTCAGGGTATACCCGATAGGCATAGTTGGTCGCACTTCCCGCATTGGTGACCCGGAAACAATAGGTGCCATTATCGGTCGCCGCGGTAAGTGCCTGAATCGAATATTCAAGCTCGATATAGGAATCACTAGATACCGGCACAGACGAGGTTTGGCTCGTAGTGTCTCGGATGCCGCCATTGGAAGCCACGAATGTGGCATTCTCATTTGCGACACCCCCCGTGGCCACAGCTATGTTGGTTGTATTTCCTCCTTCGGTGAGATTTGCGGAGCTGAACATATCCCAATCCCCACCAACTCCCCCGACGTCAGTCCATGATGATATCGCCGCGCACGTCGTCGACTTCAAACCGTACTCGAGTCGAAGTTGCTGTTGTGCATATGCCAATCGAGTCCCTCCTTCGTTGCTTATCAGTAGACGGAGTCGCACACCCGTAGATTCATCGAGTGTACTGAGTACAGCATCCTGTGAACCACTAGTCTTCGAAGTGGCGGTAGTCTCGGACCCATCATCATTGCGCCAATGATAGTGCATCTGGGTATAAATTGGCGCAGGTCCTTTGTAGAGGTTCCTCAAAAAACCGCTCTCGATACCGAATGTCGATGATGTCGATGATCCGATAGCGGTCTGTCCTCCCGCACCCAAAAGCCTGAAGGTAGTCGAGCTACTGAAAGAGTTGGCAGGATTACCGCCGGCAATATTCAGCATCCTATGTGTAATGAAGAAACTCGTTGAAGAAGCGTATGGAGGCGGTAGCGTTGACTGACCGCTCTCCTTGAGAATTATCATGCCAATAGCGCCCGTGTCAGCACTCGCCGCACCATTGTTATATGTATGAGTCTGAGTCCCTGCGCTAGAAGACAACGAATATGAGCTTAAGCAGTAGTTGTTACCATCATTACCACACCCGAGACCGAACTCCGTTTGAGACCCTGGTACGCTCACGTTGGGAGATACAACTGACTGGAAGATGGATACAACGAGACTGCTCGGCGACGAGGCCGATGCTGAAACTGTCATCGGGTAGACCGCGCTACCTATCGTCGTGATATTAGACGCATCGACAGAGTTGGAAACACCATATGCCGACAGCCCCGCACAAACCCCGTCACCCCCATCAGGTATAGTGAAAACGATGTTCGCAGTCGTCACTGACGGATTGAACAGCACGAATACAATGACTCCTTCCTGCGATCCTATGCGCGCCTGACCAATCTCTGTCATGGATTCTCCGTTGAATGTCGCGGTCATCGCCCCTCCAGTACCAAAAGTCGAACATGTCACAATAAGCACACCATCAGACCCGGCCGCGTGAGTATGGGCCCATGTTCTCGATGATGCTCCAAAATGATCCCCCGAACTCGATACATTGCCTACAGTTATGGCTGCCTTCGCTGAGAACGGTAGAGCGAGAGCGCAGAATACTGCAAGAAAAGAGCTGGTGAGCAAGATTTTCGATTTCATTGCTTCTCATTATATAGCATGAGTATCCTCAGTGCATATCTCGCGCACAAGTTTGCCACACAATCAAGGGTTAGTATGGATCGTGCCACATCCCCTTCTTTCCTTGACTCGCTTTGACTACATAGTACTCATGTCCCTCTTCAAGACCAAAACCACGAATCGATATCTTCCCTGTTCGTGCCACTCCTTTCACACAAGGTTCCGCAGAATTGTACCGAGCTGACAACACATCGGAACGATAATCTACCTCCATCGGGAATATCATCACCACACTGAAATCATCAGTACACTTGATTGACACCGACAGACTCTCTTCACCTTCGTACACAAACGAAGTATACGACTCGGGGTCGGGCATACCCTTGAAAGCAGGTGCGATAACCTGCTCGTTTTTCTGGTCTCCAGCATTGAGAGCCGCGACGACAGGAACTTGAGCTGTAGAGTCCTGATTACTTTCTAGTCTGTCCCCCGCTCCTTGTCCTCGCCATATCAAAACCAACACACCGATCGAAATGATGCACAAAAAGAAGAGTGCTGTATTTGTACGAATCAGTGCCTCTATTTTTTTGGTAATTCTTCTCATCTACTTGGTTATTCTCTCTTGATCATGGACTATTCACGCTATATCTTCTTCACCTTGAGCTCGACCATAATATCACTAACTACATTCCAATAATGCTTGATTGCAAATTGCTTCGCCTCCTCTGATTTTTGGTTCCACGGTTCATTGAAGTAGAGCACCATGTTAGTCACCTCATAATCACACACTATCGGATAGTGCGAGAGCTTATTCGCTTCGCGCCACCCCTTCTGATAGTAGAGCCAGGTCGCCTCTGAGAGAGCTCGTGTATGCGTCGGGTCCTGCCAACAACGGATAGAGGTGTAGTATGGTCCATGTATAGTAACCTTTGCCCCATCTTCACAAATACGATAAATCTCATCCATGAATTTCATCAAGTCCTTGGTGTGCTCCGCATAATGAGCCACATTGATCTCCTTAACGCTATTGTCTTTGAACGGCTCCCACGGATATTTTTCCAGGTCCCATACAAAGTCCACCCCAGGACCCGGAGCAATATCCACACCAACGAATCCTTCACGCTTATTCTGCCCACATGCGACATCGAGCTTTATGCCTTTTGATTCTGTTTTCTTGAATGGGTTATTCATGCTATTTCTGGATATACTTACTGGTATCGTCAATTATTTATAACATATTCATACACAGCCTTGGATGACTCACTCATAAACTTATGAGCATCTTTCGGGGGTGCTCCCCACGATCCCGCACACATAATATAAGGACGATTTGGAGCATAGACTATCCCACAATCAGAATACGCCAACTCGAGATCATTGACTCCTATCTTATGGGTAACGGTAATATTTTGCGGTACACCCGCAACAATCATCTCATCAAAATCAGTATTCGCCAGATGATCCAGGATCAGTTGCGAATGCTCAATGTTCACATAACTTGCATTATACAGGGCAATAAACATATTCGAGAGCGTCTTGAGATTGATCTTGATGTATGTAACCTGATCGCTCGTTACATCGCTATATTCCCACCCCATCGCAGCATATACATCCTTGAGCGGATCTTTGATACCGATAAGTTCTGCAACACTGATAACAGCTTTCATGGCAGTATTGTCAGAATACTTAAGCATGATGCTGATGAGTTCTTCCACTGCAATACTCTGATTAGAACCTATTTTGTACAGTTGGCCAAAATTCTCGTCAAGATCGAGTTCAGAGAGTGTATATGTCTTCGTAAGATCAATCTTTCCCTGCTCTTCCATGCGATACATGGCCATGGCGAGAGGTACCTTCACGGTACTTGCTGCGGGGAATAGCTCCTTTTCTTCCAGACCGATCCATGAGGAATTGTTGAGATACGCAAAATATAAAAAGGATTTATGCTTCTGCCTATCATGGATGCTGATCAATTGCTGACGAAGATCTTTGAAATTGATTATGTAATGCTTGTCTAGATCCGCACGAACAGCTGGGTTCACCAATGTGAACCGTTCGTAGCCGGTACGATCTGCTGATAGAGATGTGGACGGGATGATGGCTACCGTAGGTTGCTGCTCCGGAGTTTTACGAGAGTAGACCAAGAACATAATCGACAGAATGACGATCAATGACACTTGTATAATAATTATTTTTTTCATAAAAGTAATATCTTACCAGATGATGTCCGTCGTTGTATCAAGATGTCCCACCTTGATCCGCGTATCGCATGCGAACTTGTACCCGAGCTTGCCTGCATTTTCATAGAAATGAAGGTCTTGAGTATACATTTTTGCACCAACTCCTGCCGTATACTCCTGTCGTGTCTCAAACCACGGCTGGATAAGCTTCGGATTTTTGAACATATCGATTTTGAACAGGTTAAATCCCATGCCGAGCCCGCGCGCCGGCTGCACAGTATCGGGTATCGGTTTTTGCGGGATGAAGTTGACGGGCTCCACTGCCGGATCACCATAGATCATTGGTTGACCACCTTCTCCTTTGGTCCAGTAGAGGCCACCAACAACATCGTAGGTATCCATGCTTTCGTACAATTTGAGCAGGCCATCAGGGGGAGGAAGGTTGTCTTCTTCAATAGTGAGGACATATTTCCATTGGGAAAGATCTGGATTGTTGAGCACAAAATTGAAAGCCATGTTATAGGCCTGACCTACCTCGTACCCGCGAAAAAATATAGGACCTATACACTTTTGATTCATCGGACGAATGAGTCCCATCCACGCCTGAACCACACGATCTGATATGACCCCGCGCGTCGGACAAACAATGATCGTCGAAAGATCTCGGTAGGTCTTCCCTTTATCGAGACGCTCAATAGATGCCTGCAAATCAGCATTATGGATGCCGAGATTGAGATTCTGTGTGATAACGGCTGGTTGTTGCATGTCAGCGTATGAATTATGTCGTGCTCGCAAAGGTCATCATCGGCAATATAGTTGCCGTGTGGGCAAATCCAGAGAGAAACGCTGATGTCGGTATGTTCGTACCCCCATACCCAGCCGACGCTGTACTTGTATAAGGACCGAATCCAAAAAATGGCTGATGGTGAGAATAGTTACCCGTATATGCTGTCGAACCACTACCGAGACGTCCTGCAACATTAAAGTTGACAACATTTCCCACAAGACCGGCTGAGAGACCTACGTTCGCGCTTGAGGATGATCTACGTTCATGAATACCGAGCCAGTACATGCCCTGACTCAAGCTCATGCTGTTACCGAACTGTAGACCGAATATACGCGAGCCGACAGTACCAAACAGTGAGTGGATCTGCGCAGTGGTGGAGGCGCTCACTGTGGTATACGTATACCCCGCCGTACCTGTCGCAGATGGATACGACAATGTCGCTGAAACGCTACTATTAGTTACAGCAAAAGAGTAGCTATTGCTTGAAATCAAGGAGAGTGTCCCTGCATTGTTCGAGTAGATACCAAATCGGCTACTTATGGTCTGTTGACCAGAGATCGATGAAGTTGCATACGATACGTTTTCAACAAGATTGACCACATTGAACGCGATATTTGTGGAAATATTTATCGGATAGAACATCGCTGATCCGCTGGTGACTCCCATCGCGCCGAGTGTTTGACTCGCCGAACTTCCCTGATACACAGGAATATATCTAGTCATGTTACCACCTCCCCCACCCGCATTGACGCTCGCAGTAACCGTATTACCATTGATACCGAATGTCACACCATTCGCATTGTCGAAGTTGATCGTTCCTGCGCTCGCTGGGGTGCCTGAGTTCGCATTGATAGCTGAGATCGTCGTCGTTCCTGTTGATCCTATCTTCTGGATCGTACCTGCTTCACAAATAAGTGCTTGGGATGTGGCGGAGTTGTACCACATGAGACCGTTCGTTGAACACGACTGTCCAACATAGTCCGCCGCGTTACGGAAGTCGAGACCAAGATAAACTGGAGATGGTGTACCTGCTCCAGTACCGATCTGTACACGATTGTTGACCGTGTCAGTCTTGAGGAGCGCGCCATAGACATTGGCTGACTGGAGTGCGTAGCCCGATGACAGGACGCTCTGACGAGGCAAGAGCGCTTCCCAACTACCTCCACAGGTAGAAGTTGTCGTATTAACCTCAACCTGAAGGAAAGCTGTGGATGTCGTAGAAAAATCGAAGATGGTCGAGCTGAGCGTATCAGCTTGTCCGATGATTGCATTGAAAACGCCGTCAGTAGTAGTAGCTGTCGTCTGTGTGGGCGTACTCGCAGGCCAGAGCTTGTTTCCTGAAGTGGCTGCGTCATATATGGAAAAACGGTAACAATAAACCGTGCCCGTTCCGCCGAGTGGATTACCTCCAGAATCAGTGAGACGACCTTCATAAGCTATCTGCATAGGAGCGCCTGCGGCTGCCGAGGAATTCTCTGGCCAAATAAGATGTCCCGCAAGAGATATGGACAAGATGACGGACAGGACTAGCTGTACACAGACGAGTCCTGCGACCACCAACCTATTGCGGTGCTTAGAGATATAGAAGAACACTTTTCCGTCTTTGATGGACATATGTTAGGAGATGGTATTCATTAGGAAAACTTCATATGCGCCAGGCTCTCATCAACATCGGCATACGAACGCTCAAATCCACTCTGCAGATCGCCACTCTTCGGTAGAACTGTCTCATTGTAATGGAAATTCGCATGAACGCTGTACTCAATTGGCGAAACTACCTTGAAAAAATATGTCTCTGTACGCTTGCCCTTGTCCTTGGACAGCGTGTACTGCCAACCAAAATCAGCGACATCCTCCACCGCGCTCGGCTTGAGGAACGATTTCATAATTTCGCCAGTCGGTATGACCGTGTCGACACGATATATACTATCATAATTGAATCCGTAGGCTGCGGGTTTGCGATCTGGATAGAGCACAGCCAGCACTCGATGAAGCTCGTACGCTAGACGAGACTCACTTGGCTGACGAGCACTCTTGTCTTCGATGCGGATGCGGTTCGGTTCGAAGACCCATTGTAGTCCTGGTACAGGAAATTCGAATACACGCGTTGCCATCGATGGCGTATCAGAGAATACACTCCCCTTCGCCGCTTCCCCTGTGTACAGTGCAAATATTTGCGCTGCCTCAGGTAAGCGAAGTGTCCCGTCAGGAAACGTCACGATGATATTCGATCTCTGGATATGTTTTGCTGTTATAGTCATGGGTTACTTCTTTCTCTATCTCTATTCTCGAACGCCACTATCGCCGATATATCGTCTCTACCGTCGTTGATGCCTGAATGAGTATCGGGTATATATCGCTGATCGGCGTCCATGGCCCCGTCTCCTCCTGCTCTGCAATGAGGAGGTACTGCGGCCCATCACGGGTGGTATCAGGAGACAATGATGCCATATCGTAGCTGAAAGTTCCATCAGCGCACTCATGCGCCTGATTGACGATTGATGAAGACGGCTTCTTCACATAATCGGTTTCGTACCGATAGGTCAGGACCACGAAATACTTCTTGCTACATGATCCTGATACCACGAGAGACGACCCGTCATCATTCGGCACAGCGCGGATACCCTTGTTGGCCGAAACTTTCTTGTCTGCACGCACCGGATCTGAAGCGGCAGATGCAGTCACAATCGGTGGCAACGAATCTCCGTTGAGTGCGAAGGTGAGCTTCTTTGTACGTATCTCTATAGGCTGAGGTTTTTTCTTTGCCTCGGGAAGGATTTCCAGCGCATTCTCTGCACCGTTACCATCACCAATGAGCATGTCTACTGCACTGGTCACCGCAGCAAGACCTTGTGCGGCAAGCTCAGCGACTGTTTGGTTGTATTCGGCGCGCATCGAGATACTATCAAGATATATGTCCGGCTTAGGGTCAATCGTCGGCAAGACAGATAGCATGATCTGTAGACGCTTCACTTCTTCCCAAGAGGTAACCGGTATTTCGACTTTGTAGTTTTTCCAATTGTCTCTATTCACACGACCGATAGCGGTCCAGCGTATACCATCGAGACTGTAACTAATTTCCAAGAAATCCCTGAATGGCTGTTCATCTACTGACTCCAGCTCTGCAGCATGTACCTGCTGAGCAACAAGAGACGAAATGAGTCTCTCCCATGTACCCCCGCCATTGAAGGACTGTGGCGCATCAGAAGCCGGAGATGCTGGAGTGGAATCCCCTTGAGGAGCCTCACCCGGAACATCACCACCCCCAGTCGACGAACCTTCGGACTCAGAAGATCCCGCTGGAGGAGTCGTAGAATCTGGAGCAGTATCGGTTGAAGGTGTACCATTCGGTGTAGCAGGGACTTCTGTAGTGTTCACCTGCTCAGGCTCAGTTGTGGTTTCAGGTTTTGTTTCCGGCTTGGTTTCTGGTTTTGATTCGGGCTTAGAAGTATCACCTTCCGTACCAGTCGGCACCGGCGGTAGAGAGCTCACTGGTATATCAGCCTTGAATGAGGCTCCTTCTTCTGTGGAAGTTGCTGACAATATGATGCCGGCAGCTGGCACCTCTATATACCCTTCTTCGCTGGTATATGACTCCTGCTCTTCAAGCTTCACGGGCTTCTCAACCTCTTCCAGCTCTTCAATTTTCTTAGGGGTCGATGTAGCCGCAGCTTTCTCATCATCCGAAAAAGCGAAATTCCAATTGAAGGAGATAACTGCCTTGGTAGGAGGGTTTTTTGCATTCCTCACAGAGAAATAGCCACAAAATATCTGAGATGCAATGGAAGATTCGAGATATGCCGAATTATCAGCGCTGAATGCCAACGGATCGGTAGTACCCCCAGGTACTGACGCCGAACCACTTGCATACTGGGGATATTTCCAACCACCCAAACAGAAATTTGGATAGTATATGACGCTCGCCGCTTCTGCCCGATTGCTATGAGCAGCAATCCTGACGAAAACGAGTATCGCCAATCCAACCACAGCTGTTCCTGCCACGATTGCCACCGTTCGCAGGAAAATCTTTGGAATTCGGGTATAAACAGGCATAATAAACATTTCCATTTTAGCATGGAAACCCTTGTTTTAAGGTGTGGAGAAGACTAATGAGAACCTGCCGGACCGAGGTTTATACTTTGAGATACCTGCGCGCAGCTATATAGCTCGACAATCCGCCAAGAATGATGCCGATACCCATGATCAATATGAAGATCTGAGCAAAATTCTGTACAAAATAACGAGAAAGTACATTCACAGCGAGTTCAAAGTCAGCCGCAACTTGCACCCCAGCGAAGCGGAGCACAAATGCATCACTCCAGTAAGCGAATGCTGCCATACAGAGAAGAGCTATGAGTCCTGAGAGGACCCCGTACATGACGCCTGATACCACGAGAGGGCCGCGGACATAGATATTGCTTGCTCCGACAAGCTTCATGACAGATATCTCATCCTTTGATGTATAGACGATGAGACGGATCGTATTCCAAACGACGATAACAGCGACAATAAGTAGTACCAGAGCCACGATGGCGCCTGCCTGTTCTACTGCAGGTATGATGCGTCCGAGACGATCTATGATGAGTTTGTTCTGTTGATAGTTGACCTTCTCGATGATCGGTGCACCATCTTCATCTGCGGGACCCTTGGTCCCGAGGAAGCTTGCGATGCTGGCATACTGACCAGGATCATTGGCTTTGATATTGAGAGAGGCAGGAAACGGATTAGCACCAATTTCTTCAAGACCCTGCATGATAAGAGCATTGCTCTGCCACTTTTCCTTGAATTGAGTGAGGGTTTGCTCGCGAGAGACATACTCGATACGAGATACTTCTGGCAGGCGTTCTATGTCCTTCTTGAGAGTGAGAATATCCTGTTCAGGCGCATCCAAGACAAAGTAGACATTGATATCAACTTTGTCCTTCACTTCTGCAATGAGACTCCGACCAAATGCACCGGCGAAAATGATGCCACCAAGCGTCACCAGAGCGAGTGTCATGACGATCACAGCCGCAAATGACAAAAAACCATTGCGCCAGAAATTGACGAAGCCGGTGCGCGTTATTCTTCTAAAGGTGGTGAATATCATAATAGAAATTATAGCACACGATTTTCAGTATGTGGGATTCAGGGGCACGGATATTTCCCTGCTGGGAAATTCCTCGTGCTCGCTCCGTCGAGCCTCGCAAGGCCCCATCACCCACATACTGAAAATCGTGTGCGAGTTATTTATAGGACATACTTCCCATTCTTGTCATCACGGACGACCTTCCCCTTTTCCATAGTGATGACGCGGCCTTTGACCGTATCCACCACGCCTTTGTTGTGCGTTGTGAGCAATATTGTAGTACCCAATTCATTGATCTTCTGGAGGATGCGGATGATCTCATGCGTATTCATAGGGTCCAGGTTGCCTGTCGGCTCATCTGCTATGACGATATCCGGTTGATTGACGATGGCACGAGCAATAGCAACACGCTGCTGTTCACCTCCGGACAATTCATTGGGGAAATTCCATATCTTGTGACCGATATCAACGAGCTCGAGCACATGCGGCACATCCGCGGCAATCTCACTGTCGGAGCGGCCTGAGGCCTCCATTGCAAATGCAATATTCTCGTACACTGTCTTATTTGGTATGAGGCGAAAATCCTGGAATACCGTACCAATCCTGCGTCTCAACTTGTTGATTGCACGTTTGCCGAGCTTGTGGATATCTGTAGATTCGAGGAAAACCGAGCCTCCAGTAGGATAATCTTCGGCGATAAGCATTTTGATAAGCGTAGTTTTACCTGCTCCCGACTGCCCGACGATGGTCACAAACTCCCGTGGTTCAACGCCAAAACTGACACCATCCAGAGCGATGGATTTATCGGGGTAGATTTTGGTAACTTTATCGTAGTAGATCATTGTTCTGATTATATCAGGTATCTCCAATAAAAAAAGCGACGCCGGAGCATCGCTTGTACAAACTTGTTCAAAATGGAACATCATTTCAAGTGACCGTCACGGTTTGCGGCTTAGGAGCCGGAGGCACGGAAGGAACAGCGCTCTTAGGACCCTCTGATGCGCCTGTGCACATCCAGACAATCACGTAGCAGAGAGCCCCCGCAGCCAGCCCAATCAACAACGCAAACGCAATGCGGACGAGCATGAATGCTGCGACCACCGTGCCAGACCAGAAATATTTCAGGAATGTAGGCTCCCCTGACACGGTGTAGGACGTAGAAGTCAGGCCCCAATAGCGAGCGCCTGCATATGATGTGTCGTATCCGAGTGCGGCCAAACCATAGATGAGAGTGGTGAGGCCAAATACGATAGCGCCTACCATAAAGGCGCGATAGTCATTCTTCATAGGTATATCAGATGTTCAGTTGTGTGTGTTCTGTCGTTGGTCGATCTCATTCCAGAAAGGATGGATTCCAAACATATATCTACCAACAAAATAGCATTTAGTCAAGGTCTCGCTCCGCTTCGATGAACTCATCGATCTCCCCTTCTAGTACCTTGTCTACCTGAGCAGTCTCAACCTCAGTTCTATGATCTTTGACCATTTTGTATGGATGCATGACATACGAACGTATCTGATTGCCCCATTCTATAGCAGTCGTCGACGATATCTGCATACCACGCTCCTTGGCTATGCGGTGATCCTCCATACGCTTCCAGAGCTTACCGCGAAGGATATCAAGTGCCTTCTCCCTATTTTGGGCCTGAGATCGCTCGGACGTGACATGGATCGAGATACCAGTCGGTGTATGCACGAGGCGGACCGCTGTCTCCCGTTTGTTCACATTCTGTCCGCCAGGGCCACCCGATTTTGCGATAGAAATCTCAAGATCGCTATCGGGTATGACCAGATCGTTGGCTGAAGTTTTCTCGAATTTGGGCACCACCTCAACCATCGAGAACGATGTGTGCCTCTTCTGATTTGCATTGAACGGCGAGATGCGAACCAGTCGATGCACGCCCGATTCGTTCTTGAGCGATCCGTATACATTCTTACCAGAAACCTCGATGGTGATATTGCGATACCCTCCATGATCGTTCTCATTGCTATGAACAACGCTCCACCCCCATCCCCTACTCTCGGCATATTTGCGATACATACGAACCAGTATTGCAGAGAAATCCTCTGAATCATCGCCACCCGCGCCAGAGAGGATGCTCAAGATGGCATCTCCCTTATCGTATTTACCCACCCCTTCGAGCTCATCTTTTAGTCTCTGTAATTCTTTGACGGCAGTCTGAGCCTTGTTCTTATCTATCCAAAAGTCTGCGGCTCCCATCGAGGCCTCCAGCTCAGCAATTTTCTTCTCTATTTCCTCTTTATGCATTGAGCCAAAGGCCGGGATTGAACCGGCGACCCTCGCTTTACGAAAGCGATGCTCTACCAACTGAGCTACTTCGGCATATCTGATGCCCGCTTACTCTAACAAAATACGCCTGTCTAAACAAATAAAAGCGGCTTGAACACAAGTCCAATATATGGCATTGTGGGCTCAGATGAACCCATTGTTATTGGTGTTGGCCGGCCCCGCAGGGTCGGGCAAAAGCACTTTATGTGACAGATTGGTCAAGGAACGCCCGGAATTCTCGCGGGTAGTCACTACGACGACCCGGGCTCCTAGAACTGGAGAGATTGACGGCGTCCACTATCATTTCCTCGCGCCATTGGAATTCCGCCGGCGTATAGCCAACGGCGACTTCCTGGAATGGACTCAAGTCCACGGCGATC
>ERZ1292625.735-Hain-H41-01um-R1-735-length-45077-cov-8_pt1 | contig 45077 bp, 41 predicted proteins | sample MGYA00564400_ERZ1292625 | MGnify/ENA primary metagenome ERZ1292625 (study PRJEB36523, sample SAMEA6512639) | groundwater metagenome | collected 2019-01-08 | study: AquaDiva: Metagenomics assemblies of 32 groundwater samples
GCCCTTTCCATGGTGCTCGTCCCACGACTTTAAGAACAACCCCTTGATGCAGTCCCATTTCATGAAGTCGTTCGCAGACAGCATGATCGCCAGAGAATCCAATGATCTCTCCCTCTAGCTTTCCAAGCTCAGATGCTAAATTATGAAGACTTCCCTGCATTTTTAAAGAATAGGCTAGCAATAGGACAAGCGCTACACCGAACTATGATCCCACGCGTATTGAATACTACCTGAGAACACCAGTTACTCCCCCGCAACAGTCGTCGCCCCCTGCCCCCGAGTTTCCTCAACGGTCACCTGTACCTGTCTCACCTTAAATTTCTTAAACTTCTCTAAAAAATCTTGAGCTAAAATGCGCGATAATTGTTCCACAGAAGTGTTTGTGATGGGTAGCAGCAAAACTTCATTCTTCGGGAAAACATAGTATCGGTCACGAAAATTAACCTGCAGGGAATTATCGACGACCTTAAACTTCATATCGGGATGTTTCTCAGGCAAAAGAACGATTTCGTCCCAAGTATCTAATCTGGTTTTAATGATTTTTTTAAATTCATTAAAATCAATAAAATATCCTTGAGCAGCCAAATCCTCTTCGGGCGGGATAGTAATATCCACTTTGACCTGATAATTATGACCATGCAGGCGCTCGGCGCTGTGTTCGTTAAAAATCAAAAAGTGGCCGGCGGAAAACTTAAAATTTTCTTTGGCTAACAGAAGAGTGGTTGTCTTCATTTATCGTCCTTTGCTAGGATCTACATATTATGAAAATAGAGTTAAAACAGCAATTTCAAATTGAATCGGCCCGTTTTCTTCCTCATTTGGATAAAAATCATCCTTGCTCCCGAACGCATGGCCATAGTTTTGTGATTTGGTTGACCCTTCAGGGCCCACTTCAGATGCCACAAGGGTGGCTGATTGATTACAATGAGATCCAAATCAAAATGAAACCTATCTTAGAACAAATCGACCACCGTTTGCTGAATGAAGTCCCAGGCTTGGAAAACCCAACGACCGAGAACCTTTGCATTTGGCTTTACCAAAAAGCACAAAAAGTTCTGCCGCAAGTGACTCGTATAAGCATTCGGGAAACCTCATCTTCAGAGTGCAATTACCCAACTTAAAGCGTCAACTTCCCAATTTCCTTGTCCACTAAATTGAATCGATGTCTAATCCTTCGAACTGTCTGAGGGGGAAATCATGAGAAAAATTTATATAGGCCTATTATTTACAGTTATCACATCGGCTGCAATATTAACTACAGCTGGACCAAGCTGGCTGCGCTTAGAGGGCGCCGAAAAGAATAAATTTCGTTACATGATGGAAGCTCCGGTAAATAGTCCTTACGAAATGGCTCGCTATGTGGGCTGGTTAAAACAAAATAATTTCGATGTGGCCGGTTACAGCTGGAGAGACAAAAAAATTGAAGTTATTACGGATGATGAAGGCATAAAAAAATTAGAGCTCGCTAAAATTCGTGGTAAAATTATTCAGTCTAGTAATTCGAAGTCGGCACCAATTGATCCCCGTTATTTAAATCCAGCAAAGGTTGAGGCTAAGTTAAAGGCGCTTAATGCGCAATTTCCCAATCTGACTCACCTCGAACAAATTGGTACTTCCAATCAGGGACGAGCAATTTGGGCTTTGTTAATTTCAAACACCCCGGATATCAAATCAGCGGAATATTACCAAAAACCTTCCATCATTTTTGACGGAATGCACCACGCCCGCGAAATCATGACTCCTGAAGTGGTCATGGATGTGGCTGATGTGCTTTTAAATCAACAAACTCGTAGCGACGCCCGCTGGTCTCAGCTTATGAACAATTGGAATATTTGGATTGTTCCCATGCTGAATGTTGATGGAAACAACATTGTTTGGACTCAAGATGCTTGGTGGAGGAAAAACGCCAGAGCCGAAAATGGTCGAACCTTTGGCGTCGATATTAACAGAAATTATGATTTTAAATGGCAAGCCTGCAATGGCTCATCAGGATCAACTTCAAGCGATACTTACCGTGGTCCCGCAGCCGCGAGTGAGCCAGAAACTCAGGCCTTATCCAACCTTGCTCAAAAAGTCGTTCCAACGGGTTCACTCAGCTATCACTCTTACAGTGAGTTAGTTATCTATCCATATGGATGCAGTGGTGTATTTACTGGCGAAAACGCCCTCTTAGCTAAAATTGGTGGCGAGCTCGCACAACTTTTACCAAGCGATTCTCGAGGTGGCACCTATACCCCTGGAACAGCCTGGCAGCTGCTTTATTCTGTAGATGGTGATTCTTCCAGTTACATGTTTGGCGAATTCGGTGCTGTTTCATTTACATTTGAAGTGAATCAAGAATTTCAACCAAGTTATGATTTGCGTGAACCAACTTTGATTAAACATCGAAAAGCTTGGGCTTACTATATCAACCGACTCAATCAGAATTTACTTTCTTTAAAAGTCATCGATGGAAAAACCGGGCAACCGGCACAAGCGCAAATCCGCATTGCCAATATTATTCTGAGCCAAGGTGAAAAACCTTATCGGACAAACATTGGTGGCAATTACTTTAAAGTTTTGGATCCAGGAAAGTACACTTTTGGAGTCGTACTTAAAGACGGTCGAAAAACTCAATTTGATATTGAGATGAAGGGCGCTCCTCTTCAACATGTCATTACAATAAATTAAAGTGGCAAGAGCTAGCCACTGGCTAGCTCTTAAGGCAGAAGTCCTTGCCCCATTTTTACAAATCGACGATTGAATTTCATCTTTTCAATATGGTCAGCATAGACTGGCGAATATAAAACAACGACTGTGCTACCGAGGCGAAAATGGCCAAGCTCTTGGCCCTTTTTGATCTCAATTGGTGGCAAATATTTATTAGTTTTAGCTTGGCGCATTTGATTTGTCTTAATTGTAGTATCAAAATTTAAAACAATTGATCCCACATTCATAGCTCCCACAAAAACAAGCCCCACGGGCCCTTCTGCGCTTGCGATTTCGACATAGACTCTTTCGTTCTTACAATAAAGAGATTCAATATTTCTTTGACCCCATGGATTTACCGGCCACAGATCCCCTTCAGTGTAAATTGCGTGCGTGATCATTCCATCAACTGGCGAATGCACACGATGATAATCCGTTGGACACAAGTAGTAAGTTAGATAATAGCCATCTTCGAATCGTTCAAGAATGTAAGGATCATGAGTTAAAACATCGATCGGATATTTTACCCCTTTAGCTTGTAAAAGCATTTTACCGTCGATCCTGCCATGTTGTAAAATTTCACTATCGCAAGGATGAATCAAATTGTGGCTGTCAATCGGTCGGGCCTCGGTCTTCAACTTTCGAGTAAAAAAATCCACCAAAGAGGGATACTCTGAAATTGGCTTTTCCGCTTCCTCAAGATTAATACCGTAGATAAAAGCAAATATTCCATTAAATAGACCATTCAAACCGAATGGCCAGTGAATATTTGCAAAGTCGCCGGCTAAACGACTCAATAAACGCCGCGGAAGATAATGTGCGATAAAACTCATGGGTAATTTTTCCATAAAACTTCTAGGACTGTCACCGAAATTTCATCTGTGTTATAAAAACAAAATGTCGCGAAAAATTGAAAATTTAGAGGTTGGCCTGGATGAAGACCTGGCACAGAAATTAGCTTGGATGTATCCAGGTCATGGTCCCTATCGAGTCCTTCGGCAAAGCGTGGACGCACGAAGAAGACACTCGGCTCACTTTGTTTACAGCCTTGAAATTGCAGAGTCTGGCGAAACTTTGCAAGAAGATGAGATCAAAATAGAAAAACTCACTCATGCAAATGGCGAAGTACCCATCATTATTGGCTCTGGTCCGGCTGGGCTTTTCGCTGCCCTTCGCCTGGTTGAAAGGGGAATCCCCTGCTTGCTTTTCGAAAGAGGCTCGGAAAGTACTGAAAGAATTAAGGGCATTAATAAATTTTGGCGATATGGAGTTTTAGATCCACGAAATAATGTTTGTTATGGCGAAGGCGGCGCCGGTCTTTATTCAGACGGCAAACTGATCACCAGAATAAAATCGCCTCACATTCCTTATGTTCTTCATCGCCTTGTCCGCTTCGGAGCGCCCGAAGAAATTAAATATCTAGCAAATCCTCACGTTGGATCCGATCGCATTCGTCGAGTTATTCCGCGTTTGCGAGAATATCTCTTAAACAATGGTTGTAAAATTTATTTCAACACTCAAATTATGGAAATCTTAACAAAGCGAGATGGCTCACGGAATTTTATTACCGGAGTAAAAACCGAACAAGGCCAAGCTTTTCAAACTTCGCAAATCATTTTAGCCACCGGTCATAGTGCGGAAGATATGCTCACACATTTGGATGAAATCGGCGTTAAGTTAGAAGGCAAATCTTTTGCGATGGGATTGCGTGTAGAACACCCGCAAAAATCGATCAATCAAATACAGTATCGTGATTGGGCTAATCATCCAAAACTAGGAAGCGCAAATTACAAGCTCACTCATCATGATGCAAAATCTGGAATCGGAGTTTACAGTTTTTGCATGTGTCCCGGCGGTTTTGTTCTTTCCAGCGGCACGTCTACCGATGGTCTTGTTTGTAATGGAATGAGTAATTTCAATCGCAATTCACCATGGGCGAATGCCGCGCTGGTGGTGAGCATTGATCACGAAAAAAATTTCCCAGGCGATCTTTGGGGCGGCATGAAGTTGCGGCGAAAATTGGAAAATGATGCCTTCCTTGCCGTTCAAGAAAATGGTGGGACCAAACAACTTCCGGCTCAAAATTTAATGAACTTTTTCGAAGAAAAAAATGGCAGCTTGCAGAAAGGATCTTCTCCATCAGGAGTTACAGCTGTTCGTTTAGATCAAATCCTTCCCGTCGAGCTAAAACAAAAACTTAAAGAAGGAATTGAGAAATTTAATATTTCAATGAAAGGATTTTTAAATCCTGAAGCACAACTTTATGGAGTTGAATCCCGCACCAGCTGCCCGATTCGCGTGGTTCGCGATGAAGACACTCTGGAAAGTGTTTCCCACGAAGGCTTGTATCCCGCGGGCGAAGGCGCCGGCTATGCTGGTGGAATTACTTCTGCCGCTTGTGATGGGGTGAAGATTGCTGATAGGATCTTCGAAAAGATTTCTAAAGTAGTAAAAACTGTGTAAGGGAAGTCGCACCTTCGTCGAGTCCAAGTTGCTTTGTTAATTTCAAAGCCTGACGATATATTTGTGCCACAAAATAGATTTATATTTTTATTATTATCAGTTTTGATTTATTTTTTTTATTGTTCGACTTCCCTTGCCCAAAACTCATGCTGGTCTGAAGTTAAAAATGCAGTCATTGAAAAAGATAAACAAAGAGATCTTCTTTATCGTCGAATTACTCATCTTTCACCAGGAATCAATGATCGCCAAGGCTCTTTATTCCTTGAAGGGCATGATCCTGCACATGCCTTGGTTTTAATTCACGGCTATCCTTCCTATCCAAGGCACTTTTCTGGCCTAGCAAAAATTCTAAACGAAAAGTATGGATACACTATATATGCACCACTCCTTTCTGGGTTGGGTGGTCCAGCAAAAGTTGGAAATAAAGTTAAATTAGAGGACTGGCGTAAAGATGTTGATGATGCTCTTACTCTGGCACGTCATTGCGCAAATAAAGTAAGCCTTGTTGGTCACTCTATGGGTGGCGGAGTTGCAATTGACACAATCTTCAATCCAATTAATTCTCAAATTGATTCTCTAATTTTAATTTCACCAATGATAAAAACACAATCCTCTTTGAGCAGAGTTCTAGCCACCATAGCGAGTACACTTGGAATTAAAACTTTTGGAGTTATTTCAACAAACTTAGTTAAACAAGTATTTAGAGTTATTGATAATATTCAAGAGTATTGGGATCACTTGCCTCGCAATAATATACCAACCTTTTTATCTGTAACAATGGATGATAAAATTTTAGATCCTTTCGCATCACTTAGTTTTCCAAGCAGCAAATTAAATATTGTTGACCAACTTATTTTTCCACAAAACTCAGGCGTGGGTCATAATGAAATAATCACACCAAAAAATATATACCTTGATGAGCTTGCTGAGCGACTTGATTTGTTTCTAAAAAAATTTTTTAAAGGAAGCGACCCAGTTACTGGAGGTTTTTAGTCGAGAACGCAGAAATTTGGAATTTTAGGAGAACCCCAAGAACAAGCTAAATATTTCGGCGATACTGTCCGCCGACTTCGTAAAGCGCTTGGCTCATCTGGTACAAACTACAAACCCTTGCCGCCTTCATTAGCGCCGCAAAAATATTTTTCCCGGCCAATGCCGCCGCTTTTAAATCCTCAATAGCTTCATTCGCATTTACTGTATTCACAGTCTTCAATTCATTCAAATGAGTTAATTGTTGGTTTTTCTCTTCATAAGAAGCTCTCGCTAATTCAATTTTTGGAGGAACATAATTCGCTTTTAATGTTTTAGGATCAATAAAAGTATTCACGCCAATCACTGGCAAAGTTCCATCATGTTTTAATCTTTCATAATACAATGATTCCTCTTGGATTTTCGAGCGTTGGTATTGAGTCTCCATGGCGCCAAGCACTCCGCCCCGCTCGTTTATTCTCATAAATTCAGTAAGCACAGCTTCTTCAACCAAATCGGTCAGCTCTTCGAAAAAATAACTTCCTTGATTAGGATTTTCATTTTTTGTCATCCCAAATTCTTTGTTGATGATCATTTGAATGGCCATGGCTCGACGAACAGACTCTTCCGTCGGCGTGGTGATCGCTTCATCATAGGCGTTGGTATGCAAGCTGTTGCAATTATCATAAATGGCGATCAAAGCTTGCAGAGTGGTACGAATATCATTAAATGCAATTTCTTGAGCATGCAAAGATCGACCACTGGTTTGAATATGATATTTTAATTTTTGTGAACGATCATTCGCTTTGTAGAGATCCTTCATAGCAATGGCCCAAATGCGCCTAGCCACTCTTCCTAAAACCGAATACTCTGGATCTAAACCATTGGAAAAAAAGAAACTCAGATTCCCCGCGAACTCGTCGATACTTAAACCCCTCGAACGATAATACTCTACAAAAGTGAACCCATTCGAAAGTGTAAAGGCCAGCTGACTGATCGGATTTGCTCCGGCTTCGGCGATGTGATAGCCAGAAATACTTACAGAATAAAAATTCTTAATTTTCTTTTTTACAAAATATTCTTGAATATCACCCATCATTTTTAGAGCAAAATTAATTGAAAAAATACAAGTGTTCTGTCCTTGATCTTCTTTCAAAATATCAGCTTGCACTGTTCCCCGCACCTGTTGCAGGGTCCACTCGGACGTTTGAGTCCATTCCGTCTCGGTTAAGCGGCGACCCAGTTCTTTTTCTTTTTTCTCGATTTGATAATCAATAGCCGTGTTAAAATAAAAAGCTAAAATAATTGGTGCCGGACCATTGATTGTCATGCTTACGCTGGTATTTGGCGAACACAAATCAAAACCCGCATAGAGTTTTTTCATGTCATTCAAAGAACAAATACTAACGCCGCTTTCGCCCACCTTGCCAAAAATATCCGGGCGCAAATCAGGATCTTGTCCATACAATGTGACACTATCAAAAGCTGTTGATAAACGATGAGCTTTTTCGCCTTCGCACAAATAATGAAACCGTCGATTAGTTCTTTCCGGAGTGCCTTCGCCCGCAAACATGCGCTTGGGATCTTCATCGTCTCGTTTCAAAGGGAAAACTCCACCTGTGTATGGAAATTTTCCCGGAACATTTTCTAGTTTCAAAAATTGATAACGATCACCCCAATCGCGAAGTTTTGGCGGCACGATTTTGCGGATTTTACTTCCGCTTAAGGATTCACTCACCAAACTTTGGCGGAATTCTTTACCACGAACATGAAAAACCAAATCATCTTGAGCGTACTGCTCGATAAATTGATCCCAATTTTTGATATCACTGATTTCATCAGCAGTCAGATCCTGAGTGAGCTTCTCAATCATCTGTTGCATTTGGGAGTCTGACAATTTGGTCATTTGTTGAACCGATTGCAGAGCGCCCCATTGAGAAACTTTTTCCGATTGAATTTTGACTCGTTCTTTGTACTTTCGAATGGTCGTGGCAATTTCTGCTAAATAATTTTGTCGCTCCGAAGGAATAATAATATGTTCCTCGGCAGATAAAACTGTTTTTTTGTAAGCTTCAGATATTGGAAATTGTTTTGTTTTTTCATTCATTTGTCTCATCAACTCGAAGAATAATTTATTCAGACCGCCATCATTAAACTGATTGGCTTGAGTTAAAAAAACGGGAACTTGTGTTTTGTCATCAAATATTTTTCGAGAGCGTTTGTACTGTTTAGTTACATCCCGCAAAGCATCTTGCGCTCCCCTGCGATCGGCTTTATTCACGGCGATTAAATCTGCAAAATCAATCATATCAATTTTTTCTAGCTGAGATTGTGCGCCAAAATCAGAAGTCATCACGTACATGGATAAATCACTGACTTCCGTAATAGCTGTATTTCCCTGACCAATTCCCGATGTTTCTGCGATGATAAAATCGAAATCAAGTTGCTTCAAAAAATTAAGAATGTCCGGCAGACTTTGCGCGATTTCACGTCCAGATCCTCGGGAAGCTACCGATCGCATAAAAACCCGCGAACGACTAAGGGAATTCATACGAATACGATCACCTAAAAGCGAACCACCGGTTTTTCTTTTGGAAGGATCCACACAGACGACGGCAATTTTTTTATCGACAAAGGAATTTAAAAATCGTTGGACCAACTCGTCGATCAAACTTGATTTTCCTGCTCCCCCTGTTCCGGTAATGCCCAGAACCAAGGGTGTGCCCGATTTTCTTTTAAAAACATCCAGGCCTAACTTTTCAAGTGCGACTTTATTTTTTCCATTTTCGATGGACGTTAAGGCCACGCCCAGCTCAACTGAAGGAACTAAATCCTGACCAAAAAGAGAATCAAAAAACTTTCGAGAAGTCTTATGTAACAGTGGAAATTTTTTAGAATTTTCAAAAGCGACTTTCTCTAAATCAAAATCACATTCTTTAACGATGGTCTCGATCATTCCCTCGAGCCCCAATCGTCGTCCATCATCGGGGTGAAAGATTTGTGCTATACCATAGTTTTCGAGTTCTTTCTTTTCTTCGTGGATAATGACACCACCACCGCCACCAAAAATTTTTACATAACCACAACCGGCCTCATCCAGAAGGTCTTTCATGTATTTGAAATACTCCATGTGCCCGCCCTGATAGGAACTGACACAAACTCCTTGAGCGCCTTCTTGCAGAATAGTTTTAACAACATCACTGACCGAGCGATTGTGACCCAGATGAATAACTTCAGCACCAAACTCTTGTAAAATCCGACGGATGATATTGATGCTGGCATCATGTCCATCAAATAAACTTGCGGCCGTAACAATGCGAACTGGATTTTTAGGCTGGTAACGTGACATTTTTATTTTCCATAGAACTCTGGCTTACGTCCTTCAAGAAAGGCCTTGGTGCCTTCCCGACAATCCTCGGTATTAAAAAGTTCGGCAAATTGTTCGGCTTCCATTTTTTGCGCCTCTTCAACTTCCATATCCCAAGCCCGATTTATCGATTTTTTGGCCTGTGCTACAGCCTTCGGTGCACGACTTAATATAAGCTCTACTTTTTTCTTAATTTCGGGCATCAGCTGATCAGCAGGAAATATCCTATTCACTAAACCTATTCGGAACGCTTCTTCCGCTGTGATCATCTCACCAGAATAAGTCAACTCACGCGCTCGTCGTATTCCCACGGCTCGTGACAATCTTACAGTACCACCAAAACCGGGAATCAATCCCAGACTGACTTCAGGTAAACCAAATTTTGCTTTTTCTGAAGCGTAAATAAAATCACAAGCTAAAGCTAATTCGCAACCCCCGCCTAAAGCAAAACCATTCACCGCTGCAATCACCGGAATATTCAATAAATTAAGCTCATGAAATATACTTTGGCCACGGCGGGCGTAAGGATGGGCCAGATCTTCATTCAAATCCGCCAGCTCTTTAATATCTGCCCCAGCAACAAATGATTTTTCACCCATTCCAGTTACAATTAAAGCACGGGCATTATCAAAATTCATTTCGCTCAACTGGCGAAGGACATCAGACATTTCACCTAAAACTTCACTGCTAAGCGCATTCAAAGCTTTTGGACGATTGATGGTTAAGGTCCAAACTGGACCTTCGTGAGTGAAAGAAATCGATTTATAGCTATTCATGAGGCCTACTTCTGATTTTCATAATTATAAAAGCCACGCCCGGTTTTCCGACCCAGCCATCCCGCCTCTACATATTTTGTCAATAGTGGGCAGGGACGATACTTGGAATCACCAAAACCATCATGCAAGACGTTCATAATCGCCAAGCAAGTATCAAGTCCGATAAAATCAGCCAAAGTGAGTGGCCCCATGGGTTGGTTCGTCCCTAACTTCATCGCATTATCAATAGCCTCTACACTGGCAATTCCTTCGTGAAGAGAATAAACAGCTTCGTTAATCATCGGCATAAGAATACGATTAACAATAAAGCCGGGCATGTCCTTATCGCTTGGAACAAAAACTTTATCCATTTTTTCCGCTAATGATTTTATGGCCGAGAATGTTTGATCTGAAGTTTGCAAACCACGAATTCCCTCGACCAATTTCATCAGTGGCACGGGATTCATAAAATGCATTCCTGCGACTTGTGATGGACGTTTAGTTGCCGCCGCAATTTTGGTAATAGAAATCGAAGACGTATTGCTGCACAACAAAGCTTCTGGTTTTGCAATAGCATCAAGTTCTTTAAATATTTTTAATTTTAAATCCAAATTTTCAGTGGCTGCTTCCACAATAACATCGCAGCTTTTTAATTCAGCCAGAGAGGTGCTAGTCTGGATTCTCTTAAGCAATTCTGCTTTTTGATCCTCCGTCATGACTGCCTTTTTTACCAATCGATCACAAGAGCCTGCGATCACTTGCATGGCCTTTTCTAACGAGGGCGCCGCCACATCCGTTAAAACCACAGAATAACCAAATTGAGCAGCAACTTGGGCAATGCCATTTCCCATTTGTCCAGCGCCTATAACGCCTATTTTTTTGATGTTCATTTATACCTCGCATTAATCCTTATCCGAATTCAAACTGCGAGTCAAAACTCAGATCTGGTCTTGCTCATTTGCTTCGCGCGTTGCAAACTTTAGACGAGGTTTTCCAATGAAATGGATTTTGTTGGTCCTGTTTTCATGTCAGTCCTATGCGGCATTACCCTTGCTCCTGCCCGAAGCCACATCTTTTTACAAAACTCCTAAAAGTTTGTTTTCTTCTGGCCAATGCTCACGTTTGGAATTGGAAAAAAATATCCTTCGTACCGAGACCGAACTGAGTTACCAAATTCAATGGGATAAACGTAATTTTGAAATCAAAGGCCCCGATATAATACGCGAGATTCAGTTAGCCAAATCCGCTTACAACACGGAAATGGTGATTCTTCGAAGCCAACCTCAATCTAACAGCAGTTACTTGAGTTCACTTAAGGCAAAAACTCAATTTCTAATTCTAGCAACAGAAAATTCTTGGGCTCTGGTTCGTACCCAAAACCAAGAAGGCTGGGTGCCCCTTTTTAGTCTTGAAGCCAATTCCGAAGACATGGGCGCGGCCGTCACCTTGATTGATTCCTTTATTCGAGAAAAACCTGATTTAAATTCCAAGTTGATCACCACAATTCCTCTTGGAACCCGCTTGCAAGAATTTGAAATTCAAGGCGATTGGATTCGTCTTAACACACCAAAATACAAGGGTTTTATAGACCTGGGACATGTCTATTTACGAGCCGACTTTGCCCGCTGGGCTCACCATCGTCGATTGGGCTGGATCCAAGTTCTTCATCGTGAAAATTTTAAACTTAAAACACAAGATAATTTATTTTTTCCACTCAGCGATTTCACTGCTTTTGTTTCCCATCCCCACCGTGCATTTGTCATTAATTCTCAGTCCAAGGGGCCGCAAAAACGATCCCGAGTAGAAATTAAAAAATTCCATGCTGATCGATGGGCCTCCAGTCGGTTGAAAGATCATGGCGAAGTCTGGTGGAAAAAAGAATCTCTCGCCCTGGGAGTCAATATCAAACCGCAAACATCGGAAGAAATAAGCACTTCGGAATTGCTCAAGCGAGATATCTTTTCAATGGCTTTTACCGATACAAAAAAAATTCAAGGAATTGTTTCCGCAAAAGGAATTTTCAAAACTGAGGACGGTAAGAATTGGCGGCGATTGGATTCCTTTGGCAATGGCGACTTTCCCGTTGCTGTTCACAAAGATGGTGCGTGGTTTGTGGGGGCCTACCGCAGTCTGGATAATGGCAAAAGCTTCGAACCTTTTATTCGTTGGGATAAAGTCGCCGACGTTCTTGCTAAAAAAAATATCGGTATAGGTTCTATGGTCAAGATTCTTAGAATTGAATCTTTAAAAACTCCCTATATTGAAATCTTAATGGACACCGGGGCTCGTCGTGTGAGTCTTCAGACGCATATCTACAATCAAACCTGGCAAACAGTGAAGTAATCCTTCATGACGTTGTAAACCTTCTTCTGCAGATCGTGACGAGTTTCAAAAGTTTCTGCTTCGGTTGATATCGCAGGCAGTACTTGAATATGAATTGTGCGATGCCAAGCATCCCAGTTTGGTAACCAAGATTTTTTTGGCATCACGGCATTCGCATTTTTTATAATAACAGGAACAATTGGAGCTTTTGCACCAATGGCGAAAATAAATGGACCCGTTTTGAACGGAGCTAAAATTTCCGCATTTTGCCGAGTTCCTTCTGGAGCTAAGGCGAATTTTTCGCCGCGTAAAATTTTTTCTCTATTATTATCATAAACTTTATAAACTTCCCGCCGATCGGCGCGATCAATTACTAAAACCCCTGCTCGACTCATTGCCGGACCGAAAAAAGGAATTTGAAATAATTCTTTTTTTGCGCCAAACCGAAAACCAGGAAATGCTGCACTCATTGAGAAAATATCAAAAAAACTAGTGTGATTAAAAACAAAAAGGCAACCTCCACTTGGGACATTTTCAAGTCCTTGCACCTGCACGGAAACGCCAAACATCCAACAAGTGATGCCGCCCCAATATTTGATAATCCGGTTATCCAAAGAACGAGATGAAAAAAGATAATTACATCCAATAAAAGTGAGCGAAGTGACGCTCAGATAAAACGGATATAAAAAACACATCACAAGAGTACGCAATAAAGTGAACACTTTCAAAAGACTACTCCTCGACTTCTGGCAGCACGCGGGCTCTTGCCTTCATCTTTTGCCTCTCTTTGTAGGCTTGATGCTCGGAAGGTCCACTGAGTGCTTTTTGATGAGATTCCTGATCCATAATTTGAACTTCATAGGGATAAAAAAAACTAAACGGTTTTTGCCCAGTCGGATTGATGGTAATTAATTGCCTTGTGATAAACTTAATAAATCGAAAATCGCCGGCTGACTGGTCATTTGGTTTTCGAAGCAATTGATCTTGAAACTCAACACGATTTACGGCTTGTTGGTATTCTTCGTCAAAACGCTTTTGGATTTCTATATTTGTCAGCGGAATTTTAGCTTGAGAAAGCTCATCGCAAATTCGCACAAAAAGACTGACAGGATATAAATTATTTGAAGACTGATCAGGCATGATATGCGGAAAACTCATAAGATCTTCTTCAACTAAAAAACGGATCAGTTGAAAACTATCAAAAAGTGATTTTGTAATGAATCGGACTCCGAGTTTATCAAAAATTTTCATTGCCAAAGCATCAGGTCGAGCCAAAAGTTTAATAACTGTACTTGAAGATGTTTTGAATGGCTTAACTTCGAAACCAGCCAATTCGACGTCAATACCACCTTTTTTCCCTTGTAAGGTTTTTCTACTTTTTAATAAAATTTTATGTTGGCTGCCGTCATTAATAATTGCCTTTTGAAAGGGGCCAAGTATTTGATTTTGAATTTCTTCTGAAAAACTGCCAAAGAGATCATTTTCAGCATGCACAAAAACATGCATGCAACGAAGGATGGCACAGGACCAGCGCTGCAAATTCTTTTCTTCGGGATTGCGAGAACTCGCAAAAACTAACAATCTTGAAATGTCTTGAATTAACTTTGGGTTCATCAGTACTTCGGGAATTTCTTTTTTATCAAAACCCAATTTTTCAACCATCAAAACCAAAGCTCGACGATGAAAATACCAAAGCGCCTCGACATCATCTTTTTTCTCAAGGTCAAAACCATAACATTTAATAAAGGATCGAGCGGCCTCAATACTCTGCAAATCCAACCCTGGAATATCGATGGCTGATCTTCCACCGGCAACAGAGTTCAAAATGTTGAGATCAAATTTTAATCGATGTGGCATTCCCTCATTCTTTGGAATGAGGGTCTAACAATCAAGGGAAATTTAATAGTCTTTCTTAATAAAAGACGGCGCAAGAGCTCAAAGTGAAAGCGCCTAAGGATTTAGCTTGTGACATTCCCGAGTTTTGGTAACTGACTCGGCCCTGAATCTGATTACTCGTATTTCGCCCTTGGACCATAACTTGTCCGTAGCTATCTTGAAATGTGAGAGTAAATTCTCCGGTTGAAGCATTCACGTTGGCTTGTGTAGCACTGTCATATTTGACCTCAATTACACCAAGTTCATTTACCTCGGAGTCATAAATTGACAGCATAAGACCGCTTTGATTTCCAACCACAGTTTGTCCGTTGAGTTTAACTCTTAATTGTATATCAACCCCAGTCGATGTGGAATTTGCACTTCCATCGAGGTCGCCAATCTCTTCGCCTAAAAACTCAGCATAATTGTTACGAAAAGCACCCATAAGACTTCCATCATCAATGAGTCTTCCGGCTGCTTGAGTTGATCCATTACAAGAAGCAGGTACTTGTTGTTGCCCATTTCCAAGGAAACCAGTGGTATTCGTTACTCCAGTTTGAACTCCACGAGCGCTTTGAGCTCGATTAGCGCCACTACCTGATTTTTTTGCGCAGGCTGCCATCCCTAAAAATGCAACAAGCATTATAAGAGAAGAAATCGTTTTTATATAAGCCGATACTGTTTTCATAAAAGTCTCCTTGATACTCTGAAGAGCAAATAAGAGACCGAACTATCCTTCTCAAAACGGATTAATCGCATTTAAGCGTCTCAAAATGAGATAAGTTTACTTTCTTCCTTATAAATCAAAGAACAAGACAATTTTTGTTAGACAGTTGCATATACAGCCAATCCTATGTTTATATTTTTGGATCAAGGAGCTTTTATGAAAATATTTTTGCTATTTACCCTCGGACTATTTTCTTCTATTTCTTTTGCAGACCCCAGCTTTACTAATATCACCAGTGATGACTTTACTAATATTGCTAAAGAAGCCTCTGCAAACTTCACTCACAATTCGATGATTGGCGCCTCAAAGATGGGCAGTATATTCGGCTTTCAAGTGGGAGTCGTCGCTTCGCAAACGGCATCGCCAAAAACCAATGAGATCGTTAAACGAAATGCGGGCTCTGAGCTTCCGAATCTTTACAATACTGGAATCGTTGCCGCCGTTGGTATTCCCTTTGGAATTGCAGCAGAAGTTGTTTTATTACCAAAAGTTTCTGCCTCTGGGGCGGATCTTAGCTCAACCTCTTTCGCTTTAAAATATCAAATCAATGAAGTCATTCCCGTTTTACCCGTTAATCTGGCATTGCGCGGAGTTTACTCAACTTCTAAGTTTTCCTTTTCCCAAGCTATTTCAGGAACGACCTCAACCGTCCAAGACAACACGACCGTAAGTGGTTTACAGCTTTTAGTATCACCCATGTTGCCTATGATTGAACCTTATGCAGGAATTGGAATGTTAACTGGCTCCAATGAACTTTCCGTTACAGGTACATCCGGAACCATTTTTGATTCGAGCTATTCTACATCTCAATCTGAAAAGAAAAGCGTATCAGGAACACAGATTATTTTAGGAGTTGAAGCCAGTTTAGCATTCCTTAAAATTGGCGCTGAATACTCGCAGGCTTTTGATAGCAGTAGGATTGGTATAAAGTTCGGAATGGGGTTTTAGGTTTATAAGTGGGTTGGTTTGGGGGGTTTGAAGTTAGTTCTATTTATTTGGGACGCAGGCTCCTGCCTTCCCCAGCATCGGCCCTTTGGGCCGAGCGCGTCCCGCTTGCTGGGAGGTCCCAAATAAATAGAACTAACTTCAAACCCACACAAAACAACTCACTGATAAAACTTGAATTGAAAATCAGGCGGACCTGCTAGTCATTAAAACTGTCTTAACTTTAAAAGGTCCCGAATTCTTAGAATATAAAAGTAAATCAGATGATCCGCGACTTCCCGTAATTGCAGGGCGCTTTTTGAATACTGACTATGAAGTGTTAACGGACCTAGGGCTAGAGCGAGTCTGCTCTCTTCATCGATGATAACAAATATGCTAGTCTTATTAATAATAATATAAAACGGAGACAAGGGCATGAAATCTGCGCTGTTTATTCTGACAACGATTTTTTATTTAAATAGCTCATGGGCAGTTGAAAAAAAAGAGACAATAAATAGAAAGCCTGCATCGGGTGAATTTGGATGCATGGAACTTCACCTTGGGGATTCGTACGATACAAGGGATGTTGGAAGATTGATTTCTCAAGACTGCAATACTGATAAACCGTTTTCAACATACCTTCGAATGTTTCCACTTCCAAAACATTTTAAAGAAGCCGCTAGAATCGTCACAGTCTGCTGTACAGCAAAGTAATCATTCTGTCTTAAACGCCCATCACCAAATCTCAAAAGAATTTTTATTAACAGATTTTTTACCTACGAGCCTAAATTGTATTTTTGTAAATTGGGACCTCCCAGCAAGCGGTACGCGCTCGGCCCGAAGGGCCGATGCTGGGGAAGGCAGGAGCCTGCGTCCCAATTTATAAAAATACAATTTAGGCGCTAAAAAACTCTGTTAATAAAACTTCTTCTGAGACTTCGCCATTGAGATGAGTGGCGCTGCTGGTTTCAAGCGCGGCGCTTTTCTTTGAGCCGCATAGAGTTCGAGCTGATCTACGACCTGAGTTACACCTATACTGTCAGCGTATTTCAGTAGGCCTCCGCGGAATGGAGGAAATCCCGTTCCCATAATCATTGCTAAATCCACTTCGTTTGGTGATTCGACAATATGGTCCTGAATCATGGCCAAGGAACATTCATTGATCATCGCGAAAATGCCTCGCTCGATACATTCTTTTGTGGTGTAGGGGTTGGTCGAGGTCGACAAACCTAAATCAATATATACAGTTGGGTCTACATCGAGACGTTTTCCTTTAGCATCATAGGAATAAAATCCTTTCGAATTTTTCTTTCCCATTCTGCCCGTTGTCGCCAACTTATCCATTAACGGAGAAATTTCGATTCTCTCACCAAAAGACTTTTTGAAAATCTTGAGAACTTTTAAACACACATCCAAACCAACTTCGTCCATTAACTCAAAAGGTCCCATCGGCATGCCAAATTCTTTGACGTAGGCTTTATCGACCACCTCAACAGACATACCTTCTTGAAGTAAAAATGCCGCTTCAGACATATAAGGTAATAAAAGACGATTCACTAAAAATCCTGGGCCATCTTTCACAACCACAGGCATTTTTCCCATTTTTTTACAGAGTTCAAAAATGGTAGCGATGGTTGCATCACTGGTTTTTTCACCGCGAATAACCTCGACCAGTGGCATTTTATTCACTGGATTAAAGAAATGCATTCCTGCAAAAAATTCAGGACGAGGATGCCCTTTTGATATTTCTGTCACGCTCAATGAACTGGTATTTGTGGCAATGATCGCATCCGGACGCATCTGCCCTGCAGTTTCGCCAGTGACTTTTTGTTTGATGCTCATATCTTCAACAATAGCCTCAATAACAACATCCATTGTTTTGAAACCAGAGTAATCTAGACCAATAGAAATTAAATCCATTTTTTGTTTCAGTTGATAAGAATCAATGACTTTCTTTTTAAGTAATTTGCTCCACAAATCTTGCGCATGCTTTAAGCCCTTCCCCAAAGCGTCCCAAGATAAATCTTTCATCCGCACCGAGATGCCTTTGTCTGCGGCAACATAAGCAATGCCCCCGCCCATTGTACCAGCTCCTAAAATACCAATGGATTTCACTTCAGTTGGTTTAACCTCTACGCCCCGAACTCCCGATTGTTTCTTCACCATTTCAGTTAGGAAAAACACATGAATTAAATTTTTGCTGATGTCGGTAACAGCCACTTCACAGAACGATTCTCTTTCGATCTTCAATGCATTTTCACGGTCCGACATTCCATAGGTTCTTTTAACAACCTCAAGCGCTTTCAACGGAGCTGGATAATGACCGTGGGTCACTTTCATCACGCCTTCACGAGCCTTTGAAAAAACAATTCCCCGACCAATAGGGCCTTCTAAAACGACGTTCATTAAACCCACAGGTTTAAATGTTTTACGACGTTTGCCTTTTCCTTCTTTAAGTATTTCTTGAGCCCACTTTAAGCTTTCGCTTAAAAGTAGATTTGGATGTACAACCCGATCGACCAAACCAATTTTTTGCGCTTTTTTTGAGTTCAATAATTTTCCAGCCAGGATCACGTCCAAAGCCGCTTGCAAACCCACCACTCTTGGCAATCGAACACAACCGCCAAAGCCGGGTAAAATTCCCAGTTGGGTTTCAGGCAAACCAATTCTTGTCGAGCTGTCATCCGAAGCTATGCGATAATCGCAGGCCAAAATTAATTCACAACCCCCGCCTGCACAGGCGCCATTAACCGCAGCAATCGTGATTTGCGGAAGGTCTTCCAATTGATTCAGAATACTTTGACCGCCTTCCACAGCTTTATTGAATTGCTCTTTGCTAGTCATGGTTTTAATTTCTTCGATGTCAGCGCCAGCAATAAAAATTTTTGGTTTTTTTGAAACAATAATAAGAGCTTTATAAGAACTTTTTTTCAATTCCTCGAGAACTTCTTTCAATCGAGCCATGACTGGGGAAGAAAGTTTATTTACTTTTTCTCCGATCAGATCAATTTCAAGAATTGCTATGTCACCTTGGGGAACAATTTTAAAACTTTCGTTGATACTCATGATTAAGCCTCGTTCTCGATGATAATTGATCCGCCCTGTCCGCCGCCAATACACAATGTCGCCAAACCAAATTGAGTATTTCTTCTTCTCATTTCCTTCATTAAAGTTAACACCAATCTTGTGCCCGTTGCTCCGACCGGATGTCCGTAAGCGATGGCTCCACCGTTGACATTCAAAATTTCAGTAGATAATTCGCCAACTTTTCCGGGAAGCCCCAGCTTCGTTCGACAAAACTCATCTGAATTCAGTGCCTTTTGACAAGACATCACTTGCGCCGCAAAAGCCTCGTTCAGTTCAACCAAGCCGATTTGTTTCAGATCCATCTTCGCTCGCTTTAAAGCCAGTGGTGTTGAATAAGCTGGCCCCAATCCCATTCTCTCGGGCTCGAGACCGGCAAAAGCATAAGATAAAATTCGCGCGTAAGGTTTATAGCCCAAAGCTTCCGCTTTTTCCCGCGACATCAAAAGCACCATTGCTGCGCCGTCTGTTATTGGACAAGAATTTCCGGGAGTGATCGTTCCTGTTTGTTTATCAAAAAATGGTTTTAACTTTTGAAGGGCTTCTAATGTTTGGCTTTCACGAGGACCAATATCTTCAGAAATTATTTCTTTGTAGTCGGGCCCTAAGGGGACCGGAACAATTTCCTCTTTCATTTTGCCTGCTTTAATTGCCGCAGATGCCTTTTGATGAGACTTCAAGGCATATTGATCTTGCTCGAGACGAGTCACGTTCCATTCTTTAGCAATAATTTCTGCGGTCTGCCCCATATTGATGCCGACAAAAGGATCTGTGAGCCCCTTCAGAACTGAAATAACAGGAAAATATTCGTCTTTCATATTGCCAAGAAGCAAGGCCTTTATTTGTTTCATTTCTGCTTTAAAAAGACTTCCTAGCAAAGGAATCGCTTGCCCCGGGCCCTTTGCGGCAAACAATTTATTAAAAATGTCCTGGATTTTTGGCGGCAAAAGCGTCGGCATTTGGGTCATGTTCTCGGTACCACCGGCAACAATCACATCCATGGTTCCCGAACGAATCTTCTCGAATCCCTGGGAAATACTTTCCAAGGCCGAGGCACAATTGCGATGTACAGTGTAGGCTGAAGTTTGGATGGGTAAACCTGAGCTCAAAGCAACCACCCGAGAAATATTCACCGTGTCCACCGGGTTTCCCGTGTTGCCAATAATCACTTCGTCAATCAGTTTCACGTCGATATTGGTTTTTGCTAACAACTCTTTCAGAGCGGCTTTCCCAAGATCAGCCGGATGAACTTTTTTTAGTTTTGTTCCGGCTTTAGTAAATGGTGTGCGATAACCATCGACGATAACGACATCTCGAGGTGATTTCATGAGTGGCTCCTTCAAGTTGCAAAATTAAAAAATCATCTCACAAGGATACAAACCACAAGCTCGAACTCCAATTGGAATTTTTTTAGGAATATTAAAGTGATGCGATGAGCAATTAAAAGCTCCGATGAAATTGCTACCGCAACTTGTTAAAACTGCTACTTTTTCCTAAAGAGTCATAGCATTATTAAGAGCCTCGACCCAGAAAGGACTCCAATGAAAACCCAACCTCCTTCAAATAATCAAAGTCATTTAGAAAAGACTTTGGAACGCGAGGCCCTCGAATATCACTCGAAAGGCAAGCCAGGAAAGATCGAAGTTATCTCGAGCAAAGCTTGCTCAACGGAAAAAGATTTATCCCTAGCCTATTCTCCAGGCGTTGCTTCACCTTGCAAAGCTATCGCGAAAGATCCTTCGAAAGTTTACGATTACACCAGTAAAGGAAATCTTGTTGCGGTCATCTCGAATGGCACAGCGGTTTTGGGATTAGGAAACATTGGTCCTTTAGCTTCGAAACCTGTGATGGAAGGAAAAGGAATTCTATTTAAGCAATTTGCCGGAATTGATGTCTTTGATATTGAAATTAAATCTGAATCTACGGCTCACTTTATCCAGGCTGTGAAAGCGCTTGAGCCGACTTTTGGTGGAATCAATCTGGAGGATATCAAAGCACCGGAATGTTTTGAAATCGAAGAGACCTTAAAACGCGAAATGAACATTCCCGTGTTTCACGACGATCAGCATGGCACAGCCATTGTCAGTGGCGCGGCGATGATTAACGCCTGCCAAATTATCAATAAAAAGCTGGACCAGATCCGCGTTGTCGTTAATGGAGCCGGAGCCAGCGCCGTGGCTTGCTCACATATTTTTATTTCTCTGGGAGTTCGTCGGGAAAATTTGATGATGTGCGATTCAAACGGTGTCATCTACAAAGGTCGAACTGAAGGAATGAACAAATACAAAGAATTATTTGCAGTCACAACTGAAAGAAGAACTTTAACTGAGGCCCTGGACGGCGCCGATGTTTTTGTTGGCCTGTCTGTTGCGGGTGCCCTAACCGTCGACATGATCAAAAAGATGGCTAAAGATCCAATTATTTTTGCCATGGCAAACCCAGATCCAGAAATCGATCCGATCAAAGCCCGAGCAGCTCGACCAGACGCAATCATCGCCACTGGAAGATCCGATTATCCAAATCAAGTTAACAACGTCCTAGGATTCCCCTCGATATTCCGAGGAGCTTTAGACACTCGATCAACACAAATCAATGAAGCCATGAAGCTCGCGGCCGTAAAAGCTTTAGCCAAACTCGCTCGTGAAGAAGTTCCAGAAAAGGTATCGGTCACCTATGGCGGCAAAGCATTCAAATTCGGTCGAGAATATCTTATTCCTAAACCTTTTGATAACCGAGTTTTATTGTGGGTAGCACCGGCGGTGGCAAAAGCAGCTATCGAATCTGGCGTTGCCACTAAAAAAATTGAAGATTGGGAAACTTACCGAGATACATTGGAAGCGCTACAGGGCCCCTCGAAGGCTTTTGTCCGAACGGCCATACATAAAGTTCACCAAAATACCTCGGCTAATGAAGGGATACTTCCCAAAATTGTTTTTCCTGAAGGCTCAAGTACGAAAATCTTAAAAGCGCTGCGAACTTTGGTTGAAGAAAAAATTTGCCAGCCAATCCTTTTAGGTTATCCAGATCGAGTCAAAGAAAAGATCAAGCATCTTGAATTGCAAGCTCTTGAAGATGTGCCAATCATACAACCCTCTTTACATCCTAAATTTCAAGAATATGTGAATGAACTTTATAAAAAAAGACAAAGAAAAGGCGTTAGCCTTCGGGAATCTGAACGGTTGATGTCAGATCCAAATTATTTTGCTTCAATGATGGTTTTGATGGATGACGCCGACGGCATGGTCACAGGCTCTTCGCAAAATTATTCGGACGCAGTACGCCCTATTCTGCAAGTCATAGGCATGCACACTGATGGAGTTCCAGCCGGGGTCAATTTCGTTTTGACCGAGGATCGATTTTTACTTTTATCGGACACCACCGTAAACGTTAATCCAAGCGCTGAACAATTGGCACAGATCGCGACACAGGTGGCAAGGATCACTGAATATTTTGGCGTGACTTCAAAAATCGCCATGTTGAGCTACTCCAATTTCACGTCAAATCCAGGAACCCCTGATAAAATGAGGCGTTCTGCAGAACTTGTTCGACAAAAAAATCCAGATTTAATTGTCGAAGGTGATATCCAAGCCGACGCCGCTGTTAATCCGACTATTGTTGAAAGAATATTTCCCTTCAGTCATCTCGTGGGTGGAGCAAACATATTAATTTTTCCTAACTTAGAATCAGCCAACATCAGTTATAAACTTTTACAACAACTTGGAAAAGTTGAAGTGATTGGTCCATTTTTAATTGGCATAAGGCGCAGTGCGAATGTTCTGCAAAGAACCACAACAGTTGAGGGAATTATTCAGTCGGTAGTTTTAACGAGTTTAGAAGCTCAGTATATGAAAGAGTTCAGGATTAAACGCTCGAAAGGCATCAAAACTTGAACCAAATTGTAAAAAAACATCTCAGTGATTTTGAAACTTCTTATTCAATTGTTTTTAGCCGGCCGAGCTAAAGCTTGGTAATTTCCAGTACGTCAAAGTAGCTTTGGTTTAAAGCACCGATACCGTAAATTTAAAATTGATCGTATTTGTAGCCCTGAAAAAATCACTAACGCCGTTAACTTAAGGCTCGCCCGAGGATCGTTCCTTTCCCCCTTTGCTTACTCTCTTTAATTCAATCGAGCTTGCTGACTTTATTGCTGTGTTTTGTGGCTTCTGGGGAGTACCGGTCACATGCAAAAACAGCAAAAATTTGATTTTGAAAAAATTCATTGGAAATTTCGCTTCTCTCATGGTGGAACTTTGCGAAATTCCCGCAAGGGTCGCTGTGCCAGACCGCTCGCTGGCAAAGAGCCCCTACATCTTGTTTTAAAAGCCAATAAAGATTCTGTGCGCGGAGGACTTCGTAGTTATCGCCGATATTTTCTTATTCAAAAAATTGTGGATCGTTATGCACAAAAATTCTTTGTCAAAATTGAACAAGTTTCCATTCAAAGTGACCACGTTCATTTTTTAGTTCGCGCCACACGCAGAACCGATTACCAAAGTTTTTTCCGCGTCGTCGCTGGACAAATCGCTCAGCAGTTTCAAAAAAATGGCTTATTAAATTTTGCTATGGATTTAAAGCAAAGACTTAAGGGCCTCTCGTCAGGAGAATGGGAAATATTGTGGGCTTAAGTTAACGGCATTAAAAAAATCACCTGTCACAAGTTTGTACATCCCCTGTAGGATTTTCATAAAATTCATGAGTCTTCCCCATAAAGAATGCTCATAAGGAAATAACAGAGTTTGTCCTAGTTCAAAGTTGGAATGTTGTTTGCTTTTATTCTGACAAATATCAGATTCGTTTGTTTAAAGGAAATTAATCCTCAAACTTAGAACTGTATCAAAAATTTGGAGGCCCTATGAAATATGCATTCTTTTTGTCTTTATCATTCCTATCAACAATCTGCTTTGCCGATGAAAAAGCGGGCATGCTTGTTTACGCATTTGAGGATAAAAATAAGTGCAATACCGGAGACATCTATCAATTAGTTTTTAGCACAGTAACTACGGTTAACGGCGTGCATGTTGTTGAAGGTACTCCTGTCACTGCTTTGGCTCGAAAAAATTGTCGCGGAGAAGTTTCAGCAGCCGCTCCCATTTTCTTCAGATCGATTGCCCTACGATCTTCTGGAAGTATGGCCTCTTTTGCTTTTTTAGGAACACAAAACTGCAAACAACTCGTTTTGGGACTCCGATAATTACCAGATTAAAAATCGACTGAAGGCGCACTTCCCGTGCGTCGAAGGAGATTTTTGATCGAGAACGCAGAGCTTTGAAGTTTAAACAAGGGCTTCCTCCTGTCGAACCAGGGTTCCTGAGACCACAGAAACCACTCGAACCACCTCAAACCATCCGGCCACTCCTGCAAACTTCTCGGCTTCTTACTTCTTTCATCAATCATTTGAAGCAAGCTATATCCCCTCGCTTCCTGACACTCTAAAACTTTACTCGAAGTGTCCAAATGCTCAGACAAAAGCTGATTTCGAAAAGAATGAATTTGTTTTTTCTGCTCTTCTTCATGGGCCGCAATGAGCAAATCACATTCTGTATCGAAACTCATCGAACGGTGGTTTAAATTGGTGGATCCAATTTTCACAAAACAATCATCAACAATAAGTAGTTTTGAATGCACATACAGACGATGCTGATCACTAGCCTCAAGGCGGGGATAACAAACACGCAATCGATTCCAATAATCATTTTGTTTTAAAAAGTTTAAAGCTCGTCTTTGCGTTATTCCAATGGTGTATTCTTCAAATTTATCATGAGAAGATCGCGGCAGAACAAGAATTACTTCTGGTCCAGAACGAGTTTTTAAAACCTGAAGTAACACTTTAACTAATCGCGTGTGCGTAAAGTATTGATTCTCAATATAAATGTATTTTTTTGCGGATTTTAAAAGCTCAATCGTGGCTCTGAGGTTTTCACGAAGAGGTTTTTGTTGCTGAAATTCAGGTTGTGTTAAACACACTTGAACTGAGCAATCCCTAAGGATCGAATTGTTTTTTTCAAATAACTGATTCAAATCAGAATTGATTTTAACACTGGACTTAAGCTCATTTCCTGATGCTTTTAGCCAACGCCCAGTTACAACTTCAACAAGATCTTGAACAACAGGTCCTTGAACCAAAGATTGCACATCGTGAAAGGCTGAATAATGTTTTCCTTTAGAGTTTACTCTTTCCCGATCAATAGGTCGATGTTCGGGAGTGTCCCATCGCCCCTCACAAAAATCAAAACCTCCAACGAAAGCCAACTGATCATCAATGAGTACTATTTTTTGATGATGACTCGATAAAAGCGGATGAAAAAAATCCTTTTGAAAATGCACCCGCTGACCCCAAGCTTCGGGTCGATAATAAGGCCACCATTCCCTATTTTTACCTACAAAAGAATTAAAATCCCAACAAAGAATGTAAATATGCAATTTGGGATTCGCTTGCAGACACCGACGAATATGAGTCGAAAGTTTTATCCGTTGTCCTGTTTGAGGATCTACCCAAGAAGTTCTTGAATCGACGTTCCATCCAACCATCACCACTTTTTCTTGCGCAAGTTCTAAAGCCCTTGCAAATCGAGAATAGTAAGCCTGAGCATCAATTAAAAATTCAAGTTTATCGGCGTGGGCCTTAGGAAAAGAAAAGCTCATTTTCAATCCTTTTCATTTTTCTTAGCTTGAGGGATGTCTTTTGCTTTGAAAAGTTAGGATTCAATTAACATTGTGAGGATTTGGTTAGCGAGCCTACTTTAGTCTAGCTGCGAAAATTTCTTCCTGTGGATAAAATAACACTGACATTTACGTCAAACTTTCGAATGATGATAACTCAATGTTGTTCTCATGGCTACGACGACAATTTCGTCGCTCAGATACTCGATTGAATGATTTCAAACCAGTCATTATGGTCACAGGCTGTGGTTCTGGTTTAGGATTCGCCTTAGCCGAATTACTTTATGCCTCGAATAAATATCGTTTGGTCATTACAGCACGCAGTCGATCACTAAAAAAATTAAAAGAAAGATTTCCTGAAAGCGATTTTTTGATGATTCGCGAGCTCAATGTCTCTATCGAAAAACAAAGAAAAAATTTAGTTGAAGAAGTTGAACGCCTTTGGGGTTGCGTCGATATTCTTATAAATAATGCGGGCATTAGTTATCGCGCCGTGGTTGAGCACATGACTGATGAAGACGAGTTTTTACAAATGCAAACAAATTATTTGGGACCCTTGGGATTAACACGATTGGTTTTACCCAAAATGCGCGAAAAAGGTCGAGGTAAAATTATTAATGTGTCTTCGGTCAGCGGCATGTTGGCGATGCCGACAATGGGTGCTTATAGCGCTTCAAAATATGCCCTAGAGGGCGCCAGCGAAGCTTTGTGGTACGAGATGAAGCCCTTGGGTATCAATGTCAGTTTAATTCAACCGGGCTTTATTAATTCAAATTCCTTTAAGCATGTTTATTACACTCCGCTTTCCCATCCTAAAAGAACTATTGAAGGACCTTACAGTGATTATTATCACCACATGACTCCATTTGTGGAAAAAATGATGCGCTTATCGGTAGCTACACCCGAGAAAATCGCTCGATGTATTTTCAATGTTATTAAAAAACAGAACCCACCTTTGTGGGTAGCTGCGACTCCAGACGCCCTCGTGTTTCATCTCATTCGTCGGATATTGCCGCGACGGTGGATGCTGCCTATTCTTTTCTCGTTTTTGCCGAGTGCCCGAAGCTGGGGAAAAGCCTACACACGGAAGCGGCTCTAAAAAATGCCTGTATTAAACAAAAATAAAAAACGACTTATTATCTGGAGTGTGGCGATTCCCTTGTTCGTGCTTGTATTTATTTATTCATTTTTACGATTCGTTTTTATTCCCTATGTTATTGATGTTAAAATTAATGGTCTTGAACAGTATTTTTCTTCTCAAGAAGCCATCCAAGCCCCGGCCTTTCATAAAGATTTATTTATCGCAGATCTACACGCCGATACTTTGTTATGGAATCGATCAATCGCAGAACGATCCCGTAGCGGACATGTCGACATTCCCCGACTCATTGAAGGAAATATTGCCTTGCAAGGTTTTTCCATTGTGACCCAAGCACCACGAAATATTTCTATCGAAAAAAACGCAAATACCAGCGATAGTATTTTTTGGTTAGCGGTATTCACCGGTTATCCGGTGAAATCTTTCACTCACCTTTCCGAAAGAGCTCTTTTTCAAATAAATAAATTACGCCAAGCTGCTCATGAAAGAGATGATTTTTTTATTATAACTAATCACCAAGAACTTGAAGAGTATCTTAAGAAAAGAAGCATCAATAAAAAAATTACGGCCGGATGGATCTCTGTTGAAGGAGCTCAGGCTTTGGATGAAGATCTAACTCAACTCGATCGTTTGTTTGAGGCTGGAGTTCGCATGATGAGTCCTGCTCATTTGACAGATTCAAAGATGAGCGGTTCTCAGCAAGGCCTTGAAAAACAGGGTCTGACAGAGTTGGGTAAAAAATGGCTAAAGAAAATGGACGAAAAAAAAATGATCATTGATTTGGCTCATGCTTCGACTTCGACAATAGATGATGTCCTTGAGTTATCAGAACGAGCGCCCTTAGTTTCGCATACAGGGATTAAAGGTGCTTGTGATAACAATCGAAATTTAACTGATCTGCAAATCCAAAAAATCGCTAAAAAAGGCGGCCTTATTGGCATCGGCTTTTGGAGTGAGGCAACTTGTGGGAGCAAAGTAGAGGATATTGTTAAGTCGATTTTATATGTTAAAAATCTTGTTGGCGTTTCCTTTGTAGCACTGGGCTCGGACTGGGACGGTTATGTTCGCACTCCCGTGGATGCCGCGCGGATAGGGCTTTTGACCGCCAAATTGGCTGAGGCTGGCCTCAGCCAGAGCGAAGTGTCTCAAATTATGGGTGCAAATGTCCTGCAATTTCTTTTAAAAAACTTTCCTTAGAACGCTGTTTTTCCTTGTCGTTTTTCCTAAAAATCATGCTAATATTAAATTAAGAGGTGCCCTGATTTGACGAAAACGTCGCAGATCCGAAATAATGACCGTAGCATCGTTGTCGGTGTAGGCTTAAAAACAGAAGCTCTTTCTGAAATTAAAGAAAATCTATTAGAACTCGAAGAACTTGTGACCGCAGCTGGCGGAGAAGTTGTTGGCTCCGTTATTCAAACTCTTCCCCAATGGAATCCAGCGACTTTAATTGGTACCGGAAAAGTCGAAGAAATCAAAGAGATGGTCCGGGATTCTGAAGCCAAATTCGTGATTATCGATCATCAGTTATCTGGGGTTCAAGCGCGAAACTTAGGAACTGCCATAGGGGTCCCTGTTTTAGATCGTAATCAATTAATTCTAGATATTTTTGCACTCAGAGCTCAAACATTCGAAGGAAAACTGCAAGTCGAGTTAGCTCAACTTTTAGATCAAATGCCTCGGATGGTCGATGCTTGGATGGGTTCACTCTCTCGCCAAGGTGGTGGGATCGGAACTCGCGGCCCCGGTGAGTCTGCCTTAGAGAATGATCGCCGTCGTGTTCGTGAACGGGTTTCTTTGATCAAAAAAAAATTAGATGGAGTTCGGAAAAATCGGGCCCAACACAGAAGTTCCAGACGCCGTCATGAAATTCCTAGCTTTGCTTTGATTGGCTACACCAACTCGGGAAAAAGCTCTTTGCTTAATCGTCTAACTGGTTCCCAAGTTATGGCTAAAAATCAAGTTTTTGCGACCTTGGATCCAACCACTCGAAAGATATTTTTGCCCGATGGACCTGCCGCTGTTGTGACCGATACCGTGGGATTTATTCGCAAGCTTCCCACACAATTGATTGAAGCCTTTAAAGCAACACTTGAAGAATCAGCCGAAGCCGATGTCTTACTTCATGTCATTGATTTATCTTCCCCTAATATGGCCAGACAAGTGGAAGTCGTGGATCAACTGATCGAAGAGTTTAAATGGACCAATAAAAAAATTATCCATGTCTTTAATAAAATGGATGCGGCGTCCCCCGAAAAACAATTTAAAGTAAAACAATTTCCCCGAGTTTTTGTTAGCGCCCTCACCGGTCAAGGCCTCGACCAACTAAAAACCCTCATGGCCGACGCCGTCAACGAACTACAAACCGACGTCCAACTCTACTTCCCCCGTAACGAAGAATACAAAATTTTCGACCTCGACCGCGAAACAAGAATCCACCGAAAAGAAGCCGCAACCGAAGGAACAATTTGCTACACCCAACTGACGCCAGCCCTGTTGTCCCGCTGGAAAGAATATCTCGTTAAGTAAAGTTCTTTTCTTTTTTTAAAATACTCTTATTTATTCCATAACGACTCACCATCCGTGGTTGCCGGCTCTCGGCATCCTGCCTCGCCGAGGTCGTTATGGAATAAATAAGAGTATTTTAAAAAAAGAAAAGAACTTTACTGAAGTGCAGGAATGCTATTCAGTTCATCAACGCAAAGGCACAGTCGGCGTAAAAATCCTTCTATTAAAAAAATCGCTTAAGTTGGACTTCTTGGCTGTTTTTTTATTTAGGAAATTCCCTATTTCATTCATTAATGACCTCGGCGAGGCAGGATGCCGAGAGCCGGCAACCATGGATGGTGAGTCATTAATGAATGAAATAGGGAATTTCCTAAATAAAAAAACAGCCCGAAAACTAAGTCTATGCGATTTTTTTAATAGAAGGATTTTTAACGTGGTGTGAAGTTGTGTCGATGACTGTAGAGCAAGCGCGACACATGAAAATAAATTGTCCTTGAATATTGGTCTCAAGAGATAGGATGCCGCCACAGGTTGGACATTCAGTGATATTAGCACCAGATTTTTCAGACATATCTTTGGAAGAAATAATTCTGTAAACCTGAACGATATCTCTTTCAAAACCTTTTAATATACGTTTGCCTAAAAATTCTGTATGGAATTCATTTGCAACCATTTCATAAACATCATTTTCCATGACAATTTGACCGGGCTCAGCCGAAGAACATAAGCGAGAAGCTAAATTCACTACCGGTCCAATTGCAGTGTAGCTTTGATAATATTTTTTACTTCCATAAAATCCAACATTAACAAAACCTCGCGCAATACCCATTCGTAAAGTCAAAGGTCCATCCCAATTTTTTTCATAAAATTCATCATCAAGCTGAACTCGTTCTCGAATTTCTAGAGCCGCTTTAATGACTCGTGAGGCATAATCAATTCTCTTAAAGGGCGCATTGCAAAAGGCTAAGATTCCGTCACCTAAAAATTTATCAATTGTAATGTCATATTTAAGTAGAATTTTAATCGAATCTTCTAGGAATTTTGTTAAAACACGATCCACTTTATCTTTATCAATTCTGGTGACACGCTCTGTTGAGTTAACTATATCAATAAAAATAGCACAGATTTCAGCTCTTTGACCTGTGGATTCCAGTTTTAAATTCCCAGAACGAATCGACTCGACAATTTGTGGCGAGAACTGTGTGGAAAGATTTCTTAAGCGTACCGCTTCATCAGTTTGCACGCGAATAATTTCTTCCCGACTATCCAGCTCACTCTTTAGCTGCATCCTGGAATTAACTTCTCTTATTCTTAAAGACTCGTTAAATATCCTAATTAAATAACAGATGACGATTGAAGCTAAAACGAAAAAACTATTCGACAACCATTGCGACCAAGAGTTCGGCTTTCCAATGAGTTGGTATCCTGTAATTAAATAATAAGGCAGATATATACCAATAGTTGTTAATAAAAAATACTTTTTTGAAAATGGAATGAAAAACAAGCCACCAATTGCAATTAAATTTAAACCTGCATAATAAGCTGTTCCAGGATCATTGATCATAAGGATCATTAAATTGATACCACCACCCATACTGAATAAATAAAACAGCGCAATTTTTTGAACTCGCCGAGCTTCATTCACCTTATTCGCTAATCTCGTTGTGATTAATGATACAGGAATAATTAAGAATCGAATAAAAAGAAAGGGCCATTTTAGATCCGGATAGGAAATGATATCAACAATCCAAAATAAGAAAAACAAAGGCATAGCCATCCAGCTGCTAATGACGTTCAAAACTGAACGTATCTCATCAAGCATCTCTTGGTTTCTTAGCTTAAAATATACCTTAGGCTGACTTTTCTGCATCATTTCTTCATTACTGCAAATAAATTAATTGCTAGTTTTTCCTTTTCTATTGTTAAATCTTTTTTAATCACACCAAATAATTGCTTTAACTCATCTTCAGATCGATAGATCAAATACCAGTCAAGCAAGAGTTCCATGATTGTTTGATTGGGATTATCTTTACTAAAATTTCCAATTATAAGACGTCCGCCCGGCCGTACTGATTCATAAAGTTTAAGCGCAGCGGATTGAGCCACTGGGTCGGTAAAATAATCGAATAGTCCCGCCGAATAGACCAAATCAAAATCCTTTTCAGGAGGACCCTCGATAATGATATTTTTTATAGCTAAATTAACATATCTAAAACTAAAACCGGTGTTCGCAAACCTTTCGATCATCTGGATTTCTCGTTGCGCGTGCTTCAAAGATTCTTCATCCTGATCCAAACAAACAAATTCTATTTTTTTATTTAAAAAATCTTTTGAATTTTTTAAAAACAACTGTTGTTCGACGGCAGGTCCGCTGGCCACGGCCAAGATTCGAATTGTATCTGACTTGCAGGTCTTCACAGTTTCTATAATTTTGTCAAACATGTAATCGCAGCGATTTTTGACGGCGCGACCCGAGGGTTCTTCAATAAAATATTTGTGCATGCATTGATCAAATAAAGTTCGACCGATCAATTCACCACGATACAAGTGATTCATCATTTCGTAATCACCCGCATAGCCCCGAGGTTTGTAAAAAGCACGATTAGCAAATGGAGCACCAAGAACTAATGTTCCTATTTGTTGCCGAAAAAATTGAATTGCAGCTGCAACGGTGACTTGATCCATACCCTTAAGCATTTCAGGAATTTTTCGATACTGATTGGGAATAATTTTTCCAACATATTCTGAAATACTTTCAGCAATCGTCATTCTGAATTCTTGATTGTCTTTATTGCTATCGATTGGGGAATGCGCTTCTAATTCTTCGATTTTAGTTTTCAAAAATATCAGCCAATCTTTCATCTCGTAGACTAATAAACGAAAATTTGCTGGAATTTCGACAAGTTTTTTTTCAAAACCTTTCTGCAGCTCAATAACTTCGATTGAAGCCTCTAAAGCTTTAATGCGATCCACGTTCAGAGTCTCTCCGATGACTTCAAATGCAACTATTTTATCTTCAAAAATGGATTGCGGATGTTTTTCAATTCGAACAGGCCTCAGAGATAAAATTTGAGTTTGGGTTTCAGCAAAAATAAGTGGTAGCTCCAAAGGTTCCGAATTTTCCAATACAGATTTCATTTCGATAAAATCTTTACTCAAAAAAATTGCCGCTAAGCCAAAGGTGCTGATATTTACAACTTCATATTTTTTTTGATCTAAAATGATATAGCATTTTCCCGATGGAACTGAGATACGATCCTGACGAATAATTTTGCGTCGAATACGGACTTCATCTTGAACTAAAAAATTTTCATGTTTCGATACAGCTTTCGCCGAATCATTTTTATTTTCGCCTGAATCTGTCCCCATTTAATTATACTCCGTAGTAAATACCCTAGATAGAACTCGGCATGGCGTAGTAAATCTTGAGATATTCAGTAACAATATCAAGACCTAGCCAAACGGCATGAAGATGTTGAAGTGAATATAAACTTATTTTTGTTTTAAATGCTCGCGACGGCGAAGGCGTTCTTCGCGGCGAAATTTTCCAGATTCAAATCGTCTTTTATCTTCTTCGGATTCGAGCAAAAGTCCAGGCACCTGAGTTGGATTACCACTGGCCCCCAAGGCGACGAAGGTCAAGTAGGCTGAGGCGGTATGAAAGGTTTCCCCTGTTTTAGGATTTTCAGCGTCGACACGGACACCGATTTCCATAGATGTTTTTGATACAAAATTAACACTGGCTTTAAGATTGACCACCCAGCCTTTGTAAACTGGAGCTACAAAGGAAAGTTCATCGATGCTGGCAGTAACAACGTCCATGCTGCAATGTCTTTGGGCCGCTACCGCAGCACAAATATCAATCCACGACATGATTGTTCCACCAAAAACTGAATCTAAGGAATTTGTATGGGAAGGTAAAACAAGTTGGGTCATGACCACACGTGAAGCATCTACTGCTTTAGAATTTCGTGTGCTCACAACCCACCCTTAAGAGACTTTTAAAAATGGAGATTAAATCCCCATTGCTCCGATATCTGAATTTCCGCCACGGTTAATACCGTTATTTGAACTTGGCAGAGTCGTTCCAGATACAGTTGCACTGCCTGCTGGAATTGTTTGTGTCGCTTGAGAATTGTATGACGCTGCTGCGGCCGCATTATTTTGCGCCTCAATACGAGCTTCACTCTCAACAAAACCCAAATGAGGAAGGCACCAGACTATGAGCTGTGCTCTGGACTTCACATTCATTTTTTTGTAAATGTTTGTAAGATGAAATTTGACTGTTTTTTCAGTCACGAATAATTGGTTGGCTACCTCTTTGTTAGACAAGCCCTTGGAAACCAACTCCGCTACTTCAGCCTCACGATTCGAAAGACCTTTTTGAATCAGGATATCTCTGAGCATCCTTGCTCCTCCCGCAAATTGTTAATGTTCTAAAACCTGTCTCACAATAAGACTCTTGTCCGATGAGTCTCACTTGTAATCCAGCACCACCTGTATCTAAGTCTGACAACAAATTCTTAAAATCACAAGACCTCTGGACTTAAGAAAATAAAAACTAGACCGATATGTACGTAAATTATTCATGGCAAGGCCAATAGGAGTTATTATGTTTCCCACTAGCACAAGATTTCTAGTTGTGGATGATTTCGCAACTATGCGAAAAATCATCAAAAAAACCCTCATTGAACTAGGCTATACCAATATAGAAGAGGCTGACGATGGCGCAACTGCTCTGCCACTGGTTCAAAAGGCTCACGCTGAAGGAAAACCCTTTGGATTTGTGATTTCCGACTGGAATATGCCTAAAATGCAAGGAATCGACTTTTTAAAGGCTTGCCGAGCTGACGAGAAGTTTAAACTTCTTCCTTTTATGCTTGTAACTGCAGAGAGCGAACAAAAACAAATTCTGGAAGCTGCAAAAGCAGGGGTATCTGACTATGTCGTGAAGCCCTTCAATTCAGCTACTCTTAGGGGAAAACTTGAAAAAGTTTACGCCAAAGTTTCACAAAATCCAGTCGCAAAAGCTTCTTAATTTGATATTCAACTGAGATAGGAGTTCCGATGTCTGCTGCACCAAAAATTGATAATCCGCTCTTTGACAAGAGATTATTGAATGCTTTTGCTGAAGGGGTAACTAAAACCCTACAAATGATGGCCAACACTCAGGTTACATTTGGTAAGCCAACAATTGAAAACAATTATGTTCTTCGTGGACAGGTTGCCGGTATCGTTGGAATGACAGCACCTCCCCTTCGAGGCCAACTCACTTTGAGTTTTCCGAAAGATGCGATTTTGCTAATTATCGAAAATATGTTGGGCGAGAAGAACACTGAAATTACGCAAGAAGTATGTGATGCCGTAGGTGAGCTAACTAACATGATTTATGGAACAGCAAAAACAAGTTTAAATCAGTTAGGTTACAATTTTGAAATGGCTCTTCCGACAGTTATTCATGGTGAGTTTACGACGGATTTCAAGGGCATTACCTTGGTTATGCCAGTGAAATTGAATGCAACAACCGAGTTTTTTGTCGGAATTTCAGTTTCCTAAGGCTTTCTTGATTTCGGTCTTGGACATTGTAGGGTTTTCTAATTGTAATAAAAAAGCTTCTTTCAAAGCGCTTCCGATTTGGGAGCCCTGATAGTTTTCAGGCAAATCGATGGCTTTAACCAGCGGAGCTGGCAATAAATTATTTTGCCCCACTTTAATCCACTGATTTTTAAGTTCCGAAAGTTTTTCTTTCTCTTTTGAATCAAAATAAAAATCTTGGCAAGCGACTAACACTTTTTGAAACAAATTATCTTGATAAATAAGCAGTTGTTCGCCCAACCTTTGGCGCAAAAATTCCTCTTTAAACATAAAAATATTTAAAACAGTTTGGATGTTTTTTTCACTTTTTTTGGGCCATTTTAAGTTTTTAAAAAAATCCTCCGATTTTTTTATTCTCCACGCAAAAAAAGTCAAAGCTAGCTCAGCATTGGACACCGAATATTTAAATAGTATTTCAATTTGAGACAAGACTTCTTGATAGTTTTCGGCGCGTTGAGGAAACAGAATTTTCATCAAACCGAAATTCCATAAACTTTGGATAGCAAGATTTGGCCTTGGACCGGTAATCATTTTAATAAGTTCGTCTTGAATTCGTTCTTTGCTCACTTTCAAAGTCAATGGGGCTAAGTTTTCGCAAGCAGTTTTTGTTTCCGGATTAAGCGTAAATCCCAATTGAGCTTCAAGTCGAATGGCTCTCAGGATTCGCAAATGATCTTCTTGAAAACGCACTTCTGAATTCCCTACACAACGCAACTTTCTATTTTCCAGATCTGTTAAGCCCCCGACAAAATCCAAGACCTTCCCGGTCGAAAAATCATAAAACAAAGCATTTACGGTGAAATCACGGCGTAAGGCATCTTCTTCTGGAGTCGCAGCACTAACCAATGAAGGATGACGCCCGTCCTTATAGTCTGACTCTTTCCGAAATTGGGCGACTTCAATTGTATGTCCAGATTCAATAACTCGGATCACACCAAAACTTTCGCCGACCAATACGACTTTTTTAAAAATTTTCTGCAGATCTTGAACTGAGGCGTCGGTGACCAAATCAAAGTCATGGGGAATGACGCCCAAAAAAGCATCTCTAACGGCCCCCCCGGCCAAATAGGCAATAAAACCCTGATCAACAATTTGTTGTTGCACCACCAGAATGGATTTCCACGAATCCGATTTTTGCAGACATTCAAGCTGAAATCTCATATTTGTAGACTAGCATGAGCCTTTCTGACTGCCAAAATCTTTTAGATCAAGATGTCCTCGAACTGGGGTTTTCTCATTGGGGAATGCAAAAATTAGAACGACCAGTGAGTTTTGAGCATTATCAAGCTTGGTTAGATAAAGACTATCACGGCGAAATGAAATATCTGGAAGCCCACGCTCAACTGAAGGAATACCCCACCCAACTTCGTAAAAATGCAAAGTCCTCCTTTGTTTTTGCTTTTCCTTATGTCAATTCAATTCCCGGTCGAGACTCTTTTCCACTTAAAAAAGCGCGGGTGGCCCTGTATGCTCAAGGTTTTGATTATCATTTTTCTTTGAAAGAAAAGCTCAAGCAAATCATAAAAAAATTGCAAACGAATTACCCTCAGGAAGATTTTCTTCCTATAACAGACTCGTTTCCCGTAATGGAAAGGGATCTTGCTTCTCGTGCTGGACTTGGTTGGTTTGGGAAAAACACTTGCTTAATTCATCCTAAAAAAGGCAGTTTATTTTTATTGTGTGAAATCATCACCAGTCTTGATCTGAAAAATACCACCGAGCCTCTTCCCGATTTTTGCGGAACCTGTACAAAATGCATGGAAATTTGTCCAACTCAAGCCCTAGAATCCCCTCGTGTTCTTAATGCGACTAAATGTATTTCCTATTGGACCATTGAATCTCGTAAAATTCCCCCGGTGAATCTGCGGGAAAAATTTGGTGACTGGCTTTTTGGCTGTGATCTTTGCCAAACAGTTTGCCCGTGGAATCAAAAAATTTACAAAAATCTTCTTCAAACTGAAAATTTTGTCCCTCATAAGCTTGAAGATGATGCTCAACTGGAAAACGAATTGATTTTTCTTTTAACAGCCAGTGGGAAAAAGATATCCCAATGGAGCAAAGGCACACCCTTGTCCCGCGCTGGAAGTTTTGGTTTACGGCGAAATGCACTGATTGTGGTGGCTAATAAAAAAATTAAATCTTTGAAGGTTTATGTGGAAAATTTAACTCAGGATGAAAAATTATCAGAGCTCGCCCTGTGGACACTAAGTCGCCTCGGCTGACTATTTATGAGACCGCTTCTAGAATCCTAACTTTTTCAAGAGGTCATCGATATCCGATTGGCCTAGGGACGGAGCTCCCGTTTTTGTTTTCGAATCCACCGTGCCGCTTATTCCTTGGGCAAACTGTGAAGAAAACCATCGCAGCCGTTCCACAAAGGCTGGTGTAAATGTCACTTGTCCTTCAGGAGTTTCACTTTCAAGTGCATGAATTGCATTTTGCAGAATTTCAGTAACATCCAATAAAAGAGCCACTGCGGTTTTCACCAAGGATGAGTTGTTACTTACTTTGGAGGCTCGGTAAGATACGGCTTTACAAAGTTGTGCCATATCACCGATTAGGATTAAAGTCTTGTTTTCAGGAAGAGCCATGGCGATACTTTGAGCTCCCCCCATAATGCGATCAACTTGATTTCCACAATCAGCAAGCAAACTTGACTTTTTTTCCTTAGACTTTTGGTCATCATCCATTTCTTCGATGGCTTCTAGTTTTTCTAGGAGTTCATTGATTAAAATATTGGACTCAGAAGTAAACCCATATAGTATGTTATCATCTGCATCTGACATTCAATTATCTTAATCTCAGAGAGGAATTGAAATCAATGGATTATGTTTCTATTAGGGTCAGTACTTTACGCGGCGACCAAGCCATTGATTTTGATGCCTATATCAAAATCAATGATAAATATATTCTCTACCTTCGTAAGGGGGATAGCTTTGAAGGAGCCCGCTTAAAACGTTTGAAAGAAAAAAAATTAAAAAAAATGTTTATCACTCCGGACGTGGAAGAACATTACCGCAACTATTTGAAAAAAAATATTGAAGTGGCTTATGACAATAACTCAAGCAAAAGTATCGAAACTCGCAGTGAAATTATCCAAGGTCACCAGCAATCCAATACCGAAATGGTTTTTGAAAATCCTGAAGATCAGGCTTGTTACAATGAAACTAAAAAATCAGCGGGCGAGTATGTTCAATTTTTGATGGCCAATTCTCAGGCTGTGAGTTCAGTTTTAAAAATTGAAAATACGGATAAAAACGTTGCCCATCATGGGGTATCGGTCGCTACCCTTTCTGTCGCTTTAGCACAGAAACTTAAAGTAGATCCTAAACTGATATCCTTGCTAACCCTGGGCGCTCTACTTCATGACATCGGTCATCACGACAGTCCGGTGAATATCCAAAGAAAATTATCCGAGATGAGTCCGGAAGATTTAAAACTTTACAAAACTCATCCCAGCGTAGGGTCAGCCCGAGTTAGGGACAAAAAACATTTCGACCAACTGGTAATTAAAATCATTAACGAACATGAAGAATCTTTGGATGGAAAAGGTTACCCCAGCGGATTAAGAGAAAATCAACTCGATCCTTTGTCTATCATTGTTTCTGCCGCTAACACCTTTGATCGCATGATCACTTTTGAAAATATTCCCAGACAAGATGCTGCCAAAACCTTGATGATTGAAAAGGTGGGTGCCTACCCGCTGACTCATCTGCAGTTTTTAAGTGAGATCGCCAAGACTCTTTAGTGTTTTGCGAGATATTCCTGATGCTCAGAAAAAACCATTAGCAGTATAAAAAAAGAGAAGCCAGTTGGCTTCTCTTTTTTAGTTTCTTTTGTATCTTTAAATTAAAAGATGAATGTGAGACGAATTTTAGGAGTTACTTCTGATGCCTTGCGAGTAAATGCTGTGCTGTCAACTGCAGCAACTGTATTTGTAGTGTATGAAAGTGAGCGATAAGCTAGCTCAACACCCAACATAAATGGCCCTGAAACCGCCATCATGTATCCAACATCAGCCTGTATTCCAGTTCCTTTAGACCATTTATCTGCATCTGCAGTGTTATCATCTTTATCCGCAGAAAGAATATAGTGCAGATGACCAAACCAACCATTTTTTAAGTACCCGACAGAAACACCATATCCAGATCCAGAAGTGGCTGCACCAGAACTAACAGGAGAAGTTGTAGTTGTATCAGTAAAGTAAAGTGCGCCCAGGTAAAGACCTGTGGCCATTTGGTAACCCAAGTTAACATCCATCTTAGTCTCTGTGTAAGACGTAGTCGTGGCACCGCCACCGTCGTCTGAAATCGTTTGATAAAACGGATTCAAGCTCAACAACACACCATCGCCACCAGAACTGCGCGCCCAGCCTTGGCTAGAAATCGCGACCACCGCTGAGATTGCTATTACAAGCTTCAGCGAAGTTTTAATTAAATGATTCATGAGAACTCCTTTTCATTAATGTTTGACCCTTTTGGCCTTCGAATAGACAAATTATAGCCTCAGCCTAACGCTTTTCGCCAGCGAATTGTTTTTGACCCCAAAGAAAAATCATGATTCCTATTTTCGCATGTTGCGTCGATACCTCAATTTGTTTTCCCTAAGTGTGTCTTTTTTGTTCATGGCTTTGCCACTGGGATTTGCTCAGGAATCTGGACAAGTTTCAGTCACCGGAACAGTGATTAAAAATTTAACAGCATTTTCTTGGGTTGGATTAAAAACATCCAGTGGACATATTTATAAATTAAAAGCGGAAAGCGCCGAAGTGACGGCAACCCTGTCAAAACTTGAAGAAGGTGCCCTTATTTCGGGCTTTGGGCAAATCGATGATAGTTCCAAAGTTGCTTCTCTTCAGTCCCTAAGTTTTATTGGGCTCAAAAGACTTCTGGGTTTTTGGTGGACAAGTCTTGGCTTTGCAGAAATCCGTACATTTTCTGAAATGAACTTCTATTCTCAGCCCCAGCCAAACAATCGAGATCCAGCAACAATAAAAACATCCTATCAATACAGCATTAGCCCCTCAACCAACCCCTCCTGGGTGATTTTTCTTTCTGATGATCAGGGAGTTTATTACACCTCGATGGATTTTCAGGGAGCAAGTGCTGAAATGAGAATGTACAACCCCGAAACTGGTGCGCTGATTAAGACGATTGATTTTACCAGAATCAATCATTGAGAGGCGACAAATGTCCTGGCTCACTCCTTGTTCAAATGAATTACTCTTTACTAAAAATGATCCTCAGGATCCTCGCTGGGGCGAAAAAGTTGACTTGGTTAAAACTGATTCCATCGACTGGGTTCAGCATTTACAAAATTATTGTTTATTGGGATATCCCGACGATGAAGGGATCACCTTAAACAAAGGACGCTTAGGCGCCGAACAAGGTCCTCATGGGATTCGCAGTTTTCTTTACCGAATGACACCTTCGCCATTTTTGCCGCTGGATTTTAGGATTAGCGATCTGGGTAATCTAAAAATAGAACTTTCACTAGCCGAGCGCCATGAAAGAGCCCGAAGTTTAATCTATAACTTGGCAAAACATAACAAACATTGGGTTTCCCTCGGTGGAAGTCACGACTATGGTTATTGCGATTCTTTTGGATTTGTTGAAGCTTTCAGTGGCACGCAAATAAAACCCATCGTGATTAATTTCGACGCTCACTTGGATGTACGAACAACGGAAAAAGGCTTCAATTCTGGCACACCATTTTATCGCCTGCTCGAACAACGAGCAGATCAATGTGTTTTTATCGAGATTGGCATTCAAGGACAATGCAATAGTCGCCATCATTACCAATATGTTTTAGATCACGGTGGACAAGTCGTTTCGATTGATCAAGTTCGGGAAGAAGGTTTAACACAAATTCTTTCGCAACTGCTGATGACGACTCCTCATAACCCTTGTTTTGTCAGTTTAGACATCGATGTTTTTTCAAGTTCTGAAGCTCCGGGCTGTTCACAATCATGGCCGTTGGGATTAACTTCCGCGGAGTTTTTTCCTGCTTTTCGTTGGTTATTGCAGAATATTGATGTGCGAGGTTTAGGCATTTATGAAGTGTCTCCCGCTTTAGATATTAATTCCAATACTCAACGATTGGCCGCGCTAAGTGCCTACGAATTTTTCAATCAAGTTGTCTTTAAAGAAAAACATGGAAAACAAAAAGAATGAAACCAGGATTTGGGAGCGATAATCATTCTGCCACTCATCCTTTAATTCTGGAATCCATAATTAAGGCGCAGATTGGCCACGCTCCGAGCTATGGCACCGATGAATACAGCACAGAAGCTGTCCAAATTTTTCGCGAAAAATTTGGTCCTAAAACCGAAGTTTTTTTTGTTTTTAATGGCACCTCCGCAAATGTTTTATCACTTAAATGTTTAACCAAATCTTATCACAGTATTTTGTGCTCTGATGTGAGCCATCTTAATGTTGACGAGTGTGCGAGTCCTGAAGTTATCGGCAATTGTAAACTTTGGGCTTTGTCTACGTCTGACGGAAAATTGAAGTTGGACCAGTTAAAAAATTCTCTTATCCGTCGTGGTGATCAGCATTTTTCACAGATGAAAGTGGTTTCAATCACCCAACCCACCGAATATGGTACAGTTTATTCTGTCGATGAAATTCGTCAAATTGTTGATTGGGCTCACTCAGAAGGTTTAAAAGTTCATGTCGATGGCGCTAGGCTTTGCAATGCGGCCGTTCGGCTCAATGTGAGCTTAAAGGAATTGATCACAGATTCTAAAATCGACGCGGTTTCTTTTGGTGGAACTAAAAATGGATTTTTGTTTGGCGAAGCCGTTTTAGTTTTTGATCCTGATCTTCGTGAAGATTTAAAGTATTATCGCAAACAAATGGGACAACTGCCTTCTAAAACTCGCATGATTGCAGCGCAGTTCACGGCCTATCTGAAAAATAATCTTTGGAAAGAAATTGCTTCCCATTCTTTGCAGATGGCTCGTTTATTAAGTGAAAATACGGCGACAATTCCTGGTGTCAAAATCACCCAGAAAACGGAATCCAATGTCGTTTTCGCTATAATACCAAAAAACTGGGTCAAGCAACTTCGTGACGAACATTTTTTTTATGTTTGGGATGAAAAAACAAATGAATGCCGTTGGATGACAAGCTGGGATACACAACCTGATGACGTGATGAATTTTGTAAAGAAATTAAAGGAGCTATCTGGTGAAATATCCACCCGTGAATTATCATGATTATTTAAAACTTGATGAACTCTTGAGTACGCAAAAAAGACGAAGTGAAGAATTTAAAGCTCCCGCTCATGACGAAATGCTTTTTATTATTGTCCATCAAGTATTTGAACTTTGGTTTAAACAAATTCATTTTGAACTGAATTCAGTTGCCGAGATCTTTTCGAAAACTCCGGTGGCCGAGTCCGCTTTATCCATCGCCAATCAGCGTCTGCATCGCATAACTTCCATCTTTAAATTATTTTTTGGACAAATCGACGTACTGGAAACAATGACCCCTTTAGATTTTCTTGAGTTCCGAGATTATTTGTATCCCGCCAGCGGTTTCCAAAGTTTTCAATTTCGCTGCGTTGAAATAGGCTTAGGCTTAAGACAAGATGATCGATTGCAATTTTTGCAGTCTTCATTCGAAGCTCACCTTCGCGAAGATCAGCAAAAACTGATTAAAGATATCACCGCAAAACCTTCTTTACTGAATTTAACTGAATCCTGGCTTGAAAGAACTCCCTTTGTGGAAACCAAAGAATTTAACTTTTGGAGTCTCTACGAAGATGCTGTTCGGCAGATGCTTAAAAATGATCGGCAAGTCATCAGCAGCAATCCTCGGCTGGCTGAACAAGATAAAATAAAATCAATGAAGATGATGGATGGTCTAGAGCTCGGCTTCGACGCCCTTTTAGATGAAAAGAAGTACAATGAATTAAAAGCAGCTGGGCATTTTCGACTTTCCCATCGCGCTCTTCGTTCTGCCTTGATGATTCAACTCTACCGCGACGAACCGATCATGCAGGCGCCCTTCCAATTTATTTCCAACTTACTCGATATTGATGCAACAATGACCCAATGGCGGTATCGGCACGCGCTTTTAGCACAAAGAATGTTGGGCTCAAAAATTGGAACCGGTGGCTCTAGCGGAAGCCAGTATCTGAAGGACGCAGCTGATAAACACAAAATTTTTACCGACTTTTTTAGTTTAAGCAGTTACTTGATTCCACGATCACGAGTTCCCGCTTTGCCTGATTCAGTTAAAAAGATGATGAATTTCAGTTCGAGCTTTTGAAGCTCTACCTTCCGCGTTATTTTAGCCATGCGGAAGGTCCCATTTTTACTTTTAACTCATGATATCTTTCTTCGAAACTTTCGAATTCATCAGGCCCATTGCGAATTCTGAGCTCTGGTGAAATAAAAAGAAGTCTCAATAAGTTCAATGACCAATAAGCAATGAAACTGAAAAATCTCCGCAACAAGTGATTTTTATTTTTATTTTTATTTAAATACTCTTTCATTTTTAACTCCAAAAAAAATTGATAATGACAATACAATTCCCAATCAACAAATCGCTGATAAGAAATAAAATTTGAATCACGTTATTTTGTACGCGATACAAAACTAAATTTTGTTTATTAAGGTGGCTTGGTTTAGCAAAGTGACTACGAAATTAAGATCGCATCTCACTTCAATAAACAAAACCCTGGTATGTAATTTTTATGATTTATTTGCTAACAGAGCGTATTGGGGGCCACGTCTGTTGTCATATCTTTCGAAATTCCCATATTTCCAGTCATATCTGTAATTAACATATTATTCACAGTGTCCCCCTTTCAAAGAGTCACGTCACTTATACAAATTTTATATAGTTTTGTGCGTGTTTTACAAATCTCGCAAAGATTTTGTATAAAATCAAGAAGGAATTTTAGAAAATTTCATTTTTTAATTAGGGCGTGCAATTACCGAGTTTCAAAATGGTACTGAACTACGCTACGAATGCGACTTAATAAATCCCAACACAGCCTCAGCATGACCTTCGGCCTTTACTTTACGATATTCAGCAATGATTTTTTGTTCTTCGTCGATCACGAAAGTGCTGCGTTCAATGCCCATATATTTTTTGCCATACATGTTTTTCTCTTTAATAACGTCGAATTTTTTACAAAGTTCTTCGTTAATGTCCGCAAGAAGTTCGAAGCCGAAATTAAATTTACACTTGAATTTATCATGAGATTCTACGGAATCTTTAGAAACTCCAAAAATAACTGTGTTTTGTCCTTTAAAGGCTTTTACGTATTTGCTGAATTCATTGCCTTCAATAGTACATCCCGGCGTATCGTCTTTAGGATAAAAATACAAAACAACTTTTGTCCCTTTCAAATCACTCAAACGAACTGGTTCGCCCTTTGAATTTTTCAAATTAAAAGCTGGAGCTTTTTTATTGAGCATTGAAGATCCAGATTTATTATTTTTATCGGTGCTTTTTGTTTTATCCATAGATTTCTTTCGAAGCAGTTATTCTTTCAGATACCCCTACCTTGTACTTCCATAAATAGGCTTAATCAAGTTTTTTATATTTAGGAAACTTCACAAACAGTAAGTTACTCTCAGCTGAATATCAAAATCAGATGTGTTCGTCTTGACTGATTGAACTTGCGAGTGAACGACTTAAGCCCTTTTTATTATTCTTTTCTCATTAATAAATTTCGCTGTTGATCCATTCGAGGATCGTCCCTTCTGTGCTTGGTTATTTGCTCTGATTCAACCGAGCTTGCCGATATTTTTGCTGTGTTTTGTGACTTTCGGAGGTATGGGGCACATGCAAAAACAGCAAAAATTCGATTTTGCAAAAACTCATTGGAAATATCGATTCTCGCACGGTGGGACTTTGCGAAACTCTCGCAAGGGTCGCGGTCTAAGGCCGCTTTCTGGGAAAGAACCGCTGCATTTAGTTTTTAAAGCCAATAAAGACTGTCTGCGTGGAGGACTGCGTACTTTCCGTAGATATTTTCTTATTCAAAAAATTGTGGATCGTTATGCGCAAAAATTCTTTGTTA